>Ga0265327_10001400_pt1 | contig 30723 bp, 21 predicted proteins | sample 41621metaG_FD_202089 | JGI IMG/M metagenome (GOLD analysis project Ga0265327, IMG submission 202089) | Rhizosphere microbial communities from Carex aquatilis grown in University of Washington, Seatle, WA, United States - 4-16-21 metaG | ecosystem: Host-associated > Plants > Roots > Rhizosphere...
TGTCGACGCCGTTGCCGGCATGCCAATCCGAGGCCGGCGTGTAGGTGTAACTGCCGTCAGCCGCGACCGAAACCGTCCCGTGCGCCGGGCCGCCGTTGTCGGCCAGAGTGTAGGTCAGCTTGTCGCCGAACTGATCGGAGCCGGTCACCGCACCGCCGACGTTGGCATGGCCATCGCCGCTGCCGCCGGTGGCGCCGATGGTGATGGAGGCGCCGTCACCGACCTCGACATTGGCCGTCACCGTGGTGGTGCCGCCGTGACCGTCGCTGGTGGTGAAGGTCACCGTGTCGGTGCCGGTAAAGGCCTTGTCGGTCTCGGTGTAGGTGTAGGTGCCGTCGGCATTGACCGTCACCGAACCGTGAGCCGCCGTGGCCGTGGTGGTGGTGGCGTCGCCATCGGAGTCGGTGGCGGTGAAGCTGCCGGTAACCGTCTGGCCGCGATCGGTCGCGGCGCCGCCGGCCGTATCGGTCGGCGCGGCGTCGGTGTCGGTCACCGTGATCACCTTGGTGGTGGTGCCGCCATGGCCGTCCGAGGCCTGGACGGTGAAGGTGTCGGTCTGCCCCGCCTGCCAGTTGGCGTTGGTGTCGGTGTAGTGAATGCTGTTGTCGGCGTTGATCGACAGGGTGCCGTGCGTCGGCCCCTCGACGACGGTGCCGACCAGCTTGTCGCCATCGGCGTCGCCAGCCATCACCGTGACGTCGGCGGTACCATGACCGCTGGTGCCGGTGACGGTGCCGATGGTCGGCGCGGTGTCGGTATCGGTCACCGTCACCGTCTGGGTGGTGGTGCCGCCGTGGCCGTCGTCGACCTTCACCGTGAAGCTGTCGGTCTGACCCGCCTGCCAATTGGCATTGGTGTCGGTGTAGTGGAGGCTGCCGTCGGCGTTGACGGAAACCGTGCCGTGGGCCGGGCCGGAGACGACGGTGCCGCTCAGCGTGTCGCCATCGGTATCGGAGGCGTTGACGACGATATTGGCGTTGCCGTGGCCGCTGGCACCGGTGACGCTGTCGATGGTCGGCGCGTTGTCGGTCAGGTTGACCGTCACCACCTGGGTGGTGGTGCCGCCGTGACCATCATCGACCGTCACCGTGAAGCTGTCGACGCCGTTGCCGGCCTGCCAGTTGGCGCCGGGGGTGTAGGTGTAGCTGCCGTCGGCGTTGACCTCGACGCTGCCGTGGGCCGGACCGCCGTCCTGCGCCAGGCTGTAGCGCATGCTGTCGCCGAACTGATCGGAACCGCTGACCGCGCCGCCGACCGCGGCATGGCCGTCGCCGCTGCCACCGGTGGCGGTGGTGGTGATGGTGGCGCCGTCACCCACCTCGACATTGGCGGTCACCGTGGTGGTGCCGCCATGACCGTCGCTGGTGGTGAAGGTCACCGTATCGGTGCCGGTGAAGCCCTTGTCGGTCTCGGTGTAGGTGTAGTGCCCCTGCGCGTCGACCGTCACCGTGCCGTGCTCGGCCGTCGCCGTGGTGCTGGTGGCGTCGCCCTCGGCATCCGAGGCGATGAACTTGCCGGTAATCGAGGCGCCGCGATCGCCCGCCGCGCCGCCGACGCTGTCGGTCGGGCCGACGTTGGTCTCGGTCACCGTCACCACCTGGGTGGTGGTACCGCCGTGATTGTCGGAAACCGTCACGGTGAAGCTGTCGGTCTGACCGCCAACCCAGTCGCCGGTCGGCGTGTAGGTGTAGGTGCCGTCGGAATGCAGTTCGACCTTGCCGTTCGCCGGGCCGTCGCCCTCGGCGACGCTGTAGGAAATCTTGTCGCCGAACTGGTCGGAGCCGCTGACCGCGCCGCCGATGGCGCCATGGCCGCTGCCGCCGCTGGCGCCGGTCTCGATGGTGGCGCCATCGCCGATGGTGACGCTGGCCGTCGCCGTGGTGGTGCCGCCGTGGCCGTCGGTGGTGGTGAAGGTCACCGTGTCGGTGCCGGTGAAGGCCTTATCGGTCTCGGTGTAGGTGTAGGTGCCGTCGGCATTGACCGTCACCGAACCATGAGCCGCCGTGGCGGTGGTGTGGGTGGCGTCGCCATCGCCGTCGGTGGCGGCGAAGCTACCGGTCGCCGCCTGACCGCGATCAACCGAGGTCGCGCCGGCGGTATCGGCCGGGCCGACATTGGTTTCGGTCACCGTCACCACCTGAGTGGTGGTACCGCCATGGCCGTCGTCAACCGTCACGGTGAAGCTGTCGGTCTGACCGCCGACCCAATCGCCGGTCGGCTTATAGGTGTACGAGCCATCCGCGTGCAATTCGACGGTGCCGTGGGCGGGGCCGTTGCCGTCGGCGATGCTGAAATTCATCGTATCGCCGAAAGCGTCCGCTCCGGTGACCTTGCCGCCAATGGCGCCGTGGCCGGAACCGCCGGTGGTGCCGGTCTCGACCGAGGCGCCGTCCCCCACGTCGACCGTCGTCGTCACCGTGGTGGTGCCGCCGTGGCCGTCGGTGGTGGTGAAGCTCACCGTATCCTTGCCGGTAAAGTTGGCGTCGGTCTCGGTGTAGGTGTAGGTGCCGTCGGCGTTGACCGTCACCGAACCGTGCGACGCCGTCGCCGTGGTGTGGGTGGCGTCGCCATCGGCGTCGGTGGCGGTGAAGCTGCCGCTGACGGAACCGCCGCGGAAGGTGCCGGCCGTGCCGGCCGCGTCGGTCGGGCCGAAATTCTGCTCGCTCACCGTCACCACCTGGGTGGTGGTGCCGCCGTGACCATCGGCGACCGTCACGGTGAAGCTGTCGGTCTGGCCGCCAACCCAGTCGCCGGTCGGCGTGTAGGTATAGGTGCCGTCGGCATGCAATGCGACCGAACCGTGGGCCGGGCCGTTACCATCGGCGACGCTGTACGAAATGGTGTCGCCGAACTGGTCGGAACCGCTGACCGCGCCGCTGATGGCGCCGTGGCCGGCGCCGCCGGTGGTGCCGGTCTCGATGGTGGCGCCGTCGCCAATGTTGACATGGGCCGTCGCCGTGGTGGTCGAGCCCAGCGAATCCGTCGTGGTGAAGGTCACCGTGTCGGTGCCGGTAAAGGTCTTGTCGGTCTGGGTGTAGGTGTAGGTACCGTCGGCATGGACCGTCACCGTGCCGTGGGCGGCGGTGGCGGTGGTGGTGAGGCCGAGGCCATCGGGCTGGGTGGCGGTGAAGTCGCCGGTGATCGGCGCGGCGCGGGTGCCGGTGGCGTCGCCGGCGGTGTCGACCGGCGCGGCGTCAACTTGCACGGTAATGGTCTCGGAGACCGAGCCGCCCTGGGCGTCGGTGACCTTGACGACGAAGCTGTCGGTGCCGCTCGAGAAATTCGGGTCGTTTTCCGTATAGGTGTAGGTACCGTCGGCGTTGACGGTGACGGTGCCGTGCTGGGCGCCGGTGATCTGGACTTCATCGGCGGTGACGGCGGACCCATCGGGATTGGTCGCGGCGACGCCAAACTTGATGCTGGCCTGATCGCCGCCGAGCAGCGCGTTTCCGGCCTGACCGGCCACCGGCACGATCTCGCTGACACCGTTCAGTGTCGGCAACGGAATCGGCGGGGCCTGCTGCTGCTGGGTAAGGATCGGATCGGCATTTGCGGTGGGGCCGGCCGCCCCGGCATCGGCGCCCGTCTGACCCGCCGCTTCGCCGACGCCGCCGCCAGCCGCCGGCGCCTGCTGGCCGGCCGCCTGGAAATGGACCGGACCATGGGTGCCGGTGGCACCGGTGTCACCGGTGGTGGCGGGCCCGGTCGGCCCCGTCAGCGGCCCAGTGCCGCCGGCCGCCGGCCCGGCGCCTTGGAAAGCGACGCCGCCATGGGTGCCGCCCGCGTCCGTACCGATGGCGCCGCCGTCGATTTCCGTGGTCTGTAGCCCGGAAACGCCGCCGACACCGCCCTGCTGATGGGACCCACCGGTCTCGATCCCGACGTCAACCGTCTCGACCGCCGCGCCGCCCAGCGTGACGCCCTTTTGCAGGGTCGGGGTAAGAGTCTCACCCTGGTGGACGTTGGCCAACATGTTCAGCGGCGACTCGGTGGTATCCACCGCGCGCATCACGTTGAGGCCGGAATTGCCCAGCGATTGGTTCTCGACATTGCTCAACACCGTAAGATCGTCAAGCGCCTGTGCGGCATCCGTCTGCGGCGTGCCAGAGGTCTGATCGGTGGGCTGCTGGGTGTTGTTTTCGTCGGCCATTTGGATGGGCTCCGGGCAAAAAAAATCCCGGCCTCAATGAGGTCCGGGACGGGTCAACTCTTAATTTCCCACTTAACGCCCTGAATTGCAACAGGTATCTTAACCTAGGGTATTACCCTGACCTGACGATCAGAACGATCAGTTCCTTGGGGCCGTGGACCCCATAGGCCAGCGTCTGCTCGATGTCGGCGGTCTTCGACGGGCCCGAGATCAGCAGCGCGTTGGTGGGCAGGCCGCCGGCCCAACCACCCGCCCGCACCGCCTGAGCCAGATTATCGACCAGCATGGACTCTTCGACGACGGCGATGTGCAGCGGCGGCAGCAGCGACATCAGCCGGGGCTCGTCGGCATGGGGCCATAGGATCAGGGTGCCGGTTTCGGCGATGCCGCCGCGCGCGGCGGTGATTCCGGCGCCGATGGCGTGGACCAGATCGGCTTTCAGGTCCTCGATCGGCCGGTCGTAGGGGACCAACGCGGGCGCCCGCTCCCGCCCCGCCCAGGCGGCGGCCAGCCGGTCGCCGACCGGCGTACCCGGCGCGAATATCACCGTTTCGAGACCGCGATTGGCGAGGATGCCCAACAGCCGTTCCGGCCAGTCGGCCTCGGTCACCTCATGGACCTCGGCGTGCGAGGCCTCCAGCATGCGGGTGAATTGGGCCAGGCGTCCATCCCCGTAGGCGGGCGGATTCCACTCGGGCAGGTCGGGAACCGGCCGGCGCGGCGCGGCGCTCAAGCGCGAGAGGATATTGTCGCGTGCCTCACTCATCGCCGAACCCCTTTTCCCGTGCCATCTGGTGCAGTGTCTTGGCCTGGAAGCGCGGCCGACTGCGCACCGAGGTCCATTGCCGGAGCGGCGGCAGACCCGCCGGCAGCCAGTTGCCGACCAGCGACAGCAACCGGGTGGCGATGCGATAAAGCGTCGGCGACGCGTACATCGCCTTCCAGCCCAGCCAGGCCAGCGACTCGGCGGCGCTGGCGTTGGCGCCGCCGCCCCTCACCGCCCCCGATTCCGGCCGAACCCCTTCCTGGCGCAGCCGCACCAGGATGTCGGTCAGGGGAATCTTGACCGGACAGACCTCGGCGCAGGCGCCGCAAAGCGTCGAGGCGTGCGGCTGGTCGCCGGCGCAGTCCAGGCCCTCGATCTGGGGCGTCAGGATCTTTCCGATCGGGCCGGGATAGACGAAGTTGTAGGTGTGCCCGCCCACCCGCGTATAGACCGGGCAATGGTTCATGCAGGCGCCGCAGCGGATGCAGCGCAACGTATCGCGCAGTTCGACGTCGCCGTAAACGCGGGAGCGCCCGTTGTCGAGCAGCACCAGATGGACCTCGCGGGGCCCGTCCTTCTCGTCCGGCTTGCGCGGCGACGAGATCATGTTGACGTAGGTGGTGATCGGCTGGCCGGTGGCCGAGCGCGGCAGCAGCGCCAACAGTGGCGGCACGTCGTCAAGCTTCTCCACCACCTTTTCGATGCCGGTGACGGCGATGTGCAGGGGCGGCAGCGTCGTCGACATCCGGCCGTTGCCCTCGTTCTCGATCAGCACCAGGGTGCCGGTCTCGGCCACGGCGAAATTGACCCCCGAGATGCCGGCCTCGGCCGAGGCGAAGCGTTCGCGCAGCACCCGCCGCGCGGCGGCGGTCAGGGCGTCGACGTCCTCGGTGTAGGGCTGGTTCTCGATGTTGTCGGCGAACAGCTCGGCGATCTCGCCCTTGTTCATATGGATGCAGGGCATGACGATGTGCGACGGCGCCTGCCCCGCCAGTTGGATGATGTATTCGCCGAGATCGGATTCCACCGCCTCGACGCCGTTGGCCTCGAGATGGGCGTTGAGGTGCATCTCCTCGGTGACCATCGACTTGCCCTTGATCACCAGGCGGGCGTCATGGGCCGCGAGGATGCCGAGCACGATGGCGTTGGCCTCGGCGGTGGTCTCGGCCCAATGCACCTGGATGCCGTTGGCGGTGAGGTTGGCCTCCAATTGCCGCAGCAACTCGGGCAACTTGGCCAGGGCGCGGGCGCGCACGGCCGCGCCACGGGCGCGCAGTTCGTCCCACGCCGCCGGGTCGGGGAATTGCGCGGCGCGTTTGGCCATCAGCCCATCCATGGCGCGGCGGAAATTCTTGCGCAGTTTCGCGTCGTTTAGCGCGGTGTGCGCACGGTCGGCGAAATCGGGGGCGGGCTCAGCGGCCATGGCAGCGCTCCAGCAGGAATTCGGCGATGTGACGCCCCCGGATCGGCTTCCCCGCCTTTTCGACGGCGCCGGTGATGTTCATCAGGCAGCCGCAATCGCCCGAGACCACCTCGGCGGCACCGGTCGCCTCGATCGAGGCGACCTTGTCGGCGACCATGGCCGCCGAGATCTCGGGCTGGCGGACCGCGAAGGTGCCGCCGAAGCCGCAACATTCCTTTTCGCGCGGGTTCTCCTCCAGCGTCACGTTGGCCAATTGGCGAAGCAGCCGCTTGGGCTCGTCGACCACCCCCATCTCGCGCACCGAGTGGCAGGCGCCGTGCCAGGTGACCTTGATCGGCTCGCCTTTGTCCTCGAGCTTGAGGTCAAGGACGTGGACAAGGAACTGGGTCAGCTCGAACACCCGAGCCGAAAACGCCTCGACCCGCGCCAATTCGGGCAGCCCCTCGAACAACTGCGGGTAATGGACCTTCATCATCCCCGCGCACGACCCCGACGGCACCACGATCGGCCAGGGCTCGGGGAAGCAGTCGATCTGTTTGCGCGCCACCGCGCGGGCCTCGTCCATGAAGCCGGAATTGCGCGCCGGTTGGCCGCAACAGGTCTGGCCCTGGGGGAACACCACGCGCAACCCGGCCCGCCGCAGCAACTCCATCCCCGCCAAGCCGGCGCCTGGATAGAACAGGTCGATCAGGCAGGTACCGAAAAAGTAGACCGTTTCCGGCCGCTTTGGCCGCTCTTGATCCCGCATGGCTCGTCCTCGTGGCGCGCGGCCCCGCCGGGCCTCGCGGATATGGTTAGCCATTTTTACCGATCCGGTAAAGCGGTAAAGAGATTTTTCCACACGCCGAACCGACCGGCGATGCGAAACACATTTTTCCGATTTACATTTTGCGGCAAGTCGGGTTATCCAGATGCAACGCTTGGTCTAATAAGTTTACCACGCCATCAAGGCATCGGGTCGCGCGGCCGGTTTCCGGGGTACGGAGGCATGGAGGCCGGCATAGGGAGGAAAGCATGCAACCCTGGATTCAGATTTACGATCCGCTTGGAAATTTGTGGCTGTCATCGCTGGTCGCGGCGCTGCCGATCATCTTCTTCTTTGTGGCGCTGGCGGTGCTGCGCATGAAGGGCCACGTCGCCGGAACGCTGACGGTGGTCATCGCGCTGGCGGTGGCGGTGCTGTTCTACCATATGCCGGTCGATGCCGCCCTGGCCTCGATCGGCCACGGCTTCGTCTTCGGCCTGTGGCCGATCGCCTGGATCATCGTCGCCGCCGTGTTCCTTTATAAGATCACGGTGAAGACCGGCCAGTTCGAGGTCATCCGCGCCTCGGTGGTGTCGATCACCGAGGACCAGCGTCTGCAAATGCTGATGATCGGCTTCAGCTTCGGCGCCTTCCTCGAAGGCGCGGCGGGCTTCGGCGCCCCGGTGGCGATCACCGCCGCGCTGCTGGTCGGCCTGGGCTTCAACCCGCTTTACGCCGCCGGCCTGTGCCTGATCGCCAACACCGCGCCGGTCGCCTTCGGCGCCATGGGCATTCCGATCATCGTCGCCGGCCAGGTGTCGGGCCTCGACGCTTTCAAGATCGGCGCCATGGCCGGCCGCCAATTGCCGTTGCTGTCGATGCTGGTGCCGTTCTGGATCATCTTCATCATGGACGGCTTCAAAGGCATCCGCGAGACCTGGCCGGCCATCCTGGTCGCCGGCGTCAGCTTCGCCGTCGGCCAGTATTTCACCTCGAACTTCATCGGCCCCGAGTTGCCCGACATCACCTCGGCGCTGATCAGCCTGGTGAGCATCACCGTCTTCCTGAAATTCTGGAAGCCCAAGGCGATCTTCCGCTTCAAGGCCGAGACCGAGGCCGAGAAGCACACCCACGACTACACCGCCGGCCAGATCTTCAAGGCGTGGTCGCCGTTCCTGATCCTGACGGTGATGGTCACCATCTGGAGCCTTCAGGGGTTCAAGGACCTGTTCAAGAAGGGCGCGCCCCTGGTCGACACGGTGATCAACTTCCAGATCCCCTATCTGCACAACCTGATCGCCAAGGCGCCGCCGATCGTCGCCGCCTCGAAGCCGCTGGCGGCGATCTACGGCTGGAACCTGCTGTCGGCCACCGGCACCGCCATCCTGTTCGCCGCGATCATCTCGATCCTGGTGCTGCGGATGAAGCCCGCGGCGGGCGCCTGCGCCTTCGGCGAGACGCTGAAGGAACTGGCCCGGCCGATCTACACCATCGGTTCGGTGCTGGCCTTCGCCTTCATCGCCAACAATTCGGGCCTGTCGTCGACGCTGGCCCTGTTGCTGGCCGGCGCCGGCGACACCTTCCCCTTCTTCTCGCCGGTGCTGGGCTGGCTGGGGGTGTTCCTGACCGGTTCGGACACCTCGTCCAACGCCCTGTTCTGCGCCCTGCAAGCGACCACCGCCCAGCAGATCGGCGTCAAGGAGGTGCTGCTGGTGGCGGCCAACACCACCGGCGGCGTCACCGGCAAGATGATCTCGCCGCAATCGATCGCCGTGGCCTGCGCCGCGGTGGGGCTGGTCGGCAACGAGGCGAACCTGTTCCGCTTCACCCTGAAGCATAGCCTGCTGATGGTGGCGATCATCGGCGTCATCACCATGCTGCAAGCCTACGTCTTCACCGGCATGCTGCCGTAAGCGCCGTCACTTGGACCAACGGGCCCGGTACCGAGAGGTATCCGGGCCCTTTCTTTTCCCCCCTCAGCCGAAGGCGTAGGGAATGGCGCTGCGGTTATCCTCGTCGGCGGTGATGCGGCTGCCGATCATCGGGAAGGCCCGGTGCTGGCAGTCGTTGCGCTCGCAGACGCGGCAATTGACCCCGATGGGGGTGGCAGCCTCGGGATTGGCGAGATCGAGACCCGAGGCGTAGACCAGTTCCGAGGCGTGCACCGCCTCGCAGCCCAGGCCGATGGCATAGCGCCGGTCGGGACGGGAATAGGCCCCGCCCCTTTTGGTGATCGCCTGGGCGATGCCGATATAGGCGATGCCTTCCGGCGTGCGGGTGTACTGGCTGAGGATGCGGCCGGGCTGGAGGAACGCCTCGTGGACGTTCAGCAACGGGCAGGCGCCGCCGAAGCGGGTGAAATGGAAGCTGGTGGCGCTGTGCCGCTTGGTGATGTTGCCGGCCATGTCGATGCGGAAGAAATAGAAGGGGACGCCGCGCGCCCCCGGGCGCTGCAAGGTGCTGAGACGATGGGCGACCTGCTCGAAGCTGGCGCCGAAGCGCACCTGAAGGATTTCGATGTCGTGGCGAAGATCGGCCGCCTGCCGGGCGAAATCCCGGTAGGGCATCATCAACGCCCCGGCGAAATAGTTGGCCAGACCGACCCGGCAGATCGAGCGGGCGTCCTCGTTGGGTAGATTGGCCTGGGCCACCAGCCGGTCGATGAGGTCGCGGAAGCCGAAAATGCCGACGCGGTGCGCCAATTGGAAAGTGCGGCTGGGGGCGTCCTGAAAGGCCGACAGCGTCAGGGTACGGCTGGCCTCGTCGTAGGAGCGCAAGGCCGACGGGTCGCCCTCGGCGACGACGCGGACGTGGATGCCGTGGCGCTCGCGCAGGGTCTCGGTCAGTTGCCGCGGCAGCTCGTCACTGCGATATCCCTCGCTCGCCCACAGGCGCTCGGCCGCCTCGTCCAACGCGTCGAAGTAGTTGTTGTTGGCGTAGAAGAAGTCCCGCACCGCCTCGTAGGGGAAATTCGGCGCGCTGGGCGGCACCGACAGGTTCTCGGACAGCCATTGCATGCGATCGTTCAGTTGCTGGTACGAACGGAACAGCACCAGCAGGCGCCGCACCAGATCGGGCGAGGCGTCGACCGCCGTGCGCAACTCGGCCAGCCGCGCCGGCTCGCCACCGAACACCGGGTCGCTCATGGCCTCGCGCAGGTCGGCGATCAGCCGGGCGTCCTCGTCATCGATCAGGCTGCCCAGCTCGACATCGAAGACCTTGGCGATGCGCAGCAGCACCGGCACGGTCAGCGGCCGCTGGTTGTTCTCGATCTGATTGAGATAACTGGGCGACACCTCGAGCAGCCCGGCCAGCGCCGCCTGACTGAGTTTACGGGCGTCGCGCAGGCGCCGCAGCTTGTAGCCGAGGAAAAGCTTCTGGGCCATCCGTCCATCTTCGCAAGATTTGCAAAACAACATTGTCATGTTGCAAACAAGTTCGCAACCGCGCCTTTTTTGACCATTGCCGAGTTGCGGTGGGTGGGAAACCTGTGAGTAAGTGTGGCCCGCGCCCGCCCCGAAAGGGTGATGTGGGCGCATCAACCGATTCGAAGGCTATGCGACGACGGGGCTAGGCCCGCGCCGGCGCTGTGAAAAACCGGGAGAGAAAGAAAGATGTCGGACCTCAAGGAAGCGGCGCTGCATTACCACAAGTTCCCGCAGCCGGGAAAACTGGCGATCGTCGCCACCAAGCCGATGGCCACCCAGCGCGACCTGGCCCTGGCCTATTCGCCCGGCGTCGCCGATGCCTGCGAGGAAATCCACCGCGACCCCGCCACCGCCGCCGACTACACCTCGCGCGCCAATCTGGTGGCGGTGATCTCGAACGGTACCGCCGTGCTGGGCATGGGCGACATCGGCGCCCTGGCCGGCAAGCCGGTGATGGAGGGCAAGGCCGTCCTGTTCAAGAAGTTCGCCGGCATCGACGTCTTCGACATCGAAATCGACGAGCATGACCCCAAGATCCTGATCGAGACCATCGCCCGGCTGGAGCCCACCTTCGGCGGCATCAACCTTGAGGACATCAAGGCTCCGGAATGCTTCGAGGTCGAGGAAGCGCTGAAGAAGCGGATGAAGATCCCGGTGTTCCACGACGATCAGCACGGCACCGCCGTCATCGTCAGCGCCGCCGTGACCAACGCCCTTCGCCTGGTCGGCAAGCAGATCGACAAGATCAAGGTGGTGACCATCGGCGGCGGCGCCGCCGGCATCGCCTGCCTCAACCTGCTGCACAGCCTGGGCCTGCGGCGTGAGAACGTCACCCTGGTCGACAGCAAGGGCGTCATCTACAAGGGCCGCAAGGAAGGCATGAACGCCTTCAAGGAACTCTACGCCCAGGACACCAACGCCCGCACGCTGGACGACGCCATCGAGGGCGCCGACATGTTCCTCGGTCTGGCCACCGCCGGCCTGTTGACCCAGGACATGGTCAAGAAGATGGCGCCGAAGCCGCTGATCCTGGCGCTGTCCAACCCCGAGCCGGAAATCCGTCCCGAGCTGGCCCGCGAGGTGCGTCCCGACGCCATCCTGGCCACCGGCCGTTCGGATTACCCGAACCAGATCAACAACGTGCTGTGTTTCCCCTATCTGTTCAGGGGCGCGCTGGATTGCGGCGCCACCACCATCAACGAGGAAATGAAGCTCGCCGCCGTCAAGGCGATCGCCGACCTGGCGATGGCCGAACCCTCGGACGTCGTCGCCTCGGCCTATCGCGGCGAGGAACTGCGCTTCGGCCCAGATTACATCGTGCCCAAGCCCTTCGACCCGCGCCTGATCGTCGAGGTTTCGTCGGCGGTGGCCAAGGCGGCCATGGATTCCGGTGTCGCCTCGCGGCCGATCAAGGATTTCGCCGCCTATCGCGAGAAGCTGACCGGCTACGTCTTCCGGTCCGGCCTGGCGATGAAGCCGGTGTTCGACCAGGCCCGCAAGCAGCCCAAGCGCATCGTCTATGCCGAGGGCGAGGACGAGCGGGTACTGCGCGCCGCCCAGGCGGTGCTGGACGAGAACATGGCCAAGCCGATCCTGATCGGCCGGGCCAACGTCATCGCCCAGCGCATTGAGCATCTCGGCCTGCGCATGAAGCCGGGCACCGACATCGAGGTGATCGAGATCATCCGCGACCCCCGCTACCACGAATACGCCGACGGCTACCGCCGGCTGATGCGTCGCCGCGGCGTTTCGCCCGATTACGCCGCCACCGTGGTGCGGACCCGCAGTTCGGTGTTCGGCGCCATGATGGTGGCGCGCGGCGCCGCCGACGCCCTGGTCTGCGGCACCGCCGGCCGCTACCACAGCCACTTCGAACACATCATCGACATCTTCGGCAAGAAGCCGGGGGTCAAGACCGCCGGCGCCATGAACCTGCTGATCCTGGAGAAGGGTACCTTCTTCGTCACCGACACCTTCATCAACGAGGACCCGACCGCCGAGCAGGTGGCCGACATCGCCCTGTTGGCGGCCGAGGAAGTGAAGCGCTTCGGCATGGAGCCGAAGGTGGCCCTGCTGTCGCACTCCAACTTCGGCACCGCCGATTCGGCCTCGGCCCGGAAGATGCGCGCGGCGCTGGAACTGCTGGAAACGCGGGCCCCCGACCTGGAAGTCGACGGCGAAATGCACGCCGACGCCGCCCTGTCGGAGGAAATCCGCCGCCACATCCAGCCGGACTCGCGGCTCAGGGGCCAGGCCAACCTGCTGGTGATGCCGACGTTGGATGCCGCCAACATCGCCTTCAACATGTTGCAGGTGCTGGGCGACGGCCTGTCGGTCGGCCCGATCTTGCTGGGAGCCGGCCGCCCCGCCCATGTGGTGTCGGAATCGGTGACGGTGCGCGGCCTGGTCAACATCACCGCCCTGGCGGTGGTCGACGCCCAGAACGACAAGAACGCCGCCCCCGCCAACGCCCGCGCCAAGTTCCTGGCCGAAGCCGTGGCGCCGTAAAGCCCCGTCCGGATCTGAAGACGAAGCCGCCGACCCCACCGGGTCGGCGGTTTTTTCATCCTTTTGGCGCGACGGCCCTTTCGTCCCTGACGCCCGGCAAATTTGCATGGCCCCCCGCTGGAAACACACCGACACCGTTGTTGCACCGCAAAATATCCAGTCCATCATGGCCGTGGATTTTTAGGAGCGCATGCCGATGGCTTCCCGCACCGTCACCGTCAGCTTTCCCCGTACCGGGACCCGCATCGCCAAGGTCATCGACCTGTTGCGCGCCTGCGGCTTCACGGTCAAGGACGGCGCCACGGCCCGGCGCAGCCACTGGTACGCGCTGGAAGCCTCGGGCGAGGATCTGCCGTCGCTGGAGCGCTCGCTCAACATGGGCGGCTTTGAATTCGAGTTGGAGACCAAGGTCGCCTGAACGATTTGCCGCTCCTCGCCGCATGAGCTAACCTGCGGACTTGGAAAGCACGGCGACGCGGGGGGGAGCATGCTGGCCGACTTCAAGATCCGGACTCGTCTGGGCATCGGCTTCGGCATCGGAGTCGGATTGACGCTGCTGGTCGGCGCCTTCGACGTCAGCAGCAGCGCCTCGCTCACCGAGCAGACCGAGAAGCTCTACCGGCATTCGCTGGCCGTCAGCAACGCCCTGGCGGCCGCCAAGGCCGATATCAGCGACATCCGCGCCAATGCCCGCGACGTCTTCAACGCCGAGGACCCGGCCGTCGCCGAGGTGGCGGCGGCGCGCAACGCCCCCCTGGACCAGGACGTCCAGAAGCAATTCGCCATCGTCCGCGAGCAGGCCCTGGGCGACCGGGCGGCGATCGACAAGCTGATCCAGGATTACGAGTCCTGGCGGCCGATCCGCGCCCAGGTGCTGGCGGCCGCCCGCGCCGGCCGCTTCGCCGAGGCCCGGGAATTGGGAACCGGCCCGGCGGCGGCGAAGGTCGAGGTCATCCGCACCGATCTGGACAGTTTGCTGGCCGCCGCCAACCAGGAGGCAGCCACCTTCATGGAAGGCGCCCGCGCCACCCAAAGCCGCATTTTCGCCATCACCCTGGCGCTGGTGGCCGCCGCCGCCTTGGCCGGCCTGACGGTGGCGTGGAAAGTCATCAACAGCATCGTCATCCCGATGGAGATCCTGCGCCGCGCCATGGGCAAGATCGCCGCCGGGGACCTGACGGTGGCGATCACCGGCGTCCGCCGCCACGACGAGATCGGCGAGATGGCGAAAACCGTCCAAGTGTTCAAGGAGGGGCTGATCCGGGCCGAACAGCTTTCCGCCGAACAGCAGGCCGAACAGGAGCGGCGCGGCCGCCGCGCCCAAGCGATCGAATCGCTGGCCTCCCAGTTCAACGCCGCCGTGGCGGCGACGCTTGGGATGGTGGCGGAAGCTTCGGCCGAGATGCGGGCGACCGCCCAGGCGATGGCGGCCAACGCCGAAGACACCAACCGGCAGGCCACTTCGGTCGCCGCCGCCACCGAACAGACCTCGGCCAGCGTGCGGACGGTGGCCTCGGCGGCCGACGAATTGTCAGCGTCGATCGAGGAAATCGGCGGTCAGGTCGCCACCTCGACGCGCGTCTCCCGGGCCGCCTCGGACGAGGCCGAGGCCACCAACGCCACCGTCAAGGGCCTGGCCGATTCCGCCGCCCGGATCGGCACCGTGGTCGGGCTGATCAACGACATCGCCAGCCAGACCAACCTGTTGGCCTTGAACGCCACCATCGAGGCGGCGCGGGCGGGTGATGCCGGCAAGGGGTTCGCCGTCGTCGCCAATGAAGTGAAAAGCCTGGCCAATCAGACCGCCAAGGCCACCGAGGAAATCGGCCAGCAGATCGCCGACGTGCAATCCGCCACCCGGCAGGCGGTTTCCGCCATCGGCGCCATTGTCGTCCGCATCGCCGAGATCGGCGAGATTTCCACCGCCATCGCCGCCGCCGTCGAACGGCAATCCTCGGCCACCCGCGCCATCGCCGACAACGTCCAGCAGGCGGCGTCCGGCACCCACGAGGTGGCCGCCACCATCGTCGGCGTCACCGAGGCCGCCGCGATCACCGGCGAGGGTGCCGGTTCGGTGCTGGGCGGGACCGAGAATCTGTCCCGCCACGCCGACGACCTCAAGGGGCTGGTCGATACCTTCATCCGCGACGTCAGCGCCGCCTGACATTAGCCCACCAAAGCAATAGGCATTTCGCTTCCACCATCATCACGCCCGCTTTGGCTGAGCATCAGCCATGTCGAAATAACATTCCCATCTTTCTATAGACTGTTGAACACAGCCACCCCGATGTGGTTATCTTGCGGCAATGTCAGATGCGGGAACCGCCACAGGAGACGTGACGATGGTCGATTTCACCCTTTCCAGCCGACTTTCCCGGCGCTCGTTGATCAAGAACGCGGCCATCGCCGGCGCCGCCCTGCCGCTGGCCGGCGCGGGTGGCCGTCTGGCGCTCGCCGCCGACCCGGCGCCGGCGCGCAAGGCCATCAAGCTGGGCTGGTTCCCCAACGCCGCGTGTCTTTCGCCCGTGGCCGAAGCGCAATATGGCGGCATCTTCGCCAAGCACGGTCTCGACGTCGAATTGATCAATTTCGCCGGCACCACCGACCAGTTGCTCGAGGCGCTGTCGACCGGCAAGGCCGACGCCAGCGTCGGCATGGCGCTGCGCTGGCTGAAGCCGCTGGAACAGGGCTTCGACGTCAAGCTGACCGCCGGCACCCATGGCGGCTGCCTCCGTCTGCTGGGCTCGAAGGAGGCCAACGTCACCTCGATCGAAAGCCTGAAGGGCAAGGTGGTCGGCGTCACCGACCTCGGCAGCCCGGCCAAGAATTTCTTTTCGATCCTGCTGGCCAAGCGCGGCTTCGACCCGGCCAAGGACGTCGAATGGCGCGCCTACCCCTCGGACCTGCTGCCGCTGGCGGTGGAAAAGGGCGAGGTTCAAGCCATCGCCCACCAGGACCCCGAGACCTTCCGCTTCCTCAAGAAGCCCAATCTGGTCGAAATCGCCACCAATCTGTCGGCCGAATATGCCCATCGCGTCTGCTGTGTCATCGGTGTGCGCGGCAGCCTGGTGCGCGAGGATCGCGCCACCGCGGCGGCGCTGACCCGCGCCCTGATCGAAGCCCAGGACGTCACCGCCGCCCACCCTGAGACGACGGCGGACGCCTATGCCCAGTTCGTCGCCAACACCAGCAAGGAAGACATCGTCGCCATCCTCAAGAGCCACACCCATGGCGACCATCCGGTCGGCGATCATTTCAAGCATCAGCTGTCCGAGTACATCGACGAACTGAAGCTGGTCCAGGTGATCAAGCCGAGCACCGATTCCGCCAAGTTCGCCGAGAAGATCTATGCCGACGTGCTCAGTTGAGGCGACGGCGGCCGGCCTCGCGCCGGCCGCCGACCGTCCGATTTTTTCCCTTTGGTATGGCGGCCTGCTGGCCGGTGTATTGTGGCTTGTCGCCGGGGCCGTCACCCAATTCTGGCCGGATAGCGACGATTGGTCCCATGTCGGCGACACCGCCGCCTTGATGGCGGCCCTCGGAGTTCTGCTGCTGGCCGGCGGGATCGCCGGCCGCCGCCTGGGCCCGGCCTTCGACCGGCTGGCGGTTCGGGGGCCGTGGCTGATCGCCCTGGCCGTGGTGGCGTTGCTGTGGGAAATCGCCACCGCCAAGCTCAATTGGCTGCCGCGTCCCTTTTTCGCCCCGCCCCAGGCCTTCGTCGAAGTCTATCGCGACGATTGGCCGAAGCTGTGGGAATGCCTATACCGCTCGCTGGGCCTGCTCGCCAGCGGCTATGTGCTGGGCGCCGCCGCCGGCTTCGTCACCGGAGTGACGCTGGGCTGGTCGCGGCTCGCCGCCTATTGGGGGCAGCCCGTGCTGCGCCTGATCGGCCCGCTGCCGGCCACCGCCTGGTTGCCGATCGCCTTTTTCGCCTTTCCCTCGAGCTGGAGCGCCAGCGTCTTTCTGATCGCGCTGTCCACCGGCATTCCGGTGGCGGTGCTGACCTGGTCCGGCGTTTCCGGCGTTCCCACCGCCTATTACGACATCGCCCGCACGCTGGGCGCCAGTCGCCGCTTCCTGGTGGTGAAGGTGGCGGTGCCGGCGGCGATGCCGCACGTCTTCGTCGGCCTGTTCATGGGCCTGTGCGCCTCGTTCGCGGTTCTGGTGGTGGCCGAGATGATGGGGGTCAAGGCGGGGCTCGGCTGGTACCTGCAATGGGCCCAGGGGTGGGGCGCCTATGCCAACATGTACGCCGCCCTGCTGTTGATGGCGGTCCTCTGTTCCACCCTGGTTACGCTGCTGTTCCGGCTGCGCGACCGTCTTCTCGCCTGGCAGAAGGGAATGGTCCGATGGTAGCCCTGGCCGAAAGGCCCAATCCGCCGCCCGGCATGGAATTGACCATCGAGGGTGTCAGCCACGCTTTCGAGCTGAACGGCCAGCCGCTGCCGGTGCTCGAGGATGTCGGCTTCCGGGTCGAGCCGGGCGAGTTCGTCGCCCTTCTCGGCCCCAGCGGCTGCGGCAAGTCGACGCTGCTGCGACTGGTGGCCGGGCTGGAGCCGCCCACTCGGGGAACCCTGCACGTCGACGGCCAGTTGATCGAAGGCCCCGACCCGTCGCGGGTGGTGGTGTTCCAGGACCCCACCCTTTATCCCTGGCGCACCGTCTGGGATAACGCCGCGCTGGGCTTGGAGGCCCGAGGCCAGGCGAAATCCCATCGCGGCCGCGTCGACGAGGCGCTGGCGACCGTCGGTCTGTCCAGCTTCGCCAAGGCCTATCCGCACCAATTGTCCGGCGGCATGGCCCAACGCGCGGCGCTGGCCCGCGCCCTGGTCAACGATCCCAGGCTGCTGATCCTGGACGAGCCCTTCGGCAAGCTGGATTCGCTGACCCGGATGACCATGCAGGGCGAACTGGTGGAATTGTGGCGCCGCTCGGGCTTCACCACCTTGCTGGTCACCCACGATGTCGAGGAGGCGATGTTCCTGGCCACCCGGATCATCGTTTTCAGCGAGCGCCCGGCCCGGGTGGTCGCCGACTTCCCCAATTACCGCCCCTACCCCCGCCATCGCGGCGACCCGGTGCTGGCCGAACTCAGGCGCCAGGCGTTGTCGCTTCTGGGCCTGGCGGCGTCCTGGTGAGAATTTCCCCGCCAGCCCGAGCGTGGCCGGGGCTATTCGCGTAAAGGCGGCGGCCGTTTGCGCGTGAACGATTCCTCACTTCGTTCGGAATGACATTCCTGGGCATCCCGAACGAAGCGAGGCTCAACCGCCGAAACCGCTTAGCCGAACACCACCAAGAGGTCCTTGGCGTCGATCTGGCTGCCGGGGCTGACCAGCACCTCGGCGATGGTGCCGCCGCGGCTGGAGTGGATCGCCGTTTCCATCTTCATCGCCTCGATGGTCAGCAGCACGTCGCCGGCCTTGATCTCCTGACCGACCTTGACCGCCAGGGTCGAGATCGATCCCGGCATCGGCGAGCCGATGTGGGCCTCGTTGCCCTCCTCGGCCTTGCGCCGGGCGATGACCTTGGCGGTCACCGAGCGATTGGGCACGCGGACGATGCGCGGCTGACCGTTCAGTTCGAAGAACACCTTGACCATGCCCTCGTCGTCGGGCTCGGCGATGGTTTGCAGGATGATGACCAGGCCCTTGCCCTTCTCGATGTCGAAGTGGACCTCGTCGCCCGGCTTCATGCCGTAGAAGAAGGCCGGCGTCGGCAGGCACGACACCGGACCATACTTGCGCACGGTGGCGGCGAATTCGGTGAAGACCTTGGGATACATCAGGTACGAGGCGAACTCGTTCTCGCTGATCTTGCGGCCCGCCTTCTTCTCGGCCTCGGCCCGCTTGCCCTCCAGGTCACAGGGCGGCAGCAGCGCGGCGGGACGCTCGGTGTAAGGCTTCTCACCCTTCAGCGCCTTGGCCTGCAAATCCTTGGGCCAACCGCCCATGGGCTGGCCGAGATCGCCTTTCAGCATCTCCACCACCGAGGACGGGAAGGCCATGTCCTTCTTGGGGTCGAGCACATCGGCGGCGGTCAGGTCCTGGCTGACCATCAACAGCGCGAGGTCGCCGACCACCTTCGAGGAGGGCGTCACCTTGATGATGTCGCCGAACAGGTCGTTGGCGGCGCGGTAGGCCTTGGCCACCTCGTGCCAGCGGGTCTCCAGCCCCATGGAACGCGCCTGTTCCTTGAGGTTGGTGAACTGGCCGCCCGGCATTTCGTGCAGATAGACCTCGGAGGCCGGCCCCTTGAGATCGCTCTCGAAGGCGGCGTACTGGGTGCGCACCGCCTCCCAGTAGAACGAAATCTGGCGCACCGCCTCGGGGTCGATGCGGGGATCGCGCTCGGTATGGGCCAGTGCCTCGACGATCGAGCCCAGGCAGGGCTGCGAGGTATTGCCCGACATGGCGTCCATCGCCGCGTCAACGGCGTCGACGCCGGCATCGATGGCGGCCAGCACCGTCGCCCCGGCGATACCCGAGGTATCGTGGGTGTGGAAATGGATCGGCAGGCCCACTTCCTCCTTCAGCGCCTTGAACAGAATACGGGCCGGTGCCGGCTTCAGCAGGCCGGCCATGTCCTTGATGCCGAGGATGTGGCAGCCGGCCTTTTCCATCTCCTTGGCCAACTTGATGTAATAGCCGATCTCGTACTTGGCGCGGTTGGGATCGAGGATGTCGCCGGTATAGCAGACCGTGCCCTCGGCCAGCTTGCCCGATTCGCACACGGCGTCGATGGCGACGCGCATGTTTTCGACCCAGTTGAGGCAGTCGAAGACGCGGAACAGATCCATGCCCGAGGCGGCGGCGCGAGCGACGAAATGGCGCACCACGTTGTCGGGGTAGTTGGTGTAGCCGACGCCGTTGGCGCCCCGCAGCAGCATCTGCGTCAGGATGTTCGGCACCTTTTCGCGGACCAGCGCCAAGCGCTCCCACGGATCCTCGGACAGGAAGCGCATGGCGACATCGAAGGTGGCGCCGCCCCAGCATTCCAGCGACAGCAGCTGCGGCAGGCCGTTGGCGTAGGACGAGGCCACGGCAGCGATGTCGAAGGTACGCATGCGAGTGGCGAGCAGCGACTGGTGGGCGTCGCGCATGGTGGTGTCGGTCACCAGCACCCGCATCTGGTTCTTCATCCACTCGGAGAAGCCCTTCGCCCCCAGTTGATCAAGCAATTGCTTGGTACCGGGCGGCGGCGCCTTGCCGAAATTGGGCGGCACCGGCAGGCGGGCGTCGGCCGGCGGCTTGGTCCGGCCCCGGGTCTCGGGATGACCGTTGATGGTGACATCGGCCAGCCAGGTCATGATCTTGGTGGCGCGGTCGCGCTGCTTGCCAAGATTGAACAACTCGGGCGTCTCGTCGATGAACTTGGTGGTGTACTGGTTGGCCTTGAACTTCGGGTGTTCCAGGACATTCTCGAGGAAGGCCAGGTTGGTGGCGACGCCGCGGATGCGGTATTCGCGCAGCGCGCGATCCATGCGGCGGATCGCCTCCTCGGGCGTCGGCGCCCAAGCGGTGACCTTCTCCAGCAGCGAATCGTAATAGCGGGTGACCACCGCGCCCGAATAGGCGGTACCGCCATCGCAGCGGATGCCGAACCCCATGGCGCCGCGATAGGCCGAGATGCGGCCGTAATCGGGAATGAAGTTGTTCTCGGGGTTCTCGGTGGTGATGCGGCATTGCAGCGCGTGGCCGTTCAGGCGCAGTTGCGCCTGCGGCGGAATGACGTCGTCGGCCGAGGTGCCGATGGTCTTGCCCTCGGCGATGCCGATCTGCGCCTTGACGATGTCCAGCCCGGTGACGACCTCGGTCACCGTGTGCTCGACCTGGATGCGCGGATTGACCTCGATGAAGTAGAAGGCGCCGGTATCGGCGTCCATCAGGAACTCGACGGTGCCGGCGCCGACATAGTCGGTCGCCCTGCCGATGGCCAAAGCCGATTCGCACAGCTTCTGGCGCGTCGCCTCGTCCATGTAGGGGGCGGGCGCCCGTTCGATGACCTTCTGATTGCGGCGCTGGATCGAGCAGTCGCGCTCGAACAGGTGCAACAGGTTGCCGTGGGAATCGCCGATGATCTGCACTTCGACGTGGCGGGCGCGGCGCACCAGCTTTTCCAGGTAGACCTCGTCCTTGCCGAAGGCGGCCTTGGCCTCGCGCTTGGCGGCCAGCACCGATTCGACCAGCTTGTCCTCGGACTCGATCGGCCGCATGCCGCGACCGCCGCCGCCCCAACTGGCCTTCAGCATCACCGGATAGCCGACCTCGTTGGCCAGGCGCTTGATCTCGGCCGGGTCGTCGGGCAGCGGCGGGGTCGCCGGCATCACCGGCACGCCGACCGAAATCGCCAGATTGCGCGCCGCCACCTTATTGCCCAGGGTGCGCATGGTGGACGGCTTGGGGCCGATGAAGACGATGCCGGCTTCGGCGCAGGCCTCGGCAAACTCGGGGCTTTCCGACAGGAAGCCGTAGCCGGGATGGATGGCGTCGACCTCGGCTTCCTTGGCGACGCGGATCACCTCGTCGATCGACAGATAGGCGTCGAGCGGGCCCATGCCCTTGCCGACCTGATAGGATTCATCCGCCTTGAAGCGGTGGAGCGACAGCTTGTCCTCTTCGGCATAGACCGCCACCGTGCCGATGCCCAATTCGGTGCAGGCGCGGAAAACCCGGATGGCGATCTCAGACCGATTCGCCGCCATGATGCGGCGGAACATGCGCTCAGACATTGGACCACTTACCCCCTGTTTAAATCGTTCTATTTTTGGGGGGAGTGTGACGTGGCCTTTCGTCGCTGTCGAGGGGGAAGTGTGCGCTGCGGGAGGCGCCTTTAGACCGCCTGCCGCCGGACCAATTCCTGGTCAATGGCGATCTCGGCGGCCGCCACCAGATCGGCGGCCACCTCGAACCCGGCCAGGCGCAATTTGTCGGCGAGGGCGTTGATGTCCCCGGTAATCGCTTCGTGCGACGGAACCGCCGGCGCGCGGGCGGGCCGCCAATGATCGAGTTGGACGACGGACATATCTCTGGCCCTCCTCAGGCGGCAAGCCTGGTCATGCGACAAAGGCGGCTCCGGAGCGCGTCGCTGGCGGCCAGCATCTGCGGCCAGACCGCCTCGGGAACCAGTCCGTCTCGGCGCATCAGCAAATGGACGATGGGATCACCCATGGCCTCGGCAAGCGTCGGCTCGCCCTGACGCCAGGGGTCGTGCGGCCTAACAGGACGATGACCGCTTTTCAGAATCGGGGCGACGTTCATGGTGCACCTGTGTCTGGGTCCGGCGCCGATCTTGGTCGCCTCGCCGGCCAAGGTCAATAATTTTCTATCGAGTGATAGGGTTTGCGAGTGATTTGTGTAGTTTCCCTTGACTCCCCCACCTTCCCTCCCCATCATCGACACATTCACTCGCTCCAATTCCTCCACGCCACGAGGCCAGCATGCCGCTCAACATCGCTTCCGACGTCACCAAACTGGTCGGCAACACGCCGCTGGTGCGTATCAATCGTATCAAGGACGGCGCCGGCGCCGACATCGTCGCCAAGCTCGAGTTCTACAACCCCGCCCACAGCGTCAAAGACCGTATCGGCGTGGCCATGATCGAGGCGGCCGAAAAGGCCGGAAAAATCACCAAGGACACCGTCATCGTCGAGCCGACCAGCGGCAACACCGGCATCGCGCTTGCCTTCGTCGCCGCCGCCAAGGGCTACAAGCTGATCCTCACCATGCCGGAGACGATGAGCAAGGAGCGCCGCGCCCTGCTTCGCGCCTATGGCGCCGAATTGATCCTCACCCCCGGTGCCGAGGGTATGGGCGGCGCCATCAAGCGGGCCGAGGAACTGGCCGCCAGCGATCCCAAGTACTTCCTGCCGCAGCAGTTCAAGAACCCGGCCAACCCCGAGATTCACCGCAAGACCACCGCCGAGGAAATCTGGCGCGATACCGACGGCAAGATCGATTTCCTGATTTCCGGTATCGGCACCGGCGGCACCATCACCGGCGTCGGTGAGGTCATCAAGAGCCGCCGGCCGTCGTTCAAGGCCATCGCCGTCGAGCCGGACGCATCGCCGGTGCTGTCGGGCGGCCCCAAGGGCCCCCACCCGATCCAGGGCATCGGCGCCGGCTTCGTCCCCGACGTGCTCAACACCCAGATCTACGACGAGATCGTCCGCGTTCCCAACCAGGCCGCTTTCGACACCGCGCGGCGTGCCGCGCGCGAAGAGGGACTGCTGGTCGGCATCTCGTCGGGCGCCGCGCTGTGGGCGGCAATCCAGGTCGGCAAGCGGCCGGAAAACGCCGGCAAGCTGATCGTGGTGATCATCCCGTCCTTCGGCGAACGCTATCTCAGCACCGCCCTGTTCGCCGACTTGGTGGACTGATCCCTAGGCGGCGTCGGCCGTGGCCGGCGCCGCCAGGACCACCGTAAAGGTGGTCCCCCGCCCCGTCTGGCTGTCCACCTCGATACGGCCACCATGGGCGGCGACGATCCGAGAGCAGATATAAAGCCCCAACCCGGTCGATGGCTCGCCGTCGGTCCCGGCCCGTCCTTTGACGAAGGGCTCGAATAGAGTTTCCATCACTTCCGGCGGAATCCCGCCGCCGTGGTCGGTCACCGAAGTTCGGACTTCCCCGCCATCGACCGCCACCGAGACGGTAACCTCCTCGCCGGCCGTCGAAAACTTGATCGCATTGCCGATCAGGTTGACGAAGACCTGTTCCAGTTTCAGCGCGTCCCCCTTCACCCATATCCGCGGCACCTCGCAAGTCAGCCTCACCCGCTTTCGTTCGGCACAGACACTTCCGAGGGCAACCGCCTTGCGCACCACCTCGCCGAGGTCGAGCGCCTGCGGCACGAGATTGACGGCGCCGGCCTCGGCCACCGCCAGCGACAACACGTCCTTGATCAAGTCGTCCATGAAGACCGCCGATTCACCGATCGCCTTCAACGCATTGCCACCGCGCTCGGAAAGGCGCTCGCCGTCGAGCATCTCGACGAACTCGGCATAGCCGCTGATGACGCCGACCGGATTGCGGAGATCGTGGGCGAGGACGCCGAACATCCGGTTCTTCATTTCGATCGAGGACCGCAATTCCTTCACCAGCGCCTCGCGTTCGATCGCCAATTGCATGCGGGTGATGGCATAGCGAATGGCACGCGCCACCATCGGACCGGAAGCGTCGCCCTTGACCAGATAATCCTGCGCTCCAAGACCAACCATCCTTTCGGCGAATTGGGCGTCGTCGAAGCCGGTCATGATGACGATCGGCAGATCGGGCGCCGCCTCGCGCATCCGCATCACCGTCCGCTCCCCGGCCACGTCGGGCAGCGACAGGTCGAGCAGCACCACGTCGGGGCGTGCGCCAAATTCCAGGCGGGCGACCGCCGCCGCCATCGAGGCGGCGTGGGACACCCGAAATCGCGGCCGCGTCGATTCGGCCAGCGCCAGCGTCAGCAATTCGGCGTCGCCAGGATTATCCTCGACGATCAGAACCTGAATGCTGGGGGCTCCCGGCTCCATGCTTTCACCAGCCGGCAACGTAGGATTCCAGGGCCGAAAACAACCGCTTGGTCCAAATCGGCTTGGTGATGAAAACATCCACGCCCGCCTCATCGGCCGCCCGCGCGGACTCTTCGCTCCGTTGGCCGGTAACCATGATGACGTGGACGGACCGCGCCGGCTGGGGCATCGCCCGGATATTCCTCACCAACTCGAGGCCGTCGAGCCCGGCCATGCACAGGTCGGTGATCAGAATGTCGGGAGGGTCGGCGGCAATGGCGGCCAAAGCCTCGTGCCCGTTGGTCACCCGCGTCACCGCTTTCGCGCCAAGGGACGCCACCACCGTACCGACCAGTTCGTTCATGTGAGGCTGATCCTCGACGACGAGGAGGCGGAGGTCCTCACACAGCCTTGGATTGACCATCCCCCTGCCCTCCTTTCGCGGGCTCGGCCGCCGGCAACGCCACCACGAAGACGCTGCCCTCGCCGACCACCGACTCGACCCAAATCCGCCCGCCATGGTGCTCGGCGATCTTGCGGCAGATCGCCAGACCGATGCCGGTTCCTTCGCATTCCCCCTGCGGCACCAGCCGCTGGAAGATGGCGAAGACGCGTTCAAAATCCTCCGGCGCGATGCCGGTGCCGTTGTCCTTGACCATGATCCGCCACTCCCGCCCGAAGCGTCGGCACGAGATTTCGATCCGCGGCCGGCGGTCGGGGGCGCGGTACTTGATGGCGTTGCCGATCAGGTTCTGGAACAGGCGGGTCAGTTCGCCGGGATCGCCGCCGATCGTGGGGAGATCGTCGGTGACCTCGACCTCCGCGTCGGCTTCGCGCACCGCCACGGTCAGATTGAGCAGGGCGTCGGCCACCACTTGCCCCAACGCCACCGCCCCCGCGCAGCTGGTGCGGCCGGTACGCGAATATTCCAGCAGATCGAGGATCAAATGGTCCATGCGCTTGGCGCCGTCCACCGCATAGTCGAGGAAGCCCTTGATCTCGTCCGTCATCACCGGCCTCAGCCGCCGCTCGATCAGGCCCAGATAACTGGTCACCATGCGCAGCGGCTGCCGCAGGTCGTGGGAGGCGACATAGGCGAATTGTTCAAGCTCGGCGTTGCTCTGGCGCAGCTTGTCCTGGAGGGCCCGACGTTCGGTGACGTCCTCCTTGATGGCGACGTAGTGGGCGATTTGTCCGACTTCATCGAGCACCGGGGCGATGGCCACCATTTCCCAATGCAGGGAGCCGTCCTTGCGCCGATTGCGCAATTCGCCGACCCAGCGCTGACCGGCGGATATCGTCGCCCACATTTCGCCGTAAACCGCCGTCGGCGTCTCGCCGGAAGCCAGAAGCCGGGCATTGGCGCCGATGGCCTCTTCCGACGAATAGCCGCTGACGGTGGTGAAATGGGCGTTGACGTATTCGATCTTCCCTTCGGGATCGGTGATGACCACCGACACCGGCGACTGCTCGACCACGGTCGACAGCATCCTCAGCCGCATCGATTGCGCCGCTAGTCCGGTGATGTCCGCCCCGCTACCCCGATAGCCCAGAAAGGCGCCGGCGGCGTCGAAGCGAGGGGCGCCGCTGACGCTGATCCAGCGGCACCGCCCTTCGCCGACGTCCATCCAGTAGCGAAAATCCCGGAAGGCGCGATGCGCCGCCATGTCTTCCATATGCGCCTGCCATAGGCCGGCATCGATTTCACGTTCCTTCGAGGCCAAATCCCAGCGGTAGCGTCCGACGACCGGCGACGATGAGGCCCCGACGATTTGTTCATAGGTGGGCGAAACCCAGGAGAAGCGATGATTGGCGTCGGTCTCCCACACCCAATCGGTGGTCCCCTCGACCAGACTACGGAAGCGCCCCTCGCTGGCGGCCAGCGCCTCCTGCTGGCGTTGCAGGCCGTCCAACATGTCGTTGAAGGCGGTGGCGAAGGCAATCACTTCACTGCTGCCGGCGGGCAGGGCACGGGCGGCGGTGTCGCCCCGGCCGACCCGTTCGGCGGTGGCGGCAACCGCCAAGAGGGGCTTTGCCATTCGCCGGGCCAGAACAAAGGCCAGGGCGGCCGACAGCAGCGCCGTCGCGCCGACGATCACCAGCCACTTTCGGGCCAAATCGGAAAGTCGGATGTCCATTGGGCCGGTGGGAATGCTGGCGATGGTGGTCCACTCGGTGCCTGGCACCGACGCGGCGGCGTGAATGCGCTCGATACCGTCCAGGCGCGAAACGAAGCGCGCCGTCCCGGTGCGCTGGGCCACCAGTTCAACCATTTCCGGCGCGACAACCCCGCGCGATCCAACCCACTTCTCGGAATCCAGCGAACGAGCCAGCAAGGTCATGTCGGGGGCGAACAAGGTCGCCGTGGTCCCTTCGGGCAGGCCATCGAAAGCGCCCGCGCCGACGAAGGGATTGAAATTCAGCAGATCGAGCGGCGCACTGACCGTTCCGATGATTTCGCCGGCCTGGTCGCGCAGCGGGTATTCCAGCGGCACCACCCAGCGCCTCGACAACGGCCCAAGATTGGGCTTACCGACGGCGAAGCCGTTGGCGCGACGCACTTCGTCCATATAGCTATTCAGATTGACCCTGGCGGCGGTGGGCACCGGCAGCGCCGAGCAAACCGGAAAACCGTTGATATCCTTGGTCAGCAGATTGGAGTGGTGCGGATAGACCTCGGGGAAATGATCGAAGAGATGGCCGCAGCGACCATGATCGAGCGAGCGGATATCGGGATTGTCGGCCAGCCTGGCCAGAACCTTTTCGGTAACCGAAAGTATACGTGAAATCTCGGCGGCGTTGACCTTGGCGATGGTGGTCGCCAGACGCTCGACGTTGCGGCGGGCCTCGGCCACCTCGTCATGGACCTGATAAAGCGCCAACGCCGCCATCGGCAGCAGGCAGACCAGGGCCACGCCCAGCAATTGGGTGCGGATGGTCACCCCGGAAAGCAATTGGATTAATCTATTTCCCGGTATCGGCATGTCGAGCCCTCCTCGGGAGACATCCGACCGGCCCTGGCGTCCGATCATACTTAAGTATTGATACACTAAGTCTGGGGCGTCAAGGATGGCGTCATGTGACGAGACCATGGCAGCTATTCGAGGAACGGCGCTAATCCGCCATCGGAAATGTCAGAAATGAACCGCCAACCAAATCGTCGGCTGGGTCGTATCGGTCCATTCCACCCGATGGCGGCGATGGGCCGAGATCAGCAGGAAATCCCCCGCCTTCAGCGGGCGAACCTCGATCTCGTCGGCGAAGCGCAACCCCGCCTCGCCCGCCAGCACGACCACCCATTCATCCCGATCCTGGTCGTACCAGAATCCGGGGGGACTGGCCTGCCCGGTCGAGACGATGCGCTCGATGCGCAGGCCACCGGCGGAGAGAAGATCGGCGACCACTTCGTCCGGTGCATTGGCGTCGATACCGGCGAACAAATTGTCGGTCATGGCGCGACCATCGCCGCCAGCGGCACGATTTCGATTCCGGCGCGAAGCAACGCCTCCTTGAGGGTACGGGCCAGGACGACCGCGCCGGGATCGTCGCCATGCACGCAGACCGACTGCGCCGAACAGGGAACCTCGGCGCCGCCGATCGAACGTAAACCGCCATGGCGGACCATGGACAGGACATTGGCGACGGCCTCGGCCGGGTCATGGACCAACGCCCGTGGATGGGAGCGTGGCAGCAGATTGCCGGCATCGTCGTAGTTTCGGTCGGCGAACACCTCTTCTGCCACCACCAGCCCCAACTGGCGACCGGCGGCGACCATGGCCGAACCGGCGGGCGCCAGGAAGATCAACCCGGCATCAACCCCCTTGATCGCCCGTGCCACCGCCAACGCGGCTTCGGCATCGACGGCCGCCCGGTTGCTGAGCGCCCCGTGCGGCTTGACGTGTTCGACCCGACCGCCGCAGGCGGCGGCGACACCGGCCAGGGCGCCGATTTGATAGGCGACCGCCGCCTCGATTTCGGCCGCCGACAGGGCCATCGGCCGCCGGCCGAAGCCCTGCAGATCGGGATAGGACGGGTGGGCGCCGATGCCGACGCCCCTGGCGAGCGCCGCACGAACCGTCCGCGCCATCACCGTGGGGTCACCGGCATGGAAACCGCAGGCGATGTTGGCGGCGCCGACGATGTCGAGCATCGCCGCGTCGTCGCCCATCGGCCAGGCGCCAAAGCCCTCGCCGAGATCGGAATTCAGGTTGATGCGCATGCCGCGTCACTCCTCGGCCGGATCGGCCATACCCGAAACCAGATTGCAGGCGTAGAGCGCCGCCAGGTCAAGCCCGGCGGTGGGAGCGACGCGGCGCAGACCGGCGACCAGCCCGTCGATTCGCGCTTCCAGCGCCCACCGGGCCGCCTCGGCCTCGGCCACCGTCACCGCCTGGAAACGCAGCGGCGTTCCGGGAACGGCGCGGCCCACGCGCGGCAAGTCGGCCGAAATCACCGTGGCGATCTTGGCGTAGCCGCCGGTGGTCTGGTGATCGGCCAGCAGAATGATCGGCTTGCCGTCGCCCGGAACCTGGACGCAGCCGGTGACGACGCCGTCCGAGACGATGTCGGGTCCGGCGCGATGGGCCAGCGGCGGGCCGTCAAGGCGCAGTCCCATGCGGTCGGCCTCGTTGGTCACCCGGTATTCCGCCGACAGGAAGGTGGCCAGCGCCGCGTCGGTGAAGGCGTCGCGCTGCGGCCCCGGCACCACCCGTACCGGACCGGAACCGTAATCCATCGGCGCCGACAGCGTCAGTTCTTCACCGCCATGGGCATCCGTCAGCGGCAGCACCGTTCCCTCGGCCAGCGGTCGCCCCCCCAGCGGGCCGATGCCGGCGCGGGCATAGGTCGACAGACTGCCCATCACCGGCGTCAGCGCGAAGCCCCCCGCCACCGCCAGATAGGCCGCCGAAGCGCCCGAAACCGCGCCGACCGCCAGGATATCGCCGCGGCCGAGGAGATGGCCGCGGTCGACTTCGAGCGGGCGCGGATCACCACCGAGAGGGCCGGTCACCGCCAGCCGCGCCGGCCCCACCACCGCGACACGGACCGAATCGGCATCGACCCGCAGGGTCGGGCCCAGCGCGTTGATTTCAAGAGCCGCCTCGCCCGGCCGGTTGCCGACCAGCGCATTGGCCAGGCGGAGCCCGACGAAATCGAGCGCGCCTGCCACCGGCACGCCCAGTTCCTGATAACCGAAGCGGCCGAAATCCTGGATCGTGGTGTGGAGGCCCGAGCGGAGGACGACCAGACTGCCGGACATCAGCGGTCCTCCGCCGTCAATGTGGGCGGCTGGCGGCAAAGCCCCTCGTAACGCGCGCGGTCGATGGGCTCGAAGACGACATCGTCGCCGGCCGCCAGCAGCGCCGGCGGCTGCCGCGCCGGATCGAAGAAAGCCACCGGCGTCCGCCCCAGCAGATGCCAACCGCCGGGGCTTTCCCATGGATAGACGGCCCCCATGGCGCCGGCGATGGCGACCGATCCGGCCGGCACCTTCACCCTGGGAGTCGCCCGACGCGGCAGACGCAGGGGCTTGGGAACCTCGCCCAGATAGCCGAAGCCGGGCATGAACCCCAGCATATAGACGAAATAGCGGGCGCCGGTAAAAAGGGCGATCGCCTGATCGCGATCAAGGCCGGCGGCCAGGCGGACCGCGTCGAGGTCAGGCCCGAGATCGGCATCGAAGCAGACCGGGATGCGCCAGGTCCGCCCAACCGCCGACGGAGCGTCGGCGCAACCGGTGACAAGGTCTCGCACCTTGGCTTCGAGGCTGGCGCGACTGGTTGCCAGCGGATCGTAAACGATCAGCGCCGAGCGGAAGGTCGGCACCACCTCGACCAACCCGACCGGCCGCGCCGCGCCGAGCGCCCGGCAAAGGCCGACCACTTGGGCGTTGACGCTCCGGTCGACGCCGTCGCCGAATTCGACGTTGAAGGCGGTGTCGCCGACATCGGTGATGCGAGGGAAATCCATAGAACCGATCCACTTGTCGCCCCAGTGTTTCCCACCAAGGCCGCCTTTTCAAATCATCATTGCGCCCACCATTTCCCACCACCCGAGTGGACAATACGGTCCAAGGTATCCGTGTCGCTGACACGTCAAGTTGGCCGGGGTACGTAACAAGTCATTTGGCCGCTCGTTCGTGATCCGGTCCCGGGGGGCATGCCCCCCGGGACCGGATCGCCGCCGCCTGGAGCGGGGTCAGGCGGCGA
>Ga0265327_10001401_pt1 | contig 30722 bp, 25 predicted proteins | sample 41621metaG_FD_202089 | JGI IMG/M metagenome (GOLD analysis project Ga0265327, IMG submission 202089) | Rhizosphere microbial communities from Carex aquatilis grown in University of Washington, Seatle, WA, United States - 4-16-21 metaG | ecosystem: Host-associated > Plants > Roots > Rhizosphere...
ATCGCCGCCCGTTACGGCGTCACCTTGCGCGAAATCTATGAGTCGATGGGTTTCGAAGCGCCATTCACGCGCCTCGGGCTGTATGTCAACCGCCAACTCACCGATGCCGAAGTCGCGGCGGTCGCCACGGCGTCCGGCTGCACACCTCAGCAAGTCCGTGGCATGACCCTGTCTCGTTACAGCACCGTTGTCGGCATCGATGACACTGGACGGTTCACGGGTGCAGGTCCCTGGGGACGCGTGTTTGGATCTCGGTTCTGCCCGAGCTGCCTTGCGGCAACAGGTGGATCGTGGCTCCTGCGGTGGCGACTGATGTGGACATTCGCCTGCCTACGTCATCGTTGCTTGCTGGCTGATCGCTGCCCGCATTGTGGCGCTGTTCAGCGCTACGGCTACCGAGCCGGAAACTCAGTTGTACATCCAGGGCGATGTGCCAACCCCGTAGTTGGAACGCCGCACACATGGCGGCCGCCCTGCGACGCTGATCTGACCCAAGCGCCCGTACTTGTTCTCCCCGCAGAGCACCCGGCGCTGGTCGCTCAAACCACCGTCGACCGGCTGATCGACTGTGACGTTGTCGAATTCGGCCTGTACGTCGACCACCCCCAACCGCCAGTCGCCGTCCTCGCCGACATTCGTGCCCTCGGCAACGCCATCGTCCACGCCGTCAACATCGACGATCTCAACACCGTCGTCGCTGCTGATCTGGCAGGTGAGTATCAAGCAACTATGCTGCCGCAAGAGGCGAAGTTTCCTGTGTTGCATGGCAGGTTAAAGGGTTTCATCTCGAATCCGGCCCCAGCGGTCCGTACCGCCGTCGTCGCGACCGCCGCCTTCAGCATTCTGAAGTGCTCGACCATCGATGCAGCTGCGGATGCGTTGGCCGCGTTGAATGTGGACCAGAGGCAGCTGCAACGTGACATTCCGGTGAAAGACCGGCCCAGCGGGTCGGCAAGCCCCGTGCTACGTGCTGTGAGCACGGCCTCACGTGGTGTGCAACTGTCGGCCGTTGACCAATTGCGTTGTCGGATCGGGACTCCACTGCCCGGCCGCCCGGCCCGCAACACCACCCGCGTCGATCGGCGCTGTGGTGCCATTCCAGCGTTATTGTGGCCAGCTTTCGCGCAAATAATGTGCCCACCTGGCCCGTCCCAGCGTCATCCACGCCTCGCCTTGTCGGCGGCTCTGCATCTCGTCGGGACAACCACCACCATCGCTGATGCCGTCGCAGCCCTCGGGAACGCGACCACAACCGGCACCGTAAGCAGCGTGCTCCGCAGACTCAAGCGAGCGCCAGAGTGGAGCGGCATCCGGTCTGTTCTGATCAGACTCGCCGATTACCTTGATAATTTCCCTCCGCCGATCGACTATCAACGGCGTCGTCAACTCGACTACACGGCATTCCTTCCCGACGAGGAGTGGGCTCGCACCGCGCGTGCCAACTTCACCACGCCCAAAGGTGCGGTGATCGCCCGCGGTTTCCTGCGAGAACGAATCACCGGGTCACCGTCCATACCGATGCCCGTCCCTCGCGAAGCCGAGAGTACCGCTGCCCATATCCTGAGTTTCTGCGAGCGTCTGACACCCGAGTTGCTCGACGCACTCGATGAGTATGCGCTGAATTTTCTTGCCGGCCAGTGTATTACCGACGAGCCTGTTTGGTGGGAGCCACCCCACCACGTTTTTGCCGGCGTAGCTCTTCCCGGCATCGACATCGACACCATCGATACCGTCGCATTACACGAGATGGTGTGCGGGCGGCGGATCACCATTGCGGAAGCCGCCAACAACCTCGGGATCACCAGCGATGCAGTCCGCTGTGTTCTGGAACGCCAGCCCGCCCTCCGCGGCCCCATCCGTAAGCGTGGGAGACCTCGCTCCACCCGCCGCAAAGAGCATCGCGTCACGCGTCACAGGGAACATCGCTTCGCACATCGGGGGACGTCCTATGGGAGAGCCGTGACAACGTTTCCTCGTCGTCGTCTTGTCGATCTGTACGCCGAGCAGAGACAGAGTCTTAGGTGTCTGGCCGCGCAGGCCGATGTCAGCACCTCGACGATCGAGAAGCTGATGGGAGACTACGGCATTCCCGTTCGCAAGCATGGGAAGATTCAAATCGACCGGAAATGGTTCCACACCCAACATGTCGAACAGGGAAGGTCCCTAGGCGAGCTCTGCCGCGAGCTAGGTGTCTCACGAACCGGCTTGAGCACGTGGGCAAAACGAAACGGCATCCCGGTTCGGCGACTGGAGCGTCACCCTGTTGTGGAGCTACGTGCTGACAGGAGAATCCCGCGGTTTCTGAAGCCGGCATTGGCTGGCGTAGGTGGCTGGGAGCGGTTGCAGCGCTTCGCCGACATCGTTCGATACCCGAGCTTCGGTATCGCAGCGCGCGAACTCCGCTTGCACTCGGGATGTTTGTCTGTTCAGGTGCAACGTCTAGAGCGTGACCTCGGCGGCCGGTTAGTCGACCGCGGCCACAACAGGCGACCCATGCGCGTAACGCCTTTTGGGAAGAAGGTACGGCAGGCGGTGATGCGTCTCGCGGCCGCCGGCGGCCCCTGATTGTGTTGTTGTCGGCGATAGTGTCGTCGCATCTGCCGAGGGCGTTCACTATGGAGAGCGCGAAATGCGTTGCTCTTGAGCGAATCCTTCGGCGCGCAGTGTGCTGATGCGTGACTGATGTCGATCGGCCGTTGCGGTACGCATGCAGCGACGGTGGGGTAGATCCGGCTGAGGAACCACATGGAGATCTGCAGCACCTGTCGGCGCCGGGCGCAGCGGTAGAGGTGGGGATCAAGCGCTTACTGGCGCGCCCGCGGGCTGCGCGGCGGCCGTATCGGAATCCGGTACTCCCGCGCGAGGCGCCCAGCGACGCTCGGTGAGACGCCTGCGAGCATCGCGATCTCCCACAGCGACTGGCCCTGATGGCGATACAGTTCGATGAATCGATCGCGCGGCAGCTCCGCACGCGCGATCGCCAAGACGGTTCCGCGTGCTGCGTGGGGTTGATGCGGTGCGGGATGCTCGTTCAGAGTCTGGCGCACAATATCGACGGGAACGTCCAGCGCACAGGCAGCCATCGCGGCTGAGAGCTTGTTGACCCGGATCAAATGGTGCAGTCGCTCGATATCCACCCCGTGCCAGGTGCTTTCGCGATCTGGCGGGAATCCGAGCGCGTCCGTGGGCGGCTGCCAGCGCAGCGGTTCATGGGCCATCCCGTGTGCGTCCAAGTAGGTTCGACCGAACTGGTCTAAGGCCAGAACTTCTTCGAGGGTCAGGCTGGCTGGCAGATCAGCGAACAGTCGCCACATGTGTGTCCCTCCGGAAGTAGCGGGACTGCGTCCCACCGAAGTGCCCGTGAGACGTTCGTACAGCCACCAATTGCACAGGCGCGCCCGGGTCGGATCGTCGGCCGATGTCTGTGCTTCCTTGCAGACACGACGCCACCCTGGACTGGTCAGCAACTCCTGGTTAACCAGTTCGCGGCGCCGCTGGTAGTCAATCGGACACACACCGCTTTCGAGCACATCCGCCAGGCTGGTCAGCATTGATGCCGTTGTCTCCCAATCATCTTTGGACGACAGAACCCCGAGGACCCGACCTACTTCGCGGGCAGTGGTCACTGGCCCCAACTGTGCGCAAGCCAACGGGATGCCGATGCGCGAGCTGACTAGCAGGAGCGCCACACTTAACGCCATTCGCACATGGGCCAACCCCACCCCCGGTCCGCTGATCGGGACGGCCCACCATGGCCACAGCGATGCCGGAACCGATCGAAGGATCGAACGGTTGCGGTCGGGTCGCTGCGGGTGCCGAGCCCAAGCCCGGTTCCGCAGCTGATCCGTCGGTCCGAGAAACGATCTCACAGAACGTAATTGGACTTCGCGCAGCGGCGTGCTTACCTCGCGATCCCAGGCGATAGCCGTCGTGTGCACCCACGTCCCTTTGGTGCGCATCGAGCCAATCAGCCACCGCAGACGCTGGCCACCGACGGTCGCATCGGAAGCTTGGAGAACTGGCAGTGCCGCACATGCCGCTACCGCCATCGTGGCAGAACAATCGTGAGCTAGCCATAGCGCTCCGATCTGATCGGCCTGTTTCGGCCGGACGGTGTTGTGCTCGTGGATGTTCCATATATCTGCGGGTACTCGTCGTCGGATGTCGTCGGCGTGCGCATAGCGCATGATCTGCTGGCCCAGCACCGTGATGTCGGTGGCGAACTGCAGCGACGAAACCGGAGACTCCGCGTACATTCCCGCCGAAGCTAACCCTGCCGCTATGACTGCCAGCATGTAGTCCTGCGCTACCACAGCTGGATGGTTCTCAGTCAACTCCAGCGAAGGAGCGGTTGACAGCAGCGCCTCGCAGCGTCGCAGACTACGACCCCAGCTGTTTGGGGCTCGGCACGTGCAGCGCCCAGGGCGCGGGATAAGACTTTTCGGCAGCGGCCGTCGGCGCTGGTCACCGGAGCAGCGGGGGCAGGCATCGAGCAGCAGGCAACGATGTATTGGGCAAACAAACGCCCACCGCAGTTTCCACCACAGCTGCCACCGCCCGCCGTTGTCCTCGAGACATTTTGGACAGAATCGCGAACGGGGTAGCGCGAAAGGGCCTGCAGTCGCCGCACCGGCGGTGGCCGTCTCGAACAGCGATGAGGTGGTCATCGCTGTGATTGCCGCGGCCGCGACGCCTGTCGCATAGCTGATTGCAGCCAGCTGCTCGCCTGTCGGTGAAACCGTGAAATGCGCGACCCGAACCCGATTGCTCTCGCCGTGCAGCCCAACTGCCGCGAGGAGCTCACCCCACGTCGCGCCGCAGCGACTGGCCAAGGCCTCCAGCCAAGACTCGATGCTCTCGCCGGCGACCGGCGGTAGTCGAAGTGGCAGCGTACGGATTGCAATGGTGCGCAACTGGGCGGCACCCAGCTCGGAACTGCCGTGCGAGGGTGGATCGTCGGCGGCAAATGCATGCCCTGCCATTCTGATATTGTGCCCTACTAGTAGTGCCCTATTTTAGAATGTGAAGGTTGCTATTCTGCGGGGCGTTCCGGGAAGCCGTCGGGCGCTTCCTCGTTGCGCAAGGTGACACGAGCGGGCGGCGCCACACATCCCAACTAGCCGTCCGCGCAAGATATCGCGGCCGTGAAGCGCTGATCAAAAGATGGCAGGCCCACCCGTCCTGTCATCCCGTCGCGCGCCGATTGTCCGCAAGAGGTCGGGCTGTCGAATAGCTGTCAAAATGGTCCTGAGGCTGTACTAGTAGTGCTTCCAGGCGTGAGAACTCTGACACTCAATGTTCTTGTCCTCGAAGGCGCGTTGTTCTTGTCCTCGAAGGCGCGCGCATGGGCAGGCTTGGGGGTGGGACCGCATGGTTACATCGGCAATTTTGCGGAGACAGCTTTTGGGGCAGTGGCAGCTACCGATCGCTGGTCCCGCTACCAGCCGCCACTTCGCGTAACCGGTCAAGTTGACGCTCTTTAGAAGGCGCTGAGGGTCGCATCTGGTCACGAGGCTATCAGTGGTGCAATCTTGGTCGAATGCCATTTCAGAACGGTAATGCTCGACTCGAACTGGTCACAGCGAGTCGCCGCGCCTTCGCTGTGGTGGTGCGTCGCCACTGTTAGGACCACAGCGTCGTCGGGTTCCCCTACGGATCCGTTCGATCTTCGCGATTTGTCTAGGGATGTGAGCATGCATGATCCGGCGAGTGGGGCATGTGCGCGGGCTGATGGCACCGAGCACTCCCATTTTCGGCGGGTAGTGCCAACCCGCTTCGTGCCCTTCGTCTGGCGTGAGAACCACCTCGGCATCGCACACTTCGCAGACGCGCATTACCTGCATATCCGTCACAGTAGCAACGAGAGCCGACAACCTGCGGCGCCTCGCCCCTCCCTCGTGGGCCGCTGACACGGCAAGGATCGAGATCGGCACCCGGAATCACGACTCGTCGGCACACGGGCCTTGCTCTATCGTCCGCTGAAAAAGAAAGACCTACTAGTAGGGCTGACATTGGGCCGTCGGCGTTAGCTACTAGAGGGCGTGCCGACGCGTCCTAGTCAGAACGACCCGAAACGGGTCGCTGCATGGGAACGTCGCCGTCGGCAGGTCGGCCTCAAGATTCACAAACACCGGATCGACCGCGGGTTCACTCTCGAACAACTCGCTGTGCTCTCTGGCGTTTCGCGCAACGTTCTCATGGATGTTGAGCACGGTCGGCGCGGAATCTTGCACGAGCGACTGTTCGACATTGCCAAGGCGCTCGGTGTCACCGCCGCCGAGCTTGTTGAGGGCATCCGGTAATGGTTCCGACGCGCGCTGCTCGGCAGCAGGAGCGCTAAGCTCAATCGCACACGCCGATTCGAACCCGATCCGGGTGTCCATGGCGCAATCCCGCATCTGCGCCAAGCGCTTTGGGGTGGACCCGGCTGGGCACTCGAGGGCTTCTACTACATTCTCCTGAGCGGCCAGCTCGCGCCCCGCACACTGGCTCTTCGGACCAGCCACAGCCTGGATCCACCACTAATCATTATGCACTACTAGTGGTGTAAATGGAGTCCTGCAAACACGCGACTTATCGGGACCGACGTGGCACGCTGAGACCATGGCCGATCCTTTCGAACCCGACGACCGCGACGTCCTCGGCGATCCACCGTCGGCACATGACGGTAGCCGGCCCAAACGCGTTTGCGCTGTCGCGCGCACCCGGCGCCGCGACGATCCGGCAGTGTTTGTCGCTCCGGACGGCGCAGTTTCCCCCTCTGCGTATCAGCGGATTCTCGCGGCCCTTCCACCACGAGAACGCCGGATGGTGCACGACGCGGTAGCCAACAGCCTCATTGAGGGGTACGTACCCGACGCGAAAACTGTTGCACGGCTGGGCGACTTGGCAATGGGAAGAATCACTGGCGAACAGTATCGGGCCGAAATTCTTGAAAGCCTAGGCTTAGGTCAGTGATGCCGTGAGCATCCGCGACATCGTCGACAACAGCGACCCGGACGAGGCCGCACGCGTCGCAGTCGACATCGCCCGGTCCATTGTGGCCAGGGGAACCGCACGCGCCGATGTCGTGGCGCTGGCAGAAGGGCTGCTTAAGCTCGGAGCGGAGCAGATCGCCGACGTCCTGCGTCAACAGCCCGAACGCGCAGCTGAATCCCCGAATGCACTGAATCCCAACGCCGTTCCCGCCGGCGTAGTAGTTCTTGGGCGGCGAGAGCAGTCGGCGAATGCACACCAAATCGCCTTGTCTGGAATACGTTTGGCCGGTACCGACCTGATTCTCACCCTGACAGGACTAGTGGAGCTGGCTACTCAAATCGAGGTCGTAGCCAACGGCACGAATGTGGAGTTCAGGCCAGCCGGAAGCGGGGGAGTCGTGCAAGCGATCAATGTGCACCGCGAAATCACCGATGCTCAACTCAGTCGGCAGATCACCGACAACGGACTCGCCGTGCGTATCAGTCAGTACCGCGACCGCCCAGGCATGGCGGACGGTGTCGCAGCTCAAGTGCAAGACAACCTGACTTCGTCGCTCGATCAATGGAACGGGCTGATCGGTCCGTTCTACGACGTGGCCGGAGTTGCCCGCCGATTGGACATCTCGACCGATGCCGTCCAGCATCGAGCCCGTCGCCGTCAACTGCTCGGATGCATGACCAGCGACGGCACACTGGTGTTCCCCACCTTCCAAATTGATCAAGACGGCACCGTGCTGCCCGGCCTAGCCGACATCCTGGCTATCCTTTCGCGTGCTACTGATAACCGCTGGCAAGTAGCCCTGTGGATGACGACGCCGAGCACCCAGCTGCATGGCCGAACGCCGGTCGACGCGCTCAAGCGCCAAGAGACCCAGGTCGTGCGGCTCTTGGCGATCCGAACCGCAGGTCGATGGCGGCCGCGTTATAACGCCGACTGTGCCGACTAGTTAGTTTTGAACAAGGTGCAATCCAACTAGCCTAGGACCGCGGGTAGCCATAGTCTCCGGACGTGTCCGCCCGGGGCTAGCGCCTCGTCATTCGATTGCCGCTAGTGATCAGCGTCGATACTGAAGGTGCCTGCTAAACCCTTGATCATCAACCCTTTCTATGGGTGGCTCATGGAATGGTGATCGTCAAGGACCAACCGTTGTTCCAGTTCCAGGCGAAGAATTGAACCACGAGGGTTGAGGCAGCCGGCTTGTCAGCTGAACGGCCAAACGCCCGTCGATGCGCTCAGCCGTGATCAATCGGAGTAGGTGCGGGTATTGGCAACCCAGACCGCCAGGCGATGGCAGACCCATTAGGTCATCGGGGCGTCGACTCGGGTGAGACTGGGCATCAGTACGGTATCGACAAGGTGCCGCACCGCGCGCCGCGACGGCGCTCGGCCCGTGAGGATCGTCTTGTAGATGAGGTAGCCGGGGAGCAGGTCCCAGAGCTCTTCGCTGACGTTATCCGTTACCTCGCCGCGATCGGCGGCACGGGCGTGCGCTCGTTGGATCGATTCCCTTGGCTGATCGAGGAATTGCTGCCGCACGAGGTCGGCGAGGCTGGCGCTGCGTGGGAGCTTGACGAGGATGGCGCGCAGGGCCCCGGCATGGGCGCCGATGTGTATCCGAATGGTTTCGCCGATCTGCCGCAGGTCACCACGCAGCGTTCCGGTGTCGGGGTCGACGACAGACTGACGCGTGCCTTCGACGAAGGCGGCCGCTACTAGTTCGGCCTTGGTCGGCCAGCGGCGGTACAACGTGGCTTTGCTGGCTCGTGCCGTGGTCGCCACCGAGTCCACCGACAGCCGGTCGTATCCGTGTTCTTCGAGCAATTCCAGTGTGATCACGAGGATTTCGGATTCGCGGGGCGACCACGGAGAATCCGCGCGGTCGCTCGTACCGCACGGGGCGGGCCCCGCCGGCGACCGTCGGCCACGTTCCGAGCTGCGCGCTGTGTGGGCGGTCCTCGATCTGGCTGTCACCGAACTTGCTCCAGGAGATGCCCAGCCCCGGCCGCGCGACGAACGATGTCGGCCATGCGGGCACCGTGTGGCCCGTCGCGCTCAAGGTCGAGGAAGTGCTCGATCAGGTTGACGGCCGGCTCATTCGTCGGAGTCGTTGGTGAACAGGGTGTCCTGCGCGATACGAAACGCGGTATTGGCGTCGGGCACACCGCAATAGACCGCCGTCTGCAGCAGTACCTCCTTGATTTCTTCATCGGTCAGTCCATTCGTGCGTGCCGCGCGTAAATGCATGGCCAGCTCTTCGTGGTGCCCTCGCGCAACGAGCGCAGTGAGGGTGATGATCGAGCGTGACCGCCGGTCGAGCCCGGGGCGCGTCCAGATCGATCCCCACGCGTACTCAGTTATCAGCCGCTGGAAGTCGGCAGTGAACTCGGTGGTGCGCGCGCTCGCACGGTCCACATGGGCATCACCCAATACTTGGCGGCGCACTGACATTCCGGCTTGGTACCGGTCGAATTGGTCGGTCATGCCGGGCTCCGTTGAGTGAGTGCGAGAAGTTCCTGTGCAATGAGTTCCGGTTGCTCGGCCGGTGCCAGGTGTGCCGTCTGAGCGATTTCGAGGTAGTCGCAGCGCGGTATGTGTTCGGCCAGATAGAGCAGTGACGACGGTGGGGTGGCGATGTCCTCGGCGCCTGCGATCGCGATGACGTCGCCTCCAATCGTGGTCAGGCGATCTCGGACGTCGAACTGTCCGAGTGCCTCGCATGTCGCCGCGTAGCCTTCAGCGCTTGTTTCCCTCAGCGACTCGAGCAGCGCCGCGGCAGTGTCGGGATCGCGCAGCGGAAATCCTGCCGAAAACCAGGTGATACGAGCGGATTCCGTCATCGCGGAAGTCCCATTGCGGCGCACGTTACGTGCTCGCTCGCTCCAGGCTTCGGCGGTGCGGATCTTGGCGCCGGTGCAGATCAAGGCGGCAGTGGCAATCCGGTCCGCGTGCTCGAGAAGGAGTTCCAAACCCACCGCGCCGCCCGCAGAGACCCCTGCGTAGTGATAGGGGCCGGCCGCGTATGACATGGCGACAGCGTCGACGGCGTGAGCCAGGTCAGCCATCGTGAAGGCCTCGACAGGGGGCGGGCTCCCACCGTGCCCGGGAAGATCGAACCCGATAACCCGATGACGGGTGGCCAGGAGCCTGGCGGCATTGGACCACAGTGCTGCCACTGATGTGCCGAGTGACGGTCCGAGGACGAGCAACGGGGCGTCCTGTGGACCGCCGAAGTCCACCGCGGTGAGAGCAGGGAGGGTCATCGAAGATCCTCGAGAAATTGTCGTGAACGATCCAGAGCGTGATCGATGATCGCATCGGATGCTCCGAAATAGGTTGGTGTGGAATGCTTTCCGAACAGGGCAGCGATGGCATCCTGTTCGCCCGATACGGCGGCGGTAGCCAGATTGGCAGCCATGCGCTCGGAATCGACTTGTAATCCTGTCAGTAGGTCGGTGGCCTGGGACGCGGCGATCAGTGTCCGCCGGCCCAGGATGCGTACGGTGTCCCATTCCGCATGCCAAGCTCCGTCAGCCCGCTCATCGTTGGTGAACGCGGCTGCGGTATGCAGGGCCGCGGCCATCGCCGGAGCTGTCAGTGCGGCGCGCCTGATGAGAACTGACAACACCGGGTTGTGCTTGTCGGGCATTGTCGAGGAGCCGCCACGACCGGTCTCTCGGAGTTCGGCGAGTTCGCCGATTTCTGATCGGTTGAGCGTCACGACATCCGAAGCGATACGGGCCCATGCGTCGGTGCACCCGACGAGTGCGTCGCCGATCGCAGTGACGGGGCTTCGCCGGGTGTGCCACGGCAATTGTCTGTCGAGTTCAAGGTCGTCGGCCATGTACTCCAACAAGGCCAGCGCAGTCGCGGGGGCCTGCGCGCTGCCCTTCACGAGCGCAGCCATTTCCGTCGACGCCGCCAAAGTGCCTGCTGCGCCGCCGATCTGAATGGGCGTTCCTAGGCTGGAAACCGCTTTCGCAGCGTCGCAGACGCCGCACAGCCAGCCAGCTGCCTTGACGCCGAACGTAATTGGAATCGCCGGTTGGGTGAGAGTCCGCGCCAACATCGGCGTGTGACGGTGCGCAGCGGTCAGGCTTGCCAGGCTGCCCACATGGTTGGCGAGCTCAGTACGGAGCCGACGCAGCGCGTCGCGCAACGTCAGCATCAGGGCGGTATCCATGACGTCCTGGCTGGTGAGGCCGCGATGAATCCAGCGTCGAGTAGCCTCTGGTGCGCGTTGTCGCAGCAATGCGACCAACGGGATGACTGGGTTGCCCCCGTCGTCCGACACGGTGGTCACCGATTCCCGGTCGGATTCATCAACCAAACCGGAGAGATCGCAGTCGGCAGCAGCGTGCTGGACCAACCCGTTGTCTGCCAAGCCACGCAGCCAGGCGTTCTCAACCTGCAGCATCGCCTCCCACACCGCGGCGTCGGTGAGGAACCGTTCTGCGCGGTGATCGCCGGGCCACAACAGGTTGGTCATGTACGCACCCTGGAATGACGGAGGAACACGGTCTCGGAGGCCCCCTGCAGATGGATATCGAAGTGATAGCCGCCGTCTTCGGCTTGGCAGATCAACGTCTGTCGCCGATGTGGCTCGAGTCGGGTGAGCAGGTCGTCGGAGAGATTGGCGTGCGGCAGGTACGCCCGAGTGAACAAGGCGTCGAGCAGACCACGTGCGAACACGGCGAGAGCGAAGTATGGGATCTGCCCGCCGGGTGCGACGGTGGTAAAGCTGTAATGACCGGTCGGGTCGGTGGCTGCGCGGCCCCAGCCCGTGAACGTCCATCCATCTCGGTGCAGCGAGCCCTCGGCATCGATGACGGTGCCGGCGCTGTCTGGCTGCCAAACCTCCACGAGCGCGTCCGGGACAGGCTCTCCGGCACCGTCAAAGACAGTGCCGTGCAATCGGATCGCGCCGGGATGTCCAGAAGGCACAAGTTCATTGTCGCCACGATAAGAAAGTCCGTAGTGAAAGAACGGGCCGACGGTCTGGCCGGGAGTCGCGGCAAGCTCAGACATGGGTGTCCTCGTCGGAAGGGGTGCGGCGGGCTCCGTCGAGCACAACGTCGAAGCGGTAGCCGGTCGCGTATTCGGGTTGAGTGAGGTCGTGGTCATACGTGGCGACCAGTCGATCGCGCGCGGCCGGATCAGTGATCGACTGAAATATTGGGTCCAACGCAAAGAGGGGATCACCGGGAAAATACATCTGAGTGACCAGGCGCTCAGTGAACTGTGTGCCGAACAGAGAAAAGTGAACATGTGCGGGTCGCCAGGCGTTGTGATGATTACGCCACGGATAAGGCCCCGGTTTGATCGACACAAATCGGTAGGTGCCGTCAGCATCCGTGATGCAGCGGCCCGCGCCGGTGAAGTTGGGGTCCAGTGGGGCGGGATGCTGATCGCGCTGGTGGATGTAGCGGCCGGCGGCGTTTGCTTGCCAAACTTCGACAAGTTGTCCGGCGACGGGGCGGCCACGTGAGTCGGTGACCCGTCCGGTGATGATGATGCGTTCACCGATCGGCTCTCCGGCATGTCCGATCGTCAGATCAGCGTCTAGGGCAGAGACATCCCGCGCACCGAAACACGGCCCAGACAGCTCGAGTTCGTGAGGATCGGTCAACAGCAGCGGGTTGCGTGGGTGCCGCAGGACACTGCTCCGATAGGGCGGGTAATCCAGTTGCGGTTGGGCCACTGCGGACGAGCGGCGGTATGCGGTGATCTCCGCCGAGACTTCCTGCTGGGACGCCAGCGCCGGGGCGTCCGTTAGAGCTGTCATGGGTGCTGACGCTAACCCCAACCGTTGTGAGAAGCCGAGAGTACGCTTTTACTCAGTGAAAGCTAGTCGGTCAGATGCGAGGAGGTGCCATGGCAGGCAATGCCTCGAAGCCGGGCGTGTCGGTGGCATCGCGCACGCTGGCCCTGCTGGGTGCCTTCGACGCGGCGCATCGTCGCCTGTCGTTGACCGATATGGCCCGGCGGGCCGATCTGCCGGTGCCGACCGCGTACCGGCTGGTCAACGAGTTACAGCGATGGGGTGCGCTGACGCGAACATCGTCAGGGGACTACGTGATCGGGCGTCGCCTGTGGGACGTCGGCCTGTTGGCCCCCATGCAAACCGGCTTGCGGGAAGTGGCTTCCCCGTTCCTGCATGACCTGTACGGCGCGACGCTGGCCACAGTGCACTTGGCGGTCCGCGAGGGAACGAACGCCCTGTATATCGAACGGCTATCCGGACACGCGTCCGTCCCAGTGGTCAGCAAGATCGGAACACGACTACCGATGCATGCCACTGGGGTTGGCAAAGTTCTTTTGGCGCATGCGCCCGAAGCCATCCGGACGGACGTGCTCGCCCATCTGACTCGACTCACTGCGCACACCGTCATCCATAGTGGTGTGCTGCGCAACCAACTGTCCCGGGTCCACCGGGATGGGTATGCCACCACTGTCGAAGAGATGACACTCGGGGCCTGCTCAGTCGCGGTACCGGTGTACCGCGGCGACGATGTCGTCGCCGCGCTGGGCGTAGTAGTACCCAGTCTCAACCGCGACAAGTTGCGGCTCGTGTCAGCATTGAATGTTGCTGCACAGGGTATTTCGCGAAGTTTGGGTTAATTCAGACGGCCTTGTGCCACTACTCGGGCTTCAAAGCCCACTGTTTCGGCCAGTGAAAGGCCGGTGTTGCGTTGCTTGCTGTGTCGGACTCAAGGTGAGGCACGTAAAGACGCGTGCACCCTGCGCGCCCGCCAAATGCGAGGAACATGAATGTCGAGCACAGTCCGCGGAGTCATCGCCCGCAAGCCAAAAACAGCCACCGAGATCGTCGACATCATTGTTCCGGACCCCGTCGGCCATGATGTCGTCGTCAAGGTGTCCGCGTGCGGTGTTTGCCATACGGACTTGACCTACCGTGACGGCGGAATCAACGACGAATTTCCGTTTCTCCTGGGCCATGAGGCAGCAGGTGTCGTTGAAGCAGTTGGCCCCGATGTCAGCCTGGTAGCACCCGGGGATTTCGTGGTTCTCAACTGGCGGGCGGTATGTGGGCAGTGCCGGGCATGCAAACGCGGGCGTCCACAGTACTGCTTCGACACCCACAACGCCTCACAGCCAATGGCTTTGACAGACGGCACAGTTCTGACCCCAGCGCTGGGGATCGGTGCGTTCGCCGAGAAAACTCTTGTGCACGAGGGGCAATGCACGCGGGTCGACGCCAACGCTGATCCTGCGGTCGCCGGTCTGTTGGGTTGCGGCGTGATGGCCGGCTTGGGCGCTGCGGTCAACACCGGCGGTGTCAGCCGCGGTGACTCGGTGGCAGTCATCGGATGCGGCGGTGTCGGTGACGCCGCGATTGCCGGTGCTCGGTTGGCGGGCGCGTCTACCATCATCGCTGTCGACCGAGATCCCGTAAAGCTGCAGTGGGCCGAAGAATTCGGTGCGACGCATACTGTCAACGCGGCCGAGGCTGACGCTGTGGCGGCAATCCAGGAGCTCACCGGCGGCTTCGGCGCCGACGTTGTGATTGATGCTGTGGGCCGGCCCGAGACGTGGCGTCAGGCCTTTTATGCCCGCGACCTTGCCGGCACAGTAGTCCTGGTGGGGGTGCCGACTCCTGATATGCGGCTGGAACTTCCGCTGGTCGATGTGTTCTCCCGCGGCGGTTCGTTGAAGTCGTCTTGGTATGGCGACTGCCTGCCAGAGCGCGACTTCCCGACATTGGTGTCGTTGTACCAACAGGGGCGCCTACCGCTGGAACGCTTTGTCTCCGAACGCATTACTTTGGACGACATCGAAGCGGCGTTCCAGGCGATGCACGAGGGTAAGGTGCTGCGCTCGGTGGTTGTGCTGTGAGCGCAGCGACCGTGGTGGCCGAGAAGGCAGGGCTTCGCGTCGAACGCGTCGTCACCTCAGGCACCTTCAGCCTTGACGGTGGAACATGGGACGTCGACAACAACGTATGGCTGATCGGCACCGATACCGAGGTGATAGTCGTCGATGCGGCCCATGACGCGGCGACGATCGGCGAGGCTGTCGGTGGGCGTGACGTCACCGCGGTGATCTGTACCCACGGACACAACGACCACATCAACGCAGCCGCAGAACTCGGAGAGAATCTCTACGCGCCCGTGCTGCTGCACCCTGCCGACACCATGCTCTGGCGAGCAGTGCACTCGGACCGGCCGTTCATGTCACTGGACGACACCCAGCGCATCGGGTTCGCCGGCACACACCTGAATGTGATTCATACGCCTGGCCACTCACCAGGATCGGTGTGCTTGTATCTGCCAGAGGCGAACTCACTGTTCTCTGGTGACACGTTGTTCTCCGGTGGCCCCGGAGCGACCGGCAGGTCCCACTCCGATTTTCCGACGATCATCGGGTCGATCAGGGACCGAATCTTGGCGCTGCCCGCCGACACTCACGTCTACACCGGCCACGGAGACTCGACCAGTGTCGGCGGTGAAGCGCCGTACTTGGAGGATTGGATTGCCCGCGGCCATTAGGCGTAGCCGCATTGAATTATGGAATGGGGACGGCCCGGCGAATGCTTCGGGCCGTCCCTCATTCGTCTTCGGTGTGCCGCTGTTCAGACAGTGGTCAGCGGTAGGCCGGCGTAGTTTTCGGCCAGCCCCGTCGCGGCTGCCGCACTGTTGAATACCCAGCGGAGCTGGGACTGCTGCAACTCCGCATCGAATGGGTCACCGCTGATGTGCAGCATGCTCGTCATCCACCAGGAGAAGTGTGTACATCGCCAGACTCGCTGTAATGCCGTCTGTGAGTAGGTGTCGGCCAGTCTCGGGTCGTGCTTCTTCACCAAGGCGGTCAGGGCGGGGGCGAGGAGCGCAACATCAGCTATGGCGAGGTTGAGCCCTTTGGCTCCGGTCGGAGGAACGATGTGGGCGGCGTCGCCGGCCAGGAACAGCTGCCCGTAGCGCATTGGGCTCTGGACGTAGCTCCGCATCGGTAGCACACTGCATTCGGTGATCGGGCCGGTCTTCAACGACCAGTCACCGATGTCTCCTTCGAGCCGTTTCGACAGCTCGTCCCAAATTCGTTCGTGCGACCACGAATTGATGTTGGTCCCGTTTGGAACCTGAAGGTACAGACGGCTGACGGTTTCGGAACGCATGGAGTGCATTGCGAAGCCATCGGGATGCCAGGCGTAGATCAGTTCATCGGTCGACGGCGGGACGTCGGCGAGTACGCCAAGCCATGAGTATGGATAGGTTTTTTCCCAGACCTGTTTGACGGTTTCGGGAATGGCAGCACGACTGGGGCCGAACGAGCCGTCACAGCCGACGATTACGTCGGCGCCAACACGTTGATCGACGCCGTTGACGGTGAAAGTGACATACGGTTGGTCCGAGGTGATGTCGTGCACCTGAACCGCTTCGGCTTCATAGATGATCTGCTGGCCGCCGGCATGGCGCGCGGCGACGAGGTCCTTTTGGACCTCGGTCTGCCCGTACACCCATACGCTGCGGCCGACGAGGTCGACGAAGTCGAGATGCTGCCGTTCGCATGGCGTCTGCAGATAGATTCCGCGATGCTCGATACCGTTGCGCCCCAGGCGGTCACCCAGGCCGACCGCGCGAAGCAACTCTACCGATGAATGCTCCAGGATTCCGGCACGGATGCGGGCGAGAACGTAGTCCTCGGTTCGCGATTCGATGATCACCGACTCGACGCCATCAGCCGCGAGCAGATGTGACAGCAACATGCCGGCCGGCCCGGCGCCGATGATGGCAACTTGGGTTCGCATGCGGTAAGTGAACGACAAGGGTTGTGGATCTGCTATCGCCGGATTTCACTGACCGAAAGTCCTTGAGAAGTGTCGATCCACTTCCCAAGCGGTAGAACGCCTTTCTGGACGACCAGTGTGAACGGCGATGGAGGTAGTGGTGGCGCAAACAGCCAACACCCATCTCTCGTCGAGCGGTCGGCTCCCGGGCAGGTGTTAGCTGGATGGACACCAGGGCCACCGGATTCGATGTCAGGATTGGGCTTGTGTGACAGGGAGGAGCTGAGCTAGCCGCAACGCCAGTGCCACCGCGACCGGATCGTCATCCACTGGCCGACCGAGTGCGGCGTTTGCCTGCTGTAGCCGATAGATCACCGTGTTGTGATGCAGTCCCAAACGGCGCGCGGTCTCACGTTGGTTGAAGCGCGTCTGGAAATGCGTAGACAAAGTTTCGCGCAGCCGCGCCTGGATGTCCCCATCGCCCGCCAGGTCGCCCAGAACTCGGCGGGCGAAGGCGCGGGCGCGGTCGGGATCGACGGTGCACAGACTGAGGACCTCGACGTCGGCGAACCGGATGATCCGGCCAGGCATACCGGGGATCAGCTCAGCCACGCGTCTGGCTTGCAGGGCCTGGTTGTGGCTGTCACGAAATCCGATCAGACCCGTGCCGGGGTCGCCGATGGCGGCGTGCACGTCGGCTTCTAAGCCGACCGTTTGTAGCGTGTGCATCCACGCCCACATGGTGTGCGCGCCGGCCGGGACGAGCAATGGACGGTGCTCCCCGGACAGCCGAGTTGCGGCACGCTCCAACCGCAAGAGCGAGTCGACGTCGGCGCCGTGGTCGGTCCACAGTACGGCGGCGACGTGGACGCCTTCAATCGCGTAGCCCAGGGTGCGTCGTGTCGACTCTGGATCGGAAGGCGCACCAGCGAGCAGCCTTTCGACGAGGTCGATTCGTGCCGCTGACGTTGCGTGGGCCAGGCGGTCGCGTTCGAGTTGGTACTCCTGGGCGATCACCTCCGACGAACGGTCGTTCCAGGTGAACATGAACGCTGCGCCTGCATCGTGCACGGACTGCTGACGACTATCCGGCAACGCTCGGCGCACCGCCTCCGACCATGACTGCCAGATGATCGGCTGCACCACCCGAAAGCACCGCAGCACCGCCGGCAGCGGAATCCTGGCCCGTGCCATGAGGCGGGTGGCCTCCACCACTTCTGTCGATGGTGTCATCGCTTCCCGGGGCAGAGCGCGCACCATGGCGTCGAAGCTGGCCAACAGTTCGGCCCCCGGAACCGTGCGGATGGCAGCTTGAATCTCGGCGCTGGCATCGCGTAGTTCGGGAACCTCGCGCAGAATGACTTCGGCCGCCTGCACGCCGATTTCGGCGACATCACGCATCATCTCGAGCACGGCTTCGCGGAGGCCATCCATCTTCTCACCGTAGCCCCGCGATTGGTTGATCCGACCAATTCGGTCAAACGAACTTGGCGTGATCATCCGATGTGCCCGACGACACATCCTCCTACTGTCAATGCGATGGCGTGCGCTCCAACCGGCGAGGAGGATCGATGGCGAAACCAACCGACGTGCCTCAGTCGCAGCGGGGCGGTCCGGCAATCCAGTTTGCTGAGCGATACGACCTATTCTCCGCTGACATCGAGTCGGTGTTGGCCAGCGCCCGCGCGGAGCAGCCGGTCTTTTACTCGCCCGAGGTGCCTGTTGAGTCGTGACCAGATTCGACGACGTCGTGACTGCCACGCCTGACCCCGACAACTACTCAGCCTCCAACGCACTGGCGACGTTGACGCCAGCGTGCCCGGCCGCCAGGGAAGTTCTGAACAGCAACAGCGTGTGGTGGCCAGCCAAGAAAGGATGTGCATGATCTTCTCCGCGCCGATCCCCGAGATTGACGTGCCCACAATCAATCTCGCTGACTTTGTACTGGCCGATGTGGATTCGCGCCGGTCGAAGCCTGCGGTGATAGATGCGGTCAGCGGGCTTACTTTGACCTACGGCGAGCTGGACGAGATGTCCGCGCGCGCGGCCGGCGGGCTCCTGAGGGACGGAATTCGTCCGGGTGACGTAGTCGCCCTGATCAGCAACAACCAGCCGATGTATGCGGTCGCCGTCTATGCGATCCTGCGGGCCGGGGCTGTCGTCAGCCCTATCAATCCGGTGCTCAACGGTTCAGAGATCGGAAAGCAGCTGGCGACAGCCGGCGCGAAAGCCGTTGTAGCGGCAACCGGGGGCGGCTGGCTTGCCGAAGCGGTTGTGGGTACCCAGGTTGAGGCCTGCTACTCGTTCGACGACTCTGCCGACACACGCTCCTTTCGTGCTCTTCTCTCGTCGGCACCGGCGATCTCCTACCAGCCCGCATCGACGAATGATCTTGCGGCGCTGCCATTCTCGAGCGGTACAAGTGGAACCAGCAAGGGGGTCATGCTAAGTCACGGCAACCTGGTCGCCAACCTGATACAGCTGCATGATTGCTGGGCGCTGGATGCCGAGGCTGTCGTGTGCGCGGCGATGCCGCTGTTTCACATCTACGGATTCACGGTGATACTGAACTCCGCGATTCTTGCGGGCGCCACGGTGATCACCATGCCGCGCTTCGATCTTCGTGGCTACCTGGAAGTCGTGCAGAACTACCGTGTCACGCTCGGACACTTGGCACCGCCACTCGTCCTGGCGTTGGCGACGGCTCCTGAAGTGGACCAGTACGACCTGACGTCGATGACGAGGGCGATATCCGGGGCAGCCCCGCTGGATGAGGAACTCGCCGCGCGCGTCGAGGAGCGAACCGGAATTCGGATCCGCCAGGGATACGGCATGACTGAGGCCAGTCCGGGGACCCACGGCGCGCCGTCGGATGAGTTCGTCGCGATACCGGCGGGAAGTGTCGGTCACCTTCTGTCGGGCACGACCGCCCGGATCGTCGACCCGGCTACGGGCGAAGACGTCGGTGTTGGAAGCGCTGGCGAGCTCTGGGTTCGAGGACCGCAGATCATGCAGGGATATCTGGGGCTTCCCGAGGAAACGGACGCCACGATCGTTGATGGGTGGCTGCGGACCGGAGACGTCGTCGAGCATCGCGACGGTTGCTTCTACGTCGTCGACCGTCTGAAGGAGTTGATCAAGTACAAGGGTTATCAAGTTGCGCCCGCAGAACTTGAAGCCTTGCTTTTGCAGCACCCACAGATCGCGGATGCAGCGGTAGTCGGATTGGCGGACCGCGTTGCAGGTGAGTTGCCGACCGCCTATGTGGTGCATAGCGCCGCCGACCCCGGCCCGTCGGATGCAGACGCGATCATCGCGTGGGTGGCTGAGCGCGTTGCGCCCTACAAGAAGATTCGACGGGTGGCGTTCATCGACCGCATTCCGAAATCGCCCGCGGGCAAGATCCTTCGCCGCGTGCTGAGGGACCTCCCAATCGAAGAGCCGGCGATGACAGCCCGCGACGAGCTGCGGCTCTGAACGGAAGTCTCAAGACTGCGCGATCAACTCGTCAAGTGATGTTTCTGGGGCTTGTAGTCGAAAGGCGTTGTCCCCATGGGCTTTGGCGTGTCTGCCGGCTAATCCGCGGGCAGGTAGGCACAGGGTAGTCCGGGGCGACGACCCCCGCTGGCTTCGGACCCGGCCGGCCTCGCGCCTTGCTATGGCTTGAGTCGCGCGACGCGACAGAGCATATCGACAAACAGCTCGCGCTCGCCGGGTTCCAATGCGGAGAGTATGTGCTCGTCGACAGCCGCGGATAGGTGTGTCATCTTGGCGAGCGCAGCGCGACCGGCGGCGGTGAGCACCACCATTCGGGTACGCCGGTCGTCTGGGTTGGGCGTGCGGCTGACGTAACCCGCGCGCTCCAGATCGTCGATCACGGCGACAACCGCGCTGGGGTCAATGTCCAGGATCTCGCTGAGCTCGCGCTGAGACACCCCTTCGCGTTCTTTGACCGCGACGAGTGCTGTGTAGTGCCTACTCCGCACGCCAAAGTGCTCCAGTGTGCGATTGAGCTGGCGGATCGCCTGTCCGCCGGCGCGAGCGAGCAGGAATCCCGGGTCCTCCGACAAGGCGGCGGGGCGAGTCCGCCGTGGGCGTGCAGCGACGATGACAGGCCTCCTTCCAGAGCTAAGTCTGCCATGTCTCGCGCAGACTGAACAATCATTGACATTTACAATCATTGATGTTCTCATCAATTATGTCGAGGAAGGAGTGCAAATGAATCTCGAGGGCAAGGTCGCGATCGTGACCGGCAGTGGACGTGGGCTCGGACTCGCGTATGCGAAGAGGTTGGCCGTCGCGGGCGCTCAGGTGTTGGTGAACGACATCGACGCCGAGGTTGCGAACGAGGCAGTCAATGAGATCCGAGCAGCGGGTGGCATTGCGGTCGCAGAGGTCGCTGCCATGGGAAGTAGCGAGGCAGCGCAGCAGCTCATCGATCGCGCCGTCAATGAGTTTGGGGGCGTGGACATTCTGGTGAGCAACGCCGGTGTACTGCGGGACAAAGTTCTTTGGAAGATGACCGATGATGACTTCGATTCCGTGATCGCGGTTCATCTCCGCGGCACGTTCGCCTGCGCCAGAGCCGCCGCCATCCGTATGCGCGAACAAGGCCGCGGCGGCAGATTGATTCTGATCGGATCGCCGGCGGGACAGCGCGGCAACTTCGGTCAAACCAACTACTCGGCCGCTAAAGCGGCGATCGTCGGCATGACTCGAACTTGGGCAATGGAGCTCTCGCGCGCAGCCATCACCGTCAATGCGGTGGTGCCCGTGGCCGCTACGGCGATGACCGAGACCATTCCCGCTCTCAAGCACTACGTAGACATGGCGCGCCAGGGAGATCCCATGCCCCCGTTCGCGCGTCGGGCGCTCGGGTTCGGCACGGCCGAGGACGCGGCCGGTCTCGTCGCGTTCCTGGCATCTGACGCCGCGGGTGAGATTACGGGCCAGGCGATTGGGATCGGGGGCGATCGCCTGTCCCTGTGGTCTCACCCAGAGCAGATCGTCGCCGCCTACGCCGACGGAGGGTGGACCGCCGACGCGATCGCAGAGGCCTGGCCCACCGTATTCGAGCCCCGATTGCAGTCGGTCGGCGAGCAGTTGCCGGAACCGGCCGCCGTTTAGGAAACCGGAATCATGGATCCCACCAACCTCAAGGCCATCGACGTCCACGTCCACGTCGAGGTGGACTGCAACGGCCACATGTCGCTGCCGGACGAGTTCGTCGCGGCCTCGACGCAGTATTTCGGCGCTGAGACCGTCAAGCCGAACATCGACGCCATCGCCGCGTACTACCGCGAGCGTCAGATCGGCGCCGTCCTGTTCAGCGTTGACATCGAGGCGTTCACCGGGCATCCGGCACTCTCCAACGAGGAGATCGCCGCCGGCGCCGCCGCGCACCCCGATGTGCTCATCCCGTTCGCCAGCATCGATCCCGCCAAAGGCCGGGCCGGCGCACGCCGACTGCGAGTGCTGATCGAAGAGCACGGAGTGCGAGGGCTCAAACTCCACCCCAGCATCCAGAACTTCGCACCCGACGATGGCACGGCCTATCCGTTGCTCGAAGTGGCCCAGGAGTACGGCGTGCCTGTGCTGTTCCACACCGGTCAGACAGGTATCGGAGCGAATATGCGCGGCGGCGGCGGCATCCGCCTCGGGCTGTCCAATCCGATACTGCTTGACGAGGTGGCGGTCAGATTCCCCGATCTGCGAATCATCATGGCGCACCCGTCCTTTCCATGGCAGGACGAGGCGTTGGCCGTCGCCACCCACAAACCGAATGTCTACATAGACCTTTCTGGATGGTCTCCGAAGTACTTCCCGCCTCAACTCGTGCGTTACGCCAACACGCTCTTGGCCGACAAGGTGCTCTTCGGCTCGGACTACCCGATGATCACACCTGACCGCTGGCTGGCCGACTTCGCCACGTTGGAAATGAAGTCTCACGTGATCCCAAAAATCCTCAAAGACAACGCAATACGCGTGCTCAATCTCGATACGGAAGGCAAGGAATCTTGATCACCACTACGCTCGACGCACTCAGCGGACTCGTCGGGTCCGACCTCGGAACGACCGACTGGATGACTGTGGATCAGAGTCGGATCAATACCTTCGCCGACGCGACCGACGACCATCAGTGGATCCACGTCGATCCCGAACGCGCGAAGAACGGCCCGTTCGGCGCACCCATCGCACATGGGTACCTCACGCTGTCGCTGGTCATCCCGCTGTGGTCCGACCTGCTCGACGTCGCAGGGGTAGGTACGAAGGTCAACTACGGTTTGAACAAGGTACGTTTTCCATCCGCCGTTCCGGCCGGAGCCCGCATCCGCGCGGCCGGCACTCTCGTCGACGTAACGCAGGTCGACCGGGGCGGTGTGCAGCTGAGTGCGGATATTCGCATCGATATCGAGGGCTCGGACAAGCCCGCGTGCATCGCTCAGCCAGTGTTTCGTTTCTACCCCTGACCCCACTGACGCTGATCGAGTCCCGAGGAAAAAGAAATGCAGAGAACCGTATTCGGCGCCGAACACGACGCGTTTCGGAAAATGGTCCGCTCGCTCATCGAGGAGGAGGTGGTGCCCGTCTATGAGGAGTGGCAGGACGCCGGTGTCACCCCGCGCCAGTTCTCCCAGCGTCTGGGCGAATTGGGCATTTTGGGCATCGAAGTGCCGGAGGAATATGGTGGCGCCGGCGTCGACTCCTTCAAGTACGCGGCCATTATCATCGAGGAAAGTGCCCGTGCGGCAGTGTCCTTCGGCAGTGTCGGCGCCCATATCTACCTCTGCCTGCCGTATCTGCTCGAGTTGACCACCGCAGAGCAGAAGGCGCGGTGGCTGCCGGGTTTCGTGGCGGGTACGACGATGTTCGCGATTGCCATGACCGAACCGGGAACGGGGTCGGATCTAGCCGGGATGCGGACGACAGCAACGCTTTCCGATGATGGCAGCCACTTTGTTCTCAATGGTGCCAAGACCTTCATCACCGGCGGTGCTCGTGCCGATCGCGTCATTGTCTGCGCCCGCACTGCACCGCCGAAGGACGGGGATCGCCGGTTCGGCATCTCGCTGCTCGCGGTCGACGTCACCGCACCGGGTTTCGAGGTCGGCCGCAAGCTCAAGAAGATCGGGCAGCACTCGATCGATACCGTGGAGCTGTCCTTCCGCGATGTCGTAGTCCCCGTCGAAGACGTGATCGGCGACGTGAACCAGGGTTTCGCGCATCTCGGACAGAACCTCGCTCGGGAACGATTGACGATCGCCGTGGAGGCATATGCTCAGGCAAAGGCCGCTGTGCGGCTTGCCGCTGAGTATGTGCAGCAACGGCAGGTCTTCGGACGTCCGCTCGCGAGTTACCAAAACAGCAAGTTCGAGCTCGCCGCATGCCAGGCCGAGGTCGACGCCGCTGAAGCGGTCATCGACCGTGCACTCGAGGCCTACGATGCCCATGAACTGACGCCGGCCGACGGTGCAAGTGCCAAGCTCTTCTGCACCGAAGTGGCGTCACGAGTGGTCGATCGATGCCTGCAGTTGCACGGTGGCTACGGATACGTCGTCGAGTATCCGATCGCGCGCATATTCGCAGATTGTCGAGTCAACCGGATCTACGGTGGCACCAGCGAGGTGATGAAGATGATCATCGCCAAGAACATGGGTCTGTGATCGGATTCCGTAGGCGCAGCGGGCAGGTCGTGATTCGCGGTTGTGATCTCGGATGGGTCCGGCAGATCGTTTCCTCGGCTTGAGCCGAGTATCGAATCGGTATCCGTCGGAACCGGATTCGCGGATCAAAGACCTCCCCAGCGATGAGTTCTTATCCTGCTTCTGCCGCTTCTTCGGGTCAGAAGCCGACTGTCGTGGGGGCGTTGCTGGCGGAGAACAGCGGGACGAGGAACGTCGCGATAGCCTCCTGGATCTCCGCAGCCCTCGGGATAGGGCCCGACATGGAGAGCGTGGTGTGGATCAGGCCCTCGAACCGGCGTGACTCCGCGGGAACACCCGCCGCGGCCAGCGCGCGGGCGTAGTCCTCACCCTCATCACGCAGCGGGTCGACCCCCATGGTGAGCACCAGGGCGGGCGGGAGCCCCGACAGGTCGGCAGCCCGGGCAGGAGCGATCAGGGGCGAGGTCAGCGCGGCGGGATCGGTGACGTACATCCCGGCCATCCGTGCACAGAGCTCCATCGACAGGACGGGGCCGTGCGCAAACAACTTCCGTGATGCCGTCTCTGCCAACGGGTCCGTGACAGGGGCGACGAGCACCTGCGCGGTGAGCCGGGGGCCGCCCTCGTCGCGAGCGCGCTGGGCGGCAACGGCAGCGAGGTTGGCACCCGCGCTCTCGCCGCCGACGGCGATCCGTTCCGGATCTCCGCCGTATGTCGCGATGTTGTCCGCGACCCACCTCAGGGCCGCCTGCGTGTCTTCGACCGCAGCCGGGAACGGGTGCTCGGGCGCCAGCCGGTACTCGGGCGAAACCACCAAGGCCCCGGTGTTGTGGGCGAGAGCGGCGCACGGCTCGTTGAACGCGTCCAGACTGCCGCCGATCCAGCCGCCACCGTGAATGAACAGGACCACGGGCAGCGGTGCCGACGCTTCCTTGGGGTGGTACAGGCGGAGCTTTCGACCGTCGTTGCCGGCGGGGAAGTCCACCTCGCTGATGGAGACGTCGGATGGAAGCGGCGCCTGGAAGAACTGGAACATGTCCATGGCGGCCCGCGCTTCCTCGAGGTTGCACTCCTCGAGCGGTTTGGCCCCGCTGTTCATCATGCCGGCGAGGAAGAACACCGCGGAGCCATCCACCTGCACCAGGCTCGACAGCGGTTGCTCGTCCTCGTCGAACGAGAACCCTGCATATCCCGTTGCTTCGACCTCGGCGCAGATCGCCCGATACATCGGTCCGCCGGTGAACAGGGAGAGCGGAGTGCGCGCCTTGCCCGCGATGTTGTCTCCCATGTACCAGGTGGTCGCAGTCGGGACCAGCGTCGCATTCGCGCACTCCATGACGAGCTCGTTGTAGCGGTTCTCCGCCGACTCGCTCGCTTCCACACGGGCGCAACCGGCGGCATCGGCGTGCGCGATGATTCCGCTCACGAAGTCGACGCTGTCCTCGATGCCGATCGGGTTGTTGTACAGCGCGGCCGAACTCTGTGGGCCGTTGATGTGGAACAGGTTGGGGAACCCATGCGTGGCCATCCCCACGTACGCTCGCTGGCCCCCGCTCCAATGATCGGCCAGCTTGCGGTTGTCGCGACCCACCACGCCCATCTGGAGAAGAGCACCGGAACCCACGTCAAACCCGGTCGCCAGGATGATGACGTCGAATTCGTACTCCTGTTCCGTCGTCGCGATCCCTCTGCGCGTAATCCTCTCGATCGGGGTCGATCGCGCGTCCACCAAACGCACGTGCGGCAGGTTGAACACCTCGAAGTAGCCGGACTCGAACGTGGCTCGCTTCACGCCGTACGGGTGATTGTCGGGGCAGAGGAGTTCGGCGACCTCAGGGTCGTTGACGCGCTGCCGGATCCTTCCGCGGATGTACTCCGCCGCGGTCTTGTTGGCGTCGGCGTCCGTGATGAGATCGATGTACGTGGAGACCAGCATGCGGAAGCCGCCGGCCTCGTAAAAATGGTCGTAGACCTTCTGCCGCACCTCCGGCGGGTCCATCAGGGCGGGCCGTTCGGCGCGTGGATACGGTGCGCCGGCCATGCTGGCCCTGGACTCCGCGCGCAGTCGGGGGTAGTCGGCGACGACTTCGGCGAACTCATCGTCGGACAGTGGGCCGTTACCCAGCGGGCACGCGTAGTTGGGTGTGCGCTGGAAGACCGTGAGCTCGCCCACCTCACCCGCAATCGTCTGGATGACCTGGATCCCGGTCGACCCCGTCCCGATCACGGCCACGCGCTTGCCATGCAGGTCCACACCCTCGGCCGGCCACTGGCTGGTGTGGGCGATCGTGCCCGCGAAATCGTCCTGACCGGGGAAATCATTCGGCTTCGACACGGAGAACGCTCCGGCAGCGTTGATGAAGTACCGAGCCATCGTGACCGCACCGTCGTCGGTTCGAACTTCCCAGCGATCGGCGTCGTCCCGCCAGACCGCGGAGATGACCCGCGTGTTGAACCGGAAGCTACGCCGCAGGTCGAACCGGTCCGCCACGTGCTCGAGGTAGGAGAGGATCTCGGGCTGGGAGGCGAAGCGCTCGGTCCAACGCCATTCTCTCTGCAGATCCTCGTCGAAGGAGAAGGAGTACCACACGCTCTCCAGGTCGCAACGGGCGCCGGGATAGCGGTTCCGGTGCCAGACACCGCCCGGTCCCGCCAGTGCCTCGAAGCTCTGGACGGAAAGGCCCTGCTGGTCCCGAAGGCGGTAGGTGGCGTACAGGCCCGCGAATCCGGCGCCGACGATGACGGCGTCTACGTGGTTGTGACTCATGACACAGGACCATCCGTGATCTGCCGGGGGCCCGCACGGGTACGTATGCCCACTGCCATACCCGTTCGCATACCTGTTCCCTGGTGTGGGCCGCATCGCCCGAATTTTCATGCCGCAGCCCACTTCGCGGGACGGCCGAGATCGCAAAGCGGCTTGTTGCCGAATGGTCACTCAGAGCCAAGACAGGTATGCCCGCAGGTATGGAGACGGGTACCTAAACCGATGTGTTCTGCGCCACAGCAGCCGATGCTGTGAGAGATGTCGCTGTCGTCGGTCACGTAATTCCCCAGGGGTTGCTGTCACGTAATTCCCCAGGTGTGGGCCTCGTGTTGGTCTTACCGGTCGGGGCGGGCGTTGTCTAGGTGGTGGTGCGGCCGGGTCGTTTCCGGGGTCGGTAGCTGGGTCCGTCCATGAGGACTTGGTGGCTGGTGTTGATCAGTCGGTCGAGTAGGGATTCGGCCACGACGGGGTTGGGGAACAGCGGGTACCAGTCTTTGGGGGCGCGGTTGCTGGTCAGGATGAGGGGTTTGCCAGCGATGGCCCGGTCGGAGACCAGATCGTAGAGATCGTCGGATTGGGTGGTGGTGTGCTCACGCATCGCGAAGTCATCGACGATCAGTACCAGGGGCCGGGTGTACTCGCGCATGCGCTGGCCGATGGTGCGGTCGGCGTGTCCGCCGGCAAGGTCGGCGAGCATGCGGGCGCATTTGACGAAGCGGATGTCCCCGCCGCGGCGGGCTACGTGATGTCCGAGTGCTTGTGCCACATGGGTTTTGCCGACGCCGACGGGGCCGTAGAGGATGACTGATTCGCCGGCGTCGAGCCAGCGCAGGGCGGCCAGGTCGCGCAGCATCGCGGCGGGCAGTTTCGGGTTGGCGGTGAAGTCGAAGTCTTCGAAGGTGGCCTGTTCTTCGAACTTGGCGCGGCGCAATCGCCGTGTGAGAGCGGCGGATTCGCGGCGGGCGATCTCGTCTTGACAGAGGGCTTGCAGGAATTCGAGGTGGCCGAGGCCGCCGTCGCGGGTTTGGGCGAGCCGGGCATCGAGGGTGTCGAGCATGCCGGACAGTTTCAGGGTGCGCAGCGCGGTGCGTAGCGCCGGATCACAGATAGACATGGTGGGCTTCCTTTGAAGGTTGATTATGTTGCAGCAGTGTGGAATTGGTGACGATCAGGCGATGATGCCGGTATCGGTGCCGAACTGGTCGGGGCCACGCAGAAACGCCCCCGCCGCGCCGGTGCTGGCGGGCGGTTCGTCGCCGGCGTGTTCGGTGCCGGCGGCCAGGATGCCTTTGATGGTGCGGTAGGACGGGTCACCGACGGCGATGGCGCGGGCGCACGCGGCCTCCAACCGGTCGCAGCCGTGTTTGTCGCGCAGCCCGAGCACTCCTTGCGCGGCGCGCAGATGGTGGATGGCGTTGTCGGCCATGAACGCGGCGATCACCGCGACGCAGGCCGGGCCGACCAGTTCGGCGGTGCGCCGGCACCAGGTCGGGGTTTTCATCGCGAACGCGACCTTCTCCGGCGGGTAATGGGCGAAGTCGGTCGAGCGCCCCGATGGGCGGCGCACGTGGATGGCCACCACCGCATCGGCGTGAAAGACCTGTACCACGTCGCCGGCGGTGCGGGCATGCAGGCGTTGCCCGATCAGCCGCCACGGCACCGAGTACAACGCCTTGCCGACCTTGAGGTGCGCGTCGGTGCCGACGGTGCCGATCGACCAGGTGGACAGTTCAAATACTCTGGGCGGCAACCCGATCAACGCGCTGGCTTCGATCGCTTCAAACACCCGCAACGGCGGCGCGCCCTCCAGTGCCCGACACGACCTCGCCCCGGCCACCTCGATGCTCCAGCGCTGGGCGTCGGTTTGCATCGCGGGCAGCCCGTCGAACTGGCGGCCGCGCCAGAACGAATCCCGGATGTATTGCATGGGCCGTTCGACGCGGGGTTTGTCTTTGGGTTTGAACGCCCGCGCCGGGTCGATCAGGGTGCCGTAGTGGGTGGCCAGCTCGGCATAGGCGCGGTTGATCTTCGGGTCATACAGGTCGGGTTTGTCCACCCCGGTCTTGAGGTTGTCACACACCAACCGGGCCGGGACCCCGCCGAAGAACTCGAACGCCGCGACATGGCAAGCGCACCAGGTGGTTTGGTCCATCCGGATCACCGGGCGCACGAACAGGTGCCGCGAACACGCCAACACCATCACGAACGCCCACACCGCCACCCGGCGGCCCACCGCGGGATCGAACCACATGCCCAGGCGACCGTAGTCGATCTGCGCTTCACTGCCCGGCTCGACCGGCCCGCGCGGCACGGTCACCTTCGCTCGTGCCACCTCTTCCGCGAAATGTGTTGCGATCCAACGCCGAACCGAGGACTCCGACACCGCTACCGCATGCTCGTCCCGCAACCGCTGAGCGATCGTGGCGATCGTGACATCGGCATCGAGCCAGGTCTTGATCTGGTCCCGGTGCGGTTCGATCAGCGGCCAGGTCAGCGCCCGCGCCGCAGGATCGGACAGTTCCGGGAACCACCCGCCGATCAGCTCCGACCACTGTGGCGCGGTCAGCGGCTCGGTACCCGGGCCGATACCCGCCGCGACCGCCGGAGCCAAATATTTGCGGACGGTCTTGCGGTCAATGCCCAGCGACTCCGATAACTGGACCTGCGAACGGCCCGCGTGCCAGTGGGTGAACAACTCGACCAAATCGAGCATCACGATACTTCTCCTCGCCATCAGCGCCCTTCCATCCACCATCAGATGGATGCAGAGCGAACCGGTAAACGAGGCCCACACCAGGCAGACACACCGCCCAGGGTGGGGAATTACGTGACAGCCAGGGTGGGGAATTACGTGACGGACAACCCCTCAAACCTGGGGAAATACGTGACCGCTGACAATGTCGCTCAGTTACGCAACCCATCGAATCAGGTTGTCTGATGACCTTCGCGTCGGAGCCCGCTGCGCCCGCCGGCGCCCGGACAGACCCGGTGTCAATCGGACACCTGGAGCGACCAGTTTCTGAGCCATCGACGAAGACGAGGAGAAACCAACAAATGGATCAGCCCATCACTGCGTCGCCCATTGAGCACACCGCAGTCATCGCGCCGGAGCAGGAAGAAGAAGTGACGCGGCCGCCGGCCGGCGATCTGTATGACGTCATGAGCACGATGCGCGCGATGCGCCGACTCAAACCAGACCCGGTGCCGCGTGAACTGATCGAACGGCTGATCCAGGCTGCGTCGTGGGCGCCCAGCGGCGGCAACTCGCAAGGTACTCGCTACGTCGTGGTTGACGACCGAACCCAAATCGCACGAATCGCGCCGCTGTGGCGGCGAGCTGAACGCTTTTACGTCACCGCGCAGGCCGACGCGCGTCCACCGGGAGTGTCACCGAAGCAGTATCAGCGCACCGTCGGGGCGGCGCAGTATCTCGCCGACCACTTCGAAGACGTGCCCGCGTTGATCGTGGTGTGCTGTGATGTGTCGTCAATGATGGACAATTGGCTCGACAATATTGCGGCGGTCGCACGTGCTTTCGGTAAGCTCGGTATCCGCCGAGCCTTGACCG
>Ga0265327_10001403_pt1 | contig 30705 bp, 22 predicted proteins | sample 41621metaG_FD_202089 | JGI IMG/M metagenome (GOLD analysis project Ga0265327, IMG submission 202089) | Rhizosphere microbial communities from Carex aquatilis grown in University of Washington, Seatle, WA, United States - 4-16-21 metaG | ecosystem: Host-associated > Plants > Roots > Rhizosphere...
TCCCTGCTTCGACTTCCAAAAACAGTTCTTCTGCGGGACCGTCGACAAGGTTTCCAGCTATCCGTATTTGCTGCGCTACGACATCGAGGTGTCCGGCTTCGGTTCCCATCAAAGCGGCCACCTCGACCTTTTGCGCCTGCGGCAGCAGACCTACCCGGGCAGCCAATCCACCAACGGCTGGCCCACCCTCTGCCTAAACACGTTGCGCTGGGCGAAGGCGCAGGGCGCGGTCGTCGGCTTTGCCCACAGCGGTTGGGGCCTGGCGGTGAAGCAGGCGACCCTCCCCTGCTATGACGTTCCCCGGTACGATGGCATTGGCGCGAATGAGTACATTGTCGACGTCACGCACGAACTCCCCGGCCCCGACGCGAAGCTGCAGCCGGCGGTGGATTTCATCAGCACCGGCGACACGCCGGCGGCGTTCGAGCTCAACATCTGGTATCACACCCTCAACGCCGGCTTTCGCACCCGGGTCGCCGGCGAGACCGATTTCCCCTGCATCTACGGGGAGCGCGTCGGCATCGGCCGCAGCTACGTGAAGCTCGACGGCAAGCTCGACTACGACGCGTGGTGCGAGGGCATCCGGCATGGGCGCAGCTACGTAAGTGATGGCCTGAGCCACCTCATGGAGTTCAAGGCCAATGACGTGGGCGTCGGCGAAAATGGCAGCGAGCTCAGGCTGGCGGGTCCCGCCGACATCACGCTCACGGTCAGGGCGGCGGCGCGACTCGGCGCGGTGCCCGACCCGAGGCTGCGCGGCCTGGGGACCCTGACGGGCGAATACGGGACGGAGGCGGACCGCCCGTTCTGGAGCGTGGAGCGCGCCCGGATCGGCACCACCAACGAGGTTCCGGTCGAGGTCGTGGTGAACGGCTATCCCGTGGCGACGGCCAGGCTGGTGGCGGACGGCCGGGTGCGCGACCTCAACTTCAGCGTAAAGATCGAGCGCAGCAGTTGGGTGGCGTTGCGCATCCTGGGCTCGTCGCACACCAACCCGATCTTCGTCCTCGTCGCCGACAAGCCGATCCGGGCCTCCCGGCGCAGCGTGGTGTGGTGCCTGCAGGGGGTCGACCAATGCTGGTCCCAGAAGCACCAGTTCATTGCCGACGACGAGAGGGACGTCGCCCGCGCGGCCTACGAGCACGCCCGGCAGACCTATCGGGACCGGCTGCGCGAATGCGAGGTCGATTGAGGCCGCCCGCCGAAGGCTTCCCGGCTCCGACCGGCGCGCGCGGGCCGGCGGCGCCCTCCCGGTTCACGACCGCGTGGGCGCCCCAGCCGGCGGGGCGCCCAGCGATTCGGCCACCGCAATCGCCAGGGCCTCGACCGTAAAGGGTTTCGCCAGGTGGCGCAGGCGGGCCGGAAGAGCGGCGCCAGCGCCGGCCGAGGAGGCGTTGAAGCCCGTGCAAAGCACCACCGGCAGGTCGGGCCGAATCTGCCACAGCTGCGCCGCGAGTTCGGTGCCTTTCAGCTTGGGCATGGTCAGATCGGTGATGACCAGGTCGCACGCGTGCGGGTCGGCGGTGAAGGACTGCAGGGCGGCTTCCGGATCGTGGTGGACGATCGTGCGATAGCCGAGGCGTTGCAAAATCTCCGCCGCCACCTGCAGGACGATCTCCTCGTCGTCGACGATCATCACCATCTCGCCGCGACCGCTTGGCACCTCCGCCGCGTTCCCGGCCAACGGCGCCGCCGGCACATTTTCGCTCACCGGCAGATAGATCAGGAAGGTCGTGCCCTTGCCGGGTTCGCTGTAAACCAGCGCGCAGCCTTCATGCTGCTCCACGATCCCGTGGACCACGGCCAGCCCCAGCCCCGTGCCAGTTCCCGGCTTCTTCGTGGTGAAGAACGGCTCGAAGATGCGCGCCAGGGTCGCCGCGTCCATGCCGCACCCGGTGTCGCTCACCGACAGGCGGACGAAGCGGCCACAGCGCAGTTGGGGACGCTGCCGCACCGCCTCGGCGTCCACGTCAACGACCTCCACCCGGATGTCGATCCTTCCCGCCGCCGGCCCGATGGCGCTGGCGGCATTGGTCACCAGGTTCATCAGGACCTGGTGCAACTGACCGGGATCCGCCATCACCGGCGGCGTGGCGGCGGGGAGCTCGGTGGTGAACGCGATGGAAGCGGGGATCGACGGGCGGAGCAACTGCATCGCCTCCTGGACGATCGCCTGCACCTGCAGCGGCACCCGCTTCTGCTCCTGGCGGCGGCTGAAAGCCAGGATCTGATCGACGAGGGACCTCGCGCGGCGCGCCGCCTGCAGGACGCGCTGCAGCCACACCTGGGCGGGAGCCTTATCCGGCAGGTCCATCATTGCCATCTCGGTGTTGCCGAAGATGCCCGTGAGGATGTTGTTGAAATCGTGCGCGATGCCGCCGGCAAGCGTGCCGACCGCCTCGAGTTTCTGCGACTGGCGCAACTGGTCCTCGAGCCGATGCCGCTCGGTGACGTCCCGGCTGATGATTAGCAGCGACTGGACGGCCCCCTGTTCGTCCAGCTCCGGCAGCATCTGGGCCGTCCACCGCCGAGGACCGAGCCCGCCGACAAACTCAAACTCGAGCATTTCGGGCCGGGCCGTGGCCAGCGCGCGGTGCAGGCCGGCGAGCCACTCGGGAACCGGGGCGATCGGCAAACCGGCCTCAATCGTCGACCGGCCGAGAAACCGGGAAGCCGCCAGGCCGGTGACGGGTTCGACGCTTCGATTGATGAACACGACCCGGAGGTCGCGATCGAGCCGCATGATTATGTCCGGCAGATTGTCGGTCAGGGTCCGCAATCCGCGCTCCTGTTTGCGCAGGGTGGCCTCGCTCTGGTTGCGCTCCGCCTCCAGTGCCGTGATCACCAGTGACAGCAGGGCCACCATCCCCGCGAAGGCCCAGAGCGAAAACACCGCGGCGCCGGGATTGCCGCTCGCAAAGGTTCCCTGGCCGAGCGAGGTGGCGAAGGCTGCCAGGAACGACACGCCCAAGGCGAGCGACGATGCCCCCACCACGCCAAAGCGAAGCGCCGCCCACACCTGCAGGGGCACGACCAGCAGCATGGGATGAAAGAGGCTGAACGCGACGGGCCAGGAGCCGAAAAAGGCCGCCCCGGACAAGGCCGCCGTCAACGCGGCCAGCGCGAGAATTTCCCCCAGCCGCTTCCGCCACTGGGCGAAATGCGCGCGCGTCACCACCATGAAAACCGGTCCGGCGAGCATCACGCCGACCAGATCGCCCAGCCACCACATCAACGCCGCCTGGTGCCACGCCTCCCACGGAAGGGCCCCCGCCAGGCAGAGGAACGTCGGGCCCAGGACAGGCGCAATCACCGTGCCGACCACACAGGCCGCACACCAAACGATCGTGTCACGCCGGCTTCGGAACGACCGGTTGAAGCCGAAGCGCCGCAGGAGCAGCACGATGACAACACAGCCCAGGACGTTGCCGCTCGCCAGGGCCAGGGCGAGGGGCCAGTGCGGCACAATCGAAAGCGAGACCGCCACCTCGCCCACCAACACGCCGACCAGCATGCCCCAGCCCCACCGAAACACCGCCGGCACCGCGACGCCGATCGGCAGCCACAGCAGGGTGACCACCGACAGCTTGTACGGCATCGACAGCCCGAATTTTCCCAAACAGAAATACGATAATCCCAGAAGCGTACAGCGGATCAGGTAAACGTTTCCCGGAAATTGGGGTTTCGGCATCGGGCCTTGGGGAGGCTATCGCATGACCACTTCCCGTCTTTGGCAATCGCGGATCTCGACCCGATTAGATCGCCTACCGACCGCCCGCAGCAAATCTGATGAACGTCAGCTTCCCCGCTCGGCCGTCGCCCGCCAGTCGCGCGCGGCGGCGAGGCCGACCGCGTAAGCTTCGACGATCCGTTCGTGCAGGGCGTTGGTCGCGTCGTCGACCTGCCGTCGCGACGGATCGGCGTCGAACCAAGCCATCGTCTTCGCGATCCCGACGGCATAGGGCGTGGTGCAGGCGAACCCGGGCACGAAGCGCTTGATCTTCGAATTGTCGAACACCACCGACGTCACCTTGTCGCCGAGCAGCGAACCGGTCATGTCGGGCGCGCAGGTCGTGAGGAAATCCGAGGCGATGTGGACGAAGTTGGGCTGGCCGACACCGGCGGCGTGGGCCACCGCGGCGTAATACTGGTTCCAGGTCAGCACCTCGTCGGAGGTGATGTGAAACGCCTCGCCCGACGCCGCCGCGTTGCCGAAGAGCCCGACGAGTCCCTTCGCGAAATCCGAATTGTGCGTGATCGTCCACAGCGATGTGCCGTCACCGGGGATGATGACGGGCCGGCCCCGCCGCATCCGGTCCACCGCCGTGTAACTCTTCAGCCAGCTGTTCACCGCCAGGGTGATCTGGGTGTCGCCGTACGTGAGGGAGGGCCGGATGATCACGCCCGGAAAGCCGGCATCGCGGTGGGCGCGGCGCAGGGTTTCCTCGGCGGCGATCTTGGCGCGCGAATAGTCCCACAGCGGGTTCTCGAGCGGCGTCTCCTCGGTGATGAGGTAGTGGCGCACGGGGCGCTGGTAGGCGCTGGCCGAGCTGATGAAGAAATACTGGCCGACCCGACCCTTGAAACGGGCGACGTCGCGCGCCACGTCGTCCGGCCCGAAGGCGAGAAAGTTCACGACGACGTCCCAGGTCTTGCCGTCGAGGGCGGCGGCCAGCGACGCCTCGCTCTTCACGTCGGCCACCAGGCTCCGTGCGCCGGGGGCAATCGGGCGCAGTCCGCGGTTCAGGATGGTGACGTCATGCCCGCGGGCCACCGCGAGGCCCGTGCAGGCGGTGGAAATGATGCCGGTTCCGCCAATTAGTAGGATGCGCATGGGATCGGGAATCAAGGAATGAACCACTAATTCCCGCTAACGGCCCACTAATCAACCCAGATCCCCATCGCCGACCCAAACCACATCACCACGACGCGAAGCCGCGGAGGGCCGCCGGCTTCCTACGCCCGAGAGGCCGGAAGGATGCCGAAGCCCGGGCTCGCCCCGCCCGATGTTTCCCCTCTGTTAGCCATCGATGCCGCTGGAACCTCGGACCACGCGGAAGGCACGGACATTCCCGCAGCTGAGCTAGAAAAGGGAACGCCACTCGAATGGCGCATCGGCCGGCGCGGCCGCAGCGGATCCGATTATCGTCTCGTCCGCCATCATCGGTGTGAAGCGGTGAAATCCGCGGCGAAGTAAGCTTGGATGATCCCGGCTTGGTGCCGCTCGGGCCCGTGGTTCATTCTTTGCCTCTTGTTCACTCGGTCCAACGGTCAGCCCCGGTCCGCCACGGGAGGGTGGACATTTCCCGGGCCACCTCCTACACCGGCTGAATGTGGACCTTATCCGTGGCCTGGTGGGAACTCATTGTTCGCGCGGTCATCGTCTATGCGGTGCTCATCATCCTGCTCCGGATCACCGGCAAGCGCCAGGTGGGCCAGCTCGCGCCCTTCGACCTGGTGCTCCTGCTCGTGTTGTCGAACGCCGTGCAGAACGCGATGAACGGCGGGGACAACTCCGTGCTCGGCGGCGTGATCTCGGCCGTCACGCTCATCACCTTGAATTTCACCGTCGGCTACCTGACCTACCGGAGCAAGCGGCTGGAGACGCTGATCGAAGGCCAGCCGGAGGTGTTGATCCACAACGGAAAACTTTTCGAGAAGGTCATGGAGCGCGCCCAGCTCACGCACCACGAGCTCAACGCCGCGTTGCGGCAGGAAGGCTGCCTGTCGGTCGCGGAGGTGCATTGCGCCATCCTCGAAAACAACGGGACGATCACCGTTCACCAGCGGCCGGCCGCCTCCTCCGGGGAGAAATAGGACGGGTTGAGATTTGCGGCCGGCGGGGTCGCTCCGAGTGCGCCGCCCCGGCGGTCGACCGCAGGCAAGGGGCCACGCGACCGCTCAGTTGGCCCCGGCCAATACCGCCTCGACCGCGCGGGCGACCTCCTCGCCCTTCATCGGTTTCTGCAGGAATCCCGCGCAACCGAGGGCGGCAATCTTGTCCTGCCCGTCCTGCCCGACCATGCCGCTCATTAGGATGATCTTCGCCTCGGGATTGATTTCGCGCAGGGCGCCGACCAGTTCCGACCCCTGCATGCCGGGCATCATCATGTCGGAAATGATCGCCCGGATGTCGGTCCGGTGCCGGCGGTAGAGATCGAGCGCCTCCTGCCCGCCTCGCGCCACGATCGCCTGGTAGCCGTAGTACCCCAGATAGGATCGCATCAGCGAGCCGATGTCCTTCTCGTCGTCGATTACCAGCAATGTCTCCCCGTGGCCGGGCCGGGGCGGCTTGCGCCGGGTTTCCGACGGCGCCGGCACCGCATCGAACACCGCCGGGAAGTAGAGCTGGAAGGCGGTGCCCCGGCCCGGCTCGCTCACCACGGAAATGAACCCGCCGTGGTTCTTCACAATGCCCAGCACCATTGACAGACCGAGGCCGGTGCCCTTGCCCAGCGCCTTGGTGGTGAAAAATGGATCGAAAATCCGGTCGACGATCTCCGGCGGCATGCCGGTGCCCGTGTCCTCCACCGTCACCACGATGTACGGCCCCGGCTGCGTGCCGGGCTTCCGCGCGGCGCTGGCCGCGTCGACGTCGACGTTGGCCGCCTGGATCAGCAACTGCCCGCCCGCGGGCATCGCATCGCGGGCGTTCACGCACAGGTTCATCAGGACCTGGCTGAGCTGGGTGGCGTCGGCCCGCACCAGCCACAACTCCGGCGCCACCCGGATTTTCATCTCGATGGAGCGCGGCAGCGTCTCGCTGAGAAGCCGGGCGACGTCCTTAATTATCAGGCCGGCCTGCAGCGGGTTCTTGTCACCCTCGGCACCGCGGGCAAAGGCGAGGATCTGCCGGATCAGCGCGCCGCCGCGCTCGACGCTGTGGGTGACCATGTCGGCAAGCCGGGCAACCTCCGGGCTTTTCGAGTCCTCCCGCAGGAGGTCGACCGCAATCTGGATTGGCACCAGGAGATTGTTCAGGTCGTGGGCGATGCCCCCGGCGAGCATGCCGAGGCTGTCGAGACGCTGAGCGCGCCGGAGTTGCGTCTCCAGTTGGCGGCGCTCGGTCACGTCGGTGCTGATCAACAGGATCGAGTCGGGCTTGCCGCTCGAGTCGCGCACCATCGTCCAGCGGCTCTCCACCGTCAGCACGTTGCCGGTCGGCGGGGTGAGTTGCAGCTCCCCGGCCCACGCGCCGCGGGCGCCCACCTGGGTGATGGCCTCATTGAGGATGCCCTGGTTGAACAGGCCGAGCATCTCCTCCAGCCGGCGGCCGGACGAGGCCTTGTCCCCCCAGCCGAACAGTTGCGCCGCACTCTGGTTCCAATAGGTCAGATGCCCGTTCAGGTCGGTCACGCAAATCGCGTCGCGCGCCTCGTCGAGCCAGCGGGCCTGCTCGCGCAAGCGGGCCTCGGCCCTGCGGCGAAGCGACGTCTGCCGGACCTCGCTCAACGCCCGGTGAAGGGCGGGCACCAGCCGGTTCATCCGGTCCTTGACGATGTAGTCGGTGGCCCCGCGCTTGAGGGCCTCGACCGCCTTGTCCTCGCCCACCGTCCCCGAGAGGAACAGGAACGGCGTGTCCGGAGCGTGCTGGCGAACGGTGGACAACGCCGCCAGCCCGTCGAAACCCGGCATGGAAAAATTGGATAGCACCAGGTCGAAACGCCGGCTCGCGATCACCTCGTTCAGCTCGGCCTCGCTCCGGATCAGGGTAATCTCGCAGTCCGGCCATTCCTTGCGAATGAGACCGCTCACGGCGTCCGCGTCCTGGGAATTTTCCTCGATATGGAGGAAACGCGGGAGGGGTATGGGGGATACGATCATGATCGGTTCTGCATGACTGGCCCGCACACCCGCGAGCCCCCGGCCCCGGGCTCGACAAATGTCAACCATGCTGAAAGCGCAACTGGCGCCACAATACTGGTCGCCAGCTCGCCGCCGAGAATAAATGGCGCCATAACGACGCTTTCAGGCCCGTTGGGAGCCCGTCGCGGCGTGTTTAACAAGTTTTTGAAATATGGGAGCGCCGGAAAAGGGAACAAAGCTGCATCTGCCGCTCACCCTTTCCGCTAAAACGCCCGGTGAATCGAGTGACCGGTGTTCGGGACCGGCCTCCGACATCTGCGCCATCGAGCCGTCGCTTAAGGTGTCGCTTCGAAGAGAGGATTTACCTAGTGCGCGACCTCGATCGTTCCTCCTTCGATATCCCATAGACTCATTGACCGGAGGCGGGAAGCATCCCAAGTTGGGCCGATGCCCGAAGCCGACACCTCCTCCCTTTTGCAAACCCTGCGCTGGCTCTCCGCCCATGCGGGTTTCCCGGCAGCGCGGCTACCCGAGAAGGCCGAGTTGCTGGTGCTGATCGCGGCCGCCGCGGCCCAGGAGGAGCGCGACGCCCAGAATCCGATCAAGGGCAGGCCGGTCGTCGACAAGACCTTCAACGCGCAATTTAGAAACTACACCATTCAGCGGCGGCGGGTGCACGTGAAGTGCGACAATAGCGCCAAGGTCTGAGACGTGATTCCGGTGGAGCCAAGCGGCTCGTCTATCCCGAGCTCCCGTCCGATCCCGCGTTCGTCCTGAAGCCATCCGATCCGGCGGAAGACTTGTTTTTCCCGCCGCGCAGCGGTGTTCGGTTGGACAAATACGTTAGCCGTTATTTATTAATGCTTTGGGAAGTAATTATCACTTGTTTCAGGCTTGAATACCTGCCGCGACACGACGCGATGGCCGGGCGCGGAAAACCATCGTTTTCGGTCTAAAACGCCAATAACAACCTATACAGGTAGAAATTTAGGCACGCGTTTGGTAAAACATCGTTAAATTAATGTAATCGGCTAAATTCCACAAAAAAGTCGCCAAAAAATCCTGCATTCTCCGGCCAATTGGATCCGCTTGCCCGTCGAGCTCCCTAGGTTTCGGGTCAATTCCTAGTCGATCGAAATTTCAGCGAGACTCTTACTTGTTTTCGCATAGAACACGCCAAATTCTGGCCAACATTGGCAAAAAACTCGATATATTTAGTAAAAATATGTCAAAAATACTATTTTTCACTAATCCAACCAAACACTCGCTGAAAATGCGGGCTAGCTGGTCCGCAAACGCCGCGTTTCTTATTCCGAGCGACCTGCGCGGCCTGAACTCTCCGCTGCTTCCAATTCCGCCCACAAGGCGAACGCCGTCGCGTGCTCGCGTTCCAGGCTCTCCAGCCGCGCCTTCACGGCGGAGAACTTCGCGGCCTCATTTTTATAGAAGCTGGGATCGCCCAGCTTCGCCGTCAGATCCGCCTGCTCCTTTTCCAATGCCTCGATCTTGGCCGGCAAGGCCGCCAGGGTGGAGCGCTCCTTGTTGGTGAGTTTTCGCCGCGTCGGCGAAGGCGGCGCCGAGCCTTCGGCCGGCGTCTTTGCGGACGAGACCGCCGGGGCGGATCTAGTCACCGCCGGCGCGGCCAAGGCCGCCTGTTTCCGTCTTTCATTCTGCCAGTCGGTGTACCCGCCCACGTAGTCGCCGAGCTGCCCATCGCCCTCAAACACGAGGGTGCTGGTCACCACCTCGTCGAGAAATTCGCGATCGTGGCTCACAAGCAGAAGCGTGCCCTGAAACTCAACCAGAAGATCCTCGAGCAGGTCGAGCGTCTCGGCATCGAGGTCGTTGGTCGGCTCGTCCAGCACCAGGACGTTGGCCGGCTTCGTGAAGAGCCGCGCGAGCAGCAGGCGGTTGCGCTCGCCGCCCGACAACACGCGCGCCGGAGTGCGGGCGCGGGCCGGCTCGAAAAGGAAGTCCTGCAGGTAGCTGATGACGTTCCGGGAGCGCCCCTCGATCGTCACCGTCAGGTTGCCGCCGGCGATGTTGTCGGCAACGGTCTTGTCGTCGTCAATCTGCGCGCGCAACTGGTCGAAATAGACGACCTCGAGGTTCGTGCCGTGTTTGATCGCGCCGGTGGTGGGGGCGAGTTGCCCGAGGAGGAGCTTGATCAAGGTCGTCTTGCCGGCGCCGTTGGGACCGAGGATGCCGATTTTCTCGCCGCGCTGGATGACCGTGGAGAAATCGCGAACAACCGTCTTTCCGCCCGGCCAGGTGAAAGTCACCCCCTCGGCCTCGATCACCTTGACGCCCGTGCGCTCGGCCTCGCTCAGCTTCAGGGTGGCCGTGCCGGTGCGGTCGCGGCGCGCGCGGGCGGCGGCGCGCATGGCCTTGAGCGCGTTGATGCGGGCGGTGGCCCGCGAGCGCTGGGCCCTCACGCCGCGGCGGATCCACTCCTCCTCCTGGGCAAGTTTCTTGTCGAAGGCGGCGCGCTGCTTTTCCTCGGCCTCGAGCACCTCCTGCTTCCGGACCAGGTAGGTGTCGTAGTCGCACGCCCAGCCGGCCAGACGGCCGCGGTCGAGCTCGACGATCCGGGTCGCAATCCGGCGAAGGAACGCCCGATCGTGGGTGACGAAGAACAGCGACGGCTTGGCGGTCAGCAGGAATTCCTCGAGCCAGAGGATCGACTCGAGGTCGAGGTGGTTGGTCGGCTCGTCGAGGAGCAGCAGGTCGGGTTGGCCGGCGAGCGCCCGCGCAAGGAGCACGCGGCGCTTCAATCCGCCGGAAAGGGCGGCAAAATCCCGCTGGGCGGGGAGCTGGAGCGCCTTGATGAGGTCCTCGACCCGCACGTCGCGCTCCCATTCCTCCTCATGGTGGTCGAGATTCGGGCGCAGACCGCTGTGCACGATGTCGTGCACCGCACCGGTGAGGTCGGCCGGCACCTCCTGCGTCAGGCGGGTGTAAACGGCCCCGGGCGGACGAAAGATATCGCCCGAATCCGGCTTCATTTCCCCGGCAATCACCTTCATCAGCGTCGACTTGCCCGCTCCATTGCGGCCGAGCAGGCAGACGCGCTCGCCCGGGTCGATCTGGAAATTGATGTCCTCCAGGATCGCGGGGCCACCGAAGTGGAGCGTGATATCGAGAAGCGTAAGCAGGGCCATGGGCGTTCCAAAGTGGGCGGCGCTTCGCCCGCAGGCAAGCCGCGTGATTGACCCTCTCCATCGGAAGATCGCGCAGCGGACGCTGGTCCGACCGGCCCGGCCGCCGGCCACCCCGCCCCGACCATCAAATCAGCTCACACCGGCGGCGGGTTGCGCTCGGCGAAGCCACGCTGGTGCCAGTACGGGTAAACCGGACGGATGTCGCTGGCCGCATCGAGCCGGGCGACCTGCGCGGACGTGAGCGCCCAGCCGACCGCCCCGAGATTCTGCCGCAACTGCTCCTCGTTGCGGGCGCCAATGATCACGTTGGCCACGCTCGGCCGGCGCAGGAGCCAGTTGAGGGCGACCTGCGGGATTGTGCGGCCGGTCTCCCGAGCCACGTCATCGAGCGCATCGACCACCCGAAACAGGAGGTCGTCGGCCACCGGCGGGCCCATGTCGACCACTTCCTTCGACTGCAGCCGGCTGACGGCCGGCAGCGGCTGGCCGCGCCGGATCTTGCCCGTAAGCCGGCCCCAGCCGAGGGGGCTCCAGACCACGGCGCCGACACCCTGATCGAGCGCCAACGGCATGAGCTCCCATTCGTACTCGCGGCCGATCAGCGAATAGTAGGCCTGGTGGGCGACGTAGCGCGCGAGGCCGTGGCGGTCCGACGCGGCGAGCGACTTCATCAGGTGCCAGCCCGAGAAATTCGAGCAGCCGAGGTAGCGAATCTTCCCCGCGCGCACGAGGACATCGAGCGCCTGCAGGACCTCCTCCACGGGAGTCAGCGCGTCGAAGCCGTGCAATTGGTACAGATCGATGTAGTCGGTGCCGAGCCGCCGGAGACTGCCCTCGACCGCCCGAATGAGATGGAAGCGCGACGAGCCGACGTCGTTGGGGCCGTCGCCGTTTCGAAACGTGCCCTTTGTGGAAATGATCGCCCGGTCGCGCCGGCCGCGCAGCGCCTGCCCGAGGATCTCCTCCGCCGCCCCGTCCGAGTAGATGTCCGCCGAGTCGAACATGGTCAGGTCCGCCTCGAGCGCGATGTCCACGAGCCGCGTCGCCTCCGCCACGCCGCAGCCGCCCCACGCCTTGAAGAAGTCCCCGCTGCCGCCAAACGTGCCGGTCCCGAAACTGAGGACCGGAACCTTGAGGCCCGAACGGCCGAGCTGTCTGAATTCCATGGGTGCCATCGTTGTCCCGGACGGCGGTCGAGTAAAGTCCTTCCACCGGCCCCACCGCGGACGGCCCGCTCGGGGCCTGGGCTTGCCTGCCGGGTCGATTTTCTGCACCTTCCGCTTAACCGGTGCCTGCTTGCGCCGATGAAGGTTGCTTTACCTTCGCGATTCCATGGCCCCCACGCCGCAAATCACTGACAAGCTCGTCCAGGACGCGATCGTCCGAGCCGTGCAAAACGTCTGCCGCACCATGCTGAAGCAGCCGGCCACCCTCGTGGCCGACAGCCTCGAGAAGATGCCGCCAGGCACGGACCTGCACTTCGAGTTGATCGGCAGCGTCGGCTTTGCCGGCGTTGCCAGCGGAACCGTTTACCTCTGCCTGTCCGAGCAATTCGCCGCCAAGGCGACGAGCGAGATCCTCGGCATGAGCCCGGGCGAGGTTGATCTCCACGGTCCCGAGGTGGTCAAGGACGCCATCGGCGAAATCACCAACATGACCGCCGGTGGCTTCAAGAACGAGCTCTGCGACCTTGGCTTTCCCTGCAAGCTGACCCTTCCGACAATCCTACGCGGCCACAGCCTGGCGGTGGCCGCCCTCAAGTCAGCCGCCCGCCATGTCTTCTGTTTCGATTGCGGCGGCCACCTGCTGGTGGTGGATATCCAGCTCAAGATCGAGTGACGGGCTCCGGTGGACCGGCCGCCGTCGCGGAGTGGGCCGATTCGCCTTGGAAACAGGGCCGCCCAAAGCCGGCGCCGGCCCTTGCGGACCGGCGCGGCACTGCCAGCAACACTGCACCACAAATTATTCTGCCTTGCCGAAGTCGAATTCCTCGACGGCGGTGATGAGCACGGGGCGGCCCTTGCTCACCGGCGGCTCGAATTTCCAACTGCGGAGCGCTTCGATGGCCTGGCGGGCCAGGTAGGGTTGGGAGTCGGCCTCGACCGCCGGCATCCGGACCGCGCCGGTTTCGTCGATGTAGAATCGCACCTGGACCTTGCCGCGCACGCCCTGCCGCAGCGCTTCCGCGGCGTATTTCGGCGCCGGCCCGTTGATCCGCGACGGCACGCGGTCAAGTTCACCCGCCGGATGGGTCCGGGAGGTGAAGCGTTCGCCGTCGTGATGCAGCGTCCGGATGAACATCTCATCGAGCGTGTTGCTGCTGACCACGATGCCATCGACGGAGAAGTTGACCGTGATTTCGATCTGCGCAGGCACCGGTGTTCCGTCGAGTCGCGCCGGCGAGAACCGCCACTTGGGCAGGACCTCGAGGCAGGGCGTCACCAGCTCCTCGTGAGTGCAGCCGAGCACGAGCCAGTCGGTCGGCGTGCCCTCGGCGCTCACATCAATCGCGAGCGCGACGTGACCGCCGGTGAAGGCCTGCATCTCCAGGGACGCGGGAAGACGCGGCAGCTTGCTGTCGGGGTCAAACTTGACTGATTCGATGGCGGCACCCGCCTGGGCGGCCGCGAGGGTAAGGACGGCAAGGAGGCAAAGGGTTGGTTTCATGGGATCTTTGGGGTTCACGGGGCATAACACCGGGGCGCCGCCGATCCCTTCCGGCCTTCGCCCCCGCGCTATGCGAACCGGTGTTTTTTCCAGACAAATCCGCCCGGCAGCGGCGCTTTAAGCCGTGCGCCCATTCCGGGCGCCCCTCACGATCCACCCATGGAACTCCTGAAGTCGGCCCTCCGGCAGCTCCGCATCCACCCCGGATTCAGCCTGTTGGTCATCGCGCTGCTCTCCCTCGGCATTGGCGCCAACACGGCTATCTTCGGCGTCGTCCACGCCGTCCTCCTGAAGCCGCTGCCCTACCCGCAGCCCGGCGAACTGGTCTTCGCCCGCAAGCCGCCGCGCGACAACTCCGTCAACGTGCCCGGCAACGGCGACTTGATGCCCGACATCGAATTCCTCGCGTGGACCGACGCGGTGCCGAAATCCTTCCGCAATCTCGCCGCCTACCGCAACGGGGCCGCCACCCTCCAGCGCGGGGATGGCGCCGTCCGCGCGCCGACCGGCAGCATCACCGGCGAATTCTTCCCGATGCTCGGGGTCTCCCCCTGGCGCGGCCGGCTTTTCAGCGCCGACGACATGAAGCCCGGCGCGACCCCGGTGGCGGTCATCAGCTTCACCGCCTGGCAAGCGCGCTTCAACGGCACCGATGATGCCGTCGGGCAGGTGGTGAAGCTCGACGACGTCGCGCACACGATCATCGGCGTGTTGCCGCCCTCGTTTGAATTCACCGATCCCGTCCAGTTCTGGCGTCCGCTGCCGCTCAGCCCGAGCGCACCCGGCCAGCTTCGCATCCAGATGGTGCGCGTCTTCGGCCGGCTGTTGCCCGGCACGGACCTCGCGAGCGCCCAGCGCGAACTCGACGCCATCTCCGATCGCTATTGGAACGACCTCACCGCCGGCTTTGGGGGACCCGGACCGCAAGGCGCGCCCGGCGGTCCGCCTCCGAGCCTTCGCGGACCCGGTGGTCCCGGATTTCGCCTGCCGTTCGCCGATGCCAAGGTCCAGCTCGTCCCGCTGCACGAGCAGCTCGCCCGGCAGTCGCGCACGACGCTCTGGCTGCTGCTCGGCGCCGTGGCGTTCGTCCTCCTGATCGCCTGCACCAACATCGCCAACCTCCAACTGGCCCGCGCGGCGGGGCGCAAGCGCGACGCCGCGGTCCGCGCCGCGCTGGGCGCTTCCCCCACCCGGCTCGCCGCCGAGCTGCTCGCGGAGAATCTCGCACTCGCGCTCGCCGGCGGCCTGCTCGGCATCCTGTTTGCCTGGTGGGGCACCCGGGTGCTGCAGTCCTGGCTGGCGGATTTCCTTCCGCGCATCAACCCGGTTGATGTCAACGCCCCGGTGCTCGGCTTCGGCGTGCTGCTCGCCGTGGCGGCGGGAGTCGGCTTCGGTCTCGCGCCCGCCTGGCAGGGCAGCCGCATCGACCTGCTCGAGACGCTCAAGGAAGGCAGCCATCAGGCCTCGTCCGCCGGCCGGCGCTGGCGGCAGAGCCTCATGGCCCTCGAGGTCGCGCTGGCCCTGGTGCTGGCGTTGAACGCCGGACTGCTCGTCAAGAGCATCTACCAACTCTACTCCGCCGAGCTCGGCTATCGGACCGGCGACGTGCTCACCGCCAATTTGGCGCTGCCCCGCCGCTACGGCTCGCCCTCGCAGCAGCGCGATTTCGTCGCCCGCTGGCTCGCCGCGCTGCGGGTCCTGCCGGGGGTGAAGCAGGCGGCCGTCACCGACTTTCCGCCGTTGTCGCCCTACGCGACGGTCGTGATCGCGTCCGGCCGGGGACCGCAGGCCAACGCCTCGACTTCGGCCCCGCCGCCCACGATGTCCGTCGCCAGCGCCTCGGATGATTATTTCCGCGCCACCGGAATCGCGCTGCGCCGCGGGCGGTTCTTCGGCCCGCAGGACGACGCCGACTCCACGCCGGTCGCGATCGTGAACGAGGAATATGTTCGGCAATTCTATCCCGACGGCCTGACGCTGGGCGCCCCCGTCGATCAGCCGGCCGCCGGTGCGCACAGCGCGGGCGCGCCCCCGACCGCGGCGATCATCGGCGTGGTCGCCGACACCCGGCCCCGCGGCTTCGAGAGCACGGCCCAGCCGCTCGCCTATTTTCCCCTCGCGCAACAGCCGCGGGCCCGCCTGTCCGCCGTGCTGCAGTTCGAGGGCGACACGGCCTCGCTCGCGCGGGCCGTCACCACCGCCACGCACCGGATCGATTCCGATCTCGCGCTCGACAATCCGCAGACCCTCGAGGAGCAGCTCGCGCGGCAGACGGCCCCGCGGCGCGTCACGCTGATGCTCACCGGCGCGTTCGCCGCGACCGCCATGATCCTCGCGGCGCTCGGCATCTTCGGCGTGATGAGCTACACGGTCACGCAGCGCACGCAGGAGATCGGCGTGCGCATGGCGCTTGGCGCCGACCGCGCCGCGATCCTCCGGTGGATGCTGCATTTTGGCGGCACGGCGGTCGCCGCCGGGCTGGTCGCGGGCTTGGCGCTGACCGCCGCCACGAGCCGGCTCCTCAAGTCCGTTCTCACCGGCGTCACGGCCCTCGATCCGGCCGTGCTGGCGGCCGGGGTCGCCGTACTCGCCCTCGTCGGCCTCGGCGCCTGCCTGTGGCCGGCCTTCCGCGCCACCCGCATCAATCCGGTCGAGGCGTTGCGCAACGAGTAGGCGGGCGGTCGCCGCGGCGCGAACCCGGTTTGCCTCCCGCGCCGATTCCGGCTAGCGTGGGCGCATGACCAATCCTGTCAGCCCGCCCATCGACCCCGGTGTCCGCATCGGCCATGTACATTTGAAGGTCTCCGACTTGGAGCGCTCACTTGAATTCTACTGCGGCGTTCTCGGGTTTCAACTGATGCAACGCTTCGGCAAGCAGGCGGCGTTCATCTCGGCGGGCGGCTACCACCACCATCTCGGGTTGAATACCTGGGAAAGCCGGGGTGGCCCGCCGCCCGCTCCCGGCACCACGGGGCTTTACCACGCCGCGATCCTGTACCCGACCCGCGCCGCGCTCGCCGACGCCCTGCGGCGCCTGGCCCGCGCCAAGGTCGCGCTCGACGGAGCCGCCGACCACGGCGTGAGCGAGGCGCTTTACCTTCACGATCCGGATGGCAACGGCCTCGAGCTCTATCGCGACCGCCCGGCCGCCGAGTGGCCGCGCACGCCGCAGGGCGAACTGGCGATGGACACCCGGCCGCTCGACCTCGCGGCGCTGGTCGCCGAGCCGGCGTTGTAGGGTCACGACCGGGAGGGGCCGTTGCCCTCAACGGCCCTCCAATGCCGAGCAGGCCGCAATCGAAAGCCCGGCCAGAAGCCGGGCTCCAGCGTCTCCAACCGGTGCCACGCAACTCAGCCCGTCTGCTGCCGCCGACACGCAGGCGGCCCTGTGTCGATGGGCCAAAACCCAGGTGCGCCGGGTTTCGCCGAAGAAAGTGTCATCCGTGCGCCAAACCCCCACTCGCGCCAACTGAATTTAGTTCTCTTAGCTCTCAACACTCAGCTCTCGACTCTCAACCCCCCAATGGCCGCGCAATCCGCGGGGCGAGGGCACCCCGCCTCCAGCTTCCTCAGAGCGTTCGGATGAACCAATCCGTCGTGACCGCCAGGACGCGGGCCGCGAGCCCCTTTTCCGGCTGAAAGACGGCAAAGATGTGATCGGCCCCGCCGATCAACAAGGCCTCGGCCGGCCGGCCGGTCGCTATCTTGAGAAACTCGGCCTCGTGCGCCGGCAGAAAATCGAGCGCGCCGCGCACCGACAGGAAAGCACCCGGATATTTCGCCAGCGAACGGTCCAGGTCAACGCCCCGGAAGCTTTCGTAAAACTCGCGTTTGGTGGTGATTTTCTTCCATCCGGGCACCACTTCGGTGGCGACACCGTCGCGCAGCGCCCGTTGCGCCGTCTCGCCGGCAAGCATGTATTTTTCCTGGTCACCGGACGGACTCGACCACAACGCCATCGTCCGAAACCACACCGGGTGGCGCGCCGCCACCTCGATCGCGGTGGTGGCGCCCAGGCTCCAACCCATCACCCCCATCCGGCCGGCCCTCACTCCGGGCCGAGCGAGGGCAAAGGCATACGCGGCCTCGGCATCGGCAATGCGCGTGGCGAGCGTCGATTCAATGTCGGTGCGGTTCCGGTCGCCCTCGCCGCGAAAGTTTATGCGCAGACTCGCGACTCCCGCCGCCGCCAGCTTCTCGGCCAGCTTCTTCGCGAGGTCGCCCGCGCCGTCGCGGTCGTCAGCAAAACCGTGAAAAAGCAGCACCGTGCGACCGTCCCAATACCCTTCCGAGTCACACCAGGCGCCCGTGACGCCGGGGGCGACCTCCACCGGCGAATCGGCGGCGGCCAGCCGCGCGTCGATTCCTCCGACCGTCAGCAGCGCCGCCAGGATGGCCGATCCAGGGAGTCTCGATGGTGTCATGGGGAAACAGGGGTTAACCGATGATCGCCTGGTGGCCCGGGCCGGCAAGCCCAATGCCGGGCATTTGGGGGCGAACGTCGAACCCGCGGCAAGGGGCGCGCAGCAAATGCCAAGGACGGCTCAGTCGGCCGGCCGGGTCCGTGTCATACTGCGGGCTAACCCCACCCCGCGCCATGAACCCACAACGCGATCGTTCCGCTTGGTTGTATGGCCCGGATGTGCAATGCCGGGTCACCCCGCCCTCCATTGTTCATCCCCGCCGCCTCGTCCTGCTTGGTGCCCCCGGAGTCGGCAAGGGCACCCAGGCCGAATTGCTGGGCGCCGCCTATGGCGCCTGCCATCTCTCGACCGGAGACATCTTCCGGACCATGCACACGAATTGCTCGGCGCAACTCACGCCCGCCATGTCCGAGGCCGTGTCGCAGATGCACCAGGGCCACCTCGTCGCGGATGACACCGTCCTCGCCGTTGTCCGTGAGCGCCTGCAATGCCTGAAGTGCCGCGGCGGATTCCTCCTCGACGGCTTCCCCCGCACCGTCACGCAGGCCGAGTCGCTCGACGCGGTCTTCGCCGAGCACGGCATCGTGCTGGACGCGGTGGTTTACTACGATTTGCCGCACGCGGACATCATTGCGCGGCTGGACGGCCGGCGCACGTGCCCGTCCTGCCATGGGGTTTACAATGTCCTGATGAATCCCCCGCACGTGGCCGGAGTCTGCGACACCTGCGGCACGAAGCTCTTGCAGCGCGCCGATGATCGCCCGGAGGCGACGGAAATCAGGCTGTCGGCCTACGAACGCTCCACGGCGCCCCTTATCGAGTACTACTGGGCCCAGGGACTGCTGCTCAAGGTGTCGGCCCGCGGTACGCCCGAGGAGGTCTTCGAGCGCACGGTCAAGCAGCTGGCCTGAAGCGACAAGGGCCACGGAACTCGGCACCCCCGGTCGATCCGGAGGGCGCACATCTTTGCTAATGCTGCGCCGTCCCACGACCACATTCCTGCATAGTTCCCCCGGCACCTCACCGGGAGGAACCCGGACTCGCCTTTACGCACAAAACACCTACGTTTTTTCAACTGGCAGGCCCACGCCGGTTCTGCCTCCTTAGCCTCCCTACCCCATGGTAAGTTCAAACTCTCCCGCGTCCGGCGGTCCCTCCGGCTCACCCACGGCTTCCGCTGTGACCATCCAGGACGTCGTCATCCGGCTGGCCGGCAATTCCCAGGACGGCATCCAGGCCGTCGGCGGCTTCCTCGCCCGCCTCGCGGGCCGGTCCGACCAGGACGTCATGACCTACATGACGATTCCGTCCACCATCTCGGGCGGACCGTCGATCTTCCAGGTTCGCATGGGTTCCGGCGAGATCCTGTCCGCCGGCGACAACGCCGACCTGCTGATCGCCTTTTACCAGCACAGTTACGAAGCGCACATCGGTTCGCTGCGGCCGGGCGGCATCCTCCTCTACGACTCCGACCATGTTAAGCCGAATCCCGACGACAAGCGGGTTACCGCCATCGGCGTCCCGATCACGAGCAACACGGTCGAGGCGGTGGGCGGATCCTCAAAGGAAAAGGGCAAGAACATCTACGTGCTCGGCCTGATCGCACGCATCTTCGACCTCGACATCCCGAAGCTGACGCAACTGGTGAAGGAACGCTTCGGCGGCAAGTCCGAGGACATCGTCCGCAACGCGCTGCTGGCGTTCGACGCCGGTTACGCCTACCCGGCCGAGAACATCCGCGATTGCTTCTTCCGCCTCGACAAACCCGCCACGACCGGCGGCGGGCGGCCACAGATCACGACCGACGGCAACACCGCGCTCACCTACGGCCTGATCGCCGCGGGGGTCCGCCACGGCGCGGGCTATCCGATTACGCCCTGGTCGAGCATCATGGAAGTTTTGCGCACCGACCTGCCCAAGTACGGCGGCATCTTCGTGCAGGCCGAGGACGAGATCTCCGCCGTCTCGACGGCCATCGGTTTCGCCTACAGCGGGCATCTCGCGGTGACAGGCAGCTCCGGCCCCGGACTCTCGCTCAAGATGGAGGCGCTCGGCTGGGCCGTCATGGCCGAAATCCCGCTGATCGTCATCAACGTCCAGCGCGGCGGCCCGAGCACCGGGATGCCGACCAGCATCGAGCAAAGCGACCTGCTGCAGGCCCTCTATGGCAGCCATGGCGACGCCCCGCGGGTCGTGCTCGCGCCGAAAAGCGTCGAGGACTGCTTCTACGTCGCGCTTGAGGCCGGCCGCATCGCGCGCGAATTCAGCGTGCCGGTCATCATCCTGACCGACCAGGCGCTCGCCACCCGCATCGAGGCCTTCGAGGAACCCGACCTGGCCAAGCTGATGGTCGACCCGAAGCCGGACCTCGCCGAGCGCGGCGCCGACTTCAAGCCGTACCCGCTCGACGCCCGCACCCGGCACGCACCGCCCGGCGCGCGCATCGCCAGCGGGAAGTACCCCACCGTTTCCGGCCTCGAGCACGACGAGCTCGGCCACCCGACTGCCAGCCCGGTCCTGCACGCCAAGATGAACGCCAAGCGGCGCGAGAAGCTCAAGGAGCTGGGCGCCTCGCTGCCGGCGCCCGAGATTTACGGCGACGCCGACGGCGACCTGCTGGTCGTCGGCTGGGGCTCGACCTGGGGCTCCATCCGCGAGGCGATCGCCCGCCTGCGCTCCAACGGCATGAAGGCGGCCCAGCTCCACCTGCGTCACCTGAACCCGCTCCCGTCCGGACTGGACGACATCTTCGCCCGCTACAAGCACGTGCTCGTCGCCGAAATCAACGACGAGGGTCTCTATGGCTACGGCCAGCTCGCCATGCTGCTCCGCGCGCGCTATGCGAACCCGGGAATCCGCTCGATCACCAAGACCGACGGGCTGCCGTTCAAGGTCCGCGAGATTCTCGCCGGCATCGACCGCCATGTCGGCGGCGTGACCGCGGCCGCCGCGCCGGTGCGCGCCGCGTCCGTCACCGTCCATCCCTTCTCGACCCAACCCCGCTGAGGTTTCCCCATGTCCGACACTCTCACCGCTCCCCCGCCCGCGCCCGGCGCCCCGCTCACCAAGAAGATCCTCACGGCCGACCACCCGACGTGGTGCCCCGGCTGCGGCGACTTCGCCGTGCTGGCCTCGTTCTACAAGGTCCTCGAGAAGCTGCAGTACCCGCACGAGAAGATCGTCACGATGGCCGGCATCGGCTGCTCGTCGCGCTTCCCGTACTTCGTCAACACCCACGGCGGCCATTTCATCCACGGCCGCGCCCTGCCCTTCTCCGCGGGCATCAGCCTGGGGCGCGACGACCTCCATGTCTTCGTGTTCGGCGGCGACGGCGACGGCTTTTCCATCGGCGGCAACCACCTCGTTCATACGGCGCGCAAGAACGTCGACCTGACCTACGTCATCATGGACAATTCCGTGTACGGTCTGACGAAGAAGCAGACGTCACCGACGTCGCCGCTCGGCTTCAAGTCCAAGACCGATCCCACCGGGGCCTTTGACCAGCCGATCAACCCGATGCGGACGCTGCTCAACAGCGGGGCCACCTTTGTCGCGCGCAGCCACGCCACCCAGGTCAACCACATGATCGAGATGATGCACCGCGCCGCGCTGCACAAGGGCTTCTCGGTGGTCGAGATCCTCTCCGAGTGCGTCGAGTTCTTCGAGGGCGCCTTCGATGCGGCCAACCCGCGCACGGGCGGGGCGTTCAAGACCATTGAGCTGAAGAAGAACGATGGCTCGCCCGAGGATGCGGCCCGCCACGACCCGACCGACGAGGCTGCGGCCTTCAATCTTGCCCGCCAGGCCTGGCCGGGCTCGTTTGGCGTGTTCTATGACGTCGACCGGCCGACCAAGAACGCCAACGAGGCCAACCTGATCGCCAAGGCGCGCGAGCGGGTGGCCGGCAAATCGGACCTGCAGATCCTCCAGTCGACGTTCGCCAAGATGCGGTGATTAGGGGGAGCGTAGCCTCCGGGCGCGCTCGCGGGGCCCGTGCTTTTCGCCGGGCCGGAGCAGCGAACAACGCGTCCGGAGGCCGCGTTCCACCCCGGAGCAACAATGCAATTGAAAGCTCGTAGGGCCGGCGCTTTCCGCCGGTCCGCCGCGCTGGTCCGTTCTTTCAACCTTCAGCTTACATCCTTCAACTCTCGGCTCCAGGCTGGGCGCCGCCTCTAGGAAGTTGCCTCGCGCAGAGGGATTGTCAGTCTGCCGCCTTCATGCGCGCCGCCGACGCCACGCGCCTTCGCGACATCTCCCCGCGGCAATGGAAGACCGGCATTGCAGCCTGGCTCGGCTGGGCCTTCGACGGGCTGGAACTGCACCTCTACACCCTCGTCGCAACACCGGTCGTGGTGACGCTGCTCGGCGTGGCGAGCGCCGACAATCCGGCGGTGAAGGAGAAGAGTGCGTATATCCAGGCCTCGTTCCTCATCGGCTGGGCGATCGGCGGCGCGTTCTTCGGGCGGCTGGGGGACCTCCTCGGACGGAGCCGCTCCCTCGCCCTGAGCATCCTCACCTACGCGCTGTGCACGGGCCTGTGCGCCACGGCGCAGACCTGGTGGCAGTTGATGATCTTTCGTTTTGTGGCGGCGCTCGGCATCGGCGGCGAATGGGCCGTCGGCGCGTCCCTGCTCGCCGAAACCTGGCCGCGCGCCTGGCGGCCCTGGCTGGCCGCGGTGCTGCAGAGCGGGGTCAACCTCGGAATCCTTTTTGCGGCGGCGGTCGTGTGGCTGCTGTCCCGCCTGCCGCACCCGCCTCCCGAGCGGCTGGTGTTCCTGCTGGGTGTCCTCCCGGCTCTGCTGGTCTTCTGGATTCGCCGCCAGGTGCCCGAACCCGAGAGCTGGCGGCAGGCGGACGCGAGTGTCCGGAAGAAGCCGGGGGTGCGGGAGCTTTTTCGCGGGGAGCTCGCGCGCACCACCGGGGTGACCACGATGGCCTGCGCCCTGAGCCTGTCAGCCTGGTGGCTGTTTGTGTTCTGGTCTCCGCAGCATCTGCGCCAGTTGCTGGCCGCCGCGGGTGCGCCGCCCGCGACCATCACGCACCAGGTCTCGGCAGCCTTCTTCGTGATGATCGCGGTGTCGATCGGCGGCAATTATTTCGCCGGCTGGCTGGCGCACCGACTCGGCAACCGCCGGGCGGTCGCCCTCATGTTCTGGGGGCTGACCGGCAGCATGGCGGGAGCCTATCTCGTGCCGCGCGGCTTCGGTGAGCTCGCCTGGTTCTGGGTGCCGCTTACCGGTTTCTTCTCCGGCGTGTTCGGGTTGTTCACAATGTACCTGCCGCCACTCTTCCCCATCCTCCTGCGCACCACCGGCGCCGGCTTCTGTTACAACATCGGCCGGCTGGCCGCCGCCGCGGCCTCGCTCGTGTTCGGCTGGCTCGCGCCGGTCGGCGACTTCCGCCTCGCGCTGCTCGCCGCCAGCGGACTGGCGCTGCTGGCCGCCGTCTGGTCGCGGTGGCTGCCCGCCGAGTCTTCCGTCGACTGACTTCGCGCGGCCGCGAGCAGCCGGCTGACGTCGGCATCGGTCACCTGGGTGAAATCCGTGTAGAACCGGCCGACGCCCCCAAATTCCTTGGGGAGGATCACCACGGCCACCTCGGTGGCGCCGCACCGCAGCTCCAGGTAGCTTTCCCGCGCCGCCACCGGCGCGGCCACGACCACGCGGCCGGCCTTCGCCTCGCGCAGCGCGGCCACCGCCACCCGCATCGTCGCGCCCGTGGCGATGCCGTCGTCCACCACGATGACCACCCGTCCGCGGACCTCCGGCGCCGTTCGGCGCCCGCGGTAGGCCCTCTCCCGGCGCTCCAGCTCGTGCTCCTCGCGGACCGCCACGCTCTCGATGAGGCCGCGGGGAATCGCGTAACTGTCGATCACCTCCCGGTTCAGCACGCTCCAGCCTCCGGAGGCAATTGCTCCCATGGCCAGTTCCTCGTCGGCCGGCAGCCCCAGCTTGCGCACCACCATGACGTCGAGCGGCGCCTGCAGCGCCCGGGCCACCTCGAATCCCACCGGCACTCCGCCCCGCGGCAGGGCGAGCACGAGCACATCCGGGCGTCCCGCATACTTCGACAACTTGCCCGCCAGCAAGCGTCCGGCTTCCGCACGGTCATGAAATTGCGCAAACATGGGCCACATCCTTTCGGCCGGGTGTCTTGCCCGGCCAGATCGAATTATACCGCAGGCCTCCCCCGATCGCCAGCCCGCAAAGCGGCGACCCGAATTGAGGGAGGCGGGGTGCCTGCCCCTCGCGAAATCACGCACCGGTCGCGACCGCTTCGTCGCCCCTGAGCTAGTTCAACCCCAGCTCGGCCAGTTGCGGCAGCGGGTCGGCCGCGCACAACTCGCCGCCGCCGAACCGCCGGAGCAGCGCGTGCAGGTCGGCGGCCAGCGCGTCGGCGTCACATTGCATGATCCCCGCCGGCCACTCGGGAGCCGGGACGAAAGTGAACGTGGCCAGCGCGCTCCCCAGCGACAGCGGCACGACGCGAATGGGCAGGAGCGGCATCCGGTCGGAGGCGCCGCCGGCCCGCAGGTCGATCACGCCGGTGCCGTTGTTGGCCTCGAGGTCCACGTGCAGCTCACCCTGCGGCGACAGCGCCATCCAGCGGCCGCGCGAGAGATAAAGGCGCTCGCAGAGGCTCGGCGCCCAGCGGGGCAGGTTTTCAATGTCGGCCAGGAAATTGAAGACGGTGTCGCGCGGGGCGGACACGATGACGGAGATGGTGCGGACGTTCATGGCGGGTTCCTTCGTGGTTGGTGGGAGTGAATCAAATGCGGGCCCGATCGCCGATCCCGGGACGGACCGGCGGCCGAAAAGCTCCTTGGGCGGCAGTGAAGCCTGGCCGGACAACTGACGGCATGGTCGCGACTCTAGCATGGGCTGCTGACAACGTTATGTCAGGAGACATGCACCCCGCACGAGTATGCCCTTGCCCGCGCGATTCGCCGGCGCGAAATGCCACGGCGCTGCCAAACTGAAAATCCACCCGGCGTTTTGCACGCCGTCCTCAATTCCGTGCGCGGCAGCCGCCGGCCCAAACAATATCAAAACCATGAAAATCGAAAAAATCGCCCAGGGACTCGTGAAGCTTTGCCAGAAAGGCCGTTTCTCCGAGGCGCGCGAAGCCTACTATTCCAACAAGATTGTCAGCGTCGAACCCGCCGGCGACGATCGCATCGCCAAGGGTCTCCCGGCTGTGAACGCCAAGGGCGAGTGGTGGGCCGAGAACCACACGGTCCACAAGCTCACCGTCGAGGGTCCGTTCGTCGGCCGGAAGCAGTTTGTCGTCCGCTTCGTGTGCGACGTGACATTCAAGCCCGCGAAGAAACGCCTCCTGTTGGACGAGCTCGCCATCTATACGGTCGGCCGGGGCAAGGTCGTCCACGAACAGTTCTTCTACCACGTCGGGTGACGCGGGTGGAGGGCGCGGGGTGAGGGCACCCCGCGCCCATTGCCGGCGAGTGCCGGTGCCCCCATCGGGTAGGGCGAGTCCTCCGGACGAGCCGGCCTTGGGAGAGCGCTTGCTCCCGGCTCCCCGCCTTCGCGGGTGAAGGGACGCGTCCGCGCAACCCCGGATCGTGGAAAACGCGCGTCCGGAGGCCGCGCGCCACCCGGAGCGCCCCAGGCCGCGGAAGTCGCTACCGGTGCTTCCGAACCACCTGCTCCGCCTCGGCGCGGACGAGCTTGCGCAATCGGGCCGGCGCGACCGCCTCGGCGGCCGGGCCGAACGACAGCAGCCAATGCGCGAGCCATTCCAGTGACCACGTGAAGAGCGAAAATTCCGTGCCGCCGTCGCGGGCATGCTCGGCGATGAGGGTGGCGGAACTCTCGCGCTGGGCGCGCGCCTGCGCCCTGCGGGCAAACCAAACCTTCGCCGGGATTGTCACGTCGCCGCCCCGCGCCTGCTGCATGTGTTTCGCCAGCGAGAAATCCGGCCGGGGAGGAAAGACCTCCCGCGTGACTTCCAGGCGCCGGATGCGATCGACCCGAAAATGCCGGATATCCTCCCGCAGCCGGCACCAGGCGACAAAATACCAGGCGCCGCCGTAATAGACCACGCCCAGCGGTTCGACGTCGCGCTGCGTTTCCCCCCGCTCGTCGCCGCCGCCATAGGTCATCCGCAGCACGCGGCGCAGGACGACGCCCTGCTGCACGGGCAGCAGCCAGCGTTGGGCGGCCGCCCCGGGCTCCGCGCGGCCGCCGCCCTTCATCACCAGCGTGTGGTTCACGAGGCGCTCGACATGGTCCTGGCGGTCGCGCGGCAGCACCGCGCGCAGCTTGTCCAGCGCCGACCCCATCGGGCCGTGCAGCGAAGCGTCGGTGAACTGCTTCACCAACTCGCCGCCGACGAAGAGCGACGAGGCCTCGTCGGCCGTGAACATCACGGGCGGCAACTGGTAGCCTTTCATCAGGCAGTAGCCCACGCCCGCCTCGCCGAGAATCGGAACCCCGGCCTCCCCGAGCGCGGCAATGTCGCGGTAAACCGTACGGATGTTGACCTCGAAGTGCTCCGCGAGTTGCTCGGCCCGCACGACGCGCCGTCCCTGCAGGTGCAGCACCATCGCGACGAGCCGGTCGGTTCGATTCATGCCGCGAGCAGAGAGCAGCCGCCGCCGGGCGACAATCCTGTTTCGAGGGAACGCCGGCATGGTCTGCGCTGGCCATTGGTGGGACGTGGCCTCCGGACGCGTTCGTTGGCGGGCCCCGCTCCCAGCGCCAGACACGGCGGTCTGGATTTTTCGCTCCGCCCAGAATGTCAGGGATTGTGGCTTGAAGACGCTTCCCGGCTCGCTCCCACCGGCCGAAACGCCTGCGCTTTGCCGGGCTGGTCTCGGTAGCCGGCCGCGTCGAAGCCGGCCCGGGGTCGGCGACCCCGGCTACAATCCAAGGCGACCCTCCCCTGCGATTCTCGCGGGTTGCGCCGGCCCGCGACCGCACTAGCTTTCCTTTCCCCCTACGGGATCGCCGTGCCCTCAGACATGATTCGCCACCCAACCGCCGCCGCCGCGACCGAGCCGGCGCCGATCTTCCATGTCCGGGGCCTGACCAAGATCTATGGTGAAGGCACCGCCCAGGTTCGAGCCCTCGACGGCGTCGACCTCGACCTTTTCCCCGGCGAACTGGTCGTCCTGCTCGGGCCGTCGGGCAGCGGCAAGACCACCCTGCTGAACCAGCTCGGCGGGCTCGACAATCCCACCGGCGGCGAGCTGCGGTATCGCGACACCGACCTCACGACGGCGGATGAGGACCAACTGACCCGTTTCCGGCGCGAATCGGTCGGCTTTGTGTTTCAGTTCTACAACCTGATCCCGAGCCTGACCGCCCGGGAAAACGTGGGCCTGATCACGGAAATCGCCGCCAACCCGCTCCCGTCCGAGACGGTCCTCGAGCTGGTCGGTCTGGGCGGCCGCCTCGACCATTTTCCGGCGCAACTTTCGGGTGGCGAGCAGCAGCGCGTCGCCATCGCCCGGGCCATCGCCAAGCGCCCCGAGGTGCTGCTCTGCGACGAGCCCACCGGCGCGCTCGACGTCCGCACCGGCGTCGTCGTGCTCGAGGCCATCGAGCGGGCGAACCGCGAGCTCGGCACCCTCACGGTGATCATCACCCACAACGCCGTCATGGCCGAGATGGCTGACCGCGTGATCCACTTCATGGACGGCCGCGTGTTGAGCGAGCACCGCAACGCCCGTCGCGCCGCGCCGTCGACGCTGCAATGGTAGCGTTCCGACACCGGGCCTGTCACCCGGCAACGGAAACCGTCCGAAAAGTCCAAAGCCCAAACTCCAAATCCCAATGAACGTCCAAGGCGCGAATGACTGGAAAGGCCGGCTGGGGATTTTTTTGCGTTTGGAGTCTGGGCTTTGGCGTTTCCTGGGCGAAATGGAAGTCCCGTCAATGGCTGCTCGTCACTGACGACTCGCGCATCCTGCTGAAGTAACATGTTGCCCCACCTCGACCGCAAGCTGCTCCGCGACCTGCGCCGCCTCAAGGGCCAGGCCGCCGCGGTCTCGCTCGTCATGGCCTGCGGCCTCGCCATGCTGATCATGGCGCGCAGCCTCATCGAGTCGCTCGAGACCACGCGCGAGGAATATTACGAGGCCTACCGGTTCGCCGACGTCTTCGACTCGGTCAAGCGCGCGCCAAACTACCTCGCCGAGCGCATCGCGGCGATCCCGGGGGTCGCCGGTGTGCAGACCGACATCGCCGCGTCGGTCACGCTCGACCTCCCCGGCCTCGACGAGCCGGCGAGCGGCCTGGTGCGGTCGCTGCCCGATTTCGGCAACGCCGAGCTCAACCGCCTCTTCCTGCGGCGCGGACGCTGGCTCGAGCCCGGCGCCAACCGCGAGGTGCTGGTCGGCGAGGCATTCGCCAACGCCAACCACCTCGAGCCGGGCGACAGCCTGACGATCCTCCTCTACGGACGCCGGCAGGATTTCCGCATCGCGGGGATCGTCCTGTCGCCGGAATACATCTTCGAGTCGCGTCCGGGCACCGCGCTGCCGGACAACCGCACGTACGGGATCTTTTGGATGCCGTACCGCGAGGTCGCCACGGCGTTCAACCTCTACGGGGCCTTCAACCACGTGTCGGTGGCGCTCGCCCCGGGCGCCAGTCCCGAGCCGGTCATCGGGGCTCTTGACCGCCTCCTCCGACCCTACGGAGGTCTCGGCGCGTATGGCCGCAAGGATCACCCCTCGCATATCCGGGTCTCGGATGAAATTCGCGTCTTGCGGATCCTGTCGATCGGCTTTCCGACCGTGTTTCTCACCGTGGCGGCGTTCATGACCAACGCCGTGCTCAGCCGGCTGCTGACGCTGCAGCGCGAGCAGATCGCCATTCTCAAGGCCTTTGGCTTCACCAACCACCAGATCGTCGTCCACTACCTGAAGTTCGCGGCCGTGCTGGTCGTGGGCGGCACCGTCACCGGGGCCGTCGGCGGCGTCCTGCTGGGGCTGCGGCTGGTGAAGATGTACGAGTTGTTCTACCGGTTTCCCGAGCTGAAATTCCGCCTCGACCGCAGCGCGGTCGCCATCGCCCTGACCGTCGGACTCGGCGCGGTCGTCGCCGGGGTGTTCAGCGCCGTGCGCAAGGCCGCGCGGCTGCCGCCCGCCGAGGCCATGCGCCCGGAGCCGCCCGCCAGCTACCGTCCGGCGTTCATCGAGCGCGCCGGCCTGGCCGGCTGGTTCACCCATTCCTTCCGCATCGCCCTGCGCAACATCGAGCGCCGCCCGGTGCAGGCGCTTTTCACGGTCGCGGGCCTCGCGCTGGCCACCGCCCTGCTCATCCTCCCGAACAGCTTCAAGGCGGGCATCGCCGAGGTGCTGGACTTCCAATGGGACGTTGTGCAGCGCCAGGACCTCAACCTCGGGCTGGTCGAGCCGTCGGCCGCACGGACCGAACACGAATTCGAACGTCTGCCCGGCGTCATCCACGTCGAGCCGGTCCGCCAGGCTGCCGTGCGCATCCACTTCAACGGCATCAGCCGGCAGATCGGCCTGCGCACCCTGCTCCCCAACGGCCGCCACAGCCGCGCGCTCGATGCGACCGGGCACGAAATCACGCCGACCCCTGAGGGCATCATCATCTCGGCCAAGCTGGCCCAGGTGCTCGGCGCCAAGGTGGGCGACACGCTCACCATCGAGGCGCTCGAGGGACGCCGCCTGGTCCGGAACGTCGCGCTGACCGGCCTGGCGGAGGATTTCACCGGAATCGCCGCGTACATGGACCTCCATGCGGTCAACCGCCTGCTCGGCGAGGGCGACATCATCACGGGCGCCAGCGTCACGATCGACGCGGCCCGCCGCGCCGAGTTCCTCCGCGCGCTGAAGGCCATTCCCCGGATCGGCTGGATCGCGGTCAAGGAGACGATGCGCGCGAGCTTCCGCGAGACCACGGCCAAGAGCATGGGATTGCTGCAGTCGATCTACCTGACCTTCGCCGTCATCGTCGCCTTCGGGGTGATCTACAACAACGCCCGCATTTCGCTCGCGGAGCGGGCGCGGGAGCTGGCCACGCTGCGGGTGATCGGCTTCACCCAGCGCGAGGTCGGCGCCGTGATCGTGATCGAGCTGGTCGTGCTCGCGCTCCTGGCCCTGCCGCTCGGCCTGCTGCTCGGCACCGGCCTGACCACGGTGATCATCCATTCGGTAAACACCGAGACGGTGCGGGTACCGCTGGTGTTCACCGCCTACACGTACTCATTTGCCGTCCTGGTCGTGACCGTGGCGTCGGTCGTGTCGGCCCTCGTGGTCCTGCGCATCCTCCGCCAGCTCGACCTCATTGGCGCACTGAAGGCTCCGGAATGAAATCGTTTCACTCTGCCCTTGCCGTCAACCTGCAGGCCGGGTGCCCCCATCCCGCGTCAACCCAGCCGACGCCAACTTTTGCTCGCGAGGTGAGGGCACCCCGCCTCCAATAGCTGAACGCGCCGCCCTGTTCCGATGAATGCCCATCCCTCCGCTTCCAAGAAAAAACGCCGCCGCTGGCTCCCCTACGCCGGCGCCGGCGTGCTGCTCGCGCTGATCGCGATCGGTCTGCGGCCCAAGCCGGCGCCGGTTGAGACCGGCCGCGCCGTGCTGGGCTCGCTGCGCGCGACGGTCAGCGAGGAGGGCAAGACCCGCATCAAACAGCGCTATGTGGTCTCCG
>Ga0265327_10001404_pt1 | contig 30701 bp, 21 predicted proteins | sample 41621metaG_FD_202089 | JGI IMG/M metagenome (GOLD analysis project Ga0265327, IMG submission 202089) | Rhizosphere microbial communities from Carex aquatilis grown in University of Washington, Seatle, WA, United States - 4-16-21 metaG | ecosystem: Host-associated > Plants > Roots > Rhizosphere...
AATTTGCTCCGGCTATGGGTGGTCAATTTGGACCGGCTAAGGGTGGTCAGTTTGAACCGGCTGGCGGTGGTCAAATAGAAACGGCTGGTGGTGGTCAAATAGACCGGCGTTTGCATTTACTTCTCTTTTATTCAATATCCCATTACATTGCAGATTTTCTGTTTTCCAAAACAGAAAACAGAAATGCCTACATTTGTATCTATGCAAGAGCATAACGGAATGCGTCCTCAGGATATTATAATCCTCTTAAAACTATCAATTGATAAGCAGTCTAACCTTACTCTGCCGACCCTTTCGAAAACATTGGGGATCAGTTCTTCCGAAATCTCTAAATCACTTCAACGGAGTGAATATGCTGGATTTATTAGCCTGAACAGGAAAATATCGGTTACTACATTTCTTGAATTCCTGAAATACGGCCTACCGTATGTCTTTCCGGTTAAACCTGGTGCACCAACCAGAGGTATTCCCACTGGCGTTTCACATCCAATGCTCAAACTATACTTCCAAAATATAGACGAATTCGTATGGCCCGATTCTTCAGGGAATACTCGTGGATATACCATCAATCCATTGTATCCTGCATTGCCGAAAATAATTACTTTGGACGAAGACCTATATTATGCCACTGCACTGGTAGAACTCTTTAGAATTGGTAAGACACGCGAAAAGAAATTTGCAGAAGAAGAACTTAAAAAAATACTGAAACCTTGACCTCACATCATATCAATCGCGTGCGCATCCGTGCAGTTTATCGTGCTCTCGGTCTGATCGCTGATGATGTGGTTTTCGTCGGCGGAGCTACCGTTTAAAATTTAATATCGTAAGAATACACCAGAGAACATAATTTCGAAAATCGGAACGTAAATAGAATTACAACTTTAAAAATGCGCTTTATAAATTGATCGATCAAAAAATCGGTTTACCCAAATTATAACTGGCCAAGAATTTACTAATCTAAGGGCTAGTCGACAAAACTTAAGTTGAATTTTCTTACTTTTGATGGGTTATGAAACGGAAAGTAACAAGAGTACGCACCAAATTGGCATCTAAAGGTGACAGGCTTAACTGGACACCATTAAAAGATGTCAAACCTCTTTCACTTAAAATAAGTAATAGTGAAGGTCGTTGGATTTCAGAAATTGAATTGAAGGTTAAGGCACGTTCTCAGAATGGTGCGTTCAATTACCTTATTCCTTGAACTTCGATTATCCTGGATATCCGTTAACTTTTGTTCAAAAGATGCCGTGTAATGATGACACTGCGCATCAATTTACCCTGATCTACACTTTTTTTTCTCCAGTAACAAAGTATAAGTACGTTCTTAGTGCTGACTATCACGAAGAAGATGTGTTTGCTATAAAGTTTTATTGCAAAAAGGACAAACACAGCAAGTATAAATATTCTAAAATTGTAAATAAGGGTGATTTGGGCAACATACTTCTAACCTGCCTGTCAGTTATCCCGCTGCTTTTGATTCAATACCCAACAGCATCATTTACTTTTATCGGATCACCAACCCTCGATCCTAAATCAAAAAAACTGGAACCGCCTGTAAATAATCAGCGTTTCCGGATTTATGCTAGTATCGTCGCGAAGCGGATTGGTGCATTTACGTTTTCTCACAAAGAATATCCACATATTAGTGGTTATCTGTTGTTAAACAATAAGAGCGAAGATCACGAAAAGAAGGAAGCAACAATTAAGGCTATGTTTCAAAACACCTACGATAATGTACTTGACTTACCTTAATTAATAAATTTGTACAACCTGTTCCCAAAACCAAGACCCAAATTTGAAACTGGTTTTATGAATGAAACGATCTATCCATACCAGGTCATAACCATGGAAGACCTACCTAATGAGGTTTGGAAAGATGTCCATGACTTTGAAGGTTTCTATATGGTCTCAAACCTTGGTCGTGTGAAATCTCTTGATCGAATCGTTGCTCATGTTCGATTAGGTAGTCAACGTGTTTTTGGCCGGATATTGCATCAGTCCATTTCTCGAAACAAGAATATAAAGACCGGTGCTCCATCAATAGATCTACGAGTATCGCTTGCTCGGGATTCCAAAATGTTTTACTTCAATACTCGTAGACTCGTTTATCTGGCTTTCATCGATAATAGCATTAATTATGCGCTTGATAAATTTTGTATAATCAATAAAGACGGTAATGGTTACGATAACAGTACCTCCAACCTTATCCTTGCAACTAATAATGATAAGGGGAAGCGAGTCATCGAGCGTGGACGGATGGACAGTTACTTAAAGGGTGCAGACCGAACTACATGGACAAAACCATATGGAGGAATGTGTTGTCGTAAGGCAATTATTCAATCAGATTGTATTTCTGGAAAAATAATTGCGACTTACGAAAGCATTGCTGCAGCAGCAAAGGCCAACGGATTTGACGAAAAGGAAATCATACGAAATGCCAAACGAAAGCGAGAAAATTATAAGGGTTTCATTTGGTCGTATTCAAATAAATAAACTCATCAACAAGATTCCATCTCGGCATTAATTGTGGTGCGCATTAAATTTTCCCACTATTTGCTGCTCCATTAAACAGCTAGCATATCCATGTGACGCATAGGCAGCAGTGTAGGTGTGAACAGCAATCCTTTTTAGTATCACAATATAGAGCTACTTTTATATTCGGAATGAGCGCCAAGGGTCGAAAAGAAGCATTTATTCATTAGTTAATACTATTCTTTTTACAACTATTCATCAAACTAAGTTCCAAACATCTCTGGCAGCCTATCATAATTCTTATTTATAACGAACCGCTTCAAATCCTTGTAATGGTATAAAACGTCCATTCGGGTAATCCAGAACAATCTGTTCCAGCGTAAATAAAATGGGTTCGGTGATTTTCCATTGCTGTATCACCGTACCGGGTGGATATTGGATATCCAATTTCATGGAATTATCATGGCGTGTGACCGGAATGACTTTTACCAGGCGATTATATCCTTTTTCGGACCACTGATCCGCCGCCAGCTCCTTCTTCCTTAATAGCATTGGATCTGCAGGGTTATTAATGTCGCCATATTTCTCTTTGGTATGCTGATCAGCTACCTGGGTATAACCCGCTAAATCAAACTGATGAGGGGCTGGCAACTTCTGCGCCACATAAAACTCCGCACCAGCTTTCAGTCGACCGGTATGAAATCCCAGCCTGCGTTCAATCTCTTCAAGTGACTGCCCCTGGAGATTCAACTGCCGGGTAACAAATCCGCTACACATCTTGGTGCTTCCTAATTCCATAAGAGCATGGTTTTATAATTGCCAAATTAAACTTTTTATACAAAAATTGGGAATTCTTAAATCTATCTTGTCGGATTTATAATATTAATCAATAGTCTGGAAGCATTTCACGCTTAGAATGACAACAATCTTTACTTTTGTTGATACGACATCGAGAGATGTGGATTTGTAACTTTCAAGTTTGATCATTAACAAATAATAATGTAAGGTTATGCACTTTTATAGGTGCCTTTATCTATTAACTAAAAATATTTAGGTTCGGCAAACTTCAAAAATTAAGTATTCCAATTCCCAAGACCAGGAATTCTTTCATCTAACAGTTCATTCAACCTTTAGAATTTCAATAGTATGATGTTCTTAAAATTTAGCCAAGCATAGAATTCTGCAGTACCCAAGGAGTTTACCTTTTGGAAACCATATCTTTTCCGGATGTAAGCTATAAATGGAAAATTGATTTGCTCATCTTTATCAATACTTTAATGCGGCATTAAGTTCGATGCCCAGAAAGGAATAATGGATACCTTAATGAATTTGATTTTATATGGAGCAGCGTTCCATACTTGATAGAATGCTTACGTGTACTCCGGGTAATGCATGTCACCGCACCATTCTAAATCTCTGGATCTATTGATGATAAAATTACCCAAGAACCGCTCAAAGAGGTCATTCGACCTCTTACACACAGATATGATAGAAACAATATCTTCCTGAAGCCAATCAAAAAAAGTACTGTCAACTTTCAACACTTTTATCTATCCGATTCCAATATTTTTCCTGAAAGTTCAGTGTAGTGCCGGGATACATCCAGATAGACTTTTTCAGCGCTGTCATCATGTCTGCCGGAAATCGATGAAGTACTCAATGAATAAGACAAAGTAGTTGAGATTTTTTTCAGAGAGTCGAGGGTTTTCAATTGGTCAATTGTTGCCCTCTTGTTCACAAGCAAACCCATCTTGTCAATTGTATTTTGATTGATGTCCTTTAAGGCAACGAAATTTCGATTTAATTTTGAATTAGCACTTTCTGAGTTGTTCAACTCTGTTGTTTTGTAATCCTGGGTGATATAGGTGAAAGTGCCAATGGCAATGGTCATAGCCAGAGTAAGTCCCATAAACAGCCATACGGAAACGTATACATTGCGCTCCGAATTCCCTTTCTGTATGATAGATTTAATAAGGCCAAAGGCGAGATACATAAAAAGAAACCCTAGGCCAGTGAGTCCATACCCCAGTACTTTTATGAAATTCATATGTATTTTTTAGATTGAACAGAATGAAGTTGGATTTGTACGCTCACCTTTTAGCCGCCTCTGCCAGTGCATTTAAAGAATCTTGTTCCGACGCAGAAGGCCTGGTTTTTTGAAATTTAATTGAATCCTCCTGAAATCCCTGGTTTTTAAAATAAGCTGCCCATGCCTTGTTTTTAAATGAATAGCCTCTGCGTGCATAAATGGTGTTTCTTATGGTGTCTAATTTTTCTTTGGAAAGCATTTTAAAATCCACTTTTCCATGGGGTAGAATAACGCTTGGCTGCCTTTTCTGAGCGAGTGTATCTACAACGATAGCAGTGGGCTTTATGGCGTATTTGTAATATCCAAAAGCACCTGCCAGACCAACCACCAGCAAGGTAATCACCAGGAACAACCGTTTCTTTGGATTGTTGTTGGAAGCCTGGTTGCTGACTGGTGGGGGACTTGATACAGTTTCCTTAATAACTTCAGTATTTGTTTCTGCGGCGACGGTTGTATTTATCGCTGTTTTCTGAAGTTCATCAGCTGTAACTATTGGTCTGTTTTGCTTGAAAAGGCCCTGTAGCTCAGGAACGTTGCCCGCCGGTGCCCAATCGTCCATGCCGGACGACCATACGAGGGTGTCGGGCGGAATGTTTTGGTTGATTAGCGCTTCTGCAGAGAACGGGCCGATTTTTTGGGTTCCCAAAATAACATAAAATTGCTTACTCATAAACGCCCAGTCAATTATTGTTTTATAATGATGCTTGGATTTATCAATAAACCTCCACCCCTCTCTAGAGACTTTCCAGCAAAATATCTAGCCTGGATATGGGTATGTGGAGTTTGTGTAGCTCCTAAAAAACCAATGAGAGGATAAGATATTGGTGGTATATAGAACTTATTCAGTTCGTGGGCTTTTTTTGTAAGCCCGTCCACAACTGGGCCGAACCCATAACCACGATTTAAACTCATCCAACTTTCCAAAGGGCAAATTTTCCCAGAAGAATTTTTGGGCATAAACGTTTTGGTAATTAGGTGTAGGAATTCTATATAAATAGTAAACTCCAGGTCGTTTATGCCATAAATACACGACAGTCCAATTATTCCCCCATAACTAGAATCTTCATTTGATTGCCACGGTTGGGGCACTGCATATATAGTTTTTAAAGTTGCTGTTCCCAAAGCCGAAATAGGAACACCAATTCCGTAATCTTGTTTTTTGATTGGCCCCACTGTCATTTCGTCTTCAATATAAGTTCCAGACTGAGTTACACGAACAGTTTGCACAGAAAGTAAATCATCGATTTTCAATTCATGATTAATCGCAGCGTAAACCGGTAAACCTCTCCTATTGTCATTAAATCCACCTAAATCAATTTTTTTATCAGCTGTTTTTGAGACGTCAATACCTAGATGTTGGCTGCGTCCAGGTGCCCCCTCTTTCTTTTGAAGATAAAATGCATCCATGATAATTCCTCCTTGAACTATACTTATTGGTAAGTCTTCGGGGCTTAAGCTAGACCTAACACTGGCCGGAATAAAGCTATCTGGTGAATTAATCCCATTAGTACCCGTTCCACTTCCCCCAACCACCACCCCGCTTCCTCCAGTAGTGCCACCAACTAAAGATGATTGGTCATAAATATCAGAAAAATAGATATATGCTGGCAATTGAACGTCATTACCTGTATTCTTCTTTACTTCTTCAATGGTCTTAAATACATTTTCGCATTTTTGGTTGAAGATGACGCCATCTTCTTCATACTCGCCATTTTGATTTTCGTTGTTGGGGTCTATGATGCTGAAAGACGTTGTTGGGCCGCCATCACCTTTTATGCCTTTTAAAATCCTGCCATGCAGTTCCTCTGGATTACTACTCTCAAGGTCAATTATCCATATCGGCCCATTTTTCTGCAGTACAGAATAAAATGCATCTATACTAAAGCACTCGTTAGCTACTATAGCGTTTAACCCAAGTTTTTTAAATAAGTCATTCAATTTTTCGATAGATATCCCGTTTTGCAAATAATTCGTATAGTCGTCGCCCAATAACGCTACAAAATCTGCTACTGCCGTGCTGGTCTGACTTTTCCAGTTATTCATCATCGTAATTACCGCTGCCCAGCAGTCATCGGGTGTTTGCTGAGAAAGAGGAGATATCGTACCAGGCACTGTAAAATCATATTTCAGCTTAGGCGCACCCGTGCCACTCTCAGAACTATCGGTGCTGCCATCAGTCGCTCCATCCAATGCCATGGTTCCTAAAATATCTACCGATTTTGTATTGCCGTCAGCGTCAGTTTGGCTGGCTTTTACTGTTTGACCGCGGTTAATAGCATCGGAAGCTGTTTTCATGATATCATTCCCTGCAGATGTTACTGCATCCGCTGCCGCCTTTGCCGATTGTCCCCCATCAATCTGCTGTCCGAGGTGTTGTTTCGTCAGATCACTGTGTTCCTGCGCTGTGATAGCGCCGCTGTCTTTCGCCTCCTGTAGCGATTGTTTAATTTTATCTGAATTTTGAGTATTGTGTGCCTGCATGGCCATTTCCTTTGCCATTTCTGCAAATGCCTTAGCATTCTCCTGGTTGGAGAGATATGTCTGCATGGCATTTTTTTGTGTCTGGTCTAGACCGGTTATATCCTTAAACAGGTCGCTTTTGCCAAGCAATTCGCTGGCGGTGCTAAGTCCTGCGCCCGGTGCCGGCATGCTTGGTGCATTTTGTATATTTACTATTGGCGTTGCAAAATCTTTAAAGGCGGCTTGCCAGTCTGTTACAGTTGGTGTTGGTGGCGTAACTGGGTTAATGGCGGTTGGTTCATCGGCTGTGAATTTCGTCCAGTCCTGCGCACGGTCTTCCTCAATTTTTTCGCAGGCATCACAGGCCCCCATAACGGCTTCAGCAAACACGCCTTTGGATGGTATGCTTATTCGGAATGGTGGAGGTGGTGTTTCAGGCGTATAATGTTCCAGAAGTGACTTAGAAGGTACTTTTATCTTCTTTCCACTCGCATCAAGGACATAATTCCCGCTTGCATCCGTCTCATACTCATTTTGTGACTGTAAATAAGTTGGGTCCAGCTTATAACCTTCTGCTACAGGGAATATCAATGAGTTACCGGCAAAACCTATCAATTGATTTTTAACCACCGAAGCAAGGCTACGCATGGTTTGCATCGGATCGCCGTTATCATTGGTATGTATAGTGCCGTCATCATTCAACTTAGGTACGCTGATATTGAAGCCGTCCAGTAACATGAATCTACGATCAGGATCGATACCCCTCCAAACAGCTTTGTTGTAATGTTCAACATTCGCATTCAGATGCTCTATAAGTTTTGCCTGGATGTATAAATCTTCTTTTCTGGGGTTACGTTTTTCTTCTGCGTTTTCGGGTGTTACAATTCGTGCACCATCTAATAAATCATCGCCGCGATAACCAGAGTAAAGCGTACCTCTGAAAAATGCTGTCGAATAGTATAAGTTGATTTGCTGTAGTTCTATTACAAGGTTATCGGAGACAATATCTTTTTGTGTTTGGTTTAATTGCCCTGCTAAGTCTATAGAGATATTTAATGCCTTGATGTCTTTTCTGGAAAGGGTGCCTGTCCAGCTCGCTGAAGAAATATGGACATGCATCAGCTGCTCGTTCCCTTTGTACTTTTCATCAATGCTTATATCTGGTTCAAATACATCAAATTTGAGTTTATCAAATTTATTGAACACACTATTAGCAATTAGCGAGTTAAAAAGATGTGGTAGATCCGCTATAACGCACTGGTCACAAAATCTACTCTTAAATAAAGTAACCTTGTCTCCATATCCGCAAAGTATTGCTATGGCATCCCAAAGTAATTGTTGATCAATTGGTAAAGAGTCAAAAAAGCCCACATCAAATGCGCTTCCATTTAGCTGAATAAATTTACTTATTGGCTGTCCAAGACGATAGTTTGGCCTGATAGTAAATTTGGGACCAAGATTCGTATTTATAGAAAACCAATAGTAGATTGAGGAAATCAGCGTTGTAAATTCACCAGATGGAATACTCATCTGATGTGCATCAATAGGAAATGACAAAATACTGTCTGTAGGAAGCTGCGGTATATCTATTCGGACTTTTAACCAAAGGTCCCCTGAAATATCAGTAATCGGATCCTCATCATAGGCCCCATCAGGATAGTTGCCGGTTGGCCATCCACTTCTTGCACGTTCGTTCGCATCAAAGCCCTTCAAAAGTGGATGTTCTCCACTTCGGGGTTGCAGGTAGGTTTCAGAAGGAAGGGGTAATAAATTCAGAGCCAGTATATCTCTCCATTTATAAATATTGTCTGAAGTAAAATGGGTCATAAGCAATGGAACAAAAAGGCATTCCGAAACTGCCGCTAGTTCCTGGTAAACTGCATAATGACGCAACACCTCAAAATACATCATGGTTAAAGAATGGCAATGATTATGGTTGGCCACAACTTCGGTGCTGGCTGCATACTGCTGGTTTTCGTTAACAGTAGTAACGACAGTTGCGTTCATGGCCCTATAATCCTGAGCATTCTGGGTAATACCATCCCGTAATACTTCACCAAAAGATATCGAAAGGTCTCTGCTGCTATCTTGCCATGCACTGGCGTCGGAAGAAGAATATCCTCCGGACACACCCAGAACCCCTCCGAATCCTCCCGCAAGAAATCCGAGTCCCAATCCCGCGGAAACGCCACCAGTACTGGCTGTACTTCCACCACGCGTTGATTCGCTTATATGGCCGCCGCTGGAATCCATGATACTTCGTTCATTGATCAGGTTGGCAGCAACAGCATCCTGTTGAACCAAATTCTGATTTTCGGAACCTTTAAGACTGTGATTCTGATCAAATATTACAATCTGCTTTTTTTGTCCAGGGGCGAGCGGCAGGGAATACAATAGCTCCCCCATAGAATAACCATCTGCTTTTATTACCGACTTGTAAGTAAGTAAATGGCCGTGCGCAATGCTTTCTGCCTGATATAATACAATATTCTTTTTGCCATCCTCATCATCACACCACCTGATGGGATTGGTTCTGGAAACTTCCATCCGCTCCAGCGGTGCAAAGATGTTTCTCTGTATCCCCATGCCCCAGGATGGCAGGCGCATTTTCATTGTTTCCACGTGGCTAACGACAGATGCAATATTGCTTTTTTCAACAGGGGTGTTTGTAGCCGGGGAGATACTTTCTGTAACATTACCAACAGCGGGATTTAGCTTATTGGAGATTTTAAAACTTAAACCTTGTTCTCTTTCGGCGAAAGAGGAAGTAGGTAGGTGCGGTTCTGCAGATTTCGTAAGAGAACCCGCCTGTTGAATATTTTCAACAAGGTCATTATTAGAAAGTGTATATCTGGAAACGGAAGGGTCAGTTGTCCGTACTATGGCATAATATGTCTTCTCATTCAGCGATCTGTTTGGGGTGGAAAGGTTTACGCACGAACCACCAATATCCTGAGTGTAATTGTCTGAATGAATCAAATCCAGCTGGTCTGGCAGTCGGGAAGCCTTTTTAGGGTCATGGCAATCGCAATCCTCATCCGCTTTGTGAACGCAATCCACATCATTTAAAAGCAGGTACAGAAAATCATCTGAGATGGATATGTTTTCACGGGGTTTAGGCTCCATAATATGCACAGGTACCGGTGCCTTAGGTGCCAGCGAAACAATTGCCTGTGCTGCACTAAAAGCGCCATATGGGTAGCCTATAGAAAAATTGCCGCCATTATCGGTTTTGCCTGCACTTACGGTAATCCATTCCCCGTTTTCTGCAGTCTTTGCCTGAATAATAATTACCGTGTCTTTTAATGGGCATTTGCCTGAAAATTCGAGCAACTGGCCTCTTAATCGCTTATTTGGATCAATGAGTTTTGAAGCATCTGGGGCGGTGAGTATCTGTGGCCGCGAAATGAAAACCACAATTTCTATAGATTGCATTTCATCGAAATTGACAGCAGTGTAGGAGTTAGAAAATACTACTCCCCCGTCTGTCGCCTTACTGGTAATAGTTACTACAGATAGATTATCTGCGTCTACAAGCATGTCTCCAAAATCAAATGCGATCGAATTTTCCTTTGGGGCAGCAGCCTTATCCCAGTTATAGCTGACGCTGGGTAGATTTGCGCCTGCCTTATCGAAGTAATCTACAGTAATGCTGTAGTTTTTAAAGTCGACAAGCGATACTACATAGCCTTCAGCTGCTTTTATTTCAAATGTTCCTTTGACTTTCATAACTAATGGTTTTACCTGGGGTGAATTGGCAATATTTTCTTCGGGTGGATTGCTTGTTGCCATTGTCGTAACAGTTTCTTCAGGAACGATGATTTCTGCGACATCAATCTTGAAATCAAACAATGCCTCAAGATTGTCAGCCAATACCCTAATCCCGATATCTAATTCTTCAAGTATAGCGGGATTGGTTGCGCCGAGGCTTAAGTAGAATTGTGGTTGTCTATTATTCAGCTGATATGGCTGTTGGGAATAATCAACGCCATTAGCAAGCATCCAAAAAATTATCTTAGGATTGGCTTTCCCAAGTATCTCTCGTAATACTGTATAGTTAAGAAGCAAATAAGGAGGCTGCATGAACAATGCGTGCTAAAGCTGAGCTATGAAGAATTATTTTCCCTGATAACGTACCGGCGATGTGCCATCCATTGGATAGGCTTTTGCTGCGGCAACCGGTGTTAGAAACTCCAGGGCCCGGAAAGTCTTCTGTCCTCTCTGGTTACCGTCAGCGTCGGTGACAGTTACAGAAACGACAAGACTGAGTTGATCAAAAAACTCCAGTGATAAATTTTCTGCACCTGAATAAACCATTTCCATTGCTCGTGCAAAAGCAATTTCATATCCACCAATATCCAAATTTTTCTGCAACGTGTCAGTCATGTCAATTGCATATTCACCACTATCAATATCGATGTTAGCGGTATCATACTGAATCTCATTACTATAGTTCCGAACAATCAAGGGCACATCATTCGGAACTTCCGTTGTTGTAAAGCTCACTTCTGGGGTGGAAGCAGTAAGCTTAAGTAATTTGTATTTCGGATATCTGAGTAATAGGCTTTGGGCATCGCCATGATATGTTAGCGTTCTCTTTAATAGTATCACGAGGGTTTATGGATTTGCTTGATTTATAAAAAGCTTGTAGGTGAAAGTGCATTACATGACATCGAAGTTAATTTTTAAAATGAAATGACAAATATCTTGTGGACAAATTCCCTCAAATAAATAGAACACTTGATGCGTTAGATCATTTTTATGCCATATTGATACTCAGAACATTTCGTTTGCACGAGTCTCAATCATCATCCTACCATCGATAACGCACTCTAAATAGTCCATAGCTAATTAAGAATTCTTCCCACCCTCATCCAACCACTTATCCAAATCCTCTTTCAAAAATTGAAGATGCTTAGCCGGCTTGTAAAAAGTAATCTGCCCGGCACTAGTCAATTTATACAATGACGACAAGGATAAGTTGATGTATTTCGCCGCCTGTGCAGCTTTCATCCGGGAAGGGACAACCTGCTGTGGCCGATCAATATCGTACAACGGCTCAACAGCTTTATGAACCAATGACGCAAGCGTTTCCTTTAAATCATCCGTTTCAGTTACTTTTTGAAGTTGTTCAACGGAGAGCTTTTCGCCCTCCTCATTGGAATCAAGAAAATCCAGTGTTGCACAAATTTTTTCTAGAAAGAATTCGCCAACTGCATAGTCCTTGTACGATTCAAAAACCGAGTGAATAATATTGCCTTTAGGAATATCAGCTAAATCAAGCTCGAGCAAATCCGTAAAGTCGCTTGTCTTTAAAACATTGGTTGGCCGGAAAACATCAATAAAACGTTGGGTACCTTCTGAGACCTCCTTCAAGGACATTGTTGAATGTGGTAGTAAATTGCTTGTGTAAAACACCATAGAATTAGGCCCTTCATCCAGAGCCTTCAATTCCTCCAAGGTTTCAATACGAGATTCTTCAAGCAATGCTCTTTGCTCAGCATCTGTCCGCAGCCTTCCAAGCTGAATACTTAATTTAAAAACCTTTCCGTTTCCCTCGTGAAAGGCGAATTCTTGAAGTGCATTTCCATGCTTTCCCAGTAGCGAATAAATCGCCTCAATGTAGTTGATCATAGGTTTATAGGTTTAAGGTTAGAATTTAGCTATCGAAGTTCATGATATTCGCGGCAAACGATTTTTTTGTAGGGTCATCAAATCCACCCCAATAATTTTGAGTGGTTTGCTTACTCTGGTGTCCCAGGCATTCCTGCAGCATCTCCAACGAAGCTCCTTCTGACATCATCTTAGTAGTAAAGGAATGCCTGGCCCAGTTGTACGAAACTTTCTCTGTTATTCCCTGCTTTTCCGCCAGCTTCCTCATGTGCTGATTAATAAACCGGATAAGATTCTTTCCAATTCTACGCTTTTCCTCAGCATTCATTTCTTCACTCAGTATGTCAAAGACATACCCTTCCCGCTTTCTATTGCTTGTACAATACTTCTCTAGAATTCGATCAATGTATTCATTCCGGAATACCACTATTTCCAAAAGATTTCCTTTTGTCGTGAGACGAGTTTTGGCCCGGGTAAAAACGATTCTGTCATTATGGATATTGTTCCATTTCAGCTCTAAAACATCCTTTAGATTTATACCATTACAGGCAAAACTGAAAAACCACAAATCCTGTGCTTTTTCTTGTTCAGGGCTCATTTCGGTATTTGCATTGAGCAATAATTTTAAAGAGGTTTTAGGTAGCGCTTTCTTTGCTTTCCGACCTCCTGGAATCTGATATCTACGTTTGGTGAAAGGGTAAAATTCCTTGCTTGCATTACCATCTTCAATGGCCAGATTATACAAGGCACGTAATGGCCTTAAATAAATACCCACGGTAGTTATTGATCTTGGAAGTGCAACCATGTACCGTTCATATTCCTTAAGCCAGTTAGCCGTTACATTTTCAAAAGGCAAGACTGTCGACTTCTTATTTTTCTCCTTAAGGAATTTCTGAAGTGATACCATACTGGTTTGATAACTCTCCATTGTTCCCGGTCTACCCTCTTCCTTTAATTGCGCCATGTAATCTCTATAGTATCCAAAAACATCTACGGATCGTTTCGGACCATAATAAAGCTTATCAAATTGGTCAAACGAAAAGAACTTGATCTGAGAAGCAATCGCGGTTGCTTTTGCAAGCATCGTATTTAGTTCCTGAGCAATTTCCTTAAAGGCCTTACGAGGTTTTGGTGAGTACCTGGCCTCATTGAATTCCTCTTCAGTCATATTTTTATTACATGGATAGTAGGCCTGAATTCTGTTATAAGTGATCCTGATTTTGACCGGAAAAACACCATCTTTTTTGGACCTTCTTTGGTCCAAAATAATCTTAATTGTGGGTTGCATAAACGTGGGATTTGCATACAAATTTGCATACAATTTGCATACAAATTTGGAAAAAGTCGGAAATTTTCGGAAACAAACAATTTTTACACAGTTTGTTAACGTATATCAATCAACTAATTAGAAGAAATCAGCAAAAAACGGAAACTACCGGAAAGGATGGTCGATCGGACTCATAATCAGGTGGTCCTAGGTTCAAGTCCTAGTGGGCCCACAAAAAAGAGAGCGGAGAGCGGGGGGAACATCCCTACTTTTCGCTCTCTTTTTTTCCTTTGGCCGTCGAAGTGCATAGCACGTAGGAGACCCGCTCTCGCACTGTTTCTCGCTTTTACCGCTTTTGAAATACTTGGGCGAAGTCTCTTTTATTACCTTTTTCCTCAATCCTGTTGCAGCTATTGAAACAGATCAATTTCAACACACTATCTAAGAAGTGCATGTCATTTTATATAGCAATGCTTTAAACCAATGAAATATTTAAACCACCATTTGTTATTTCATATGGAGATATCGTTTTAGACATTCAACAATTGAAATATAGTAGAAGTATATTGTTTCAAGTCCAGGAATTAAATGGTGATGGTTTTCCAACAGAAGATGTAGGAATTCAATTTCGCCCATGATCTAAAATCCCGAAATGGTTTAGCAGGTCGGGTGCCAGAAAGAGTAATCACATACTCTTCCCCGCTATTAGACGGCAGAATTATGAGCATTTTTCGAGGCAGCCTTTACAGCAAAATTTAATTAACGCAAATACGAGGTAATTAAAACCTACTCACCCTTCGGATCAAAATGATCCACTCCACCAGGATAAATTAACTTCTCATCCAACGCCCACCTTCCCTACTCGGAAGCTGTAAAAACAAATGGTGATCTAGGTCCATCCTTCCACTCAAGGCTCCCCCAAACCTTCCTTATAAATCTTACATATTCAAGTTTTAAATATATTGTATTTGGGCAACAAACTGTTGCCCTATTTCATTTACCTGAATTTTATTGGGTGGCAATTGGTCAACAACTTGTTGGTCAATTGTATGACTATAGAATAAGAAAAAGCTAATGCTGTATTTAAGTTTGCATGTAGATGAGCCTTTCATTTCCGGAAACGCTTCTTGCAAATCTGTGGACAACTGTTCTTTTAATTTTGTCCCCTACGCTGTTTGCTTTTCGGCAATCATTTTACACTGCCAACACCAAAATTGTATTTGAGTTTTATAATCGTTCACAGTGCAGGTCCCACGCTAACTAAAGGATTACCGAAAGTACTGATGATCAAAAATCCCAAAGCAGCGGCATTTCTGAATTTCCAATCCCCCAAACCCCTTCCTCCTTCACCTCACTTCAAAACCAACCCAAATAAGCCCTAAATAAGCCCCCAATATGGCAGAAAGGTATGGCAGTACGTGTACTACTCCTCTTTTCCGGATTTTTAGGACCCTCACTTTTCTCTGCAGACAATTCCCCGAATTAATAGGTACCTCAATCTACCTGCAATTGCCCTTCAGACATATATTTTCAAATTTCTTTGTCAGTGCTGGAGCGGCTTACACCCTGGTGGCGCCACTTCCGCCACCCAATAAATGGTGAGGGTTCTGCGTCTATGATCTGAACACACGAAAAGAAATCGTTTCACTCAAATCATCAGACTATGAACAGACAATCAGGTCCCATCATGATCCAGGCGACTCTGGGGGATATCACCTATTACAAACGCAATGGCGTCTTCCTGGTCAAACGGAAAAGTGCCGTTTCTAGGACGCGACTCAAGAACAGTCCGCAATATGCCGTATTCCGGCAACATCAAAAAGATTTTAGCACGGCTGCCTCCGGTGGCAAACTCATTCGGTATGCCTTTAAAGACTTGGTGGCACCGGTAGCTGATAGCTATTGTGTGTCCCGGATGACAACCCATGTGCTGAAGGTAATCCAATCTGATGCATCAAATCCCGTTGGTGAACGCAGGATCCTGAATGGCAACCTGGATCTCCTTACGGGCTTTGAATTCAATGCCGGATGCGCTTTGGATCAGGTATTGCTGGCCCCAATAAAACTCAGCAAAGACCCGGCAAATGGGATTGTAAGCCTTGACATAACATCCATCAATCCATCCCGACAAATAAAATCACCAAAAGCTGCCAGCCATTTCCAGGTAGTCTTTGGATGGACTTCGGTGGATTTCAGCACGGGCGATTATAAGTCAACATTTGAAGAGTCTGTATGGATTCCGCTTGATTCCACTGCCAGCACTCCCCTATCCTTAAGTTGCTCCCTGGACAACGCTAATACCGGTACTTTGATCCTGGTTGTGGGCCTAAGGTTTAGTCAACGAATCAACGACGTTTATGAGCCGGTTTTGAATTCGGAATTTCAGGCATTGAAGATTGTGGAAGTCATAAAGGCCGGTGACTTCATTCAAGCGGAACATGGGAATGATGTTGGGACTAATCAGGAATGGATCGGAATGGCTGAGACAAGTAGACCTGATCAAAAGATTAAACCCGTTTTCTCGGAAACGAATATTCAAACCAACAAACTTGTTCCTATTCAAAGAGATTGGTTTTCAGGTCGGCATTTTAAGGGTAATATAAACATGGATTCCGTGCCTTTTTATAATAGTAAAAGCACAACCCACAGGGATTTATCATTTCCACTTGAACCAGAAATTAAATTATCTGGCTGACGAATTAACCCTGTTCATTTTTGGGTTCGATAGCAGTTTTAGATTCATGTGGGAATTCAATACCACCCTGCTTTAATGCCTCATAAACCTGTATCATGACACTGCTTTTGATGTCCGCTGCTTCACTAAGTTCGTTGACCCAAAACTTGATTTTTATCTCGATTGTCGTGGCTCCAAACTGTTGCAGGGATATGGCAGGGGCAGGGGTTTGCATAATCTTGTCGTTGCTGGCTAAAGCCTCCGTAACCCTTACCATCGCCATTTTTACATCTGCCTGATATGGGATTCCGATACTAAACTCAATCCGGCGGCGCCGGTCATGCATCGTCCAGTTCGTCAGGTGCTGACTGAGCAAGTCTCCGTTCGGTATAATAATATCCGCACCTTCATTGTTGCTGATTTTACTACTGCGTACACCTATTTCTTTTACAACGCCCATCTTTCCCGCAACCTCAATAAGATCGCCTATTTGCAAGGGCCTTTCAAATGCCAGTATAACGCCGGAGACCAGGTTATTGACAATGTTTTGCAATCCAAATCCAATGCCAACTCCCAGGGCACCCAGCATCAGCGAAAGCTTGCTTACAGGTATACCAGCCGCAGCCACCGCAATGCAGAATCCTACCGCCCATGTTGATAGCCTTATCAGCAGCATCATAGAGCCAATGCGGTTTCGTTTCCCGGTATTGATCGTCTTGTCGTTACCGAAGAGGAAATTTATTAGGCCTGCAATGATGGAGGACAACCAGATAATGAAAATGAAAACAGCCACACTTTTGAACGTAAATACCATACTCCCGATTGCTCTGGTCTTATTAAAAACAGCACCAATCGTATCCATTACCACATCATAAAGTGTGAAGCTGCGAAGAAGTAATAAGGTAAATGCCAGGATAGACAATACCCACAATGTCCGGAGAAAGCGGTGTTGCAGATTTTTAAAGTCAATGAATTCGGAAAACCGACTATCCTGATACGCTTCTGATTGTAGGTAAATAGCCTCTAAGACCATCGTACAAAATACTTTCAGCGAGAGGCCCAAAACAAGACTTTGGATCGCACTAACTCCAAATATTTTTGCAAGAGATACCCGGCCGGTAAGGTTAAACAGGATGGATAATAGTGCCTGGGTGAGCGTAAGAATGACCAGCGCTTTCGTAGCAGGCGATTCCTGAAGTCTGATAAAATGGGGCCTTTTGTTACCTAATATTTTTACGCAGGTTGCCAGCAGGATGATACCAAGAAGAAGGAGTCCCCACCGTTCCCCGAATGATGCTTCCAGTAATAAGTCATCCCAGGCATACACGATCCAAAGAACGCTGAGTAATAGCCATATAATTTTTGAGGGTCTTGTCAGGTAAGGGAAAATAAGCCAGCTAAGGCAAAGGAGCCGTATTAGTTCACAGGCATGTAACAGAGACATTGGTGGAGTGCCCAGGAAAAATGGCAGGGAAGTGAATAATGCCATCAGGCAACCGACTAATGCGCTTCTGTTCAAAAAATGCATCTCGCCGAGCACAACTTCCGCATTGTCCTTCAGCTTAATACGCCGTAAATTCAGCCATACCCAACAAGCAAAGAATACAAAAATTAGTAGTGCAAGGATGACGATGTCCCATTTACCGCTGAGGTAAATGGCAATGATTTTGGACGATCGTTGTAAAGCAACGAACGCGCTTTCTTTAAGAGAATTGTGATATTCGGCTTCGGTGGAATTGAATAGTTGGGACTGTTCCTGTCCCCACATACCTAACTTAAGAGTCGTGGTTAGGTACTGCATATCCGAAACGATATCGGTGGCCTGCAATAAAGCGATGGATATCTTGTTCCTCAATAAATTCACCCGTCCAATTGCTTTTTTCTGGAGCGAATCCAGCCTCGAGCCTTCCACATGAATATCCTCTATTTGTTGAGATAATACCGAATCTGAAAGCGGAAAATTTAAAGACGAATCTTTCAGTATTTTACTGATTTCAGCATTGCTGTTGGTCAGGTCTTTACTGTAATTAATAAGGAGTGTTTGATAAGAAGCAAGATTGCCGGATATTTCATTTAGGATGATAATTCCACTATTAAGGCTTCTCAGATTCATCTGACTGCCTTTTTCATCTAACCTTGCCTTAAATGCTTTTATTCTTTTTTCAATGTCAGGCAGATTCAGGGAGATAGGTGTTATATCAAATTTGCTTTTTAGCAAAAAGCTGGTATGATCAATAGTTGAGGTATACGACGCGACTTTTATTATTATGCCTGGCAGCATACTATCCGTACGTATTTGTGCCGAGTCAACATTTGTTTTCGCGGATCTCGGCTGCGCCAGCAGCTCACCTGAGGTAAGAATAGCAATGATTAGGGCAGCAAAAAGCAGAATCCTTTTATTCAGAGTTAATAACGACATGGTTCCTACAGCTAATAATTTAGTAATTGGATTATTGAATAGAAATTCGGAAGCAGCTTGTTATTACATTCAGTTTACCACCACAGGCGTTCCCTTTTTTTCCATCCTGGTAGAAATGTAAAGGACCACTCCAAGCAACGTTGCGGTTACCAGTGCGGCAATTCCCCTACTGAAATTCAGACCACCGTTCTCCGTTGGTTTGGTAAGAAAGTCTCCAAATGTGGCTCCGAAAGGACGGGTGAAGATGAAGGTGATCCAAAAGAGCAGCACTGCGTTAATGCGGGTAAAGTAATGCACCAGTACAACGACAATGATGATCACAGCCGTTACAAGCGCACCCATCAGGTAGCTTAACCCCAGGTTATCGCTGAGAAAATCTCCTAAAGCCGTACCCAGGCTATTGGAAAAAAGAATGGCGATCCAGTAAAATACTTCAACACTTCTTTTAGTTATCGGGTAAACTCTTATTCCGTTCTCCCGTTTATGCCATAAGAAAAGCGTTAGCAGCAGGCAAGCAAACAATATGGAAGAGCCAAGCGCATATCCAAGACCAAGAGTACGGTCCATCAGGTCAGATATTTCTGTACCGACCGTGGTCGTCCCAATAATCACCAACCAGTAAAGTATAGGATTGAACCGTTTAGCCATTAACTGTAGCGTCAGGACACCTACAAAGAAGACGATTGTAATGCCAAGTCCTACGATATATCCCAGGTTTAAAGACATCGAAAAGAAGTCGCCAAGAATTTCGCCTAAGGTTGTAGCCAGAACCTTCATGATCCAGAAATACAGTGTAATCCTCGCGACTTTATTCAATGTATTCAAGTTGCCGTTTTCCATAAGTTCAATTTTTTGTATGATTCTGTTGAATAAGCCATTGCTTCCAAAGGAAGCTTCTTATTCCGAATACTGCTGTAAATAACGTAGAAAGGATGATGGCAATTGCCATTTTGTGCGCATTCATTTAATTCATGGTCAGACGTTTTAAAAGGCGGGCCAATAGGCAATAAAAAAAGCCGACTGCTATTAACAGCCGGCAATTGCGAATATGGTACATCAATTATTGGTACTTCCGATGGTGGTACATCCGATAATCTTTTGGCATTCTCTTCAGGGAATCCGTTTTTTGCTATTTCCTCTATTGAGTACGATGCCTTCAGTATCAAAAAATGAAGTGCCCAGCAGAGAAACAGGTTCCCATCAGGACAAAGTTTGGGTCAACCTACTCCATCATCTTTATCTCCACCCGCCTGTTTTTAGCCTTCCCTTCCGCTGTAGCATTGCTTTCAATGGGTTGATCAGGACCATAGCCTTTTGCAACCAGTCGGTCTTTATGAATGCCCTTGCTTACCAGATAGTTTACGATGCTCGCTGCCCTTTGCTGACTGAGTTTCATGTTCCCAGCCCGGTTGCCTACATTATCTGTATGTCCAATTATATCCAGCTTTGCTTCCGGGTTATCTTTCAGGAACTGGATCAGTTTGTTCAGGTCATCCGATTTATTGGTATTCAGATTGGTCTTCCCGCTTTCGAAGTAAATTTTATCCAGCACGATACTTTTTCCGGCAACTACTTCCTCAATGCCTAGTTGAAGCTTCACGAACAATGTGGTGCTTCTGTTCAGCCCCATGGTACTGATTCTTTCAATATTGGACATATAATTCGCCTTCTTTCCGAAAATCACAAAATCACTATTGGCCTCTAGTTGCGTGCGGAATGCCCCGTCTTTTGATGCACTGGTAGCAAATGCCGTACTCGCCTGGGTGCTGTTGGTGGTGGTGACTACGGTACCACCAACGGGTTTGCCGGTAGAAAGCTCTATTGTATGTCCAACCAGCGTAAAACGAGGGTCGTTGTGTTTTAATGATGCTTTCACCTGTAAGCCGGAATTCGTAAAATCCGTTTTAGTGATTTTAGCGGTGGAGGCCTCTATATTATTCATCCGGCCACTCACGAAATAATCATTGCCAGGTACGGCATAAAATAGGGCTTTCCCATTTTGGTCAGTAAAGGCAGTGAGCCTGGTATCATTGACACTTTCCAAGGTCACTTCTACCTGCGGGAGCAATTGTCCGGTGGGTTCGTCGCTCACAACAACTATGACATCTTTTTTCAAAAGAGACACTTCATCCATTACGGGTTCAGCGATAGTATTGCCTTTTGGCTTAGGTTTCCGTTGCTTTATTGGTCCTATATTGGTCGCTATGCCAATGTTGTAATTAAACTGATTGCTGAGGCTTTTACTCAGCCCGACTCTATATTCAATGGAGGTAAACAGTAGGATCTGGTCAAACAAATTCACCTGCAATCCTGCACCGGGTATGAGGCTGAAGCCATTGATGTTTTTATAAAAGGAATATCCGGCTTTGGTAATCAGAAATGGGCTGAATAAATGACGGTCGTTGAATAACTTGGTATGTACACCAACATTGATATCTAGTAATAGATTATGGCTGCCATACAAGGTATTTGATGGAAGAATATAATCAACCCATGAAGCATTAATATTGCCAACCGCATCTACATGCAGCGTGATCCCTTGCAGGTAATCAAGGCCAAAGCCGCCATTCATATTGCCGAAATTGTTCCAATTACCATTGCTGATTACATCGCCAATGCTGGTAGCCTTGATGCGCTGCGGAGTAACAAAATCATTGTAAAAGAAATGCAGGCCAATGGTCGGAGGCTTTAGGTAAGCGGTGTCTTGAGCGGAGACTTTGATGCCAAATGATAATACGGGCAGGGCAAGTAAAAACGGAAGGAAGCATCTATAAATGGATCGAAATGATTTCTTGCCCATGCGGTCAAATATAGAAATTTAGGCGGGCTTTGTTGCTTTGTTTGCAGACTTTATAGTCGTTTCTATTTTAAGCCTTCACATATAAAGTACCTAACATAGATTCCTACTGAATGGACCCTCCTTCGCCGAAAGCTTTGGCGGGGAAGCAAAGTTTGGGTCAACACCTTGGGACAACTCCCCCATCTACAGCGACTGTCCAGAGCGATTTTGCTTGCCCGCCATAGCCTTTGGTGACGGTGGGTCATTCCCGAAGGGAATCCGTTGCGTTATTGCTAGCATCAACAGCGACATTCCACAGCGACCGCCCACAGCAATTTTGCTTGTCCGCCATAGCCTTTGGCGACGGTGGGTCATTCCCGGAGGGAATCCGTTGTGTTTTTGCTACCATGATCAGCGACAATCTACAGCGACCGCCCACAGCAATTTTGCTTGCCCGCCATAGCCTTTGGCGACGGTGGGGCATTCCCGGAGGGAATCCGTTGTGATATAGCTACCATCAACAGCGACAATCTACAGCGACCGCCCACAACGATTTTGCTGGACCCCCATAGCCTTTGGCGACGGTGGGTCATTCCCGAAGGGAATCCGTTTTGTTATAACTACCGTCTTCAGTGCAGGTCCACAACAACCTTTGATGGGAATAAGGCATTCATTTCGTGTTGGACACAGTTGATTTTATTAACTGATTCTCGAAGAACTTTTCTAAGAATAAAAAGTGGAATTGCAGTTTCGAGCTTTAGATAGCCCTGCTGATTCAACCGAATAAACACTTGAATCAATACATCCTCCGATTCTTTTTTACTAAAACAGTTAATCTGACAAAATTTATAAAGAATGTGTTTCGACTGATTATAATGGATCAAAAAAATGATTTTTCGGAGTTCATAAATTTACAATAGCAATTTTATGCCATGTGTAATCAATTAACCATTAAATTGTATTTAGATATATTTTATTGTTTATGTTTTTATGATTATTCCAACGGATGATTAAACGAAAATTAATAAAAATTCACTTCTCTCGTATTTTATTCATTATTAATGATCTACACTACATGAATGGATAGGAAAATATACAGGTTTGTAGCAGTTATTTACCAGAAATAAGTGTTTAATATGCGTATATTACTATATTAGTGGCATGAGATCATTCTTACACTATTAATCACAATCTATTATTTGACATTCACCTCCTAATCAATTCCTTTCATCATGCTTGCAAACACCGCTGTCGAAATCATCCATCCAATTCCCCACCTTGACTTTACATGTCACAACGCTACCCTGTATTGGCTTTATCAGGAAACGTTCAATAAACCGCCAACAATTGACCAGTATACGGCCCCAAATGGTGTTTTTTATCCGATTACACCCAAAATGTCCAGTCTGCTCCTTTTGGGAACTCCCCTTACGAAACCGTATTTTTTGAAATTAAGCCTGAAGCCAGGTAGCATCATCATCTTTGCTAAGAATAATGATGCAGGACATTCCTGCGTAGCCAAGAGCGAAAGTAAGATTGTCGGGTACAACCAATTATCCTGGTTCAAAGAAAATGGCAAAACCAATTCCTTTACCACACATGATGTAGAGGAGATTCGATGGAATACGGGCAAAGGTGACCGGAATAATGTAATGGTAGGTGAACATTACCCACAACCCTATAAGCTAGTGACCATTAAAGAGTCGACTGCCAAGGAATGGTTGACCAAACTGGCAAAAAAATAGGATGAATTAAAGACTTTTCCAACACCTCACACATTCCAAAATCTGAAACCAATTCTAATAAAATAACCACCCTGGCAGGTGGTTATTTTATTAGAATTGCAGATTTGCCCTTTCCTATTGGATTATTCATGTCTTGCTGGTAAATACATCAATTTTTGTATAGAGACTTTATCCATTGTATACATTCGTCCTCATCTACTATAGACCACGAGTGTGGATGGCGCATACCATTGCTTCTATACCCTTTCCTTTGAGACTGGATGAACTCTGCCTTGTCATTGCCCAATATCAGCAGCCTGTTAATTAATTCCGCAGCTACCTCATAATTGGAATTGTGAACACTTTGCCTGCGGTTTATCAGGCGCCATGCAATATCCACATCATGGTACGTTCTTACCGCTGTATTCTTCAAATAATTTTCGTTGTGCCCATATTGCTCATCCATACTAAATGGTGTAAGCTTAGCATAAACAGCAGTATGTTCTTTAGGCACGCCAAACTGCTTTTTCATCCTGTACAGAGCTTCTTCTGCTTCTTGTACTGCAGCATCCGAAAAATGTGCTTCAATAGTCAGTTCCATTGATTGCCATATCACAAATACATCGAGCGGGGCATCAACCATAAAAACTCCTTTAGGGTTTACCGGACTTCGCGCAGGATATTGTTTGCTTAGTTCTACATACCGCAATGCTATATTCCCTCCTGCAGAAAAGCCGCCAAATACAAAATTTGCAGGATCAACCTTATATCTTCTTACCACATCCCTAAGCATTGCATCCATATTATTTCTGGTAGCACTATCCAGGCACACTTTATATCCTGCTGCAAAACATACAGTCAGCATGTTATTAGCATAAGCCACATTAGGCAGTTTAGTTTCCGGGAAAATACTTTCTGCCTGCTGACTGAAGCCGGAAAGTAAGACAAGAACGCTTTTTATAGAATCCCCTTCTCGATACGATTGGGGTTCAATAGCCAAGTAATAACCACTTGTGCTATCAGAACGGTTCAGCACTTGCTTCTTTACAATTTGTGAGAAGCAGGTACTATTTAATAGCAGTATAATAACCGATACAAATAAAAACCTTATAAACACAGAATTGGTATTAAAGGGACATACTTATTGGATCAAGCACTTTTTAATTAAATACAGAGCAATTTACTGATACTATTTTCTACTGGGAAAATGGCTACCTCCGATTCGAACTCCGATCCTTATTATATCTCAGCAAAAGGCTGGGAATTTTCCGCATGTTTTTCAAATGAATCAGGTGCGATACTACGTAAGTGCCAAAACCGAGAACGGCGACTGCAGCACCGGGACCCGCTTTAATATTATTAGCATTATCAGCATTTTTTGAAACGGCCGATATCACCATATATAGCCCTCCTACAGTCGCCAGAAATCCGGCTCCTTCTGTAACAGTGGTCACCTTATTTACAATATTAAAACTTGCCAGTTGCGATTTATAACTTGAATTACTCATCATGATTGGCTTCAGGTTCGCATAATTTGCCTTTTTAATCTCCGTGCTTCCCGCTTTATTGAAGTAATATTTCAGCTTCGTTTCAGAAACACTGGCAGAATTCATGCCTTGCTTGGTAACCGTAACAGATATTTCCTGATAAACATCCAATTTCCCTGTGCTGACCAAGGGATAAAACCGATTTTTGAAATTACCATAACGCGCTTGCCCATTACCATAATTAAAAACATTGCTTAATCCGCCATAGTTTTTAATTGAGGAATTGTCTAATCCTTGAGAATTGACTACTTCAGCATTCGCCTTTACCGTGTCATAATTATGCGTACTCTTTAATTGAACAAAAGGCTTCTCATCATAGTGTACATTAGCTAAAGGCTTCACTTTTGAGCAAGCTGTGAGACACAAAAGGCTTAAATAAAAGAAAAGCTGATAAGGTATACGCATGGAAAACGATTTCGAGTAAAAATAGTTTTCGATTATATCAAATTGCAACAATGTATCGATATTTAGTTTGCGATACCGTAAGTTCAAGACTGTATTGAGATATCACGTAGGTATCATTAATATTTTAAAGTACGTGGTCCTTTAGCCATTGATATTCACTGTCGATAAATAAAGTCCGGAGCAAAACCCCAGACAGTCCGGCCAAGTAAGGTGATTTTACAAATCGAAAAGCGTCATGCTCCCTATGTGCTAACCAAACCGATCCATCCTTCCCAGCAGGAAATGAAGGAGGATGAATCAGGATTATTAATCCGCCTGGATGTACTATTAAATTTTGAGTTGGAGCGTGAAATTTTGGGTTTCGGAGAATGTTTGAAGGTGCTTGCACCGAGGGATTTGCAGATGCGGATTAAAAAGCGTCTTCGGGTTGCAGCAGCGCGATATGAGGAAAAAAAAGAAGGTAGAGCCAGATCCTGCCAATCAGGAACTTACTGAATGATATACCGAACAAAATCTTTAGGGTATTATACGGTTAAAGGCTGATGGTTCCAATTGGGCCTCGATTGAAACCAGGCTATCGCCTCGTAATACGAGTTTAAATGGAGCTACGTAATTCAAAATGGAATTACCACTACCATTTAAATTTGGTGGGATCCTTACTGTGACATCGATGAAATTTCCTTTGTCTGTGGAGAGAATAAATGGTCTTTTATAGCCTTTTTCCAGGCTATAAAGTCGCAATGATTCAGAAACAGAAAGGGATGGACCAACATGGATACTGTCCTTTTCATTATATTTCAGTAAACGAACACCTCCGTTTTTCATTCTGACCGCCACTTGAAAATATTGAAATACTACTCCTTTTTCATTACGTACCTGAACATTTATGGAATCACCTTTAACCTTCCTTGCTTTAATCCTAATGACAGGATTTAGAAAGATCGCCGTATCGCAGGTAAAAGTAAAGGTGTCTCTTTTTTGTTTCCAGGTTCCAAAATGATACCTGGAGGAGGCTTCACAACCTCCTTCAAACGAATAGATAGAATCATTAATGAAATATAGATTTCGGGTGCATAATCCGCCAAACTCCATTCGCTCAAATAAGCCTCCGACCAATTTGTTTTTATTTAACGGAGATTTGAAAGAAGCCAAAAGAACAGGGCAAATCAATAATGCTGTATAAACAGCAAACAATAAGTACAACTTCCTTTTAGAGTTTAGCAAAATCAATTTTTATTTATAGTCTTAGCATTAACTAACATCCGTAAAAGCCCGAAATCAGATTTCAGCAATAGGCTTTGTAAATATGGGGTCCATCGGGAAAATGTGCGCATAGATATTTGGAATTCTTTTAAAAATGAATCAAAATTTATCGGCTAAAAAAATAGCAGGATTATAACTGAGCGTGATCATTCCACAAGGATTTGGAAGCCGACCATTTTGCTTATAAGGCATTGGATTCGATTTTGATGAATCCATTTTTCTCATTCTCTCCATATTCCGGAATCACGTAACGGATACTACGTGGTAAACTTTTGCCGGATGTTGAAGTTTTACAGCAATAACAAGGATCTACGGGTAAACCCTGAGGGGTGACCTCAGGGCGTTGTGTGAGTTTTGTGTAGCGTTATTGATAGCGTGTTGGGCACAAGCAAATGAACCGTTCGCAACTAAATCCGAGGTCATGAAAAACCACACAAGAATCAGAAAGCTCACGCTTTTATTATTGGTCCGATTCGATCATCTATAGCTTCTCTATCCTAAAAAACTAGATCATGAAAAAACTATTTACACTTGCGATTGCTACCCTCTTCGCTGTGAGCCTGTATGCCCAGGCTCCTCAGCGATTGAGCTATCAGGCAGTAATCCGCAATGCCGCAAATGCACTCGTTTCCAACGCGGCAGTAGGCATGCGTATCAGCATCCTCCAGGGCAGTGCTGCAGGAACTTCTGTGTACGTCGAAACACATACACCCACGACAAACATCAACGGCCTCGCAACCGTCTCCATCGGAACCGGCACCGTGGTAAGTGGTAATTTCATCAACATAGCCTGGGGAACGAATACCTATTTCATTAAGACCGAAACAGACCCGACTGGTGGTACCTCCTATACCATTTCGGGAACCACGCAAATACTGAGCGCACCTTACGCATTGTATGCCAACACCGCAGGATCTGCAAGCAGCGCCACCACAGCAACGACCGCCACAACAGCAGGAGGTGCACCGCCAACAGGTGTTGCTGGTGGCGACCTTGCAGGTTCTACCTATCCCAATCCGGTTATTGCCGCCAATGCCGTAACGAGTACTAAAATCGCCAATAGTTCCGTAACGGTCGCCAAAATCAATGCTACAGGTACCGCAGGTGCTACCAACTTTTTACAAGGCGACGGCAGTTGGAGTCCGGTCAACATTGCTACCGCTGACATCACTGGAAATCTTCCAGTGACGAATCTGAACAGCGGCACCTCAGCAACGGCTACCACATTCTGGAGAGGAGACGGCACTTGGGCTACACCGTCCGGTAGTGTGCCGGGCGGTACCGCGGGCGGCAGCCTTGCAGGTACTTATCCCAACCCTACCATTGCAGCCAATGCAGTCACTGGAACCGAAATTGCCAATAGCTCTGTAACAGTGGCTAAGATCAACGCTACTGGCACCCCATCTGCAACTAATTTTCTGCAAGGGAATGGCACCTGGAGTGCTGTTGATCTTGGAACCGACGTGACTGGCAACCTGCCCGTGACGCGCCTGAATGGCGGCACTAGCGCAACTGTGAACACTTTTTGGAGAGGCGATGGCAGCTGGAGCGTACCTACCCTCTCGGGAGCTGCTGGCGGCGACCTTACAGGGTCAAGCTATCCCAACCCGGTGATAGCCGCCAATGCGGTGACCGGTCCTAAAATCGCCAATGCTACGATTACGATGAATAAGCTTAGTACAACAGGCACAGCAACAACAAACAACTTCTTACAGGGAGACGGAAGCTGGAGTCAGGTAACACTTTCTTCCGCAGATGTGACGGGCAATCTTCCGGTATCGAATCTTAATAGTGGCACTGGCGCATCTTCGGCTACGTTCTGGAGAGGAGATGGCACCTGGGCGGCACCCACAGCCAGCCCCAGCGGAACAGCCAGTGGTGATCTTGCCGGAACCTACCCTTCACCAACTATTAATGGAGCAGCAAGCACTGGCAACAATATTATCACCGCTATCAATGCCAGTGGTGGCGGACTTAATGGTAGCAAACTGGGTTTAGCAACTGTCCCAGCAACGGCTCTGAGTGCAACAGGAACGGCAAACAACACCACGTTTCTTCGAGGTGATAATACCTGGCAGAATGTTGGTATTAGTGGTACTGCGAATTATGTGCCTCTGTTTACGAGTGCAAACACCATAGGCATTTCCAATATCTACCAGAGTGGCAGCAGGATCGCGATTAATAATGGTACCAATACCAGCGGTTTGATGGCAATAAAATCAACCAATGACTCCATTGCCCTCTTCATCAATGCAGCGGGCAATCCTACTGTTTTAGGAGCCCTCCACATTGAATATACTGGTCCGACGGATGCGGACCGAATGATTATCCGGGCATCGGCGATAAAAAACATAACTGACACAACTGGAATTGGCATAGAAGGTGAAGGGAGCGGTACCGGTATTTTTGGCATAGGTCAATCTACAAAAGCCTCTATAGTGACCGGTATGGAAGGTGATGGTTATGGTAATGGAAGTTATGTTGTAGGTGTGGACGGTCAGGCGGCCAATTACAATACCGCCCCCGGCAAATGTTATGCACTGTATGGTTACGCCACTGGTGGCACCCTGAACTATGCGCTATACGCAGAAGGTAATGTACACATTACCGGCAGCCTGAGTAAGGCCAGCGGTACGTTTGAAATTGATCACCCACTGGACCCGGCTAATAAATATTTGTACCACAGCTTTGTGGAAAGCCCGGATATGATGAACGTGTACAACGGGAATATCACCACCGATGCATCCGGAAACGCGACGGTAAAACTGCCCGATTATTTTGAGGCTTTGAACAAAGATTTCCGGTATCAGCTCACAGTTGTTGGTCAATTTGCGCAGGTGTATGTATCGAAAAAAGTGAGCGCTAACCAATTTGAAATACAATCGGATAAGCCGAATGTGGAAGTGAGTTGGCAGGTGACAGGTGTACGGCAGGATGCCTGGGCTAATGCCCACCGCGTGGTACCAGAAGTAGAAAAAAGCGCGAATGATAAGGGCAAGTACCTGCATCCTAAAGAACTGGGCTTGCCGGAGAGCGAGGAAATAGGTGGTGATTATAAAGCCCTTAGACATACGCATACCCCGGCTACGATGCGTCAAAAAGCAGATCCGGTCAAGAAACAGCTTCCCAATATTAGATAATGCCCAACAAGTTTCACTTAGAACTTTAGGAAGCATCTCATTGTTCACATACTAAAGACCAGGGTTTCAGCAATTGAAACCCTTTTTTATTTGGTATCCTACCACTTTATTTGACTTTTCACTTGAAATACAACACCATTCTCTAAACATGGTCGAAGTTGGTATTCAGTATTAAATTTGTTTGATCCACAATTTCGAAATATAGATGCTTTTACGGTTAATGGTCTGACTGTTACCGAAAAAGACAAGTGGCTGATTTCAAAAATCGTTATTTCCAAGCTAATACTATTTCACTATGTCAAATCTAAAAAATATTCTAAACATATTTAAAACGAAACCTTACAGTGAAATAATGCAACAATTTTCTACGGAAAATAATGGAAATTATATAGTTGGACAATATGACAATCAGGATAGTATAGTGATTAATTATTTGAATTATCCAATAAAATTTGACAAGTATATTTTATACAGAGTCGTTGGTGGACAAACCTTTGAAGCTGAATTTATAAGAGTATGCTTAGAAGTTAAAACAACAGACGAATTACGATTTAAAATAGTAAGACAAGGTTTATTTGAAAATTGTGGTAAACTTTTGGGTGGTCAGGACATTGAAATCGGAGACAAGGATTTTGATAATAAATTTCTCATAAAAGGGAATGAAGAATTTAAAATTCAATCCATTCTTTCTAACGAAGGCATTATAAAAAAACTGGAAGAACTGTGATACTCCCCAAATCCTGGACAGCTACTTAAGGTGTAAAACAATCCTAAATTTAGCTACCCATGAGCAAGCAAACCCGGCGCAACTTCAGCGCGGAATTCAAGGCTAAAGTGGCCATTGAGGCA
>Ga0265327_10001405_pt1 | contig 30666 bp, 28 predicted proteins | sample 41621metaG_FD_202089 | JGI IMG/M metagenome (GOLD analysis project Ga0265327, IMG submission 202089) | Rhizosphere microbial communities from Carex aquatilis grown in University of Washington, Seatle, WA, United States - 4-16-21 metaG | ecosystem: Host-associated > Plants > Roots > Rhizosphere...
GGGCGGTCCCCCTCCCGCCGCTTCGCGGGGGAGGGAGGGAGGCCTCACACCCGCCGCGCCAGGGGCCCCCACAACCCCGCCACCAGCACCGCGCCCGCGCCGGCGATCGCCGCGTCCAGGGTCCAGAAGGCCGCGGGGCTCATGGTCTCGTAGAGGCTGCCGACCCAGCCCATGGTGGTCTTGGCGACGAACAGGCTGAGGAAGACCACTCCCAGCATCACGCCTGTGGCCTGGGCCGGGGCGCGGCGGGAGACCAGGGCCATGAGGGTCGGCCAGTAATAGAGGAAGGCGATCCCCATGCCGGCGAAGGCGGCCAGGGGCCACAGCGGGCTGACCTTGCCGGGACCGCCGGTGGCCGAGGCGATGGCCAGGAGGAGGGCGGAGGCGGCGGTGATGGCGGCGCCATAGCCCAGCTTGGCATAGTCGCCGGGGCCGCCGCGCCCGTCGGCGTCCCGGGCCGACTGCCGCCGCCACAGGGCGATCAGCGGGGCGGCCAGGGCCACGCTGGTGAAGCTGTCGACGGAGCGGAACCAGGCCGCCGGGATCGGGCCGAAGGGGGTGGCCGGATCGGTCATCCGGCGGACCCAGATCATGCCGGCATTGCCGATCTGGTAATAGGCGATGCTCTGGAAGACGGTGAGGGCGATGACCGCGGTCAGCAGGCCGATGGTCCGCCAGTCGTCGGGGGTCAGGCGCGCCGCCGGCGCCTCGGTGCTGCGGCGGGCGCGGTGGGCCTCCGGCGGCAGGTGCTTCAGCCCCGCCAGATAGGTCGCCAGCCCCGCGACCATGATAAGGGCGGCGCAGCCGAAGCCCACATGCCAGCCATAGAGCTGGGCCAGCAGGCCGCAGACGATGGGGCCGGCGATGGCGCCGGTATTGATGCCCATATTGAACAGCATGAAGGCCCGCGTGCGGGCGGCCTCGTCCTCGCGGGGATAGAGGGCGCCGGCCTGGGCGGCGATGTTCCCCTTCACGCAGCCGCAGCCCAGGATCAGCAGGGTGAGGCCCAGCAGGAAGCTGACATCGAAGGCCATGGCCAGGTGTCCGGCGCAGAGCAGCAGGGCGCCGAGGATCACCGTGGCGCGGGCGCCCAGCAGGCGGTCGGCCAGCAGGCCGCCGAACAGGGGGGTGAAGCAGATGAGGCCGGAATAGAGGCCGTAGATCATCGAGGCCAGGCCCTGGCTGGACAGCGGGCCCGTCATGGCCTCGATCCCGCCCCGCAGGGACTGGAAGCCCGCGACATGCTCCACATGGCCCGGGAGGAACAGGGCCTCGGTCATGTAGAGCACCACCAGGGCGCTCATGCCGTAATAGGAGAACCGCTCCCAGGCCTCGGTGAAGGCCAGGTAGCCCAGGGCCGCCGGCTCGCCGAAGAAGGTCCCCGGCCTCGGCGGCGCGTGCTCCAGACTGACGTCCGCCTCGGATCCCATGTCCCGCCTCGCCGCCCCGCCAAGGCGCCAGGGATAGCACAGGCCTCCCCGAAGGGCGCGCCGCCGACGTAGAGGCCGAGGAGGACGGGTGATCTGACGGTCGCCTGCACAGACGCTAGGGGCCGGTGGCCGTTCCGCGCGCAGGTCGCAGGCCGTGTCCGGGCCTTGACGCCGCCCTGGCTTCAGCGGCGGCCGGTGGTGATCCCCAGCAGGTTCACGGCGTGGACCACGAAGATCAGGATCCCCGCCGCGGCGGTGACCATGATCAGCCGGTAGGGCACCAGGCGGGGGCCGCGGATCAGGTCCGGCGGCCTTGCGCCACGCCATCCACAGAAGAGCGCCAGGGCGGCTAAAACCACGATCAGGCAAAGGGTTACGGGCATTGTCATCGTGCGACCGCGTAGCGCAGGCGCGTTCCAATGCAAAGTGCGGTCAACCTGTGAGTGGTCGCGACGCCGCGATTCTCTGGGTTTTTAAGCCGCGCACCGCCGGGTCTTCGTCCACAGGCATTCCGCCAGGACGCTATATCTGGTGTTAACGCCGCGTTTACACCCCAAGGATCGGTGGGTAGCGTCCGTTGTGTCGATCCTGGAGGACGATTCGGATGTCGGGGACGCCCTGGAGCGTCAAGGGGATAGACCCGAAAGCACGCGAGGTCGCCAAGGACCTGGCGCGGCGTTCGGGCATGACCTTGGGCGAATGGTTGAACCGGATGATCCTCGAGGATGAGGGCCCGGAAGACGTGGCGTCGGAGTCCTATTTCACCGATCCGCGGGATCGGGGATATGCGGCTGCGTCCTATGACGAGCGGCCCTTCGTCGAGCGTCCGATCCGCACCTATTATGAGACCGCCCGCGCGCCGGAACCGCCGGCGCGGCCTGAGGCCCTGAAGTCCGCGCCGTCGCGTTACGAGGCGCCGGAGCATCCCGCCGACGAGATCGGCCGCGTGGCCCTGGCGCTGGACCGGCTCACCGATCGAATCGAGAGCGCCGAGGCCCGCACCGGCCTGGCCATTTCCGGCGTCGAGCATTCCGTCCGCGAGGCGGTGGCCCGCATCGAGATGGCGGAGCGCGAGAACGTCGCCGTGGCCGCCCGCTTCGAAGGCGCGGTGGAAGAGACCCAGACCGCCCAGTCGCGCCTGACCGAACGTCTGCGCCGCATGGAGCAGGAAGCTGCCGGCCCGCGCTCGGCCGAGGCGCTGCGCTCGCTGGAGCAGGCCTTGGGCAAGGTGGCCGGTCATCTGTATGACGGCGAGAACCGCACCCGCGAGACCCTGGCCGCCCTGCGCCGGCGGATCGAGGACGCGGAAGGCCAGGGCGGCGCGCCCTCTGGCGAGGTGATCGACGAGGTGGTGACCCGCGTGGGCGCCCGGCTCGGCGAGGCCGAGGTCCGCACATCAGAGGCCCTTGAGGGCCTGAAGAATTCGTTCGCCGCCCTGGACGGTCGCCTTCGCGCTGTCGAAGGCGACGGATCCCCGCAGCTGGAGCAGCGCCTGCAGGCCCTGACCGCCAGCCTGGAGAGCCGGCTCGGCGCCGCGCGCGACGATATCGCCCGCAGCCTGGAAGTGGCCGCCGACGGCCGGTTCGACCGTATGGAACGCAAGCTCGGCGAGATGGCCGAGCAGGTCCGCCAGTCGGAACAGCATTCGGCTCAGGCGCTGGAGCGCATGGGCCGCGAGGTCCTGACCGTCGCCGACAGCCTGAACCGGCGGATCGGCCAGACGGAGACCCAGAGCGCCGACGCGATCGCCAAGGTGGGCGGGGAAATGTCCCGCATCGCCCAGGCGGTGGAATCCAAGCTCGGTCGCAACGACCAGGTCCAGGCCGAGGCGCTGGAGAAACTTGGCGCCGAAATCGGTCGGATCAGCGAGCGTCTGGCCGAGCGCATCGGCGCCGCCGAGCGTCGCTCCGCCCAGGCGATCGACGATGTGGGCGAGCAGGTCACCCGCGCCACAGAAAAGATGAACCAGCGCAGCGAGCGCGCTTCGGAGGACCTTTCCGAGCGCATTCGCCTCAGCGAGGAGCGCACGGCTCGTCTGCTGGATGAGGCCCGCGAGAAGATCGATCTGCGACTGGCCGAGACCCAGCGCCGGCGGGCCGAGGAGGCCCTGCCCGAGCCGGTTCTTCGCGCTCCGCTCTATGAGGAGCCCGAGGACGACTTCGGCCCCGCGGCCCCGTTCCCCAGCTTCCAGACCCTGGACGCCGCCCCGGCCCGGTCGGCCACCAGCCTTTATGGCGGTGGTTCGCCCTCCCGGGACGCCTTCGTGCCCGACGCGGAACCCGAACAGGCTCTGGCGCCGGCGATGTTCGACGACGCCTCGGCCCTGGCCCCGCAGGCCTTTCCGCCGACGCCGTTCCCCCATGATGCGGAGCGGCCGGCCTTCGACGCCGAGGACTTCGAGGCCGCCGACGGCTTCGCGCCCCTGACCGACGAGCTGGAGCTCGACACCCAGGCGGAGGAAGAGGCGCCGGCTCCGGTCCAGGTCGCGCCGCAGCTGCCGCCGACCCCGACCTTCACGCCCCTTGGGACCTTCCCCGCACCGACGCCGACCATGCCCGACCTGCCGTCGGCCGTCGCCGAGGCGCCTGCCGCGGCCTTCGATTTCGATGCGCCGCCGCCGCCTGCGGAGGCTGAAGCGACCCGCGAGCCCGGCCAACCGCTTTCCACCCGCGAAGTGATCGAGCAGGCCCGCGCCGCGGCCCGCGCCGCCGCCCAGAACGACAAGGGCAAGAAGCCCAAGGACAACAAGCCCAAGCCCGAGCGCACCAGCCTGCTGTTTGGCGGTTTCGCCTCCAGCCGGCCGAAGCGTCGCGCCGGATCTTCGCTGCAGACCGCTCTCCTGGTGGTGGGCGGCGCGGCCTTCTTCAGCGTCGGCGCCGCCGGCGTGGTGCTGATGGAAGCCAAGCCCGGCGGCCATCCGCCCAAGCGGGTCGCCGAGGCCCTGGCCGCGCTCTCCAGCGGCAAGGCCGGGGAGATCACCGCCGCCGAACCCGACACCGCCCCGTTCCCCGGTGGCGCGCCCCGGGTCGCCATGGCGCTCAACCCCCAGCCGATCACCCCGGTGGCTGTGGCCCCGCCGGCCGCCCCGGACCTCTCGGACCGGTTCGACAAGGCCGTCCAGGCTGTGGAGGCCAATCGGCCGGACGGCGTCGGCGAACTCCGCAAGGTCGCCGAGCTGGGTTCGGCCCCGGCCCAGTTCTATCTCGCCAAGCTGTACGAAGTCGGCGAGCGCGGCGTGAAGAAGGATCTTGCCGAATCCCGCCGCTGGACCGAGCGCGCCGCCGAAGGCGGTGATCGCAAGGCCATGCACAATCTGGGCATCGCCTTCATCTCCGGCGTCGGCGGCCCGAAGAATTCCACCACCGCGGCGCAATGGTTCCGCCGGGCCGCCGATCTGGGCCTGGTGGACAGCCAGTACAATCTGGCCGCCCTCTATGAGCAGGGCCTGGGGGTCAGCCAGAACCCCGCCGAAGCCTATAAGTGGTACCTGATCGCCGCCCGCACCGGCGACGCCGACGCCCGCAAGCGCGCCGAACAACTGAAGACCGGCCTGACCCCGGACGCCCGGATCGTCGCCGAGCGCACCGCCGCCGGCTTCCATCCGACCCAGGCCAACCCCTCGACCCTCACGGCCCAGGCGACCACGGAGCCCGCGGCCCCGCTGGTCAATGTGGTCACCGCCCAAAAGGCGTTGTCCCGGCTTGGCTATTATCAGGGCCCGACGGACGGCTCGGCCTCGCCGGCCTTGAAGTTCGCCATCGCCGCCTATCAGCGCGATCAGGGGGGTTCGGCGACGGGGATGCTCGATCCGACAACGGTCCAGCGGCTCGCGGTGTTCACCCGCTAGAGAGGTTCGCCGGGCCAGGGTCGCTTCGAGCCGTTCCGCGTCCGCGCGGGCGGAAGCTATTCCGAGGGTCCGCCGGTGTTCGACCTCTACCTGCCCATCGCCGAGATCTCGGTGAACGCGCCGCTGCTGGTGGCGCTGGGGGCGGCCGTGGGCTTCATCTCGGGCCTGTTCGGGATCGGCGGCGGGTTCCTGATGACCCCGATCCTGCTGCTGATCGGCATTCCGGCCCCTGTGGCCGTGGCCAGTCTGTCCAGCCACGTGGCCGCCTCTTCGACATCCAGTGTGATCTCCTACAGCCGGGCCCGGGCGGTGGACTTCCGTATGGGCGGGGTGCTGGCCTCCGGCGGGGCGGTGGGCTCCTTCGCGGGCGTCGAGGTGTTCCGGTGGCTCAGGCTGCTGGGCCAGGCGGACCTGGCGGTGTCGCTCTGCTACCTGGTGTTCCTGGGGATCATTGGCGGGTTGATGCTGGTGGAATCCCTGGGCGCCATCCTGCGGCAGCGCAGCGGCAAGGGCGCTCCGCCCCGCCGCGACAAGCGGCCGCCCTGGCTCTACGGCCTCCCGCTCAAGATGCGCTTTCCGCGCTCGCGGCTCTATATCAGCATCATCCCGCCCCTGGCCCTGGGGGTGTTCGTCGGCATGCTATCGGCGATCATGGGGGTGGGCGGCGGCTTCATCCTGGTGCCGGCCATGGTCTACATCCTGCGGATGCCGGCCGGCGTGGTGGTGGGCACCAGCCTGTTCCAGATCATCATCACCACCACCCTCACCAGCGTGCTGCAGGCTGGCCGCAACCAGACCGTGGACATCGTCCTGGCCACCCTGCTGCTGATCGGCGGGGTCATCGGGGCCCAGGCCGGGGCCAAGGCCTCCTCCCGGTTCCGCGCCGAGGAGCTGCGGGCGATCCTGGCTCTGATCGTATTGGCCGTGGGGATCCGCATGGGGATCGGCCTGTTCCTGGCGCCGGAGGAGCCGTTCCTGCTGATGGCCGGGGCCGGCTGATGGCGCCGGCCCTTGCACCACCACCGGCCGATGGCAACCCGCCCGAGGTGTCCGCCGCCCTCACCACCACCACGGTGCAGGTGACCTCCGGATTCCGGGGCGCGCGGATCGTACTCTATGGCGCGGTGTTCGATCCCCGGGACAGGCCCAGCGACGTGGTGGTGATCGTCCGGGGCCCTGACCAGCCCATCCGCATCGCGCGCAAGACCCGGGTCGGCGGCCTGTGGATCAATTCCCGGCCCGTGGTGTTCCAGGGGGCCCCGGGCTTTTACATGGCCGCCTCGAGCCGGCCGCTGGACCAGATCGCCGGGTTCGGGGTGCTGCGCCGCCTGGGCGCCGGTATCGACCACCTGGCCATGAACGCCCCCGCCGAGCAGAGGGTCGAGACCCGCTACGGGGTCCGCGACATGGTGGTCAGCCGGCTGGGCGCCGACTATCTCGACTGGCGCCGCGCCGTGGTGCGCCTGAAGCAGCGCGCCCACCTCTACGACGCCGACGACCATGGCGTGACCTTTGTGGACAAGGGCCTGTTCAAGTCGGAGATCGACCTGCCCACCGAGGCGCCTATCGGCCAGTACCGGGCCGAGATCATCCTGTTCCAGGACGGCCAACCGGTGTCGCGAAGGGTGCGGGACCTGACGGTGGAGAAGGTGGGGCTTGAGCGCGCCCTCTACCTGTTCGCCCACCATTGGCCCTGGACCTATGGCTTCGTCTCCGTTGGGGTCGCCCTGGCCGCGGGTTGGGGCGCCAGTGCGGCGTTCCGGCGGCGCTAAACCCTGATAGGGTCACGCATCGGCGCGGGGGGACGGGATGAAGCGTTGGCTGATGCGGCTTGGGCAGGGCCTTCTGGCCCTGGTGGTGCTGGCGGTGGCCGCCGGCGCCGCCTATGAGCATATCGAGCGCGCCCACGCGCGCCAGGCCTATCCGGCGCCCGGCCGACTCGTCGACATCGGCGGCGGCCGCCATATCCAGCTGGATTGCCGGGGCGCCGGCGCGCCGGTGGTGGTGTTCGAGTCCGGCCTCGACACCCTGGGTTCGCTGAGCTGGTCGGCGGTGCACGATGAGGTCGCCACCACCACCCGGGCCTGCGCCTATAGCCGCGCCGGGATCATGTGGAGCGACCCGGCCGGGCGCCCGTTCAGCGCCGAGCATGTCGCCGAGGACCTGCATGCCGCGCTCACCGCCGCCGGCGAGAAGGGCCCCTATGTCATGGTCGGCCACTCCCTGGGCGGCCCCTATGTGCTCACCTTCACCGGCCGCTATCCCACCGAGGTCGCCGGCCTGGTCTTCGTGGACGCCTCGCACCCCGACCAGATCGCCCGACTGCGCACGGCCGCCGGCAAGGACCTGGACATGGGGAGCAGCCTCGCCAAGACGGCCGAGACCCTGGCCTGGAGCGGGATCGTGCGCCTGGCGACGCCCAAGGGCGCAGCGCCGGACCATGCCCCCGCCGCGGCCAAGCTGACCAGCGCTGCGTGGTTGCCGCCCTCCATCGCCGCCGCCAACCGGGAGTCGGACGGCCTGGCCGCAACCCTCGCGACGGCGGGTCACACGGGGCGCCTGGGCGATCGTCCGCTGGTGGTCCTCACTCGTGGGGAAGCCACGCCCCTCGCCGCCAGGCAGCAGCTCAAGATCGACGCGACCCAGGCCGCACGCCTGGATCTCGCCTGGCGGGCCATGCAGGATGACGAGGCGTCCTGGTCACAGCGGTCAACGCACCGGATCGTCGAAGGCGCCTCGCACTATATTCAGTTCGATCGGCCAGCCGTGGTGGTCCAGGCGATCCGCGATGTGGTGGGCGAGGTGCGCGCGGGACCACGAATAACGCCGGGCCAGCCCAAGGCCTTCGACTAGTCCCCCACCACGCTCCGCCAGCCCACGGCGTGCACCCGGCCCGCGCCCAGAGCGCCCACCAGGGGCGGACGTCCGAACAGGTTGCCGAACGCCACGTCGCGGACACTGAGGCCGCCGGCATAGGCGCCGAAGGCCGGAACCACCAGCCGCTCGCCGTCGGTGACAAAGCAGCGTCGGCGCACGCTGCCGCGGGAAGCGACCACCCGGGCGCAGGGATGCAGATGGCCGGCCACCTCGCCGGGGCAAGGGCCCTCCGTAGGCTCGTGGCGCAGGATGAGCCCCGCCACAAGCACCTCATCCACCACCTCGCCGGGCAGGGCCTGGGGACCATCTTCGTCGTGATTGCCCACCGCCCAGACCAGCCGGGTGAGGCCCGAGATCAGGCGCAGGCGATCGGCGTCCTCGGCCGCCAGCCGGTCCTCCGAGGCGCGGTCATGGAAGGTGTCCCCCAGCAGCACCACCGCCTCGGGGCGCGCGGCGGCGATCTCGCCGGTGAGCCGGGCCAGGGTGTCGCGGGTGTCATAGGGCGGCAGCATCTGGCCACGGGCGGCATAGGCCGAGCCCTTCTCCAGGTGCAGGTCGGCCACCACCAGCATCCGCGCCGCCTCGACCCACAGGGCGCCCGAGGCCCTCAGCACCACCTCGGCGCCGTTCACCCGGGTCTTCAGGCCGCCACAAGGGGCGAGGGCGAAGGCGTAGGGCTGGGGCCCACTGACCGTCACGGCGCTCATGCGGTCGCCTCGGCGATCAGGTCGCCTTCCGCCTCAGCCAGGATCCGCTCGCCGCTCTGGCCCGGGGAGCGCTCCTTGCCGATCTCCAGCAGGATCGGCACCGAGAAGGGGGACAGGTGATCCAGGGCGGCATGGCGTATGCGGCCCTTGATGCGGGAGAGCAGCTGCCCCAGGCGCGCCACGTCCACGAGGCCGGTGGCGGCGTCGGCCCGGGCGCAGCGCAGCAGCAGGTGGTCCGGCTGGTGCCGGCGCAGAACGTCGTAGATGAGGTCGGTGGAGAAGGTCACCTGGCGTCCCGTCTTCTGCTCGCCGCCGACGAATCGCCGCTCGATCAGCCCGGAAATGATCGCACAGCCCTTGAAGGCGCGCTTCATCATGAAACTCTCGGCGAGCCAGGATTCAAGGTCGTCCCCCAGCATGTCCTCGGCGAACAGCTCCCCCAGATCCAGGCCGTTCAGCGGGGTCGCCGCCCAGACGGCCAGGGCGTAGTCGTTGCAGACAAAGCCCAGCGGCTCGGCGCCGAGCCGCTCCAGGCGGCGGGTGAGCAGCATGGCGAGCGTGGTGTGGGCGAGACGCCCCTCGAAGGGATAGCAGACCAGGAAATGGCGACGGCCGCGGGGGAAGGTCTCCAGAAGCAACTCGTCCTCCTCGACGATCAGGGAGCGATCCCGCTGCATCTCCAGCCATTCGCGCACATCGGCGGGGAGCACCTTCCAATGCTCCTGGTCGTGCATCAGCTCGCGGACCCGCTTGGCCAGGAAGGTGGAGAGGGCGAACTTGGAGGAGCCCCAGGAGGGCATCTTCGGCTCCTTGTCCATGGCCGGGCGCACCAGGACGTCGAGGCCGGTCACCGCCACCAGGGCCCAGACCTGGCCGCCGAACACGAAGGTGTCCCCGGGCTCCAGCATCTCCAGATAGCCCTCCTCCATCTCGCCGATCTTACGGCCGGGCATCTGGCGCCGCCCCATGGAGATGCGTACGGACAGCATGGCCGGCGACAGGATGGCGCCGACGTTCAGCCGGTGGCGCTGGGCGGTCTGGGCGTCCCGCACCCGCCACAGTCCGTCCTGACCCTTCACGATCCGGCGGAACCGGTCATAGGTCTTGAGCGCGTAGCCGCCGGTGGAGACGAAATCCACCACCTGCTCGTAGTCCTCCCAGGTCAGGTCGCGGTAGGGGCCGGCGGAGACCAGTTCGTCATAAAGGGCCACAAGGTCGAAGGGTTCGGAACAGGCGCAGCCCATGATGTGCTGGGCCAGCACGTCCAGCGCGCCGTCCCGCGGCGGGTCGCCGTCGAAGCGGTTCTCGGCGATAGCCTCCCGCGCCGCCTGGCATTCCAGCATTTCGAAGCGGTTGGCCGGCACGAACAGGGCGCGACTGGGCTCGTCCAGGCGGTGATTGGCGCGGCCGATCCTCTGGACCATCCGCGACGCGCCCTTGGGCGAGGCCAGCTGGATCACCAGGTCCACGTCGCCCCAGTCGATCCCCAGGTCCAGGGTGGAGGTGCAGACCACGGCCCGAAGTTCCCCCCGGGCCATGGCGGCCTCCACCTTGCGCCTCTGTTCGGCGGCGAGCGATCCGTGGTGCAGGGCGATGGGCAGGCTGTCCTCGTTCAGCCGCCAGAGCTCCTGGAAGGCGAACTCGGCCTGGAAGCGGGTGTTGACGAACACCAGGGCCGTGCGGGCGCCCTTGATGGTTTGATAGACCTCTTCCATGGCGTGCTGGGCCGTATGGCCGGCCCAGGGCACCCGGCCCTCGGACAGCAGCATGTCGACGATGGGCTGGGCGCCTGGAGGGCCGCGGACCAGATCGACAGTGGAGGATGCTCCCCGCTTGGGGGAGCTGGCGCGAAGCGCCTGCGGGGGTTCAGAGGGCGCCGGCTCGTGGGCTTCAGCCCCCTCCACCGCTTCGCGGTTCGCCTCCCCCTGGGGGGAAGGACCAGAGCCCAGCCAGCGCCGGATCACGTCCGGATCATCCACAGTCGCGCTGAGGCCCACCCGGCGCAGGTTCGGCGCGAAGGTCTGCAGGCGGGCAAGATCGAGGGCCAGGAGGTCGCCGCGCTTGGAGGCGTGGATGGCGTGGATCTCGTCGACGATCACGCAGGCCAGGCTCTCGAAATAGAGCCGGGCGCCCTCCCAGGCGCAGAACAGGGCCAGCTGTTCGGGGGTGGTGAGCAGGATGTCCGGGGGCTTCACCCGCTGGCGCTGGCGCCGCGATATCCCGGTGTCGCCGGTGCGGCTCTCGGCGACGATGGGCAGGCCCATCTGGAGGATGGGCGCCATCAGATTGCGCTCGACGTCCACGGCCAGCGCCTTCAAGGGCGAGATGTAGAGCGTGTGAATTCCGCGCGGGGTGTTGGCCGGTGGGCGTTCGCTGAGCTCGATAAGGCTGGGCAGGAAGCCGGCCAGGGTCTTGCCGCCGCCGGTGGGCGCGATCAGCAGGGCGTCGCGGCCGGACCGGGCCTTGGCCACCATGTCCAGCTGATGGCTGCGAGGCGCCCAGCCGCGGCTCTCGAACCAGGCGGCGAAGCGGGGCGGCAACAGGCCGGGGGCGGAGGCGGCGTCTTCAGCCATCGTCTTCGCCTATAGCATGTTCCCGTTCCGTTTCACCTATTCAGTGGGCGCTGACCTACCAGATCTTCACCTGCCGACTTGGCGTCGATTGGAGCGGGTCGCCAGATGGCGACTCCCCCGAGGCAAGAACACGCTTGGCTTTTTTGCTGGACGCCTCCAACTGATCGGGCAGGGTCTAGCTTGCTTCTGAACGGACCACTCATGCCCGGTTTCATCGAGCGCCTGGAGACCGCGATCGGCAAGGAGCTGGCGGGCATCGCCGGCTTCGCGCACGACACCTTCCAGAACCGGATGGGCGAGCACGGCCATACCGGCATGGCGATCATCGAGACCATCGCCGAGGTCTGCCGCAACCATCCCAACATCGTCGGCATCGGGGCCGGGATCCTGGTGGAGCGGCTGCTGGTGGCGGAGAAGCATGCCCATGACGCGCACCTGGCGGCGCTCGCCGAACATGCCGAGCGCCAGGAGGGCCGTCGTCCTGCCAGGCGGCGCAAGCCCACGCCGCCGCCGACCCGGGCGGCGCTGCGCCTGAAGATGGGCCGCCGGCTGCGGCCGGGGCGGCTGGCCTTCGAGGTGATGGGCGCCCTGATCGTGCTGAAGATCGCCAATTCCACCACCCGCCTGTTCCACCACAAACATCATGGCGAGGTGTGGTTCGCGCCCGTCGCCAAGATCCATGTGATCAGCGCCGCCATCGCCACCTACAACCTGATCGCGGCGATCAATGACCCCAAGGTCAGCGCCTGGCGCAACGGCGCAATCCTGTTTTTCGGCACCGACGCGGTGAAGCCGTTGCTGAACTGGTACGCCACCCACCCGGTCAGCCTGCACGCGCCGGGCGCGTCGCCCGCCGCGACGGACGCGGACCGGCCGGCGGCGGACGCGCCGGTCGCAGCCACCGCCTTGCCCACCTCCATGGTCTTCGTGCCGCACGACGACCTGGCTGAGGACGTCGCCCCCATCCGACTGCCCTGAGGGCCGGACCACAAAGACGCCGCCGATCCCGGGGACCGGCGGCGGAAGGTCTCCTCGTGGAATAGATCAGGCCAGGGCGCTGCGTCGGCGCAGGGTGGCGCCCACCAGCCCCATGCCGGCCAGCATCAGGGCCCAGGTGGCGGGCTCGGGCACGGACGACAGGATGGTGTCGTCGAGGATGTTGCCCTGCTGGTCCGACGGACCCTGTTCGGTGAAGATCAGGTTGCCGGCGGCGGCGGTGGTGAAGCTGAAGCTGTAGAGCTTGAGCGGATCGCCCGAGGCCCGGGTGATCGAGGTGGTGAAATCCCCCAGGCTGATCGTGGTCGTCTGGTCGGGTGCGCCGCGGGCGTTGCCGCCCAGGAGGAAGCTCAGGGTGTAGCTCCCCGGGCCGAAGCTGGCCGTGGAGGTGAGCTGGCCCGCCGGGAGGTTGCCGATGCCGCTGGAGCCGTCGAGGTCCACATAATTTCCATGGCCGGGATAGAGGTCGAAGAAGCCGGTCCCGATCAGGTCGGTGGAGGCCGGCGCGCCGGTGGAGCTGAAGGTGGCGTCGCCGGTCCAATTGAGGGCCTGGGTGTCGGAATCGAAATTGTCGGACAGCAGAACCGCGCCGGATGCGGCCGACGCCGACAACGCCGCGGCGACGAGGCTCGCAGCCCCCAATATAGACTTCAAGTACATGAGGCACTCCTTGCGCCATCCTTGGCGCGGCAAGTTTATGGGACGCAAAGCAGCACGCCCGGCGGCCGGGCGGTCGCCAGGTGATCCGACGTGCATGGCCGGAATCCCGACCCTAATCGGCGGCGGGTGTGCTTGGTTCCGAGGTCACGAAAATTTCGTGGGTCAGGCTGGGCGGGGATCCGCCTGCAAGGTCGCGGGCAGGTCGCCGCGGCTCTCGAAATCGGCCATGTCGGCGTCCAGATCGGTGAGCTCGATCGCGATCTCGCCGCCGTCGCTCAGGCGCAAGCGCAGGCCCGAGGTCTCCGCATCAGGCCCCGCCAGGGCGGTGAAATCGCCCTCCAGATTGCCGCTGGCGGTGCGTGCGCCGCCGCGGGCGTAAATGTCGAATTCGTAGTGCGCAGGGATGGCGACCTCAGCCAACAGCAACAGGCCATCGCCGCGGCGGGATCCCACCAGCTTCAGCTTGACGCTGTCGCGTCCGAAACTGCGCGAACCCCATGAGGCGCCGCCACGGGGCTTGGCGGCGGGCGTCGCCGCCGCGGGCTCCGTCCGGGGCGCGGTCACGACCGGTCACCGCGGACGGCGCCGACCAAGGAGAAGAGGGCAGGGACGGCGAGGGCGGCCAGCACGCAGAGGGCGGCGGCCGTGAACAGCGGAAACATGCGGGACTCGAATGGGCGCCGCATCGGGGAAGGGGACCGCCGGGAAGGCGGCGTCCCCGACGGCGCGCATCACCTAGATGGGGATGCGAGGGCCTTGGCGCCAGCGGTGAGGCCTGGTTGATCAGCCGGGCGCCGAAGTCCGGCGGCGCAGAACGGCGTCGCGGATCAGGGGCATGCGGTCATTGCCGAAATACATGTCATCGCCGTCGACAAAAATGGTCGGGGAGCCGAACCCGCCGCGGGCGACGCAGGCCTCGGTGTTGAGCCGCAGCTGGTCCTTGACGTCCGGCCGGGCGATTCCCTCCAGGACCGCGGCGGCGTCGAGCCCGGCGCGGGCGCAGACCTCGGCCAGCACTGCGTCCTGGGAGATGTCCTGGTCACGGCTCCAATAGGCCTCGAAAGCCGCGGTTGCGAAGTCGACCAGCTTGTGCTGTGGCTCAAGCAGGATGCAGGCGCGCATGGCCTTGACGCTGTTCACCGGGAAGACGCTGGGCGGAAACTTGATCGTCAACCCGGCGAACCGCGCCCAGTCAGCGAGATCCTTGCCCATATAGCGGGCCTTGGCCGGCACAGGTTCAGCACGCTGGGCGTAGACGCTGGGATTGATCGTGTTGAAGATGCCGCCAACCAGGATCGGCTTCCAGGCGATCTCCTCATCGAGCTCGTGGCCCAGAGCCTTCAGGTTCACGAAGGCCAGATAGGTCCAGGGGCTGGAGCAGTCGAAATAGACCTCGATCATGTCCGGGCCTCCTCAGCCGGGATTCCGAACAGGTTCCTGCGGGTCTCGGCGTCCATGTCGCCGGGCGGGCGCATCCTGCCCACGGCCATACCGGCCTGTACCCCCGGACGGGCGCGAACCTCGGCGAACCATCGCTTCACATGGGGGAAATCGTCCAGGGTGAAGCCCTGGGCCTTGTGGGTCACCACCCAGGGAAAGCAGGCGATGTCTGCGATGGTGAAGGTGTCGCCGGCCACGAAGGCGCCCGTGCGCCCCAGCTGGCCGTCCAGCACGCCATAGAGCCGCCGCGCCTCACGCTCATAGCGGTCCATGGCGTAGGGGATCTTCTCCGGGGCATAGAGCCGGAAATGGCCGTGCTGGCCCAGCATCGGCCCCAGCCCGCCCATCTGCCACATCACCCACTCGATCACCGTCTTACGGCCGCGAAGGTCGGCAGGCAGGAAGAGGCCGGACTTCTCGGCCAGATAGATCAGGATGGCCCCGGTCTCGAACACCGGCACGGCAGGTCCGCCATCGGCCGGGTCGTGGTCGACGATTGCGGGGATGCGGTTGTTGGGGCTGATCGCCAGGAAGTCCGGCGCGAATTGCTCACCCCGCCCCAGGTTCACCGGCCGGACCTCGTAGGGCAGGCCGCATTCCTCCAGCATGATTGAGATCTTCCAGCCATTGGGCGTGGCGGCGTAGTGGAGCTCGATCATGCGCTGAAGCCCGCTCGCGCCGGATTCTCCAGCCGGGTCAGCCAGTGGTCGGCGTCATAATGGAGATCGCCGGTGAGGTGGCGCCACAGCTTGATGCGGTTCACGAATTCCAGCCGCCCGGTGTCCTGTTCGAACCAGGGCTCCGGGGTCATCAGGATCTTCTCCACGCTCTCGGGCTGGGGGGTGACCACGTGGAAGATCGGCCGCGGGACTGGCGTGGCGGGCAGTGTGGAGACATCGAAGCGCCCCACCTGGGGCTGGCTGGGGTTCATGCGGATCTTGAACATGGTGCGCGTGCGATCCGACAGGTTCACCCCGCCGCCGTGCCAAAGGCCATTGTGCAGGAACAGCAGGGTCCCGGCCTCGCAGACCATGTGCTGTTGGCCGCGGATATTCTGGTAGCGGCCGAGCGCCACTTCGCTCACCCGGCGCAGGTGGGTGCCGGGGATGAACCGCGTGCCGCCCATGGGCCGGGTCACCGCGTGAGGATAGTACATGACCTGCAGGTCGAAACCCGCGGCGGGGTCGATGGTGGAGTCCTGGTGGGTGTGCTGGGACACGTTCTCCCCGCCGCCGGCCTCGTGATAGGCGGGCGGAAAGGTGACGTGCAGGAAGTGGTGGTCGAAGATCGGATCGGCGCCCACCAGGCTCTGGATCGCCCCTTTCACCAGCGGCAGGTCCAACAGGCGGCGCACGGCCGAACCCTGGGGATAGACCCCAGCCAGGGGAACCCCCGCCGGCGCCTCGGGAATGGCCGCCCCCGCCAGCAGCTCGCCGAAGGCCCGGATGACCTTGCGGCCCGCCACCGGATCCGAGGCCTGGCCAACCTCGGTCAGGAACTGGGCGTTGATCTCGTCCGGCACGACACCGTCGAAGCGCAGGAAGCCGCGGGCCACGAACCGGGCCATGTCCAGCGCGCCCAACAGGGGAGCTTCGGTCATGCCGCCACCTGCACGAGTTGCTCAAAGAAGAATTCGTATTTCAGATAAGCGAGGTCGAACTCCGCGCCCCGTTCGTGCGGCAGGATCTGCGCCGCCTGGATCAGCCTCCAGCCGTCCTTGAGGGCGTCGACCCCGGTGCGATAGGGCGGGTCATCATTGTCCCCGGCCATGGGACGGCTTGCGTCGGACCCGTCATAGACCGCCCAGGCGACGACCGGCGCGTCCAGGGCCGAATTGGCCAGATAGAGAACCAGGACTTTCTGGCGCGTCATGCATCCCCCCGACGGGTCCGGCGCTGGCGGCCGGCTCGCGTCGATCATGGGCCAAGGCGGCGGCGGCCGGAAGCCCTGCGATCTGAGGCCAAGGAGCATGATCGCATGGCGTTCGCTGTCGCCCGGCTTGACCGCATCCTCACCAGCGCCTGAGGTCGAAGGCCTGGGTGGGGAGCCGTCATGGGGTTCGGCGTTCGAGTCTACGGTCTGGGCGCTGTCCTGCTGGGGCTGATCGGCCTGGCCTTCGGGGATTTCGCCCTGCAATGGCAGCCGGTCCCCAAGGATATCCCCGCCCATGCGGCGCTCGCCTATGCCAGCGCCGGACTCCTGCTGGCGGCCGGCCTCGCCGCCAATATGCGCCGCTGGGCCGTGCTGGGCGCCGGCCTGCTGGCGGCCACCTATGGGGTCTGGGTGGTGGCCCTCCACGGGCCGATCGTGGCGGCTCACCTGACGAAATTCCTCCCCTGGCAGGGGGTGGCGGAGATTCTCGCCCTCACCTGCGGCGGCGTCACGGCGTTCGCCGCCGCCGCACAGATCGAGGCGGGCCGGGCCCGGGGCCTGATCCGGATCAGCCGGGTTGTGTTCGGCGCCTGCCTGCTGGTGTTCGGAACCAGCCACGTCCTCTATGCGAAGTTCACTGCCGCCATGGTCCCGGCCTGGATTCCGCCGTCACAGCTCTTCTGGGCCTACGCCACGGGGATGGGCCATTTCGCGGCCGGCCTCGCCCTGATTTCCGGCGTCCAGGCCCGCCTCGCGGCCCGCCTGGTCACCGCGATGTTCGCGGCCTTCGTGGTGCTGCTGCACGGCCCGCTGGTGGCCGCCAGCCCGCACAGCCAGCTCAACTGGACCATGCTGGCCATCACTCTCGCCATCACCGGCGCCGCCTGGGTGACGGCCGAGCCGGCTTCCGCCCGGCGCTGAGCTGCGCGGAACATCCCCCCTTGGCGGGGGTTCAAGAGGCCTCTCCATCAATCCAAGAGGCCCCCCGATGAAAGTCAGTGACGTCATGAGCCCCCAGGTGGCGACCGCTCGTCCCGCCGACAGCGTGCGCAAGGTGGCCGGTATCATGGCCCAGATCGACACGGGCGCGGTGCCGGTGGTGGAGGACGGCCAGATCCTGGGCCTGGTCACGGATCGCGATATCGTCCTGCGGGTCGTGGCCCAGGGCGGCGACCTCGGAGCGCCGATCTCCAGCGTGATGAGCGACGAGATCCAGTGTTGCGGCGAAGACGACAATCTCGCCGACGCGGCCGCCCAGATGGCCAGCCACCAGATCCGCCGCCTGCTGGTGACCGGCGATAAGGGCCGTCTGGTGGGGATCCTCTCCCTCGGCGACATCGCCCACGACTACGGCGCCAAGGTTGTCGGCAAGACCCTGGAGGAGATCAGCGCCGAGGCTCCAGCGCACTGAGGCGTGGCGGAAGGGCGCGTCGGGTCCGGCGCACCCCCGCAATCATGCCGCGACGCCCCGCCGTCCGCACGCCCGTAACCGCGCCCCTGTCAGGCCGAAGCCCGCGATCATCAGAAGCCAGCTCGCCGGTTCCGGAACAACGGCCAGGAAGAAGCTGAGCGGGTCGCCATCAAGTCGGAAGTGATAGGTGATGTAGGGGTCGCCGGCGAACTGAATACTGGCTCCAAACCAGTCGCCTGGGGGATCGGGCTGCGGGTTGAACGACACCCAGCTCGCCGGATCCACCGGGCCGGGGCCGAAAATCATCGCCACGTCCAGAACGTGGCCGCCGATCCGCTGGGTAAAGCCGGTGACGCCGTCGCTAGTTGGCGCGCCCGGCAAGGGGATCGTCGCGTCCCCGAGGCCGGTGATGGCGAAGATCAGGTTATAGCTGTCCCCGACAGTGGGATTGAAGAAGGTCGGCGCGAACGGATCGCTCAGGTCCAGCAGGGTCAGGCCCTTCCCCGGAGGTTCCGGCTGCGGGTTGAACCCCACCAGGACGCCGGGATTGATCACGCCGCCATGGCTCACCAGGGCGAAGCCGGGAGACCCGCTGGGAAAGGTGTAGTTGGGCCGCACCGAGCCATCGGCGGCCTGTGCCGGGCCAGCTGTCGTGAACGCAAGGCCGGCCGCCGCCAGCCCCGCCGCCGCGAATTTCATCGACGCGTTCATGTGAAACCTCATTGCCCAGTTCGCCAGGGTCGCCGCGGCAGCGTCCTCCTTTCCCGAGGCGGGGGCCAGTTGCAGCGAGGCGCACCGAGTTGCAGGCCACCGGGTCAGCAAGACCGGCGTGGCCCGCCTATGCGCCGGACGCGCCAGGCGTCTATGGTCGCATTCCGAAACCGGACGCCAACAGGAGACGGAGATGATCCGCGGCCTCGACCATGTGAACGTCTGCACGGACGACCTGCCCGCCACCCGGGCCTTCTATGTGGACCTCCTGGGGCTCACTGAGGGGCCGCGGCCGGCCTTCGGGATCGACGGCTTGTGGCTCTATGCCGGCGACGCCCCCATCGTCCATATTGTGCTGGAGGGTTCGGCCCGGCCGGCCCGTGGCGCCATCGACCATTTCTCGTTCGCGGTGGCCGACTTCGACGCCGCCCTGGCGCGGATGACGGCCGCCGGCGTGCCCTATGCGGCGGCGGACATTCCCGGTGGCTTCGGCAAGCAGGCCTTCATCACCGATCCCAACGGGGTGACCGTGGAGCTCACCTGGCGGACCGCGGCCTGAAGACCCGTTCGCCGTTCTCGTTCCGTTTCCGGGCAGAATCCGCTAACAGGACCTGGTGAACGCCCCCACCCCCACCGCCCTGGACCTGGCCCCGGCCCTGGTCGTCCTGCCCGGCCCCCGGGCGGCGGCGGCGGACGCCACCCATGCGGACACGCTGCGCCCGCCGGACGCTCGCGACCTGTTCGAGTCCGGCCCGGTGCTGGTGGCCCACGCCTCGATGACCGCCAAGCGGCTGGGGCTCAATGCGCCATCCCGCAGCCCACGGGTGTTCGACGCCCTGGAGCTGTTCGCCTTCGTCCGTCCCGCCCGGTTCTGCGCGCCGTCGGCCGCAGGCCTGGCTCTGGCCCTGGGCCAGCCGGAGCCCAAAGGCGCTGTCGCCCAAGCCGCCGCCCTGCGCACCGCGGCCCAGGTCCTGCTGGCCGAGCTCGCCGCCACGCCCGAGCCCAGCCGTGAGGAGGCGCTAGCCATCGCGGAGACCCTGGCGAGGGCCGGCTGGGCTTGGGGACCATCGGTGATCGCCGCCCTGCGCTCGGCGCCGGTGGGGAACATGTTCCGCAGCTCCGGCCTCGATGTCTGGACCCGGGTCGCCGAATGGGAGGACCAGGCCCCCCCGGGAGAATCCGGGACCAAGCCTATGGACCCGGCCGCCGCCGCCGGCCGCCTGGCCGAGCTGCTGGCCAGGGCCGGACTGGATGAGGCCAGGCCTTCCCAGGCTGAATTCGCCGCCGAGGCCGCCTTCGCCTTCCAGCCGCGGGAGCGGGAAGGGGAGCCGCGGATGATGCTGGCCGAGGCGGGCACCGGGGTCGGCAAGACCCTGGCCTATCTGGCGCCGGCCTCGCTGTGGGCGGAGGCCAATGGCCCCGCCGTCTGGGTCTCCACCTATACCCGCGCCCTGCAGCGCCAGATCGAGCGGGAGAGCCACGCCGTCTATCCCGACCCCAAGGTGCGGGCGAAGAAGGCCGTGGTCCGCAAGGGCCGGGAGAACTATCTCTGCCTGCTGAATTTCCAGGACCAGGCCAATACCGCCCAACTCGGCGGCGCGGACCTGATTGGCCTGGGGCTCACCGCCCGCTGGGTGCGGGCCACCCGGGACGGGGACATGACCGGCGGCGATTTCCCCGCCTGGCTGCCCGGCCTGTTCGCGATCCCGCCTGTGGCCCAGGCCAGCGCCGCCAACCTGGTGGATCGGCGCGGCGAGTGCATCCATGCCGGCTGCCAGCACTACCGAACCTGCTTCGTGGAAAAGGCGATCCGCGGCTCCCGGCGGGCCGACCTGGTGATCGCCAACCACGCCCTGGTGCTGACCCAGGCGGCTTTCGACGGGGCCCGCGCGGCCCGGGGATCCAAGGCCGACGGCGAGACCACCCAGCTGAAGCGCATTGTCTTCGACGAGGGCCACCATCTGTTCGACGCTGCCGACGCGGCCTTCTCCGCGGCCCTGTCCGGCCAGGAAGCTGCAGAGCTGCGGCGATGGATTCGCGGACCCGAAGGGCGGGGCCGTCGCGGGCGTGGCCTGGAGGCGCGGCTGATGGAGGTGCTGGGGGACCGGGAGGACGCCCGCCGCGCCCTCACCGACGCCACCAAGGCGGCGGCCGCCCTGCCGGGAGAAGGTTGGTCTGGCCGCATCGCGCCGCCCAATGGCGAAGTGAACCCCCTGGGGCCCATCGAACACTTCCTGGTGGCGGTGATCGAGCAGCTCCGCGCCCGCGCCGCGCCCTCTGAGGTGGGCATGGAATGCGCCGCGCGGCCGGCCCTGGACCTGGTGCGGGACACGGCCCGGGCGGCGGCGGCGGCCCTGGCGGGGGTGGAGGCGCCCCTGCTGGCCCTGGCCCGCCACCTGGAGGATGTGCTGGACGACGAGGCCGCCGAGCTGGTGACCTCGGACCGCGCGAGAATTGAGGGCGCTTTGAGGGGGCTCGATCGGCGCGCCCGCATGACCCTGCCGGCCTGGCGCTCGATGCTGAAGGCCATCGACGAGGACGCCGAGGACGACCCGGACTTCGTGGACTGGTTCGACGCCACCTTCCTCTATGGCCGGGTGGTGGACGCCGCCTGCCGCCGCCACTGGGTCGACCCCACCGAGCCGCTGACCAACGCCGTCATCGCGCCCGCCCACGGGGTGCTGGTGACCAGCGCGACCCTGGCGGACTCCACGCTCGCCGACCCCTTCGCCCTGGCCGAGATGCGCACCGGCGCCGCGCGCCTGCCCGATCGACCCAAGACCATCCGCCTGGCCTCGCCCTTTGACTATGCCTCAAACGCCCGGGCCTTCGTGGTCACCGATGTGGGCCGCGACGATCCCCGCCAGGTGGCCGCCGCCATGCGTGAGCTGTTCCTGGCCGCCGGGGGCGGGGGGGTTGGCCTGTTCACCGCCATCCGCCGCCTGCGGGCGGTGCATGAGCGGATCGCGGCGCCCCTGTCGGACAAGGGCCTGGCCCTCTACGCCCAGCATGTGGACCCGCTGGAGGTGGGGGCGCTCGTCGATATCTTCCGCGCCGAGGAGGACGCCTGCCTGCTGGGCACCGACGCCGTGCGGGACGGCATGGATGTGCCGGGCCGATCCCTGCGCATCCTGGCCTTCGACCGGGTGCCCTGGCCCCGGCCGGACATCCTGCACAAGGCCCGCCGGGTTCGTTTTGGCGGCAAGGCTTATGACGACGCCGTGGCCCGCGCCCGCATATCCCAGGCCTTCGGGCGGCTGATCCGCCGGGCCGATGACAAGGGGGTGTTCGTCATGCTGGACGCCGCCGCCCCCACCCGGCTGTTCTCCGGCCTGCCGGAGGGGGTGACCCTGCAGCGCCTGGGCCTGGTGGAAGCCATCGAGGCGACCACGGAGTTCCTCGGGCGCTGAGGTTCGCGTCGGGCGAGAACCCTGAACGCCCGTTGAACGCCAGGGCGCCGAACCAGTTCAGGTGCGCTTCGCTAACGTCTGATTGTCGAGATCCTTCGACGCCAGACGGAGCAGACGTCATGTCCTTCAAGAGAAACATCATCCTGGCCGCCGTCGGCGCGGCGATCGCCCTGGGCGCGGCCGGCGGCGCCTCGGCAGAGACCCGCTGGGACCAGACCCATCCGCGCCGCGAGGAGGTCAATCACCGCCTGCATCATCAGGCCATGCGTATCCGGCACGAGCGGCGGGAAGGCGAGATCACCCGGGTCCAGGCCCACAGGCTGCACCGCCAGGACCATGCCATCCGCCATGAGGAACGCCGCATGGCCGCTCTCGACCACGGCCACATCACCCGCGCCGAACAGCACGCTCTGAACCAGCAGGAGAATACGGTCAGCCACGAAATCCGCCGCTAGCCGGCGGCCCGCCCGCTCCCCTGGGGACCTGCCGCCCCGGGGGAGGAGCGCCGTGGCGCCTTCGCGTCGGCGCGGGACCATGCGAGGCTCGCCGGGAGAGCGGGAGAGCGGCATGGACTATCGGACAGTGATCTCATGGCTTGGCGTCCTGCTCGTGGCGGCGTCGACGCCAGCCTGGGCCGCCGGGGCGGGTCCCCAGGAGGCCGACGCCTATACGCGCTATGAGCTGCTGGCGCCCGGGTCGGCCAAGTTCCGCATCATCTATGACGTGACCGCCATCCGCCCGGGAGCCACGGCCTTCTTCAATCCGATCCGCAAGGGCAGTCTCGCTACCGAGGAGAGCGTCACCGATCGCGCCACGGGCCAGCCCCTGTCGTTCAGGACGGTGGACGGCGCCACGGCCCGCGCCACGGGTCTGCCGGACGCCGACCTCACCCAGGACTATATTCGTGTGACCCTGGCCCGGCCTGTGCCGCCCGATGGCGGCCAGGGTCGCGTGCGCATCGACAAGACCTATGAGGATCCCAAGAGCTACTATGTCGAGAACGGCGAGCTGGTGTTCGACCGCAGCCTGGGGATCAAGAAGAACGCGGTGGTGCTCCCGAGGGGCTATGTGCTCGTGGCCTGCAACTATCCGTCCCAGGTGGCCCAGGAGGCCGACGGCCGGATCCGGATCAGCTTCCAGAACATCACACCGGCCGCCGCGCCCTTGAAGCTTCGGGCCCGACCGGGAAGCCTCCCTGTGGCCGCGTCCAGCCTGGCGAAACGGATCAGCGAGCGGGCGGCCCAGACCCGGGACATCGTCTATTTCCTGCGCGATCCCGCCACCCACGCCTTCGACCTCTATCACGACTACACCGAGGAGCGTCCGGGTGAGGCCATGTACGTCAATGTGGTGCGCACCGGCAGCACGGCGACCAATCCCTCCGCGCGCAATCTCGACACCGGTGACGTCTTGAAGGCCGAGCAGCTGAAGGGCGAGGCGATCACCAGGGCAGGCGTCGACATGAAGGCCGAGGGTGTCGACAAGGTCACCCCCGAGACTGAGATCGTGATCTTCCGCTATGCGGCGCTCAAGCCCGGCCAGTCGGTGCGCCTGCGGATGAGCGAGACCTATACGGACGCGGGCCGCTACGGCCTGGCAGGCGACGAGCTGGTGTTCGATCGCACCTTCGGCCGGCCGGCCAATGCGGTGGTGCTGCCCAAGGGCTGGATGGTCACCAATTCCCAGGTTCCGGGGGTGGTGAGCGAGACCGAGGACGGCCGCATCCGCATCGATTTCGACAATCCGCGCACCGACGAGGTGGCGGTGCTGATCACGGCGAAACGGGTCGCGCCATGAGGACCAGAGGGACCAGGCCCATCACCTGGAAGGCCAGGAACAGGGCCGGATTGATCAGCAAGGCGGTGAGCAGGAAGGGCGCGCCGGGGTCCACCAGAGAGAAGAGCTGGCCCGCATAGATCGGCCCGCCGATCCGGGCGAGGGCGTTGTTGGACATGTTGACCCCCAGCATTTCCCCCTGGCGGTCGGGCGAAGTCGAGCGCGAGATCAGGCCTGCGAGGTTCGGGAAACAGATCGACTGGCCGAAGCAGACAAAGGCGAAGCCCGCCATCGCAACGGGCCAGGTGGGTGAGGCGAACTGGGTGATCATGCCGGCGAACATGGCGAACAGGCCCACGGTCAGCACCCGTGCCTCCCCATAGAGCCTCACCAGGCGGCCGGTGAGCACGCCCTGGCAGAAGGCCCCCAGCACCCCGATGGCCATGAAGGCGAAGCCGATCTGCCGCGGGCCCCAGCCGAACCGGTGCTCGGTCCACAGGCCATAGGTGGCCTCGATGCCGGCGAAGCCTGAGACGGTGACGAAGCTGATCACCAGGATGCGCTTGATCACCGGATGGATGACGGCCTCGCCCCAGGCGGCGCGGCGGCTGCGGGGCCGGGAGTCCGGGGTGCCGGGCCGGGTTTCGCGGACGAACACCACGACGGCCAGGGCCGAGGCGAGACCCAGGCCGCAGGCGGCGAACAGCGGCAGGTGGAAGCCCAGGGGCCCCAGGCTCGGCTGGGCCAGCAGGCCCCCCCAATGCCGGGCCGGTCATGAAGCCCATGGAGAAAGCCGAGCCCATCACCCCCATCCGGCCGGCCCGCTGCTCCGGCGTGGAGATGTCGGCCATGCAGCCCTGCAGGGTGGAGATGTTGCCGGAGAAGAAACCGCAGGCCAGGCGGGCGGCGTAGGCGACCCAGATATTGGGGGAGAAGGCCAGCAGCAGGTAGGTGAGCGCGCTCACCGCGATGGTGATGATCAGCACCGGCCGGCGGCCCAGCCGGTCCGACATCCGGCCCCAGACCTGTTCGCCAAGGAACTGGCCCAGGGAGAACATCGAGAACAGCAGGGTGATCTGCCAGGCCTGGGCGTGGAAGGCCTTGCCGAAGAACGGCAGGAGCGGGATCACCACGCCGAAGCCGGCGATATTGAGGAACACCACCGTGAGCAGGGTGACCAGCGCGCGCAGGTCGCTCCGGGGCGCCTCGGGGGTCATGGGGTGGCCTGGTAGGGCTCAGGCCGGGCCGTGGCTCGGCGGGTGGCGGACAGGGCCAGCAGGATGGCGGGCGCCACCACCAGGGCTCCGAGGATGAAGGGGCCGTCGCGGATCACCGGCACCATCAGCCCGGCGCAGACCGGTCCCACCACCCGGGCCAGGGCCCCCGTGGCGTTGTTGAGGCCGAGGATCTGGCCCTGCCGGTGCGGGTCGGCCGTGCGTGAGATGATCGCGCCGACATTGGGGAAGGCCACCGACTGACCGGCCGCGGTCAGGCACATCAGGGCGATGGTCATGGGGCCGCCGGTGGAGACCACTTGGCCGGCGGCGGCGATGGCGGTGATGGCCATGCCCACCGCGAGCATGGCGCCCTCGCCATATCGCTCCGACAGGCGGCCGGTGAGCAGGGTCTGGGTGAAAAAGGCCGTGACCCCGGTGAAGGCGAAGCAGACGGCGATATTGCGCGGGCCCCAGTCGAACCGCGCCTGCGACCACAGACCGAACTGGCTCTCGATGCCGGTGAAGGCGAAGCCCACCAGGAAGGTGAGCAGCATCATGCGGCCGATCACCGGGTGGCGGATCACCTCGCCGATGGCCGACCAGCGGCTGGGGCGGTGGCTGATGCCGGTCTCGCGGACCCGGCTCTCCTTGATCACCAGGGTGATGGCGGTGACGCACAGGGCGGCCAGGCCCGAGGCGATGAACAGGGGGATACGGAACCCTGCGGGCCCCATGCCGGTATGGGCGAAGAAGCCCCCCACCGAGGGGCCGATGATCAGGCCGACATTCCAGGCCGCGCCCTGATAGGACATTTGCCGGGCGCGCTTCTCCGGCGGGGTGACGTCGGCGATATAGCCCTGGACCACGGCGCCGTTGCCCGCCGCCAGGCCACCGATCAGCCGGATCACGAAGGCCACCCAGATATTGGGGGCGAAGGCCAGGGCCAGGTAGCAAAGGCAGTTGCCGGAGATGGTGGAGATCAGCAGCGGCTTGCGGCCGTACTTGTCCGACAGCCGACCCCAGAAGGGTTCGCCAAAAAAGGCGCCCACCGAATAGGCCCCGAAGATCATCCCGATCTGCCAGGGCGCCGCGTTGAACGACTTGGCGTAGAAGGGCAGCAACGGGACGATGATCCCGAAGCCCAGCATATTGATGAAGATGACGGCGATCAGCGACGCGGCCGCGAAGCGGGGCGCCGGCGCCCTCTGCGGCGAAGTGTCGGACATATGATCGGTGTTAAGCTGAGCGGTCCGGCGTCGCAAGCCTGAGGGGTGCGGTAGGTTGTTCCAGGCGCCGGGCGTCTCTGTGAGGCCACAGGGGCCGGGTGGAGCGCCAGGTCCTCACCGTTGGGGGAGGGGGACCGCAAAGCGGTGGAGGGGGTTGAAGCCCACGGGCTCACGCAGGCCTGAAGCCCCGAGCCTGGAAAGGCGGCGATCGCCGAGCCCCCCCTCAGGCGCTTCGCGCCGTCGAGAGCGAGCTGGACCATGGTCCGGCTATGCGTGTCGCAATCGATTTTGCGACACGCCGCTCTCGCCCCCCAACGGAGGAGCACCTAGCTCCGCGCTACTTCGCCGCCGCGGTCTGCCGGGCGAGTTCGGCCTGGAATGACGCCTCGCCCCTGACGAAGAAGGCCTTGCAGCCGTCGGGGTCCACAAAGGGGTTGGGCTTGCTGGGCGCCACGGCCGCGCGCTTCGCCTGCATGCCGAAGAAGATCCCGTGGCTGGCGAGGAAGATGTCGCAGGGCAGGGCCTTCCAGGTGGCGTAGCTCTTCGCATAGTCCGTCGCGATGGACGGGTATTCCGGATTATTCACCAGCCGGTAGCCGGGAAGTACGGTGTTGGAGCAGAGCACCAGGGCTTGGCGCAGCCTCCCATCGGCCTTCACCGGGAAGGTCCAGGTGGTGCAGCCCTTGGTGTGGCCCGGGGTCAGGTGGGCCGTCAGCTTCATCTCGCCCAGGCTTATCGTCTGGCCGTCGATGACCACCCTGTCCGGCGTCACCGGCGGATAGGCCGCCATGTCCTTCAGGAAAAAGTCGCCCTTGCCGCCCCTGGCCATGAGGGCGCCGTCCTCGGCGCTGGCGTAGAGCAATGCGCCGGTCTCGCGCTTGAGCTGGTTGAGGCCGCCGGCGTGGTCGAGATGGGCGTGGGTGGAGAGCAGGATCTTCACCTGGTTCGGCGCGAAGCCGAGGGTCTTGAGGTTGGCGAGGATCTGCGGGGCGGTGGTGGCGTAGCCGCCGTCGATGAGGATCAGGCCGTCTCTGGTATTGATCAGGTAGGACGCGATGTCGGAGGCGCCGACATAGTAGAGGCCGTCGGCGATCTGGAACGGCGCCGTGGGCTCGTTGTCGCCAGGGGTCGCCTGGGCGGCGGCGCCCCAAAGCAAAGCGGCCGCCCCGGTGAGGGCGACCGCTCCGTATTTCACAATTCGTCCGGCTGTCACCGGGGCGCCAGGATCATGATCATCTGGCGGCCTTCCATGCGCGGCTCGTACTCGACCTTGGCCACGGGCTCGAAGTCGGCCTTCACCTTCTGCAGCAGTTTCATGCCGAGTTCCGGGTGGGCCAGTTCGCGACCACGGAAGCGCAGGGTGACCTTCACCTTGTCGCCCTCCTCGAAGAAGCGGTGCATGGAGCGCTGCTTCACCTCGTAGTCGTGGATGTCGATGTTCGGTCGCAGCTTGATCTCTTTGATCTCGACGACCTTCTGCCGCTTTCGCGCCTCGTTCTTCTTCTTCTGCTCCTGGAATTTGAACTTGCCATAGTCCAGGATTTTGCAGACGGGCGGATCCGCGTTGGGCACGATCTCCACAAGGTCCAGGCCCGCCTCTTCGGCGGCTTCCAGGGCGGACGAGGTGGGCATGACGCCCTGCTTCTCGCCGTGCTGATCGATCAGCAGGACTTTGGGGACGCGGATGTCTTCGTTGATGCGCGGACCGTCTTTGACGGGAGGCGCCTGCATGGGGCGGCGAATAGGCTTTTGCTCCTAGGGCAATTCATACGGGTAAACGCCGGGGGCGTCGCGACGCTCCGGGGCTCGCTTCAGTATATGACCGCGCGACCCCTCCCGATCAAGCGTGGCCAGGGCTTGGGGCCAAAGCATTCGCAGCCTGTGCGACCGTAGCCACAGCCAGCTCCGCCAGTTTCTGCCCCTGCAGCACCGCCACATGTCCCCGCGGAGCCGACAGGACGGGGTTCGAGGCGTCGGAAAACAGGACGATGGTGGGCGCGCCAGTGGCGGCGGCCAGGTGCAGCGGGCCGGTGTCATTTCCCACCACCAGGGCCGCCTTGGCCCCAATCAGGGCCACAGAGGCGAAGTCCGTGCGTCCGGTGAGATCGCGCGCCTTGCCCACATAGGTCTGGATCTTGCGGGCCAGCGCGCTCTCCTGCGGGCCGCCCACCACCACGATGTCGAAGCCCTGTGCGTAGAGCAGCTTGCCCAGCTCGCCGAACTTTTCCACCGGCCAGCGCTTGTCCAGCCGGTGGGCCGAGCCGCCGGGAATGAACATCACATAGGGCCGGGGCTTCACTCCGCCGGCCACTGGGCGCTCCTGCGGCGCCTTTCTGAGGATCCAGGACAGGTCCGGCGGCGGGGCGCTGCCGGGCTCCACCGGCGCGTCGGGCCAGATACCGGCATATTTCAGCTGGTCGGCCTGGCGCTCCAGAGTGTGCATCCGGTCGCGGCTCTTGTTGCGATGGGGGAGGGCGCAGCCCATGGCGATCCCCGACCACTCCGGCGGAAAGGGCCGCAGCATGTGGAAAATCCGCGCCGAGGCCGAAGAGGTCTGGAGGTCATAGACCCGATCATATCGGGCCTTCTTGATACGCGCCCGCAGGGCCAGCCAGGCGCCGACCCCGTCCGGCTTGCCGTCGATCTCGACCGCGTTGAAATAGGGGCACGACTTCGCCAGCGCCTCGAAGGGCGGGGTGGTGAGCAGGGTGATGTGGGCGCGCTTGTGCGCCTCGCGGATCTTCTTCATCGCCGCCAGGGCCAGGACGAAATCGCCCAGGGCCGACAGCTTGATCACCAGGATCTTCTTGATCTCCCGGGCCATCAGGAGGCGGCCTTGGCCGATCGGGCCGCCAGCACCTGCTCATAGGCGGCAAGGGTGGCGGCGCACATGGCGTCGTTGGAATAGAGCTGGCGGGCCCGGTTGGCGGCCACCTGGCCCATATTGGCCAGCCCGCCGGGGCCAAGATCCAGGGCGCGGGCCAGGGCGGCGGCCCAGGCCTCCGGGTCGCCCGGGGGCGCCAGCCAGCCGGTCTTGCCGTCCAGCACGGTCTCGGTGGTGCCGCCGTGGGCGGAAGCGATCACCGGCTTGCCCATGGCCTGGGGCTCCACCGCGGCGCGGCCGAAGGATTCCGGCACCGTGGTAGGCAGGATGGCCAGGTCGCAGAGCATGCAGGCGGCCGGCATGTCGTCACAATGACCCACCAGCTTCACTTCGGCCGACAGGTCCGCCGCGGCGATGGCCCGCTCCAGCTCCTCGCGATAGCCGGTGCGCCCCTGGTCGTCGCCGGCGAACAGGATCAGGAAATCGGTGCGCCCCTGGGCTTTCAGCCGGGCGGCGGCCTCGATGATGGTCAGGTGACCCTTGATGCGGGTCAGCCGGCCCCCCAGCAGGATCTTCAGCCGCCGGTCCCCGGGCACGATCCCCCAGGCGGCGCGCAGGGCGTCCACACGATTGGCCGCAACCCAGTTGGGATTGAACCGGTCCAGGTCCACACCGCGGGGAATGGTGATGACACGCGCCGGATCGATCCCGTGTTCGGCCAGAACATGGTCGCGGGTGTATTCGGAATTGGCGATCACCAGGTCACCGCGGGTCATGACCGCATTGTACCAGCGTTTGAGGCTCGACTGGGCCTTATAGACACCGTGATAGGTGGCGATGAACGGTGTCTTGGTGACCTGGGCCGCCCACAGGGCCGAGAAGGCCGGCGCCCGGGACCGGGCGTGCACCAGGCTGACATTCTCCTTGTGGATCAGGTCCACCAGCCGCGCCGCATTGCCCAGCATCACCAAGGGGTTTTTCGACTGCACCGGCATCTGGGCGAGGCGTCCGCCGTCCGCCTCGAGCCGCGCTGTCATCCGCCCGCCCCGGGTGGCCACCAGCGCCTTGCCGCCGGCCTGCACCACCGCATGGGCGACATCCAGCGCGCTCTGCTCGGCGCCGCCGGTCTCGAGCTCGGGAACGACCTGGAGGAGGGTGAAATCCGGGGGAAGCGACACGGCGTCCTGTCTAACGCAGTTGAAACATCCGTAAAGCCCGCCCACCCCTGACGCGAAGCCATGCACAGGCTATTGAAGCCTGATGCGCGAAACGAGCGGGTTCCTGGACCGAGCAGACGGTGGACGCCTGGCCTGGCGAAGGGTGGAGGGCGCCGGCCCGACCGTGGCCTGGCTGGGAGGTTTCAAGTCGGACATGGCGGGGACCAAGGCCCAGGCGATCGCCGACTGGGCCCTGGCCGCGGGCCGGGCCTATGTGCGCTTCGACTATTTCGGCCACGGGGAGTCTGAGGGCGATTTCGCCAAGGGGACCATCACCCGGTGGCGCGCCGACGCGCTCGCCGTGCTGGATGAGCTCACCACAGGCGAGGTGGTGCTGGTGGGCTCCTCCATGGGGGGCTGGCTGGCCTGCCTGGTGGCGGCGGTGCGGGCCGATCGGGTCCGGGCTCTGGTGCTGATCGCCCCGGCGCCCGACTTCACCGAGAAGCTGATGGCCCCGGAAATGTCCGCCGCC
>Ga0265327_10001406_pt1 | contig 30665 bp, 29 predicted proteins | sample 41621metaG_FD_202089 | JGI IMG/M metagenome (GOLD analysis project Ga0265327, IMG submission 202089) | Rhizosphere microbial communities from Carex aquatilis grown in University of Washington, Seatle, WA, United States - 4-16-21 metaG | ecosystem: Host-associated > Plants > Roots > Rhizosphere...
CGCGTGTCCCGGGTACATCAAACGGCATGGCAATAATGGCCACATCAATCACACCATTACGTAACTGTGTTTCCAGATGGGCAGTGATATTTTCTTCCACATCCAGTGGCATTTCTGGGGCTGTCTCGCGCAATGTCGGGATAATCAATGGCAAGAGATATGGCCCTACCGAATAAATCACGCCTAGCTTCAGCGCGCCTATTAGCTGGTTATTGCCCTGACGGGCGATTTCCTTGACGCGATTGGCTTCTTCCAATGCCCGGATTGCCTGCTCAATAATCGCTTCACCAATAGGGGTCATCGCCACTTCGTTGGGGTTACGCTCAAAAATCATGACGCCCAGCTCTTCTTCCAGCTTCTTCACAGCTAGACTAAGCGCTGGTTGACTCACAAAGCATTTCTCGGCTGCTCGACGAAAATTTCGCTCACGCGCCACCGCCACAATAAATCGAAGTTCACTTAAGGTCATGGTCTACACTCATGGTTTATGATAAATATTATAAATTGATATTCTTTAAACAAACGTTTTTACATATCAATTTCTGCTTCTTATCTTACAAACAAGTAATATTTAAGTTACTCAAAACTCAAAAAGGCATGCCAAAAGCATGCCTTTTCGTTTCTTATGCCATACATCAAATAGGTTTAGAATTAGTCTCCGTTTAAGGGGTCTTATTCCACATGAGACAGTTTATCCGTCACCCGCTAGCTATTCCCATCAATGTCAGCACTGCAGACATGAAGACCAGCTTGGACACTCATAACATGGGTACAGGCGGCTTGGCTTTTATCTGTCATCACAAAATGCAGCCTGGTTCACTAGTCGAAGTCAGAATACCTCATGTGCAACCTGAGTTTGAAACGACGGCGCGTGTAGTTTGGTGTCGAGATTGCGAGAGCGGTGTAGAAATGGGCGTAGAGTTTTTAACACCTGATGATGCTTACCGCACACGCATGATCGAACAAATCTGCCATATTGAAAATTACCGGCAGCAAGTCAAACAGGAACAAGGCCGTCAGCTGAGTTCTCAAGAAGCTGCCTTGGAGTGGATTAACAAATACGCAGCAAGCTTCCCCAAGCTAGATAACAACTAGCACCGCTACACCACAAACTGCGCGATACCGTCGCGGAAAGACCAGTCAATACATGGTTCTCGGTAATCGTAATCAGCACGTTGGCAGGCTTGATACCGGGGTTTTGCGCTAGATTCTCCACTGCCTTTCGATAAAACGCCTGCTTGGATTTATTCGAGCGCCCAGCCCGCATCACCAGATGCATCATCACACGGTCTTCATCACGAGTTTGTAGTTGCAGACATTCAGGATCCAGTTGGTGAATGATCTGGTAACGATCATCATCAGGGAAAGCCATGGTTTCGATCACCGCTGAGTTGATGCCATCGGCAACTGCTTTGATGTATTCAGGGCTTTTACCTTTGAGGATGGAAATGGTAACGAGTGGCATGGTTCTCTCCTAAAAATGATCGAAAAGTTTTTACTTATTTTGAGCTTTGTTTCTCTGGCAGTGAAGCGAATGTCACTGCACCGATGACTAATATGCCACCGATCAACTGCGCGTGGTTCGGTGGTATGCCTTCTATCGCCGCAATCACCATCGAGGCAACCGGCACCAGGTTAATATAAACAGCAGTCTTCGCCGCCCCATGCTTGGCGATGCCAGCATTCCAGAACAGATAAGCGAGTACACCGCCGCAGACCGTCATGATCAGCAGAGCGCTGCCAGCATGCAAACTGGGGATGATGAAATGCTCGCCGCTCATCAGAGCGACTAGCGTCAATGCAATCGCCCCTACGGTCATAATACCCGCCGTGCTGGCGATACCGCTGGTATCAGTCGGCATCAGCTTGCGTACATAGACATTGTATAAAGCCCAGCTAGCACAAGCCGACAGAATAAATATATCCCCTGTCGCTATCTGCAAACGCGCACCGGCGCCAAGGACCACGATGCCAACGCCCAGCAAACCTATAGGGAAAGCAATCGTCTGCCGCAAACTAGGCTTTTGCCTCATCAGAAAATAGGCAAACAAGCTGGTCATCAATGGATTAAGCGCCATGATAAGCGCGCCATTCACGGCTGACGTGTTTTGCATGCCCAAGAAGAAAAACAGATTAAAGCCAAACACACCTATCAACCCAAGAATCACATAGGTTTTCAGATGCCGCATGGGCACGCGCTCACCGCGGTAGTAGGTAATCGCCAGCATGATGGCCGCCGCCATCAGGTAACGACTGGCTCCCGCTACATAGGGATGCATCTCTGCAACCACTGGCTTGGCAAGATTGAAATTAGCACCCCAAAAGATAGCAGCAAGAGCAGTTAAAAGGTAAGTCATGAAAATCCTGAAACTTGGTAGTGATTGTTTAAATGGAGGCTTATTCTAAAGCAGGAACGACCAATAGGTTGGTGCTCTTACAAATGTAAATCAACAGAAAAACCAAGAGACTATCAATCGGTCGCGTTCATAAACAAGCGCTTAACATCACATCCTGTTATTCTGTCGGGCTTTTCCATCTGGGGCATACGCCATGACGACTACCGAAACCTTCATCCCGAGCAAGGATGCCTCTCTAGAATCATCCATCAGCACACTGCTGGCCAAGCTTGAAGTACTTGGTTTCAAGGTAGAAGAGCGCTCATGGCTCAACGAGATTGAAGGGATCTGGTCTGTACATGTCAGTGACCATGATTGCCCGCGTTTATTCAGCAACGGCAAAGGCGGCTCAGAGTTAGCCGCACGTGCCAGCGCTTTGGGCGAGTTCTTTGAGCGCCTCAGCACCAATTATTTCTGGACCCACTTTTACTTGGGTGAAAAGATCAGCCAAGGTGAATTTGTACACTACCCGAATGAGCAGTGGTTCCCGGTGACAGGCGACCAATGGCCAGTTGGCTTGCTCAACGCGGAACTACACAAATTCTACAACCCAGACAACGCAGTGTTGGCCAGCCAGCTGATAGACCTCAACTCTGGCAATGCTGAACGTGGCATCTGCGCTATTCCATACCAGCGTCTGCGTGACAATCAAACCGCGTATTTCCCGGTGAATGTCATCGGTAATATTTATGTCAGCAACGGGATGTCAGCCGGTAATACACTGAAAGAAGCACGCACTCAGGCACTCTCAGAGATTTTCGAGCGTGATATCAAATTCCGCATCATCCGAGACGGCCTCTGCCTGCCGGATGTGCCAGAAGAAGTCATCAACCGTTACCCACGTATCGCAGCTGGCATCAAAGGTCTGCGTGATACAGGCTTTGGCATCTTGGTAAAAGACGCTTCTCTAGGTGGCAAATACCCGGTGATGAACGTGACCATGCTACACCCGGATGACCAAGGCTGCTTCGCCAGTTTTGGTGCACATCCACGCTTTGAAGTCGCGCTTGAGCGGGCACTCACTGAGCTGCTGCAAGGCCGTGCGCTTAACACACTGGGCGATTTCCCAGCACCTGGTTTTGATATGGAAGAGATCGCAGATGCGCAAAATCTGGAGATCCACTTTGTCGATTCTAGTGGTGTCATCAGCTGGAACTTCATGCGTAACACACCAGATTTTGAGTTCGTCGACTGGAACTTCGGCACCACCACAGAAGAAGACTACAACTGGTGTGTCGATACCATCCACGCGAACGGCCACGATATTTACGTGGCGGATTTCACCCACCTCAATGTTTACGCCTGCCGTATCTTTGTGCCTGGCATGTCTGAGATATACCCGATTGAAGAACTGCAGTGGGAAAACAACACGGTCGGTAATCTGGTACGCCCTTATTTGCTGCGCCTGCCAGAGCTAACTCAGGAAGAATGCAGTGAACTGCTGGAGATTCTGCACGAGTTAGATTTGGCTGACGTGCTGCCTATTACCACATTGATAGGCCTCTGCGCTGACCCCGGCACTACTTGGGTAGGCTTGCGCGTCGGTGAACTCAAGACCCTGTTGGGACTGGCGATTGGTGACGATGATGAAACGCTGGATGGTTGTGCGTGGATCAGCCAATTCGGTCAACTGGATGAAAAGCGCCGCCGCGTGTATCGCTGTATCGAAGCCATCATCCAGCTCAAAGAAATGACCGAGCAAGATGACACCACAGGCTTTGATAGCAACCTTGCTTTGCTTTACGGTGCTGAAACTTTACGACTGGCGCACGCACTTATCAGCGGCGAAGAACGTTTCTTTGGATTAGGCATGCTGGGCCCGAATATGGAAGGCAGCAACATGCATCAGCGCCTGCTTGAAGCTTATCGTAAGGTTTGGCATTAGTCAGTATCAGGTGCGCTTTAACGCTAAAGCGCGCCTGTCTGCTTACCTAATCAAGCAGATTCACCTGTACGTTCACTACCATTGTTGCCAAACCTACCCCGATGAAACTACCGGAAACTGGCGGTATAGATTGCGGGTCTCTCGCCACTGCCACTGCAATGTGGTGAGTCCCTGTTAGTTCACCCACGGTCGGGTCGAATCCTTTCCAGCCTGTACCCGGCAAATAGACTTCTACCCAGGCATGGGTAGTCGCGTTACCCGCCTCGGTCGCCGGTGCGTGCAAGTACCCGCTAACAAAGCGGCTCGCCAAGCCCAGACAGCGGCAAGCCTCGATAAACAAGGTGGCATAATCACGACAAGAGCCACTACGCTGGCTCAAGGTTTGTGCGGGTGATTGCACCCCCGCCTCTTCGCGCATCTGGTAGCGAAACTGGCTATTGATCGCCTGATTCATAGTCATGAGCATGGCGAATGTCTGCAGGCGATACACACCCAGCTCCAGCAACCAATCCTTCACGACAAACTGGTCATTCATGAAAATCGGCTGCTGAAAAGCTGCCAGATCGGCTTGTTCATTCTGTGGGTAAGAAAATGGGTAATTCACGGCGTAGTCATCGAGCAGAAAATCGAATGGTGCTTGCTCATAATGCTGAATCACCACTTCGCTAGCGATGGTCAGCTGATTAGCTGGCTCTAAAAAGCTGACCACCGCGAGTGAGTTATCAAACACATCTCGCTGCCATTTGATTTTGTAAGCTGGGGTGATGTTGAGTTTGGATGACTCAATGCGTACATCATGCCCTTCGCGTGGGCGCAGCAATAGCCTGTGCTGGTTGAGCGTCACCTGAGTGGGGAACATATACTGCGTCAAATGCTGGATGCGTAGTCGTTGCATGATGTTCAGTCAGGTGCGGAGTCCAACATCTCGACCTTGACAGCCATCTCTCTGGGAAACAAAGCCGGGCCGAACTGATTGAATATCGCCACATCGGCTGCATCGCGGCCATAAGCCACCGTCACACGGCCACCTCTAGGCTCTGGCTGGGTAGCATCGAATGTATACCAGCGCCCACCCACATAAGCCTCAAACCATGCGTGGAAATCCATAGGCTGCAGCTCATGTAAATAGCCCACCACCATACGCGCGGGGATGCACAGGCCACGGCAAAGCGCGATACCCAGATGTGCCAACTCGCGGCACACACCTTCACGCTGTTGGTTCACCTCCACAGCCGATAACTGAAAGTGGATGGAATTCGGGTTGAAGTGGATGTTGTCGCGTATCCATGACTCTATCGCCGCAACTTGGTCATAGCCCGGCAATACCCCCGCCACAATCTGCTGGCCGAGTTCAATAAAACGATCAGATTCGCAGTAGCGGGTAGGCAAAAGGTAAGTCAGCACCGAGTCAGGCAGTGTCTGCACCTCGTCAAAAGGCGCACCTAGCGCTGTATCGATACCGTCGTCAATCAGGATATCAGCCGAAGTTCGTATAGAAAACTCACCCACTGGCGCGATCAGCCGCTGGCAAAGGTTGCCGTAGTTATCGGTATATTCCACCACAGGCACGCTGGGCTTGAGGGTATAAGATTCACGCGCCACCCATTGATGCGAGCCACTACGCGGGCGCAACATGAGGATAAACGGCGTGGGGATGCTCACGTCAAAAGTGATTTCACAGCCAGTACGGAGCCACACGGGGAATTCCTTTCAATATCTAGCAACTACGATAGCCCAGTTGCTGTGTTTAGCAAAGGAAGCTTTAAGCAGAATTTTTGAGTCGTGAGCGCACCAAGTCAATATGGGCGCGCAACTCATAGGCATATTGCGAGAACGTCACCGGCAGCTTGAGTACGCGCACCCGGTCTTCTATCTCGTTCAATCTCGATAACATCTCATCACGGTCTTCCTGGCTTAATGACTGCTGCAACTGGGTATCCAGATAGCGCAACTCGCCATAGCAGCGGAACAGTTTGCGCTTCACCAGCCAGTTATAGAAAATCGGGATGATCTTGGTGACCGGTATCAAAATCGCCAGTAGCGGCAGAATCACAATCAAGCTACGGTTCACAAAAGTCGCCGCCCAGAATGGCAAATATTTATCAATCACCGGTAAGCCGTTTTTATAAAAATTAGCCGCCTGAGTGCTCAAAGGGAAGTCACTATCCTTGGCCGAGGGGAATTCCCCCTTCGTATGCAGCAAACCCGGCCCGCTATGTACTTGTGATATCACCTTTAGCATCAGATACACCAGCGCCGGGTGCATATCCTCACGGATCGCCAGTGCAGTGGTTGGCGCCAGTACATTAGAAGCATGGTTGGGAATATTGTGCTCAAGATCCAGTGCACCTTCTGGCAATACCAAGTGGTGTAGATACGGCATCTCGCGGCTCAAAGCTTCGGCATCATCCAGGTCGACCAAGTGCACACCCTCGCCAGACAATATGCGCTTGATCAATAGCGAATTCGGTACATCCACCAGCATCACGGCATCTACCTGCCGATGTAGTATCGCATCTGCCGCGTCTTCACCGCCCACATCCACCAGCTTGCTGTTAGTTTCATCCACCCCACCCGCCGAGAGCAAGCGGGTTGCCAGCAAGCGCGCGCCGTCTCCCAGTTTGCCCACCGCAATACGCTGACCCTTCAGGTCAGCAATATGGTGCACATGCAATTTTTCACGGGTAAAAATCCAGATCGGCTCGTAATACAAACTCCCCAGCGAGAGCAAGCTACCCGCGCCCTGTGCGCTCGCCACACCATCCTTGATAAACGCGATATCCACATCCGAGTTTTCATCCTGCAAACGCTGCAGGTTCTCCAGATCGCCATTCGATGGACGTAACTCCAGCGTAATGCCCTCCTGCTTTAAATACTCACGGTAAATCGACGCATAAGCATTGTAATTCAGCTCCGGGCTACCGGTAGAGATCACGATCTTGCGCGGCGGCGCAGGGTCAATAAATTTATAAGCCACATACAAGGCCAGCAAAACCAGCAAAATCGAAGGCAAAGTCGCCTGCAGCATTTCGCGGGTAAATAACCCAGAGAAGTTTTTGTAGCCCTGCTTGTAGTCGAATTTACGTTTGATATTCATTTTTAAAACTTCATTCATCTCTAAACGATAAAAGCCCTTTCGGGCTTTTATCATATTCAAAATTTGAATTTTTATTAAACATCGAGATTACTTGCACCCAGCGCATTACTTTCAATAAACGCACGGCGTGGTTCAACCTGATCGCCCATCAGGGTAGTAAAGATTTCATCTGCGGCAATGGCGTCATCGATCTGTACTTTGAGCAGGCGGCGGACTTTCGGGTCCATCGTCGTTTCCCACAGCTGAGATGGGTTCATCTCGCCCAAGCCTTTATAGCGCTGGATATTGAGGCCGTGTTTGGCTTCTTCGAGCAACCAATCGAGTGCTTGCTTGAATGTGCTGACTTTTTGCTCTTTCTCACCACGCTTGATGGTGGCGCCCTCGCCCAGCAGGTTGTTGACCATGACTGAGGCACGGCTGATCTGGCGGTAATCGCCAGAACCCAGGAACTCGGCATCTACCACGCAGCATTGCAGGTTGCCGTGCACGTATTTATTGACTTCAAGCCTATAGGTGTTGGTTTCTTGATCGAAACCGACAATGACTTCTGAACCAATCGCACCAAGGATGGGGCGCAGTTTGGCAGCCGCGGCTTCAGCATCTGCCTGTGTGGCGATGCTGATCTCGCCGAGATCTTGAATGGCGCGGAGTACGCTTTCGTCATACAGCGCGGCGATACGGCGGATCACAGCTTCTGTTAGCACCATTTGCTTGGCAATGGCGGAGAGCGCTTCATCTTTCAGTGTGTCGCCACCCTCTTTGGTGAGCAACTCTGCACCGCGCAGGGCAGATTGCAGCAGGTATTCATCAAGCTCGTGCTGATCCTTGAGGTAACGCTCATCACGGCCTTGCTTGACCTTGTAGAGTGGTGGTTGCGCGATGTAGATGTGGCCACGCTCTACCAGCTCTGTCATCTGGCGGTAGAAGAAGGTGAGCAGCAGTGTGCGGATGTGAGCACCGTCGACATCCGCATCGGTCATGATGATGATGCGGTGATAGCGCAGCTTATCTGCACTGAAGTCGTCCTTGCCTATACCTGTGCCCAGTGCGGTAATCAGCGTAGCAATTTCCTGAGAGCCTAGCAGCTTATCGAAACGGGCTTTTTCTACGTTCAGAATCTTACCTTTGAGTGGCAAGATGGCTTGGTTTTTACGATCACGGCCTTGTTTGGCTGAACCACCGGCTGAATCACCCTCGACCAGGTAGAGTTCGCACAGGGCTGGGTCTTTTTCCTGACAATCTGCGAGCTTGCCTGGCAGGCCCATGGTATCCATCACACCTTTACGGCGGGTGATTTCACGCGCCTTACGCGCAGCTTCGCGAGCACGGGCTGCTTCTACGATCTTGCCGCAGATGATTTTGGCATCGATTGGGTTTTCTTGCAGAAACTCGGCCAGCTTGGCAGAGACCACTTCTGAAACCACTGGCTGCACTTCGGATGAAACCAGTTTGTCTTTGGTTTGTGATGAGAACTTAGGGTCTGGCACTTTCACTGAGAGCACACAGGTAATACCTTCGCGCATATCGTCGCCTGTGGTTTCTACCTTGGCTTTTTTCGCGAGGTCGGTTTGCTCAATATATTGATTGAGGGTGCGAGTCATCGCTGTGCGCAGACCTGTGAGGTGGGTACCACCATCGCGCTGCGGAATGTTGTTGGTGAAACATTGCACGGTTTCGCTGTAGGAATCATTCCACTGCATAGCGACTTCTACTGTCATACCTTCCTTCTCGCCTATGGCGTAGAAGGTTTTTGGGTGCAGAACAGTCTTGGTGCGGTTCATGTACTCGACAAAGCCTTTTACACCACCTGAGTAGGCAAAGTTTTCTGATTTGCCGTTGCGTTGATCGATCAGCTCGATTTTGACGCCATTATTCAAGAATGAAAGTTCGCGGATACGCTTGGCAAGGATTTCAAAATGGTATTCAACCAGCACAAAGGTTTCTACTGATGCCAGGAAGTGCACTTCGGTACCTCGCTTATCGGTAGTACCAGTCTCAGCCAGTGGCACAACAGGCACACCACGGCGGAACTCCATCTGGTGAACCTTGCCATTACGGTAAATCTTAAGACGCAACCAATCAGACAGCGCATTCACCACTGACACACCCACTCCATGCAGGCCACCAGAGACCTTGTAGGAGTTCTGATCGAACTTGCCGCCAGCATGGAGTTCTGTCATCACGATTTCAGCGGCTGAGCGCTTGGGATCGTGCTTGTCGTCGTCTTTAATATCAGTCGGGATACCACGGCCGTTATCGGAGACACTAATTGAGTTATCTGGATGGATGATGACCTTGATATCGTTACAGTGACCAGCTAGGGCTTCATCAATCGCGTTATCCAGAACTTCAAACACCATGTGGTGCAGGCCGCTACCATCGGATGTGTCGCCAATGTACATACCAGGACGCTTGCGTACTGCGTCCAGGCCTTCCAGAATTTTAATGCTGTCTGAGTTGTAATCGGTATTTGGTGCTTTACTTTGCGTCATGGTGTTTGTTTTTTCCGTGTTTCACGTGAAACAATAATTTTACAGGGTTGGTTTCAGGGTTAGATGCGCATTGGCATGACAACGTATTTGTAATTTGCGTCGTTTGCAACGGTCACCAGGCAGCTACTATTGGCATCTGCGAATGAGAAGATCACTTCTTCACTATCTACGTTGTTGAGCACGTCTATCATGTAAGTCACATTAAAGCCGATATCCAGGGCTTCGCTGCTATAGTTCACTTCAAGTTCTTCTTCTGCTTCTTCCTGCTCGCTATTGGTACTGATCAAGCGCAGGCTGTTTTGGCCAAGCACCAGGCGGATACCGCGATATTTCTCATTGGAAAGAATCGATGCGCGTTGCATGGAAAGCAGGATTGCCATACGGCTAACGGTGAAATGATTTTGATGACCGACTGGAATCACTCGTGTGTAATCCGGGAATTTTCCATCAATTACTTTTGAAATCAATCGGATATCACCGAACGAGAAATTCACCTGACCACTGGTGATCTCAATCGTCACCTCTTCGTCGCTGTCGTCCAATAGTTTGATTAATTCAATCACGGTTTTACGTGGCAGGATGACTTCCTGTTTATCAAAGCTTGTTGCCAGCTCTGTCGATGTGAAGCTTAGGCGGTGACCATCTGTACCGACTACATTGAGGCGATTACCGTTTACTTCAAACAACAAGCCATTGAGGTAATAGCGTATATCTTGCTGTGCCATGGCGAACTCGACCTGCTTGAATAGGCGCTTGAGGATACGCTGGCCTATGGTCACTACAGTGCTGCTTCCGCCAGATGCTTTGGTCATCACTGGGTAATCAGCGGCTGGTAGTGTTTGCAGGTTAAATTTGCTCTTACCTGCTTTCACCGTGACACGGCTATCACTGGTTGCCATATTGATATCTGTGTTCTCAGGTAATGCGCGACATATATCCAGCAGCTTCTTGGCTGAAATAGTTGTAGATAGCTCACCACCAATATCTGTATTGATTGAAAGTGAAATCTGCATTTCCAGATCTGTCGCTGTTAAAACCAGCTTTTCACTTTTTGCTTCTAATAAAAGATTTGAAAGGATGGGTAATGTATGACGTCTTTCAACTATTCCGCTTACTGAAGATAGCGGTTTTAAGAGGGTGTCTCTGTTGATCTTGATATTCATGTTATTTAAGAACCTGATATATAAATTTAATAATAGTTAATAATGTCTACAAAATCTGTTGATTACTTTTAATCTCAAAACAAATCAATTATTTACATCTTATTTAGTAGCTAGTAAAACCTTGTTGTTGCTTGTGGATAAATTGTTGCTTATTTTACCTGTTTCTTGGAATCGCGCCTAAACCGCATTTCTCTCCACAGGCTATCCACGGGATAACTTAAACAAAACTAATCACGAATTACCTGAACCAGAAAAGCGATATCACGCGAAACATTTGGATCGTTCTGCCTTAATTGCTCTACTTCATCACAAGCATGCATCACTGTTGTGTGATGCCTGCTACCAAAGGCCTCACCAATCTCCGGGAAGCTGTGATTGGTGAGTTCACGAGCTAGCGCCATGGCGATTTGCCTAGGTCTAGCAAAGTTACGTGAGCGTTTCTTGCTATACATCTCGGCTACTTTAATCTTGTAGTAATCGGCTACTGTCTTCTGGATGTTTTCCATGGTGATCTGGCGACCACGGACTGCGATTAGATCTTTAAGTGCTTCTTTAGCCAGGTGCACATCGATGGTATGGCCGGTAAATTTTGCCATGGCGACTATACGGTTTAATGCACCTTCAAGCTCACGAACACTGGAGCGAACCTGCTTGGCTATAAAGAAAGCGACGTCTTCATGTAATAAGAACTTAGCTTCTTCCGCTTTCTTCAAAAGAATAGCCACGCGCATTTCCAGCTCAGGTGGCTCAATTGCTACTGTAAGGCCCCAACTGAAGCGTGTTCGCAAGCGTTCATCCACATCAGCGATCTCCTTGGGATAAGTGTCGCAAGTGATGATGATCTGTTTCTTGGCTTCAATTAGTGAATTAAATGCGTAGAAGAATTCTTCCTGGGTACGGCTTTTCTTGGCAAAGAACTGAATATCGTCAATTAACAGTAAATCGAGCGAGTGATACTGGCGCTTGAATTCGTCGAAAGCCTTATGTTCATAAGCTTTTACCACATCAGATACATAGCGCTCTGCATGCAGGTATCTGATACGCGCTTCAGGGCGATGTTCTTTCAGATAATTTCCGATAGCCTGAGTCAGGTGGGTTTTACCCAACCCCACGCCACCGTAGATAAATAAGGGGTTGTACGCACTACCAGGATTCTCGGCGACTTGCAGTGCGGCAGCGCGTGCTAGTTGGTTGGCTTTACCAGTAACGAAATTATCAAAGGTAAAGCTGGGGTTGAGGCCGGATAATTCAGTGTTGGTTTTTGCTTTTTTAGCAGGTCTTTCACTAACCTTCACATCACTAACAGGTGCTTTGTTTACAGCTATTTCCATTACATCGTGACCGTTGTGAGCTTGGGCCTTCTTCTCGCTATTATTCATAATCGCGAGTTCGATCTCGATAGGATGTGTCAGTAGTTCTTCAGCGAGTACTTCTATGCGATGCAGGAAGCGATCTTTCACCCACTGCATGACGAAACGATTGGGCGCGAGTACGCGAATTGACCCATCAGTTGCTTCGATCTGTAAGGGCTTAATCCATGTGTTGAATTGCTGCGCGGAAAGCTCCTGCTGAAAGCGACCGAGACAAGTAGACCAAAAATTTTCCATCGGTTACCCGATACCTCACCCTTGAATTGCATTTGGAGTTTGCCTGAAATGTAGTTTTTATGGTTCAGGCACTGGCGCTGTACAGACGGAAAATATTAAGTCAATTTATGGTCGTTCTGAGCAGCGAATTTATGCTTTATTCTAGCTTGTTTAATAAAACTTATCCACAGGCTTTAACGATAGTTTTTTGAGCTATAGATAACTACAAATAAACATTGACAAAACAAGGCTAAATCGGGTTAAATGGCGCCCTTTGTTTAGAAACGCATAGAAGTCATCGGAGAATATTATGAAACGTACCTACCAACCTTCGAAAGTTCGTCGTGCACGCACCCATGGCTTTCTGGTTCGCATGAAGACACGTGGTGGTCGCGCAGTGATTGCTGCTCGTCGTGCTAAAGGCCGTGCTCGTTTAGCTGTATAAGCTATAACGAATTTCGGTGCTGCCAAGGATTGGCTTTGCCGAATTTAGGTTTTCCAAGTCAGGCAAGATTAATAAAAACGGATGATTTTTCATCCGTTTTTAATTTCCGCAAGCGTATTTCAGGCCATTTTCTCGCTATACATTACCAGCCTAACCAGCTGCATCAACCACGCTTGGGCTTGGTGGTAGCCAAGAAAATTGTACGTTTATCTGTGGATAGAAACTACATAAGACGGGTATTGCGTGAAGTCTTCAGGCATCAGCAGCAAGATTTGGCGCATGTGGACATGATAGTACGTGTGCAACGGCCATTTGCCAGGAACGATTTTACTAATGTGCAGCAGGAGTTTCTGGATCTGCTTGCCAAGTTGAATAGTAAATTTGGGTTAAATGCTAATACTGGTAAAAAACTGGATTAAACTATCTTGCGATTCTTAATAGTGGAGCGGATGTTGACTGGTTTGATCAGACTTTATCAGATCACGCTTAGCCCTTATTTTGGTCAGCAATGCAGATTTAGCCCAACTTGTTCTCACTATGCGATTGAAGCTATCAATAAGCATGGTATTCTACGCGGCTGCAGGCTTGCAGCTAGCCGTTTATCACGCTGCCACCCTTGGAATGAGGGTGGGCATGATCCTGTGCCTTGAAAAGCATATCTTTAGAAATAATTAGATAAGAGATTTATGGATACTAAGCGCCTTATTTTGTTTGTCATTTTTTCGTTCTCTATTCTTATGTTGTGGGATGGTTGGCAACGTCAACATGCACCCCAGGAGCAGACACAGCAGGTTGCTGATGCAAGTATCCCAACACCTACCCAACAAGCCGCACAAACGAGCGATGCTCCCAAGGAAAGTGATTTCCGCCTGCAGACTGCACAGCGGATTAATGTTGAGACAGATTTGTATAAGGCTGAGATCGATACTTCGGGCGGTGATCTTCGCAGGCTTGAGTTGTTAAAACACCGTTCAGCAGAATCTACAGAGAAGAATCTGGTGCTTCTTGATGATCAAGCGGCACCAATGACCTATGTGGCGCAAACTGGTTTGATAGGTGCTGACTTACCTACGCACAAGACAGTATTTACTGCAGAATCAAATAATTATGCATTGTCAGAAAATGCTGACAAGGTCGATGTGCGCCTGAGTTGGGTGGCTGCTAGTGGCCTTAAAATCGACAAAATTTATACCTTTCACCGCAATAGTTATGCGATTGATGTAACTTATCAAATTCACAACAATACTGCTGATGCTATCGAGCCATCTGTTTATTATCAGATTGTGCATGACAGCAAATCCAACCAGGGTTCAGCGATGATGCCAACCTTTACTGGCGGAGCTTATTTCACAGAAGCAGATAAGTATAAGAAGCTGAAGTTCACAGATATGGCGAAGACCAACCTTTCCAAGAATACCAAGGATGGCTGGGTTGGTTTGGTACAACATTACTTTGTCAGTGCATGGATCCCTAAAACCGGCTTGGATAGAGAGTTTTATACCAAGAAGCTTGGTGAGAATATATTCTCAATTGGTAGCGTAAGTGCTTTGGGCAAGATAGCCCCGGGCGCTAGCCTTGATGTTACAGCTCAATATTATGCGGGCCCTCAAACACAGGAATACCTGAAGAAGACTGCGCCTGGTTTGGAATACACGGTTGATTATGGCTGGTTGACAGTGATTGCTTCACCATTATTCTGGGTACTTTCAGCGATAGAAAAACTGGTAGGTAACTGGGGTGTAGCTATCATCATGCTTACAGTATTACTTAAAGCAATATTCTTCCCTTTATCTGCTGCCAGCTATCGTTCTATGGCCCAGATGCGCGAGCTTGCACCTAGACTACAAAGCTTGAAAGAAAAATTTGGCGATGATCGCCAAAAGATGCAACAAGCGATGATGGAGCTCTACAAGACAGAGAAGATTAACCCTATGGGTGGATGTTTGCCTATCCTGATTCAAATCCCTGTCTTTATCTCACTCTATTGGGTGCTGATGGGTACGGTCGAGTTGCGTCATGCACCGTTTATGCTATGGATACATGACTTGGCGGCAAAAGACCCGCTCTATGTATTGCCTGTGCTGATGGCTATATCCATGTTCGTACAGACCAAACTTAACCCTAAGCCAACTGACCCAGTTCAGGCCAAGGTGATGATGATCATGCCTATCGTATTCAGTGTGTTCTTCTTCTTCTTCCCTGCTGGTCTGGTACTTTACTGGTTGGTGAACAACATCCTTTCTATCGCACAACAGTGGCAGATTAATCGCATGATTCATAATGAGAATCTTGCGAAAAAGAAAGGGAATGCAAGCCGCTAAGGATTACACAGATACCATAGCCGCTATCGCCACAGCCCCTGGCTCTGGCGGTATCGGCGTAGTCAGGGTATCTGGTCCTGCAAGCCTATCAATAGCCCAAGCCATACTGGGCCATTGCCCCTCCCCTCGTCATGCTGCATATCTAGATTTCAAAGAAGCAGATGGCACTTTGATAGACCGCGGTATCGCGATCTACTACCAGAATCCACATTCATATACAGGTGAAGATGTGCTTGAGCTACAGGCACATGGAGGCCCTGCATTAATGCAATTGTTGCTGACCCGCTGCCTTAATCTGGGTGCACGGCAGGCAGCCCCAGGCGAATTTACGCGCAGAGCATATCTAAATGATAAGCTGGATTTGGCACAGGCAGAGGCTGTGGTCGACATCATCAACGCATCTACTGCAGAAGCTGCGCGGAGTGCCATGCGATCTCTGTCGGGTGAGTTCTCTAACCGTATCTATGACTTGCTGAGTCGTCTGGTAGATTTGCGCATGTATGTCGAGGCTTGTCTGGATTTCCCTGAGGAGGAGATAGATTTTATTACTCAGGGTCGCGTTTCAGAAAAGCTTGCAGATATCAGTGTTGAGTTGGATAAAATATTCAAAGAAGCGAAACAGGGAAATTTGCTTCGTGAAGGTATACAAGTTGTTTTGATCGGCCAGCCTAACGTAGGTAAATCCAGTTTGATTAATCAGCTTGCTGGTGAAGAAATAGCAATCGTTACTCCAATTGCTGGAACAACCCGTGACACTATCAAAAGTAGCATTCAGATTAATGGCGTTCCCTTACATGTGATTGATACTGCCGGGTTGCGTGAAACTGAGGATGAAGTAGAAAAGTTCGGAATTGCTCGAACTTGGCGAGCTCTAGAAAACGCGCATATCGCATTATTATTGATAGATGCAGCTCATGGTATTGGCGAAGCAGAAAAATCGATTCTAGGTCGGTTATCTTCAGTTTTACCAAAAATCTGGGTCCATAATAAAATTGATCTGAGTACCCAACCACCCAAACTAGATTTGATTGATGGTGAAGCACATATCTATCTTTCTGCAAAAACAGGTTTAGGGGTAGATCTGTTACGAGGGCAATTATTAAAGCATGCAGGTTGGCAATCGTCTGGAGAAGGAGTCTTTATGGCACGTACCAGACATCTTGAGGCTATGAGAAAAGTTGAATTTCACCTGGACCGTGCAAAACAAAATCTTCAACAATCTGAGTTGTTAGCTGAAGAATTACGTTTAGCACAAGAAGATTTGAATTCGATTACTGGTGAATTCACTACGGAGGATTTGCTTGGTGAGATTTTTAGTAGGTTCTGTATTGGAAAATAAGTAATAGATTCAACTATTTTTCGTTCTCGTCTTTAGTTTCGACGCCGTAATTATTCACCACATCATTATCTTCCATGTACTTGTAGAATTTGGTGTTGGCCTTATCAATGTCCGTGTATGACTTGTAAATTTGTCTTACAGCTAGCGTCCATTGCGCAAAAGACCGAATTGTTTCACGTGAAACATCCTTACCCTCCATGCCATCTTCAGCTCCTTCAACATTATGCTTAACCCCGGTAATCATCGCTGCGATCAGATTATCTTTATGTAGAAGACTTTCGGTAATCACACCAATTACATGAGTTGATACTAATGCTAGCCAAGACCAGGCAAGAAAGAAATGCAGTGGCTGAAGAATGTCTGAAGCATCAATTAGCCACCCATCGTTATAAACTAGATATCCACTGATGACGGTGAGCAGGCCAATTAGCAGCATTGCGTAAATAACTAAAGAGCCGGCGGGGTTGTGACCCACAAACGGTTTTGCATTTCCCTTAGCAAAATCAATTACATACCTAGCGGCGCGAAGGGGGTTGAGAGGGAAAGATTGAAAACTGGCATAACCAGTATTCATCAAACCCCAGATGATTCTTGCAGAAATAAGACCGCCGGCTACATAACCAGCATTTACGTGAATAATTCTATACCACTCAGAGGTGTGAGTGGCGAACGCAACAATGAATGCGGCTACGAGGGACCAGTGAAAGATTCTTACAAACGGATCCCAAACGTACCGCATTCAGTCTCCTCTACTTACTTAACTGAGATAAGGTAAGTAATGAAGTTTGCTTTTTCTTGCGCAGTGCAATCGCGATTGATGATGTCATTGCAGTGCTTGGTAAAATTCTTTTCGACTTTTTCTACAGAGGCAAAACGCTTTTCATTTGCAGCTGGTGCCAATGGGCGAATTGGCTTGCCAGTAATGATATGCTTACCATTATCTGCAGGGTTGCTTGTGTGGCATGATGCACAAGCTACTGTCTTACCGTGAACAAGTAATTCACGATTAAAAAATGCTTTGCCATCTTCTGCAGATGGGCTGGTATACCTTGCGTCAATGTTCTTGGCAATAGTGGCGTATTTGTCAGCAAGCTTTTGGGCAGTATCTACATCAGCAGCAGCGGTAATAGCTGTCAATGACAAGATCGCGAAAAGCGAGGCCGTAAGTTTTTTCATGATGCACTCCTGAGTTTAAAGTTATTAGTAAAGCAGATTCATATTATTTCATATTAAACGAATACTGTGCCAAATCTATTTCACAACAATGACAAATTGTAATAATTGGATGTAATTAATAAACCACCTTAAAGATACATATGGTTATTAAGGAAGAAGGCTTGTGCAGCTATGATGTTTCAAAATGCCGATTAATTGTGTCGAATGTTTCACGTGAAACATCAACGTTTAGAATGACGAGTCAGGCGCTTTGCAGTAACATACGCAACCTTGGCTTCTAATTATTGAAATCTATGCAATTCCCTGAAAAATTTGATGTTATTGTGGTTGGCGGCGGTCATGCGGGCACAGAAGCGGCATTGGCTGCAGCGCGTATGGGTCAAAAAACCCTGCTATTGACACACAATATCGAAACTCTGGGTCAGATGTCCTGCAATCCATCAATTGGTGGTATAGGCAAAGGTCATCTCGTGAAAGAGGTTGATGCGCTAGGTGGGGCTATGGCTGCGGCCACGGATGAGGGTGGCATTCAGTTTCGCATTCTGAATTCGAGCAAGGGCCCTGCGGTGCGAGCAACTAGGGCGCAGGCTGATCGTGTCTTATATAAAGCTGCCATTCGCCGCCGACTTGAAAATCAACCTAATCTCTGGTTATTTCAACAGGCCGTGGACGATATTATTCTGGAAGGCGACCGTGTTGCTGGTGTAATCACTCAAATCGGTTTGCGATTTAATGCAAAAGCTGTGGTACTTACAGCCGGTACCTTTCTTGGTGGTTTAGTGCATGTTGGTTTGCAAAGTTATAGTGCTGGCCGTGCGGGTGATCCGCCAGCTATCTCCCTTGCTGCTCGTTTACGTGAAATTGGCTTGCCAGCGGGCAGGCTTAAAACGGGCACTCCGCCACGCATCGATGGTCGTACCATTGATTATTCTGTGATGCTGGAACAACCGGGCGATAATCCTGCGCCTGTTTTTTCCTTTTTAGGTCATGCAGGCCAGCATCCTAAACAGTTGCCTTGCTGGATTACGCATACCAATGAGCGAACGCACGATATTATTCGTAGTGGCCTGGATAGATCTCCAATGTATACAGGTGTGATTGAAGGGGTTGGCCCACGCTACTGCCCTTCAGTCGAAGACAAGATACATCGCTTTGCCGATAAAGAATCACATCAGATTTTCCTTGAGCCGGAAGGCTTGGAAACCAATGAAATTTATCCCAATGGTATCTCGACTAGTTTGCCATTTGATATTCAGTATCAATTAGTGCGCTCTATCCAAGGTTTGGAAAATGCCCATATTTTGCGTCCCGGCTATGCGATCGAATACGATTACTATGACCCGAGAGGCTTGAAAAACTCATTAGAAACTAAGGCAGTTAGCGGATTATTTTTTGCTGGGCAAATCAATGGCACCACAGGCTACGAAGAAGCCGCCGCTCAAGGCCTGCTGGCAGGAGCTAATGCTGCATTACAAGCGCGTGGTGATGAGAGTTGGTGCCCAAGCCGCGACCAAGCTTATTTGGGTGTGTTGGTCGATGACCTGATTACGCGAGGTGTTACGGAGCCTTATCGTATGTTTACCAGTCGTGCGGAATATCGATTAATGCTACGTGAAGATAATGCAGATATGCGTCTTACTGAAGCCGGTCGGAAAATCGGTTTGGTGGACGATGCACGTTGGGAAGCATTTTCGCGCAAACAGGAAGCTGTTATTCGCGAGCAGGAGCGATTGAAATCGACTTGGGTGCAACCAGCCAGTTTGCCCGAGGCAGATGCCTTGAGGGTGTTGGGTAAGCCTATAGAGCACGAGTATTCACTATTTGAGTTGCTGCGTCGTCCAGAAATTAGCTATCAGGCATTGTTAAGTTTGCCAGGTGCTGGGGATGCGATAACTGATGAAGCTGTATTGCAGCAAATAGAAATTGCAGCTAAATATCAGGGTTATATTGATCGTCAGCATGAAGAAATTGAACGTCAAAAAGGTAGCGAAAACATGCTGTTACCTGAGGATATTGATTATAGCGACGTGCATGGCCTGTCAATTGAAGCACAGCAAAAGCTTAAAGCACAGCGACCGCAAACCATAGGCCAGGCTAGCCGGATTTCTGGTTTAACACCTGCAGCAATTTCATTGCTGATGGTTTATCTAAAGCGTAAAAGCCGTGCTAAAAAATTAGATAAGTCTGACGAAAAAGTAGCATGAGCCTGGCACTAAAGCTCGAACAAGGCTTAAAACAAGCCGGTTTGGATATTTCTGCTGAAAAACAGCAACAGCTATTAGCCTATCTTGCCTTGATACAAAAGTGGAACAAGGTGCATAACCTGACCGCGGTGCGAGACCCAGAGCAAATGGTGATTTTGCACCTACTTGATAGCTTGGTCGTGATGCCACATATCAAGGTAAAGCGCCTGTTGGATGTCGGAAGTGGTGCGGGCTTACCGGGAATTCCACTGGCGATTTGTATGCCGGATTTGCAAGTGACAACTTTGGATTCTAACCAGAAAAAAGCCAGTTTTATGCGTCAAGCGAAGGCTGAGCTTGGATTGAGTAATTTAGAAGTTGTTAGTACACGAGTAGAACAATATCAGCCAGCGGAAAAGTTCGAGGCTGTAATATCACGAGCCTTCTCAGATTTATCTCTGTTTGTGAAATTGACTCAGCACTTGTGCGCAGCTAGTGGCAATTGGTTAGCAATGAAAGGCGTTGTGCCTGAAGATGAATTGCATGAGCTCAAGGCAAAGACTGGTATTGAGCCTTCAGTAGTAGTTGCACTAGAAGTGCCGTTTTTAGATGCCCAGCGCCATTTGCTATTTTTGCCTAACAAGATTCAGTAAAAAAGATTGAAGTGATTTGACTATGCGAATTCTGGCTATTACTAATCAAAAAGGTGGGGTTGGTAAAACGACCACTTGCGTGAACCTTGCAGCGAGTCTCGCGGCACAAAAAATTCGTGTGTTACTTATAGATTTGGATGCTCAGGGCAATGCGACCACGGGAAGTGGCATCGACAAAGCTGCGCTAAAGCAGACCATTTATCAAGTGTTGATTGGTGATAAAACGCTTAAAGAAGTAATTACAGTATCAGAAAAAGGCAAGTTCGATATCGCGCCAGCCAGCCGTGATCTGGCAGGCGCAGAGGTGGAGCTGGTGAATGAGTTTGGTCGGGAGACAAGGCTGAAGCATGCATTGGCTGAGCTAAATAATAGCTATGACTATGTGCTATTGGATTGCCCCCCTGCTCTTAATCTGGTGACTGTAAATGCCTTAACCGCTGCGGATGCGGTAATGATTCCCATGCAATGCGAATACTATGCGTTGGAAGGTCTATCGGACTTGGTGAATACGATTAAAAAAGTACGTACTCATTTGAATCCGAAGTTGGAGATAGAAGGTCTGCTACGTACCTTGTTTGATAATCGCAATATGCTTGCGCAGCAAGTATCAAACCAGTTGGTGAGTCATTTTGGCGATAAGGTTTATAAAAGTGTAATACCGCGGAATATTCGCTTAGCAGAAGCGCCAAGCTATGGCATGCCAGCATTGATTTATGATCGCTCATCCAAAGGTGCGCAAGCTTATGTCGAGCTAGCCAAAGAAGTGATCGGTCGCAGCAAGGCCAAATTAAAAGCTGCTGCTAGTTTAGAAAAGAAAGTTTAGGGAGTTTCAATGGTAAAACCAAAAGGTTTGGGTCGTGGATTGGATGCTCTACTGTCTGGGGACGTCGATAATGCTGATGAGGCCGGTAGCTTAACGACATTGGCCGTAGGGCAACTGCAGCCAGGAAAATATCAGCCACGTACTCATATGGACCAGGAATCACTGCAAAACCTTGCCGATTCCATCAAGGCTCAGGGCATCATGCAACCAATTCTGGTGCGCCAGATTGCAGTGGATCGTTACGAGATCATTGCTGGCGAACGTCGCTGGCGCGCATCTCAGCTTGCAGGCTTGAAGGAAGTGCCAGTATTGGTGCGAGAGATTGCCGATGAATCTGCGCTGGCAATGGCGCTAATCGAAAATATACAGCGTGAAAATCTCAATCCCATAGAGGAAGCCAACGGTATCAAACGCCTGATTGATGAATTTGGTATGACGCATGAATCAGCAGCGCAGGCAGTTGGCCGCTCTCGTAGCGCAGTGACAAATCTGCTTCGCTTACAGAACTTGCATGAGAATGTGCAAGATATGCTTGTGCGTGGACGTTTGGATATGGGGCATGCACGTGCTTTGTTGGGCTTGCAAGGAGCTAAACAGATTATAGCCGCTGAGGAAATTGCCCAAAAAGGATTGTCGGTGCGAGAAGCTGAGCAGTTGGTAAAACGCCTGAGCGAAGACCGTGTTAGGACAGAAAAAAAAGTTACTTACGATCACGATGTGGAGCGATTGCAAGAAGAGCTGGCAGAGTTTTTGGGTGCACAAGTAAAAATCGATGCAGCAAGTAATGGCGCGGGAACCATGAAAATTCGATACGGCAGTCTTGATCAGTTGGATGGCATTATTGCCAAATTACGCCGCTAGTATTGTTAAAACACACTACGTCGGGCTTGACTAAAGCTCAATAAAACAAGACAATCGCGGACTTCGCATAGTTGACATAAGACCCTCTGGCAATAAATGAAGGGGGCGCAGTATGGAAAATACCAAAACAGCAGATGTTTTCAGGCAAATGGCAAAGTGGCAGATATTGGCTACAAGCGTCGTTGCTATAGGAGCATTTTTTCTGTCTGGATTACATGGTGCACTGTCAGCGCTGGCGGGTGGATGGGCAGCAATTGCGGGTGGATACGCAGCCTCACTAATAGCCAAACGCGGAGACGACAAGAAAGAGCCTGGCGCTATACTCATTAGCATGCTAAAGGCCGAGGCAGTCAAAATTATAGTGATTGCCGCACTGCTTTTAATCACATTTAAGGTTTACACAGAGAATCTCGTGCCGCTCGCCTTGATACTGGGCTTGGCTGCATCTGCGATTTTATCTGGGGCCGCAGTTACTTCTTTGAACGAAAAAAGTGAAATTTAGGGTTTAGATTTTATGTCTACAGAACAAGCATTAACACCGGCTGAATATATTGCACACCATTTATCGTTCAATACACATGCTATCGGTCAGGGTAGCTTCTGGTCATTGCACGTTGATACATTAGTGATGTCTGTAGTGCTTGGTGTGATTGCCATGGGCCTGATCTGGTGGGTGGTGCGCGGTGCGACAGCTGGTGTACCTAGCAAGCGCCAAGCTTTTGTTGAGTTGTTATTTACTTTTGTTGATGATCAGGTAAAAAATATTTACCACGGTAATCGTCATACATTTATTGCGCCAGCAGCGCTAACGGTGTTTGTCTGGATTCTTCTGATGAATTCCATGGATTTCCTGCCTGTTGACTGGGTTGCCAGTCTGGTGGGCATGATAGGCGGCGAGCATACTAAATGGCGCGTCGTTCCTACTTCAGATATCAACACTACTTTCGCCTTGGCCCTGACTGTATGGTTCTTGATGATTTTCTTCGCAATCAAGGCCAAAGGGCTCGGTGGCTGGATACACGAGCTGTTCTGTTCACCTTTCGGCACTAATCCACTGATCTGGCCAGCAAACTTCCTGTTTAATCTTATCGAATACGTCTCAAAGCCACTTTCACACTCACTGCGTCTCTTCGGCAATATGTATGCTGGTGAAGTGATCTTCCTGTTGCTAGGCCTATGGGCTGCAACTGGTATTACCGGAACAATTGCTGGTGCGATTCTGGGTGCTGGCTGGTCTATTTTCCACATCCTGATTGTTGCCTTACAGGCATTTATTTTCATGATGTTGACAGTGGTTTATCTGGCCATGGCGCATGAGAGTCACTAGTTAGAGATTTAGTCGTTTTTGTTTGATTGTTTTTGATAGTTGTAATGTGTAGTACCCCTCAATATTGAAAGGAAAAGTAATGGAAAGCGTACAATTTTTAGCGATGATTCAAGCCTACACCGGTATCGGCATTGGTCTGATCATTGGTCTGGGTGCAGCTGGTGCCTGTATCGGTATCGGTATCATGTGTGCAAGCTTCCTGGAAGGCGCAGCTCGTCAACCAGAAATGATCCCAGCTCTGCAAGGTAAGGTATTCCTGCTGTTGGGTCTGATCGACGCTTCTTTCATTATCGGTGTTGGTCTGGCAATGATGTTTGCGTTTGCTAACCCATTATTAAGCGTAGTTGCTCACTAAGCTAATCAAAACAATTTATTAGCCTAGAGGTACGGGAGCAAAAATGGATATTAATTTCACACTTGTAGCACAAGCGATTGCATTCTTCGTGCTGATTGTGTTCACAATGAAGTTTGTATGGCCGCCTCTGCTTACTGCAATCGAAACACGTCAAAAAACCATTGCCGATGGTCTGGCAGCTGGTGAGCGTGGTCGTAGTGAGTTGGAACAAGCTTCCAAACGTTCTGCTGAAGCCCTTAATGAAGCCAAGCAACGCGCCACTGATATTATTGGCCAGGCTGAAAAACGTGCAACAGAGATTGTTGAAGAAGCAAAGAATGCAGCTAAGGCCGAAGGTGACCGCATTATTGCTGGTGCTAAAGCAGAGATCGAACAGGAAGTCAGTCGCGCTAAAGAGGGTCTGCGTACCCAAGTTTCAGTGTTGGCGATTGCCGGAGCAGAGAAGATTCTGCGCAAAGAGATTGATGCTAAAGCTCATGCAGATATGTTGAACACCATCGCAAACGAGCTCTAAGTAAAGAGAAGGCAGCAAGATTATGGCTGAAGTAGTCACCATTGCAAGACCTTATGCTGTAGCGGCTTATCGCCTGGCTAAGGAAAAAAATGCGCTGGATAACTGGTCAAGCATGTTAGGTTTTGCCGCATCTGTTGTTACAGATGCTCAAATGCAGGCCTTTATTGATGATCCCAAGGTTGTGTCTAGCGATCTTGAGCGTGTATTCCTCTCCGTATGTGGAGATAAGCTGAATGAGCCAGGTGTAAACCTGATCAAGTTGCTTGTGGAATATGGTCGCTTATCCATGCTGCCAGACGTTGCTGCAGCTTTTGAAGAACTGAAAGCGCAGGACGAAGGTGTACTTGAAGCCGAGATTACTGCTGCCTCCAAGCCTACAGATGCTGAAGTAAAAGCATTGGTTAAGCGCTTGGAAGCTAAGTTTGGTAAAAAAGTCGAAGCAAGCGTCAAAGTGGACCCCGAATTAATTGGCGGGATTAAAATTTTAGTCGGCGATACGGTCATTGACGCTTCCGTCAAAGGCCAATTGCAACAGTTGGCCTATACGCTGATAGGTTAGGCTGAGAAAGCTTAGGAGAATTTGTAATGCAGTTATCCACATCAGAAATCAGTGAACTGATTAAGAGCAGATTAGAGAATTTCTCTACTAGTGCTGAAGCGCGTACCCAAGGTACCGTAATCTCAGTGACTGACGGTATCGTTCGTATTCACGGCCTTTCAAACGTTATGGCTGGCGAAATGATTGAATTCCCAGGTAACACCTTTGGTTTGGCGCTCAACCTTGAGCGTGATTCTGTTGGTGCCGTTATTCTGGGTGATTACGAACACATCACCGAAGGTGATACATGTAAATGTACCGGCCGTATTCTGGAAGTGCCAGTTGGTCCAGAATTGATTGGTCGTGTAGTGAATGCTCTGGGTCAGCCTATTGATGGCAAAGGCCCAATTAATGCAAAAATGACAGACAAGATCGAAAAGGTAGCGCCAGGCGTTATTGCTCGTAAATCTGTTTCACAGCCAGTACAAACCGGCTTGAAGTCAATTGACTCCATGGTGCCAGTTGGTCGCGGTCAACGTGAGTTGATCATTGGTGACCGTCAGACTGGCAAGACTGCTGTTGCAGTTGATGCCATCATCAATCAAAAGGGTCAGAACATGACCTGTATCTACGTTGCGATCGGCCAAAAGGCTTCTACAATCGCTAACGTGGTACGTAAGCTTGAGCAATACGGCGCGATGGAATACACCATCGTTGTTGCAGCTTCTGCTTCAGACTCAGCAGCGCTGCAATTCATTGCACCATATGCTGGTTGCACCATGGGTGAATACTTCCGTGACCGTGGTCAAGATGCACTGATTGTTTACGATGACTTGACCAAGCAAGCGATTGCTTATCGTCAAATCTCCCTGTTGCTGCGCCGCCCACCAGGCCGCGAAGCTTATCCAGGCGACGTTTTCTACATCCACTCACGTTTGCTTGAGCGTGCTGCTCGTGTTAACGAAGAATATGTTGAGAAATTCACTAACGGTGAAGTTAAAGGCAAGACAGGTTCATTGACCGCATTGCCAGTGATTGAAACTGCTGCTGGTGACGTTTCCGCGTTCGTTCCAACCAACGTGATTTCGATTACTGACGGTCAGATCTTCCTGGAAACCGACTTGTTCAACGCTGGTATCCGTCCTGCGATTAACGCTGGTATTTCAGTGTCTCGTGTTGGTGGTGCAGCTCAAACCAAGGTTATCAAGAAGCTGGGTGGCGGTGTGCGTCTGGCATTGGCTCAGTATCGTGAACTGGCTGCGTTCGCGCAGTTCGCTTCTGATCTGGACGAAGCAACCCGTAAGCAATTGGACCGTGGTCGTATGTTCACAGAACTGATGAAGCAAGCTCAGTATGCGCCATTAAGTGTATCTGAAATGGCAATCTCATTACTGGCAGCGAACAAGGGTTATTTTGATGATGTGCCAGTTGCAAAGACTCTGACATTTGAGTCTGCACTGCATGCATTCCTGAAATCCAAGTATAAGAGCCTGATGGACAAAATCGAAACCAGCAAGGATCTTCCTGGTGACGATGAAAAAGCCGCAGAAGCTGCGATTCAAGATTTCAAAGCAACCAACGCTTATTAATTTGGCGCTTTGAATCTCGTAAACATTTAGCTAACTCGTACTGAACAGACAGGCAGACTAAACAATGGCCGGTAGCAAAGAAATCCGTACCAAGATCAAGAGCGTTGAAAATACGCGCAAGATCACCAAAGCCATGGAAATGGTGGCAGCATCTAAAATGCGTAAGGCGCAGGAAAGAATGCGCGCTGCCCGCCCTTATGCGGAAAAAATCCGCAACGTGGCGGCTCACCTTTCCAAGGCTAGCTCTGAATACAAGCATCCATTCCTTATCAAGCGTGAGAACGTTGCAAACGTAGGTTTGATCGTAATCAGCTCTGACAAAGGCTTGTGTGGTGGTTTGAATACCAACGTGCTGCGTATGTCGATTAACCAGATGAAAACATGGGAATCCGATAAAAAGGGTGTCTCTGTGAGTGCGATTGGTAACAAGGCGTTTGGTTTTATGACCCGCGTTGGCGCTAACGTCAAATCACATGTAGCTGGTCTGGGTGATACTCAGCATATCGATAAGCTGATTGGGCCAGTCAAGCTATTACTGGATGCTTATATTGCAGGTGAGATCGACCAATTGTTTGTCTGCTACACCCGTTTTATCAATACCATGAAGCAAGAGCCTGTGATGGAGCAAGTATTGCCCCTGACTGGTGAAAGCCTTGGTACTGCTGAAGGCCACTGGGATTACATCTATGAGCCAGGCGCTCAGGAAGTGATCGATGATTTGATGGTACGTTACATCGAATCCCTGATTTTCCATGCGGTAGCGGAAAATATGGCGTCAGAACAAAGCGCCCGTATGGTCGCGATGAAGTCTGCGTCCGATAACGCGAAGAGCGTGATTGGTGAGCTTAAGCTGGTTTACAACAAGGCTCGTCAGGCTGCGATTACCAAAGAAATTTCAGAAATTGTCGGTGGCGCAGCGGCGGTTTAAGCCAGGCGTCTGAGTACGTAACGAATAAGTATTGATTGAGGAAACCAAGATGAGTCAAGGTAAAGTAGTTCAATGTATTGGTGCGGTGGTTGACGTTGAGTTCCCACGTGACCAGATGCCTAAGGTTTATGATGCACTGATTATCGATGAAGAAGGCTCCTTCGCTGAAGCTGGCCTGACATTGGAAGTTCAACAGCAATTGGGTGACGGCATTGTTCGTACCATTGCCATGGGCTCCAGCGATGGTTTGCGTCGCGGCATGAAGTTCAAGGCTACAGGTAGCCAGATCACTGTGCCAGTCGGTGTAGGTACGCTGGGCCGTATTATGGACGTATTGGGTCGCCCTATCGATGAGGCTGGTCCTATCGATTCTGACGAACGTCGTTCTATTCACCAAAAGGCACCAGCTTTTGATGAGCTCTCCCCTTCTGTTGACCTGCTCGAAACAGGCATCAAGGTGATTGACTTGGTTTGCCCATTCGCTAAGGGTGGTAAGGTTGGTCTGTTTGGTGGTGCGGGTGTAGGTAAGACCGTGAACATGCTGGAACTGATCAACAACATCGCTAAGCAGCACTCTGGTTTGTCAGTGTTTGCCGGTGTGGGTGAGCGTACCCGTGAAGGTAACGACTTCTACCATGAAATGGCAGAAGCTGGCGTTATCAAACTGGATAACATGAAGGAATCTAAGGTAGCGATGGTGTTCGGTCAGATGAACGAACCACCAGGCAATCGTCTGCGTGTAGCGCTGTCTGGTTTGACCATGGCTGAAAAATTCCGTGACGAAGGCCGTGATATTCTGTTCTTCGTTGACAACATCTACCGTTACACACTGGCTGGTACTGAAGTATCTGCGTTGCTCGGTCGTATGCCTTCAGCTGTGGGTTACCAACCTACTCTGGCTGATGAAATGGGCCGTCTGCAAGAGCGTATTACTTCAACCAAGGTTGGTTCTATTACTTCTATCCAAGCGGTATACGTACCTGCGGATGACTTGACTGACCCATCACCAGCCACCACATTCCAACACTTGGATTCAACTGTTGTGTTGTCACGTGATATTGCTTCTCTGGGTATTTACCCAGCGGTTGATCCACTGGATTCATCATCACGTCAGCTGGACCCATTGGTTGTGGGCGAAGAACACTATTCAGTAGCTCGTTCAGTTCAATCAACACTGCAACGCTACAAAGAACTGCGCGACATTATCGCGATTCTGGGTATGGACGAACTGTCACCTGAAGACAAGCTGATCGTAAGCCGTGCGCGTAAGATCCAGCGCTTCCTGTCACAGCCATTCCACGTTGCTGAAGTATTTACCGGCGCGCCTGGTAAATATGTACCACTGAAAGAAACCATCAAGGGCTTTAAGGCAATTGTAGCTGGTGAATATGACCATCTGCCAGAACAAGCTTTCTACATGGTTGGCGGTATTGAAGAAGCGGTTGAAAAGGCCAAAACCCTTAACTAATTTGGGATAAAAGATTATGGCATCAACAATTCATATCGATGTGGTAAGTGCTGAAGAGTCCATCTTCTCTGGTGTAGCTGAGTTTGTAGCTGCACCAGCAAGTCAGGGCGAAGTTGGTATTTACCCCAATCACGCACCGCTGATCACCAGTATTAAAGCTGGTGCTTTGCGCGTGAAGCTGCCCAACGAAGCGGTAGAACAACTGATTTTTGTTTCTGGCGGTGTATTGGAAGTGCAACCAGGTGTGATTACTGTACTCGCAGATACTGCGATACGCGGTGAAGATCTTGATCAAGCCAAGGCAGAAGAAGCCAAACGCGCTGCAGAAGAAGCAATCAAAGACAACAAGTCTTCCATTGACTATGCAATGGCGCAAGCAGAGTTGTCAGAAGCGATTGCTCAACTGCAGGCAATTGAGCGCTTACGTAAGATCAAACACTAATCGTGATTTGATAGATAAAAAGGCAGCCTTGTGGCTGCCTTTTTTGTTTATACTTTCAATTAATATCAACAGAAAACTCTATGAGCACCAAACCACTTAATGTCGTCATCCTTGCCGCAGGCAAAGGTACTCGCATGTACTCTATGCTGCCTAAGGTGTTACATCAGCTAGCAGGCAAACCACTGCTACAGCATGTCATCGATAGTGCGAAATCTCTACAGCCAAAAAAAATGATAGTGGTCTATGGCTATGGTGGTGATACGGTTCCCAAGGCTTTTGCGCATGAAGATATTATCTGGGCTAATCAGGCAGAACAGTTAGGTACTGGCCATGCTTTGCAACAGGCCATGCCTCACTTGGATACAGACGCAACTACTCTGATTCTGCTTGGTGATGTACCGCTGGTGAATGCAGAAAGCTGTCAGGCCTTGCTGGATGAGACCTTGACTCTGGGTTTGATGTCATTCAAGAAGCCAGACCCAACAGGTTATGGCCGTATCGTCCGCAATAGCTCCGGTATTGTCATGTCTATTGTTGAGCACAAGGATGCTAACGAACAGCAACGCCAGATCAATGAAGTCAACACAGGTATCATCGCGGCTGATAACAAACACCTCACGAGCTGGCTCAGCCGCCTGACTAACCATAATGCCCAAGGTGAATACTATCTGACGGATATCGTCGCCATGGCTGCGCAGGACGTGAATCGGGCTGTTGCAGAAATCAGTGATGATGAGTCATCTGATGAATCCTGGTTGGAAAATGAAAATACAGCACACATCGTCACTACCCACATTGTTAATGATGAATGGGAAGTTGCCGGCGTTAACTCTAAACAGGATCTTGCCCAGTTGGAACGCATCTATCAGACAAGAAATGCTGAAAAACTGCTGAAAGCAGGCGTTACCCTGCGAGATCCATCGCGCCTCGATGTACGTGGTGAACTGACTGTGGGACAGGATGTCGAGATTGACATTGGTTGCATTTTTGAAGGCAAGGTGAATCTGGCTGATGGTGTCAAGATCGGCGCCCATTGCGTGATTAAAGACAGCAGCATAGGTACAGGCACAGTTGTTGCACCATT
>Ga0265327_10001407_pt1 | contig 30661 bp, 28 predicted proteins | sample 41621metaG_FD_202089 | JGI IMG/M metagenome (GOLD analysis project Ga0265327, IMG submission 202089) | Rhizosphere microbial communities from Carex aquatilis grown in University of Washington, Seatle, WA, United States - 4-16-21 metaG | ecosystem: Host-associated > Plants > Roots > Rhizosphere...
ACCACGTCACCTCTGCGCAACCCGTCCTGCTGGGCGACGGTCTCTGCGTGCCCGGGCCAGGTGGCGAAACTGACGATCTGGTCCTGCACGTTCGACGTCGGCGTTCCGAAGTACAAGATGGCGCCGTAGGCGAGCAGGAATGCCATGAGGAAGTGCATGAACGACCCGGCGCAGGCGACGATGATCCGCCTGTTGAACGGCTGCCGGCGGTAGGTGCGCTCCTCGTCGGCCGGGTCGATCTCCTCGAGGTTGCTCATCCCGGGGATCTTCACGTAGCCCCCGGCCGGGATGGCCTTGATCCCGTACTCGGTCTCTCCCCGGCGCACCGACCACAGCTTCGGGCCGAAGCCGACGAAATACTCGGTCACCTTCATGCCGGACCACTTGGCCGTGGCGAAGTGGCCGAGCTCGTGGATCATCACCATCAGGATCACCGCCACGATGACGATGAGCAGGGGCGCCCAGCCGGCCAGGAGGAAGAGGGCCACCACCGTGGCGATCCCCACGCCCAGGCGTAGCAGCGCCCATTTGCTCGAGCGCGACGGTTCGGGCGGCCCCTCCGCTCCGACCGGCTCACCGGGCGTCGGCGGCACGGGGGCCATGGTGGGGGTGTCGGTGGCGGTCATGCGGCCACCGTGCGTTGCGCCACGGCCCGCTCCGCCCACCGCCGGGCCTGGCGGTCGGCCTCGAGCACGTCGTCGACCGACGACATCGGCCCGTCGGTGCAGGCGTCCAGCGCTCCGGCTACCACCTGGGCGATCCCCGGCCAGGAGAGCTCCCGGGCCAAGAAGGCGGCCACCGCCACTTCGTTGGCGGCGTTGAGCCACGCCGGGGCGGCACCGCCCTGGCGGGCCGCCCGGTAGGCGAGATCGAGACAGGCGAAGACCTTGCGATCGGGCGGCTCGAAGGTGAGCTCCATCGGGGCCGACCAGTCGATGGCCCCAAAGGGCGTGTTGATCCGCTCCGGCCAGCCCATGGCGTACCCGATGGCCAGTCGCATGTCGGGGCGGGACAGCTGGGCCATGGTGGCCCCGTCGACCGTCTCGACCATCGAGTGGACCACCGACTGGGGGTGGACCACCACCTCGATCCGGTCGACCTCGATCCCGAACAGCTCTCGGGCCTCGAGGACCTCGAGCCCCTTGTTCATCAAGGTGGAGCAGTCGACAGTGATCTTGGGACCCATCTGCCAGGTCGGGTGGTGCAGGGCGTCTTCGACGGTGACCTCGGCCAGCTCGCTCAGCGTGCGGCCCCGGAACGGACCGCCCGACGCCGTCACCAAGAGACGCTTGACCGCCGAGGTGTCCCCGTCCGAGGAGCCGGCCGCCGCCAGGCACTGGTGGATCGCACAGTGCTCGGAGTCCACCGGCACGATCTCGGCCCCCGGGGTCTGACGGGCCCGCTGCACGACCGGGGCCGCGGCGATGAGCGACTCCTTGTTGGCGAGGGCCAGTCGGCGGCCCGCCTCGAGGGCGGCCAGGGTCACTGGGAGGCCGGCGAACCCGACGACGCCGTTGACCACCACCTCGCCGGCGGCTCCCGCCGCCACCAGCCCCTCGGGACCGGCCAGCACCTCGGTCCCCTTGGGGACGCCTGCCGCCACCTGGCGGGCGAGGGAGGGGTCGGCGATCACCACCAGCTCGGGGCGCAGGGCCCGCGCCTGGGCCACCAGCCTGTCGACCGAACGCAGCGCGGCCAGGGCGACCACCGTGAAGCGGTCGGGTTGCGCATTGACCACCTCGGCGGCCTGGGTCCCGATCGAGCCCGTGGACCCGACAAGGCTCACCGTTCGTGCACCCATCGTTGTGCCCGTCTCCTGCTCTTACCCCCAGGCCAGCATGCCACTCGGGACCGCCATTCCGAGCGCGGGGCTCGTCAGCGGGCCGCCGATGCCGGTGGGGCTACCCCAGATGGAACGCCTTGACCAGGTAGTACGTGGCCGGCAGCACGAACACGACGCCGTCCATCCGGTCCACCAGACCGCCGTGGCCCGGCAGGATGCGACCCATGTCCTTCAGGCCGAGACTCCGCTTGACGAGGGATTCGGAGAGGTCCCCGATGGGGCTCACCACCGCCACCACCACGCCGAGCACGAAGGCCGCGCCGAGGGTCCACGGGGAGATGAGGTGGACGATGACCACCGAGGCCACCACCGAAGCCACGGCCCCACCGATCAGACCCTCCCAGGTCTTGTTGGGGCTCATGGCCGTGAGCGGTCGGCGACCCATGGCGCGCCCGGTGGCCAGGGCGCCGATGTCGTAGGCGACGGCGGCGATCAACGCGCCGAGCAAAAAGGCGATGCCGTGCCGATTGGGGAAGAGCGTCGGGTTGAGCAGGAGGGCGGCGTAGGAACCGAAGACCCCGATCCACAGGAACACGAAAAGGGTCGAGAGCACCGAACGGAGCGGTTCGGCACCGCGGTCCACGCCCGCCAGCTGCCACAGCATGGTGAAGGCGAAGAGCACCACCATCACCAGGGGAAGGGCCTCTTGGCCCTTCTGGTAGGTGGCGATGAGCACCGACAGGGTTGCCGCCAGTCCGAGCAGGGTGGCGGGGTGGTAGCCGGCCCGGCGGAAGGCGGCATAGACCTCTATGGCCGCCAGCACGCCGACCACACAGACCGCCAACATCGAGGTGACCGTGCCCAGCTTGAAGCAGAGCAGGGCGAGGGCGCCGAGCACCACGCCGCTGGCCACTGCCACCGGGAGGTTGCGGTCCGAGCGCCCGCTCGGCGGGGGAAGAGGTTGGCGGGGCTCGTTGGCGGGCTCGACACCGTCCACGACCGGCACCGGGCGCTCGGCCGGCGGCTGCCGCCGTGGCTTGCCCTTGCCGGGCACGCGCGGCGGCCGGGACGCGACGGCAGCAACGGCGGCGGTGGCCGCGGCGTCGTCGGCCACGTCCCCGTCGTCTCCCTCTACCTGCGCCGCGCCCATCTCCTCGGTCTGGCCGTCCGACGTGGCCGCGTGGTGCAGAGCACCGAGTCGCAGGCCATGGCGGCCGAGCCCTCGTCGGGCCGGCGGGCGGTCCGACGCCTCGGCGGCGACCGCAGCCGCAGCCACGGCGCCCACTTCGACGTCGGAATCGGCCGGAGGGGCCGGTGCTTCCGCGGGCTCGGGGTCGGCCGACGCGTCCACCTCGTCGAAGTGGAAGGCCACCTCCTCGGGGGCGCTGGGTCGGCGCACCGCCGGGACGATCATCGTTTCGTCGTCGTCCGGCAGCAGTTCCTCGGGCGCCACCGGGGGTGCGGTGGACTCCCCGGCCGGCGGCAAGTCGAAGGTCCACGGCTGGAGGTCACCGGGCTCGGAAGATTCGTCGAGCGACCCGTGGCGCTCCTTGTCCTCGGCGAGCATCGACGGCTCGAAGGTCTCTTCGTGGGCCGCCCAGTCGCTGTGCTCCTCGCGCCAGGTCGGGCCAGGCATCGACGACCACGGGTCCGACTCGTCAGCGTCGTCGGCCGACGCTCGGGACAGCACCGAGGGGATCTCTCCGGTCGGTGCCTCGGTCCAGTGGGGCAACTCCGTGCCGCCCGCCTCGGGCAGGGGGGAGTCGGCGGGAGCGGGCTCGTCGACCTCGCCGGCACGGTCAGCCTCGGGCTCGGTGCCCGAGCCCGACAGACTCCCTGCAGGCTCGGCGCCCACGATCCTCACGCGCCCGGGGGCAGGTGCCGTCGACTCCTCTTCTGGGTCGTGCTCGTCGTCCATCTGACTCCGCTCAGACTTCGAGCAGTTCCTTCTCCTTGTGGGAGAGGAGCTGCTCGACCGCGGCCACCTGTTGGTGGGTGACCTTTTCGATCTCTTTCTCTACCCGCTCGAGCTCGTCCGACGAAATCGACCCGTCCTTTTCGAGGGTCTCGAGCTCGTGGCGGCTGGCCCGCCGCAGATTGCGGATGGCCACTCTCCCCTCCTCTGCCTTGTGCCGCACCACCTTGACCAGCTCCTTGCGCCGCTCCTCGGTGAGGGGTGGGAAGGACAGTCGAACGACCGTACCGTCGTTTGAGGGATTGATGCCGAGGTCCGAGGTCTGGATGGCCTTCTCGATGGCCGCGAGCGAGCTCTTGTCGTAAGGGGTGATGACCAAGAGCATGGCGTCGGGGACGCTGAACCCGGCCAGCTGGCGCAGGGGCGTCTGGGTGCCGTAGTAGTCGACCGTGAGGTGCTCGACCAGGGCGGGCGTGGCCCGGCCCGTCCGGACGTTGGCGAATTCTCCCCGCACGTGCTCGACAGCCTTGGCCATCTTGTCCCGGGCGTCCTCGACCACCATGGCCGTGAGCTCGTCGTCGGTCACCTGACCAGCGTACCGATCTGCTCACCGCCGAGTGCTCTGCGCAGGTTTCCCGGCGCCATCAGGTCGAACACCAAGATCGGCAGCCCGTTGTCCTTGCAGAAGGTGATGGCCGTGAGGTCCATCACCCGAAGGTCATTGGCCACCACCTCCATGAACGAGATCTCCTCGTAGCGGGTGGCCGACGGGTCGAGCTTGGGGTCGGCGGTGTAGACCCCGTCGACGCCACCGTGGGTCCCCTTCAACAGCACCTCAGCCTCGATCTCGGCGGCCCGGAGCGCCGCCGAGGTGTCGGTGGTGAAGTAGGGGTTGCCCATGCCGGCGGCGAAGATCACCACCCGGCCCTTCTCCAGGTGCCGGATGGCCCGGCGCCGGATGTAGGGCTCGGCCACCTCGGCCATCTGCACCGCGGTGAGGACCCGGGTGGGCTGTCCCTTGTGCTCGAGGGCATCTTGGAGGGCCAGGGCGTTGATGACCGTGCCCAGCATCCCCATGGTGTCGGAGGTGGCGCGGTCCATGCCGGCGCCGGCCCCGGTGGTACCGCGCCAGATGTTGCCGCCACCGACCATCACCGCCAGCTCGAGGTCGAGCTCGGAGCGGGCCTCGGCGATCTCGCCGGCCAGCCGCTCGACCACGCCCGCGTCGATGGTTTCGTCCGATGCCGAGGACGCCAGGGCCTCCCCCGACATCTTGAGGACCAACCGCCGGCTCTCACCCACTAGCCGGCCCCCCCACCATGGACCTGCGCCGGGGAGTCAGGATCCGATCACCACCTGCGCGAAGCGCACGATCTCGGCCGAGCCGAGCAGGCCGGCCACCGTCTGCTTCTCGTCGCGGACGTAGGCCTGGTCGAGGAGGACGCGCTCTTTGAACCAGCCGTTCATTCGACCCTCGATGATCTTGGGCAGGGCGGCCTCGGGCTTGCCCTCGTTGCGGCTGATCTGCTCGAGGGTTTCCCGCTCGGCCGCCACCTCGGCCTCGGGGACCTCCTCGCGGCGCAAGTAGGCGGGCTTGGCAAAGGCCACGTGCACGGCGAGGTCGTGCGCCAGCTCGGGGGTGCCGCCTCGGAGGAGGATGAGCACGCCGTTCACCCCGCGTCCGGCCTGCACGTGCAGGTAGGTGTCGAGCGCCTCGTCGGGCTGGGCCTCGATGCGGACGACCCGCCCGATGGAGATGTTCTCCTTCAACGTGGTGCGCAGACGGTCGACCTCGTCGCTGCGCTCGTTGGCCGCGGCCTCTCCCTTGGCCACCACCAGGGCGGCCAGCTCGTCGGCGAGCGAGACGAACTCGGGCGACTTGGCCACGAAGTCGGTCTCGCAGCGCAGCTCGACGATGGCGGCCACCGCGTCCTCGCGGACCACGGCGACGGCGCCCTGGGAGGCCTCCCGGTCGTCACGCTTGGCCGCGCTGGCCAGTCCCTTCTCCCGCAGCCACTTCGTGGCCGCATCCATGTCGCCGCCGCACTCTTCGAGGGCCTGCTTGGCGTCGAGCATGCCCACGCCGGTGGCCTGGCGCAGGGCCTGGATGTCCTTGGCGCTGAAATCGGCCACGGTCACACCTCCACTGGTGACTCGGGCGCGGCGTCGGCCGGCGCCGCGTTCTGGGGTTCCTCGGTCGTGGGCTGGGTCTCGGCGGCGGGCTGCGGGGCCACCGGTGCCTCGGCTTGCGGTGCCTCGGCTTGCGGTGCCTCTGCCACCGGGGCCGCCGCGGGCTCGCTCGGCACGGTCGGCTCGACCGAGGCGCGGGCTGGCGGCCGGGGCGGGGCGCTTTGGGGCGACCCGTTGGCCGCCGCCTTGGGTGCCGGGCGGTGGGAGGCGATCCACCGGCCCTCGGTCACGGCGTCGGCGATCACCCGGCACATGAGCGCCCCCGAGCGGATGGCGTCGTCGTTGCCCGGGATGACGTAGTCGATGACGTCGGGATCGCAGTTGGTGTCCACCACGGCCACCACGGGGAGCTTGAGCTTGTTGGCCTCGGTCACCGCGATGTGCTCCTTCTTCGTGTCGATCACGAAGATGGCGTCGGGGAGACGGTCGAGTCCGCTGATCCCGCCCAGGTTGCGGCTCAGCTTGTCGAGCTCGCGCACGTGGCGGAGCGCCTCCTTCTTGGGCATGGCATCGAAGTCCCCTGCCGCCTGCATCGCCCGGAGCTCCTGCATGCGCTTCACCCGGCCCGACATGGTGGAGAAATTGGTGAGCATGCCGCCCAGCCAGCGCTGGTTCACGTACGGCATCCCACAGGCGGCGGCGTACTCGGCCACCGGGCCCTGGGTCTGCTTCTTGGTGCCGACGAACAGGATGTTGCCGCCGTCGGCGACGAGGTCACGCACGCGGGCGTAGGCCACGTCGATGCCGTCGAGGGTCTTACGGAGATCGATCAGGTAGATCCCGTTGCGCTCGCCCAGGATGTAGCGGCGCATTTTCGGGTTCCAGCGGCGGGTCTGGTGGCCAAAGTGCACCCCAGCGCCCAGCAGCTGTCGCATCGTGACGACGGCCATCGTTTTCTCCTCCAGTCGGTTGGACTTCCCCGTGCGCAGCACCCCCGGAGGGGCGACCGTGGAACGCGCTCGGGTGCGAAATAGTCCTGCGTGGACCCCGCCGATCGGCGAGGCATCGAGAGGATACCCGCTCCGCCACCCCCCTTGCGACCAGGGGCGGGGCGACGAAGCTCGGCGTGGGGTCAGGCCCGCGGGTGGGTGCGACCGTAGACCTGGCGGAGTCGGTCCTTGCTCACGTGGGTGTACACCTGGGTCGTCTGGAGGCTCGAATGGCCCAGCAGCTCCTGGACGACGCGCAGGTCCGCGCCACCGTCGAGCAGGTGGGTGGCGAAGCTGTGGCGCAGGGCGTGGGGGAGGATGCGCCGGACGTCGCGGGGCCCGAGGCGCCGGCCTCGCCGGTTCAAGAACACGGCCTGGTGCGGGCTCTCGGGGCCCGCGAGGGCCTGGCGGCCCTCGGCCAGCCAGGTCGAGAGGGTTTCCACGGCCCGGTCGTGCACCGGGAGGCGGCGCTCTTTGTCACCCTTGCCCACCACCGAGACCGTGCGGCCATCGAGGTCGACACCGGCCCGGTCGAGGCCGCAGAGCTCCGAGACCCGCAACCCCGCGGCGTAGAGCAGCTCCAAGACGGCGTCGTCGCGCTGCTCGACGGCGCGGGCGACCGAGCCCGGCGGCGCCGACGCCGAGGGGTCCGTGTCGAGGAGAAGGGAGAGGTCGCGGGGGGTGAGCACCTTGGGGAGCCGCCCCTCGGCCGAGGGCGCCGAGAGCCGCCGGGCGGGGTCGGCGTCCACGAACCCGACCTTGGTGCACCACGAGAAGTAGGACCGCAAGGCCGCCGCCTTGCGGGCCACCGTCGCCCGGGCGTAGCGGCGGGTGGCCAGGTTGGCCAGGTACCGGCGCAGCTGCAAGCGATCGACGTCGGCCGGCCCGTGCGCGCCGCCTCGGCCGGCCCAGCGGGCGAACGCCTCGACGTCGGAGCGATAGGCCCGTGCCGTCTCGGGCGACTTGCCGGCGAGCGAGGCGACGAACGGCTCGAGTTGCCACTCGACGCTCTCAGGCGATGTGGCCGGTGCCGCGCTTGGGGCTGTGTCCACCCCCAACGGTACCGTCCGAGGGCCGTGGAAGAGCTTGACCCTTCGCCGGCCGGAGGCAGCACGTGGGGCGTCCAAGGACACCCTGACCCACCGCCAAACGGTGCCATCGCGACCGGTGCGCGCCGCCCGTGGCCGGTGGCCCGGGGGTAGCGTTCGGACGTTGCCGCCGTGCGTACGCAGCCACCTTCTTGCGCACGGCGTTGGGGGGACGGGAAGGAACGGGTATGGCACGGTCGATGAATCGCAGGTTGTTTCTGGGTCAGACGGCGGCCATGGCGGCCGGCGCGGCGATGGCCGGCGCCGGCTCGGACCTGCTCTGGACGCCGGGGGTGGCCGGCGCGGCGGGTACCAACGGGCCGGGCCGCAACGGGGTCTCCAAGGCCAAGCCCAAGCGCGGCGGCACCGTGGTCATGGGGACCACAACCGAAGAGCAGGGGTTCAACACCACCACTGCCCGGTTCGACAGCGTCGGCGACATGTACGCGCGCACCGTCTTCGACCCGTTGGCCGTGATCACGGCCAACGGGGGCTGGGCCCCCTACCTGGCCCAATCCATCGTCCCCAACCACACATACACCTCATGGACCATCACGCTTCGTCCCACAGTGGTGTTCCATGACGGGACCCCCTGCAACGCCAACGCCCTCTTGGCCAACTTCGAGGCCCAGTACAACTCGACGTTGATCGGCCTCGTCGTCAAGCCCATCATCGCCACATACAAGGTGACGGGCCCACTGTCGGTGCAGGTCAACCTGAAACAGGCGTGGATCCCCTTCCCGTTCTACCTGGCCGGCGGGACCGGGGGGCAGGCCGCCTATGTCATGGCGCCCTCGATGATCTCGGCCAAAACAGGCGGGACCGACAACCCGGTGGGCACGGGGCCCTTCAAGTTCACAAAGTGGGTCCCCAACACACACTTCACCGCCGTGCGCAACCCGCACTACTGGCGCAAGGGCCTCCCGTACCTCGACAGCATCACCTTCAAGCCCATCGTCGACTACAGCTCGCGGGCCGACGCCCTGGCGACCGGCGGCATCAACATGATGTGCACTGACGTCCCTCAGAACATCCTCGCCTACCGGGGCAACCGCCAGTACGCCTACGTGGACGACAGCGGTCCGGTGCCCGGGCAGCCGACAATGGACCTGTTCCTCCTGAACGTGGCCACGGCGCCGTTCAACACAGCCACAGTGCGGCTCGCCGCGGCCAAGGCCGTCACACGCCAGGCCTACACGACGGTCATCAACAGGGGGGTCGACCCCGCCTCCAGCGGTCTCTTCGTCCCTGGCACCCCCTACTACTCGAAGACCTCCTACCCGTCCTATGACCCGTCGGGAGCGAAGCGGCTCCTGGCTCGTGTCCAGGCCCGCACCGGCAAGCCGGTCTCGTTCCAGCTGGGCTCCACCAACTCGCCGGCCGCCGAGCGCGAGGCCACATACGTCCAGGCCAAGTGGCAGGCGGTGGGGTTCAAGGTGAGCCGAACGATCGTCGAGCAGAACGAGCTGATCGACAACGCGCTCTCGGGCACCTTCCAGTGCTACGTGTGGCGCCAATTCGGGGCGGTCGACCCCGACCTCAACTACGTCTTCTGGAGCACGACCACCATCAACCCGAAGCTGTCGATCAACATGACCCGGAACCATGACCCCCGCATAGAGGCGGCGCTCCAGGTCGGGCGGACCAAGGCCAACCCCGCCACCCGGGCCAAGGCGTACAAAAAAGTCAACGAGTACTTCGCCCAGGACCTCTGCTACCTGTTCACCGACCGGGCCACGTGGGCCATCGTGGCCCACCCCACAGTGCAGAACTTCAACAACCCCACGACCCCGAGCGGGGCCAAGGCCTATGGCATGATCGGCGGGTCGATCTGGCCCACGCAGATCTGGCGGAGCTAGGTGGTGGCTCGGGACTGGGGTCGAGGTCGCCCGATGAACGGAGCCCGATGAGCAGTCGCATCCTGGTGGTCGAGGACGACGAACGGATCCGATCGTCCATGCGACTGGCCCTCGAGGACGAGGGCTACGAGATCGACGAGGCGGCCAGCGGCGAGGAGGCCCTCGACCACTTCGCCGCCCAGGCCCCCGACGTGGTGCTGATCGACCTCATGCTGCCGGGCATGGACGGCTTCGAGTGCTGCCGTGCGTTGCGCCGCCAGAGCGCGGTGCCCATCATCATCGTCACCGCCCGCACCGACACCCACGACGTGGTGGCCGGGCTCGAGGCCGGGGCCGACGACTACGTCACCAAGCCGTTCGTCTCCAAGGAGCTGGGCGCTCGCATCCGGGCGCTCCTGCGGCGGGCACGGCCCATGGAGGACGAGCAGCCCGGCACCTTCACCTTCGGTGACTTCGAGCTCCTCCCCGACGAGGGGCTGCTGCGCCACACCGACGGAAGCGAGGTGCACTGCACCCGGACCGAGTTCCGACTGCTCTGCGAGCTCGCCGCCAACCCCAACAAGGTGCTCAGCCGCGAGCAGCTGCTCGACCGGGTGTGGGGCTACGACTACTTCGGCGACGGCCGCCTGGTCGATGTGCACATCCGCCGACTCCGCACCAAGGTCGAGCCCGACCCGGCGATGCCCAAGCACATCCTCACGGTCCGCGGGATGGGCTACAAGCTGGTCCCCTGAGATGCTGGTGGTGCCCGGTCGAGCCGGGGAGGCCCCCGGCCCGACGGCCGAGGCCCAAGAAGTCGAGAAAGCCGGGACCGGTCGATGGCACCTGTGGGCGCGCCTCGGGCTACGAGCCAGGGTCACCCTCCTCTTCGGACTGGGGGCGCTCGTCCTGTCGGTATCGATGGGCTGCCTTTCGTACTTCACCGTCCGCCACTTCCTGGTCAGCGAGCGCGAGAACGCCTCGGTCCACCAGGCGTACCTCAACGCCAAGCTGATCCGCAGCACACTGCACGGCACCACCGGCATCGTGCCCCTCCTGGCCGCGGCCGACTCGGGCACGGCTGGGTCCAACTCCCTCCTCTACGTGGGCTCCGACGGGAAGTGGTACGTGCGCTCGATCTCGGTGGGCCAGGGCGCCCTCCCCTACTCCCTGCGCCACCTCGTGCTCTCAGGGGCGCCGGCCGACGAGTCGTTCCAGACCGACGGGGACCCGCAGTTCGCCGTCGGCGTGCCGGTGACCTCGATCAACGTGGCGTACTTCGAGGTCTTCGACCTGAACGACCTGCGCGGCACGCTCCGGGTCCTCGCCCTGGCCCTCATCGCCGCCGGGCTTGTCACCACCGCCCTCGGGGCGGGCCTCGGGCGATCGGCCGCCGGACGTGCCCTGCGCCCGCTGACCGGTGTCTCGTCGGCCGCCATGGCCATCGCCTCGGGTGACCTGGACACCCGGCTGCCCGCCGCCATCGACGACCCCGACCTGGCGGGCCTCACGGGCTCGTTCAACGCCATGGTCGACCAGCTCCAAGAGCGCATCGAACGCGAGGAGCGCTTCACCTCCGACGTGAGCCACGAGCTGCGTTCGCCGCTCACCACCCTCTCCAACACCCTGGCCGTGCTCGAAGCCCACCGCCTAGAGCTCGACGAGCCGGCCCAACGGGCACTGGTGCTGCTCGGGGCCGACCTGCGTCGGTTCCAGCGCATGGTGGGCGAGCTGCTCGAGATCTCCCGCACGGACACCGGGTCGGCCGACGTCAGCTTGGAGGAGGTGGTGCTGGGCGAGCTGGTCCAGCGGTCGGTCGCCACCAGCTCGCACACACTGCCCGGCGACTGCGCGCCTCCCGAGGTCGAGGTCGAGCCGGCGGTGGCCGACGCCTGGGTCACCGTCGACAAGCGCCGGTTCGAGCGGGTCATGGCCAACCTGCTCGAGAACGCCGCCATCTACGGCGGCGGGGCCACCGACGTGCGCGCCCGCCGCGGGCCTGACGACCCCGAGGGTCGGGCCACGGTGTGGGTGACCGTCGAGGACCACGGGCCGGGGGTGTCCCCCGACGAGCGGTCACGGGTCTTCGAGCGCTTCTACCGCGGGCAGGCCTCGGGCCAGCGGGGGGCCGGGAACGGGACCGGCCTGGGCCTGGCGCTGGTGGCCGAGCACGTGCGGCTGCAGGGAGGCCGGGTCTGGGCCGACCAGGCCGACGGCGGCGGGGCTCGCTTCACCATCGAGATCCCGGTGACCGACGGGGACAGCTGGTGAGGGGGCGTCGCCGACTGGCGATGGCGGGCGGCGTCTTCGCCACGCTGAGCGCCCTCCTCCTGGCCTCGGGCTGCGGCGTGGTGGCGACGGGAGGCCCAAGCGCCATCCCCAAGAACCAGGTCCCCTTCCACCTCCTCACACGGGTCGTGCCCACGACCACCACCACCGTGGCGCCGGTGGCCACCGCCGCGGTCACCGTGTACTTCGTCGGGCCGGACCACCTGCACCTGGTGGCCGCCCCACGGGCGGTGCCGGCGCCGCCGAACGTCCGCACAGTCCTCGAGGAGCTCCTGGCCGGGCCGACAGCCGCCGAACGCACAACCGGGGTACGCACCGCGCTGACCGACGCCGTCCGCCTGCTGTCCGTGCGGCCGTCGGTGGTAAAGCCGACGACCGACACCCTCACCATCGACTTCAACACAGCCTTCGGCCTCATCTCGGGCACACAGGAGGTCCTGGCCGTCGCCCAGGTCGTCTACACGATCACCTCGCAGGTGGGCCGCCAGATCGGCATCCAGTTCCAGATCGAGGGCGTCACAACCGACGTGCCCACCGCCACAGGGGCCGAGGTGGCGGGGCCCGTCTTCTACCGGCAGTACGAGTCGCTCACCCCACCGACAACGACCAGCACGACGACGACCGTGCCGGGACCGCCCCCGACCTAGCCGGTCGCCGCCCCCTGCCACGCCACGCGCGGCGCGGCCGACCACAGGTGCTCGAGGTCGTAGAAGTCGCGGGTCTCTTCCAAGAAGACGTGGACCACGAAGTCCCCGTAGTCCATGAGGACCCAGGTCCCGTCGCGCAGGCCCTCGACGCTGGCCGGCGACCGACCGCCGCCCTCTTTCACGCGGCGCTCGATCTCCTCCACCATGGTGCACACCTGACGGGCGTTGCGGCCGCTGGTCACGACGAAGGCGTCGACCACGCCGATGAGGTCGGACATGGCCAAGACCACCGTGTCGCGTCCCAGCTTCTCGTCCGCCGCCGCCGCAGCTAGGCAAGCTGTTCCTGGTACCGACACGTCGCCGAGGCCCAAGGCCTCGCCGGTCTCCGGCCACCCGACACCGGCCGGACCGCTCACAGGCGGCTCAACGGAGCACGTCCAAGACCGTCACAGCGGCGGCGAGAGAACCGGCCAAGACCCCGATGCCGAGCGCCGCATACTGACGCCGTTGCCGGCGGGCGGCCTTGCGCTCGGCCTGCAGCTCGCAGCGGCCCATGGCCACGGCCGGCTCGACTGCGGGCTCGATCGGTGCCAGGACGGGCGCAGGAACGACCGGGCCAGGCGGCGAGGCGACCGGGGTGGAGAGCGGACCGGCGGCGGCGGGGCGGACCCGGGGCAGCTCGGCGGTATCGACGCTCGAGGTCATCTGCCGACAGCGTACAGACTCCTCCGCCGAATGCAACGGATAACCGCCTCGGGCACGAGGCCCTCGACCGGCGCTCCGGCCGCCACGAGCGTCCGGACCCCCGAACTCGACACATCGACCCCGTCTCCCTCGACGTGCTCGACAACCCATCCCGGCGGTGCCGCCACCTGGGGGCTGTTCGGGCGCGAGACGACGACCAGGGTCACCTTCCCCCGCAGGTCGTCGGACCGCTCCCAGGTGGGCAGGGTGGGGACGAGGTCCGCCCCCACCACCACGAACAGTTGGGGATCTGCCCGTCCGTCGGCGCGGGCCCGGGCGATCAGCTCCTCGACCGTGTCGACGGTGTAGCTGGGCCCACCGCGGTCGATCTCGATTCGGCACGGTTCGACCCGTTCGAGCCCCTCGGCCGCCGCCACCACCATGGCCCAGCGATCCTCGGCCGGCGTCACCGGTCGGGTGGGCGCCTTCTGCCAGGGGTGGTTCGCTACCACCAGCAGGACGCGGTCGAGGTCGAGCGCGTCACGGCAGCGCACCGCGGCATCGAGGTGCCCGAGGTGGGGCGGGTCGAACGTCCCCCCCAGCAGTCCGATCCGTTCGGCGCGAGGCGACACTCGCTCTTCAGCCGACGGCACTCGGCCCTGGCCGGGATGCGAGGAATCGACCATCGGGGCAGCCTAGGACGCAGGGATGCGTGGGCAGCCGTCGGCAGGCCGTACGCTTGTGCCATGCCGGAGGGGACCGAAACCGGGCCGCCAGGAGACGTCGTCGACCCGCCGCGCACCGAGGGCACGGCGTGGCACGCTGGCTCCTGGCGCACGCGCCCGGCCGCCCAGCAACCCACCTGGCCCGACGGCGACGTCCTCAAGCACGTCGAGACCAGGCTCGCCGCGCTGCCCCCGCTGGTGGTGGCCGGCGAGGCCCGCCGCCTCACCGCCTCTTTGGCCGAGGTGGCCCAGGGGCAGGCCTTTCTCCTGCAGGCCGGCGACTGCGCCGAGTCCTTCGGCGACTTCGCCGCCGACAGTATCCGCGACAAGTTGAAGGTCATCCTGCAGATGGCGGTGGCCCTCACCTACGCCGCCGGCGTCCCGGTGGTGAAGGTCGGGCGGATCGCCGGCCAGTTCGCCAAGCCGCGCTCGTCACCGACCGAGCGCGTCGGAGAGCTCGAGCTCGAGTCGTTCCGTGGCCACATGGTGAACGACGAGCCCTTCGACGCCGGCGCTCGGCGGCCCGACCCCACCCGCCTTCTCGACGCCTACCACCAGTCGGCCGCCACCTTGAATCTGCTGCGGGCCTTCACCAAGGGCGGGTTCGCCGACCTCTCGCTGGTCCACGCGTGGAACCAGCAGTTCGTGGCCTCGTCGGCCCAAGGGCGCCGCTACGAGCGGATCGCCAGTGAGATCGACCGCGCCCTACGGTTCATGACGGCCTGCGGCATCGATCTTGCGGCCGAGGTCGGCCTGCACCAGGTCGACTTCTGGACGAGCCACGAGGCGCTCATCCTCAACTACGAGGAGGCGCTCACCCGGCAGGACTCCCTCACCGGCGACTGGGTCGATACGTCGGCCCATCTCGTGTGGGTGGGCGAGCGCACCCGCCAGGACGACGGGGCGCATGTGGAGTTCCTCTCGGGGGTCATCAACCCGGTGGCCGCCAAGATCGGCCCCTCAGCCACCGCCGACGAGGTGGTGGAGCTGTGTGGGCGACTGGACCCGGCGCGCACCCCCGGTCGCCTCACGCTCATCACGCGCTTCGGTGCCGGACGGGTGGACGAGCTCTTGCCCCCGCTCATCGAGGCAGTCACCGAGGCGGGCCACCCGGTGGTCTGGGCGTGCGACCCCATGCACGGCAACACCTTCACCAGCGAGGGCGGCCGCAAGACCCGTCGCTTCGACGACATCATGGCCGAGCTGCATGAGTTCTTCACGGTGCACCGGCGTCTGGGCACCTGGCCCGGCGGTGTCCACGTCGAGCTGACCGGCGACGACGTCACCGAGTGCCTCGGAGGAGCCGAGGAGATCGTCGAAGGCGACCTCCACCAGCGGTACCTCACGGCGTGCGACCCCCGGCTGAACGCCCGGCAGTCCCTTGACCTGGCCTTCGGGGTGGCCGAGCTGCTGCGCGATTGACACCGGCGGCCGTATGTCGGCCGCCTAAAAATCGTGTGACATTCGCAATTTTCCGGCCCTCTGCCCGTTTACGGCGGATGGGCGCATGTATATTCGCCCGGTCGTGGCAGGGCTCCGTGGGTGCAGTAGGCGCCGCGGCGCGCGTTGGGCGGGGGATCGCCGGGGCGTCGTCGTTGCGCTCGTAGCGATGATCGTCGCGTGCGCGGCCCTCGTCGCGGTCACCTTCGACGGTGTGCCCCCGACGGCCGCCACCTCCTTCACCACGACCTCCACCACCTCGAAGCCGGCCACGCCGCCTGTCGTCTCCGCGTACTGGTTGGTGGCGGCCGACGGCGGCATCTTCGCCTTCGGAGGCGCCCCCTTCTACGGCTCGACCGGCGGGATGACCCTCGACAAGCCGGTGATCGGCATGGCCGGCACCCCCGGCAGCAAGGGCTACTGGTTGGCGGCGTCCGACGGCGGGGTCTTCGCCTACGGCAACGCCCAGTTCTACGGCTCGATGGGTGGCAAGCCGCTCAACCGACCGATCGTGGGCATCGCCGCCACGCCCACAGGCGGCGGCTACTGGCTCGTGGCCTCCGACGGCGGCATCTTCGCCTTCGGCAACGCCCAGTTCTACGGCTCGATGGGTGGCAAACCCCTCAACCGTCCGGTCGTGGGCATGGCCGCCGCCCCCACAGGCGGCGGCTACTGGCTCGTGGCCACCGACGGTGGGGTGTTTGCCTTCGGCTCGGCCAAGTTCCACGGCTCGACCGGGAACGAGACCTTGAACGAGCCCATCACCGGCATCACCTCCACCGCCGACGGCAAGGGGTACTGGTTCACCGCCGCCGACGGCGGGGTCTTCGCTTACGGCGACGCCACCTTCATGGGCTCGCTCGGAGGCGTGCCGCAAAGCCGACCGATCGTGGCCATCGCCGCCGACGCCAAAGCCACCGGCTACTGGTTCACGAATTCCAACGGCGCGGTGAGCGCCTTCGGGAAGGCCACATACTGGGGCTCGGCCCCTCAGGTGCTGAACGAGCCGGTGGTCGGCATCACCGAGGCCCAGGCGACCGGGCACTTCAGCGTGTCGACATACCCGCAAGGCTCGTCCGGCTACGACATCTCCAACTACCAGTGCGGCAACCTCCCGCCCTCGCCCCACACCATTGGGGTGGTGGAGGTGAACGGCATCCCCTTCGGTGCCACCAACCCCTGCCTGGCCGCAGAGGCGTCGTGGGCGGCGGGGGGCCTGAACCTCTACACCTACCTCGCCTACGGCACGGCACCGACATCGAACGACACCGCCTGCGGGCTCCAAGCCAGTCCCACGGCCTGCAACTACGGGTTCAATGCCGCCATCTACTCCTATGACCGTGCCCGCACAGCCGGGATCGACACCGCCGAGTCATGGTGGCTGGACGTCGAGACACTGTCGCGGAGCTGGTCGGCGACAACGGCGGCCAACGCCTCGGAGGTCCAGGGAGCGATCGATGGACTTCGCTCGGTCGGCATCAACAATGTCGGCATCTACGCCTCGCCCGCCATCTGGAACACCATTGTCGGGAGTTACCAGCCCGCAGTCCCCTACTGGATGGCCGACTGGACGACAACAGGTCCGGCCAGCTGTGCCGCCTACACACATTGGGCAAGCGTCGAGCAGCTGCCGAGCGGCCCGCTGGTCATGGTGCAGTTCAGCGACCACTACAACGGGACATTCGACGGCGACTACGCCTGCTGAGCCGTCCCCTATGAGGTGACGTCGACCGGCGTCCCCAAAGGAAGGATGGCCGCCAGCTTGGTGATCTCGGCGTTGTCCATGCGGATGCAGCCGTGGCTGACGCTCTGCCCCAGCACCGAGGCGTCGTTGTTACCGTGAACGCCGATCTCGGCATCCCCACCGTCGAAGGTTGTGAGCGCTTCGGAATGACTTGAGAGGCCGTAGGCATACGGGCCGTAGGGGCTTGTCGGGCTCGTCGTGTGCAAGAGGATCCGGAGGTAGAAGAGGCCGGTGGGGGTGGGCGTGGCCGGAGCCCCCGTCGCCACCGCTCCGGTGTAAAGCACCGACCCGTTGTCGAGCACGGTGATCTGGTGGGACCCGAGCGACACGTTGATTCGGTAGTGGTCGATCAGCAGGCGAGCCGAGTTAGGACTGAGCCAGCCGTTGCTCCCGTTGGGGCGTTCGGGCAAGAGCACGTGGGTCCAGCCGGCTGCGTTGGTGCCGAGCACGTAGAACACCTGTGTGACGGGCGTGCTGGTGCCGTTCAAGTACCAGGGATTTGTGAGGGTCAGTTCGGGCGAGGGAGCGCCGGGAGAGGCATAGACGTCGACCATCGGTACGGTCGCGTCGGCCACCAACGAGGCGCCGTTCGGCAACTGGGGCGTGGTGGGTGCCGGGGGGGCGGTCACTTGTTGTGGTGCCGACACCGTCGTGCTGGTCGATGCTCCCTCGGGGTGCACAGACGAGGTGCAGGCAGAGACGACGAGCGCCATGCCGGCGAGGACGACAATGGGAAGCGCTCGGCGTTGCGCCTTCATCGATGCGGATGGTACCGCCGACCAACCAACCTGCTGGGGCGCCTGGCCTCGCCGCGCGCCGGTACGAGCGCGGCGTGATCCTTGACCTTGCGGAACCCTGTGGCTAACTTCCCTCTCGACTGCCAGGAGGTTCTCATGCGTATCGTCCGTGGTTTCAGTCTTGCCCTCGGCGTGGTGGCCGTCGGCGTGTTGGGGATCCCGACGATGACGTCGGTGGCCTCATCCGCCCCAGCCCCGTACCACATCACCGTGGCACCGCTCTCCCAGCTCCCGGGCCATACGGTGAAGGTGACAGGGACGACACCAACAAATGGGGGGCACTGCGATAGCGAAACGGTTTACGTCACAGTGACGTACTTCACCGCAACAGGGGCCCAGAAGTCCAAGAAAACGACCTTTGGTCAGGCGAACGGGACAGGCGACTTCTCGGTCACAGTCACTATCCCCGCCGATGCCGCTCCGACCAGCGTCTCGCACCACAACGCGGTCATCGTGGGCGGGTGCACGGATCAGACAGTCGTATACACAAGCAACCCGGTGACAGTGGTTGTGGAGGGCACAGTTCCGCCGACCACCACGACCACGACGACCACCACGGCTCCGACTACCACCACGACGACCACCACGGCTCCCACCACCACCACGACCGTGCCGGCAACCGTTGCACCGGCGGCCACGGCAGTCAGCGCCTCTCCGACCTTCACCGGCTGACCTCACGATCGGACCGCTCCCGGACCCACGGGGGCGACGTCGAGCCGGTATGTGCCCGGACCGTCGCCGATGGCTGCGAGTCGGGCTCAGGAGGGGGTCGCCACGTCGTTGTACCGCAGCAACAGCCACTGGTCGCCAAAGCGCTCCCAGAGGGTGAGCGAGGCATGCTCGGTCCGCAACCCCAGGCGCACCTTGTCGGCCTCCACGGGCAGGAAGCGCAGCATGGCGGCCTCGACCACCCCGCCGTGACAGGCCACCACCACCGTCTCGCCGGGGTGACGGTCGGCCACCGCGGTCACCGCCGCCGAGGCACGATCGACGAATCCCTGCCAGCTCTCGCCGCCTGGGGCCAGCGGCCGGGCGGGGTCGGCGTCCCAGTCCGGCTCCTCGTAGCGGGCCAGGAACTCGGGCCACGTCAGTCCGTCCGCCTCCCCCGGGTGCAGCTCACACAGGTCGCAGTCGCTCATGACACGTAGCGGCGGCCCGTCACGCCAGCGGTCGAGTGCCGGTGCCAGGATCTCGGCCGTGGCCACGGCTCGTGGGAGCACCGAGGCGTAGAGCGCACCCACCCCCGAGAGCTCGCCGGAACGGGCCAGCCGATCGGCCAAGGCCTGCACCTGGGCGCGGCCGATCGCAGTCAGGCCGGTGCACCCGCTAAAACCGCCCACCACGCCCTCCACCCCGCAGACCGATTCGCCGTGGCGTACCAGGACCACGGTCGTGCCCCCGCTCGGTTTCTGGCCGATGGTGCGGACCCCCGGTGGCGGACCCGTGGCCGGGGGATGCGACGACGAGGGGTCGCTCACGCCAACTCGCCCACGAAGCGCTCGAGCTGCCGGAGCGTCCGGCACTCGACCACGGCGTCGCAGTGGGCTGCGTACTCATTGACGATGGAGTCGCCCGATCCCCAGTAGTCACGCGGTTCGGGGTTGAGCCAGTACACGTGGCGGGCCTGTCGCTGCAGCTCCTCGAGCACCCACGCTTCTGAGGCGTGGTAGTTGTTCCGGGCATCCCCCAGGACGAGCACGCTGGTGCGCGACGACACCTGGTCCCCCCAACGCTGGTTGAAGACCGACAGTGCGTGGCCGTAGTCCGAGTGACCGTCGACCCAGATGACGTCGGCCTCGGTGTTGATCCGGTGCACGGCCTCCGACGGGTCGTTGGTGCCTTCGAAGAACCGGGTCACCTCGTCGATGCCGTCGACGAAGACGAAGCTGCGGACCTTGGAGAACTGCGAGCTGATGGCGTGCACCAAGAGCAGGGTGAAGCGGGCGAAGGAGGCGACCGAGCCCGAGATGTCGGCCACCACGAAAATCTCGGGCTTGGCCGGTCGAGGGTGCCGAAAGCGCGGCTCGAGCGGGACCCCACCGGTCGACAGGGACCGGCGCACCGTGGCCCGGAAGTCGAGTGGTCCCCGCCGGCCGCGCCGACGTTTGCGGGCGAGGCGGACCGCCAGCTTGCGCGAGAGCGGGTGGAGGGCGAGCCGCAGCGCCGTCAGCTCCTCCCGGGTGGCGTGCATGACGTCGACGTCCTCGGGCAGGGGCTTCCTGACCGAGCGGGCAAGGGCCTCGGCTCCGCGATCCATGACCAGACGGCGACGGATCTCGGTCTCGATGGCCCGGCGCAGCTTCTCGATGCGGGCCCGGTACTCGTCGGCCACCAGCCGCTCTTCGAGCGCGGTGGGACCGGCGCCGAGCGCGCTCTGCCGCGCCTCGGCCACCAGCCGCTCGAGCACCCGGTCGAGGTCGAGGTTCCGCAGGGTGCGGTAGAGGTAGTAGGTGCCACCCACCGGGCGTCCGGGTTCCATGCCGGCAAACCGGTCAACGGCGTAACGGGCCACCACCGCGGCCAGCCCGGGGTCGCCCGAGAGCAGCGCGCGATAGAGGAGCTCGGCCAGCTCCTCGGCGCTCACCCGCTCGCCCCCTCCCCCGCCGCGCCCCTGGCCATCGCCGCCGGTGCCGCGCCGGCCCGTGCCCGCCGCCTGGTCCTCGCTCAGCTCGGCCCCCTCGCTGCCCGCCTCCCCCTCGCCGTCGCCGGCACTGGGCAGGCGCGGGGCGAAGTAGATCTCAAAGGCGGTCTCGAAGACCCGCCAGTGCGAGCTGTTCTTCACGAGCGTCGCCGCCAGCGCGTACTTGAGGGCCTGACGGTCCTCCAGCGGCACGTGGTGGAGCGCCTCGGCCGCGTCGAGGTGCTCGGTCAACGAGACCGGTAGCCCGGCCTGGCGCAACTCGGTGACGAACCCCGACAGGACCTCGAGCACGCGGCGGCCGCCGGGCTCAGAGATCGGCGGACAGCAGTTCCTTGGCCGCCCGTTCGATGTCGCTCTGGTACTTGAGCAGGATGTGGAGGGTGTCGCGGGCGCCGGCGGCGTCGATGGACTCGACGCCGAGCACCACCAGGGTTCGGGCCCAGTCGAGCGTCTCGGAGACCGAGGGGGCCTTGCGCAGCTCGAGGGTGCGAAGTGAGCGCACGATGCGGGCCACCTGGTCGGCCAGCTCCTCGGTGATGCCCGGCACCCGGGTACGCACGATCTCCCGCTCGCGTTCGAGGTCCGGGTAGTCCACGTGGAGGTAGAGGCAGCGGCGCTTCAGGGCCTCGGAGAGCTCGCGGGTGTTGTTAGAGGTGAGGAACACCATGGGCAGGCGCGTGGCCCGCACCGTGCCCAGTTCGGGGATGGACACCTGGTATTCGGAGAGCACCTCCAAGAGCAGGGCCTCGGTCTCGAGTTCGACCCGGTCGACCTCGTCGACGAGGAGAACCACCGGCTCGTCGGCCGTGATGGCCTCGAGCAGGGGGCGGGTGAGGAGGAAATCCTCCGAGAAGATGTCCTCCTCCAGCTCCGTCCAGGTGGGACCAGCCGTGTCGGGACGCCGCCCGTCGCCAACGACCTGGCCGGCCTGGATGCGGAGCAGCTGCTTGCGGTAGTTCCACTCGTAGAGGGCTTTGGACTCGTCGAGCCCCTCGTAGCACTGGAGGCGGATCAGCCGACTGCCGGTGACCTCGGCCACGGACTTGGCCAGCTGGGTCTTGCCGGTCCCTGCCGGCCCCTCCACCAGCACCGGCTTGGTCAGGCGGTCGGCCAGGTAGACCACGCCGGCGATGCCCTCGTCGGCCAGGTAGCCGACCTCGGCCAGACCCTGGCGCACCCCGGGCACCGAGTCGAAGCGGGGAGGCCCGGCGTCGGGGATCCCGAGGGCCTTTGACCCGGGCGTCTCGGTCACTGCCGCACCTGCCCCTCGCCGCGCACCACCCACTTGGCGCAGGTGAGCTCCCGTACTCCCATCGGCCCGCGAGCGTGGAGCTTCTGGGTGGAGATCCCGACCTCGGCCCCGAGCCCGAGCTCGCCGCCGTCGACGAACCGGGTCGAGGCATTCACCACAGCTGCTGCCGCGTCCACCTCACGCACGAACCGATCCGCGGCGGCCACGTCGGCGGTGACGATGGCTTCGGAATGACCCGAACCGAACCGGGCGATGTGGTCCACCGCGGCGTCGAGGTCGTCGACCACGGCCACGCTGAGCTTCAGCCCCAAGAACTCCCGAGCGAAGTCGTCCTCGGTGGCCGGCGCCACCTGGGGGAGGATCGCCCGCACCCGCTCGTCACCCACCAATTCCACCCCCGACAGGGCGCGCTCGGCCCGGGGCAGAAACTCTGAGGCGACGGCGGCATGGACCAGGAGGCTCTCGGCCGCGTTGCAGACCCCGGGCCGCTGCGTCTTGGCGTTCACCACGATCTCCGTGGCCATGGCCAGGTCGGCGGCGGCGTCGACGTAGACGTGGCAGTTGCCGTCGCCGTCGAGCACGTACGGCACCGTGGCGTGCTCGAGCAGCGAGGCGATGAGGGCCGGGCCGCCCCGGGGGACCAGGCAGTCGATCACCCCGCGCAGCCGCATGAACTCGATCGCCGTCTCGTGACTGCCGTCGGCCACCAAGGCCACGGCGTCGACGGGAAGGCCGGCCTTGTCGAGGGCCCGGCGCAGCAACCCCACCACGGCCTGGTTGGAGGCGGCAGCCGACGAGGATCCTCGGAGGAAGGCGGCGTTGCCGGCCTTCAGGCACAGGCCGGCGGCGTCACTGGTCACGTTCGGGCGGTTCTCGTAGATGACCCCCACCACTCCGAGCGGCACCCGCACGCGCTCGACCCGGAGCCCGTTGGGCCGGACCCAGCCGTCGACAACCTCGCCCACCGGGTCGGCCAGGGCGGCCACGGTGCGCAGCCCCTCGGCCATCGACTCAAGCCGCGCCCCGTCGAGCCGCAGCCGGTCGAGAGAGGTGGCGGTGGCGCCGTCGGCCTCGGCCCGCTCGAGATCGGCGCGGTTGGCTTCGAGGACGGCCTCACCCTCGGCGACCACGAGGTCGGCCGCGATGCGGAGGGCATCGTCGCGCACGGCCGAGGAAGAGGCGGCGACCCGGCGTGCCGCGGCGCGCACGGCCAGCCCCTGCTCGGCGAGGTCCGACACCATCGGCTCAGGCTACCCGGGGCGCCCTGGCGCCGACTCCCGGGGCCGAGCGCCGACCAGGCCGAGGACGACCAGGTCGTCGCGGTGGACGACCTCGCCGGAGAGGTCGTCGGGGAGGTCCTCGGTGCGCCGACCGAGCCACTCGCCCTGGCGCGCCGCCGGACAGCGCACTATCCCCTTGGCGAACACCGCGCCGTCGGGTCCCACGACTTCCACCGCGTCCTCGGGCCCGAAAGTTCCCGTGGCCGCCACCACGCCGGCGGCCAGCAGCGACCGCCCGCCGTCCACCAGTGCCGCCCGGGCCCCGGCGTCGACGACCAGGGTGCCGGCCGATGGCAGGGCAAAGGCGATCCACAGCTTGCGGGCCCCGAGCCGGACCGACCGCGGGCGAAAGACCGTGCCGACGCCCGGCTCGCCAGAGACGACGGCGCTGAGGACCCCGGGCCGCTTGCCGTCGGCGATGACCGCCTCCACCCCCGACCAGGTGGCGATCTTGGCCGCCGCCAGCTTCGAGGCCATCCCGCCGCTCGAGGCCTCGGTGCCCGGTCCCCCGGCCACCTCCTCCAGACGCGCGTCGATCTCGAGGACCTCCTCGATCAACGAGGCCTCCTCCACCAGGCGGGGGTCGGCGGTGAACAGCCCGGCGGTGTCGGTGAGCAGCACCAGAAGGTCGGCGCCGACCAGGTGGGCCACCAAGGCGCTCAGTCGGTCGTTGTCGCCGAAGCGGATCTCCTCGTCGGCGACGGGATCGTTCTCGTTGACCACCGGCACGACGCCCAACTCCAAGAGGTGCGACAGGGTGCCGCGCGCGTGCAGGTACTGCTGGCGGTGGCCGAAATCGAGTGGAGCCAAGAGGACCTGGCCGGCCACCAGCCCGTGGCGGGCGAGGCCGTCCTGCCAGGTCCGCATGAGGAGCGGCTGGCCCACCGCCGAGACGGCCTGGAGCACCGCGGGGTCCGACGGTCGGGGGCCGCCGCCCAGCACCGACCACCCCGCCGCGATGGCTCCCGAGGTCACCACCACGACCCGGTCGCCACCCGATGACAGGACCGCCACCTCCTCGGACAGGCGGTTCACCACCTGGGTGTCCGTCTCGCCGTCGGGGTCGGTGACGGTGGAGGTGCCCACCTTGACCACGACGGTCCGCCCGCTCACCGCCGGCTCCTCGTCCCGCCCCGGCCGCGGCGTCGGGCATCCTCGTCGTCGGCCCGGTCCAACGTCCCGTCGGGACCCTCGCGGTACCAGGTGAAGGAGACGTCGCCGACCGAGACGACGTCCCCGTCGCGGGCCCCGGCCCGGGCGAGTGAGCGGTCGACGCCCAACCGACGCAGTCGACGCACCGCCTCGTCCAAGGCCCCTTCGTCGGTCAGGTCCGAGAACGCCACGGCCCGCTCGGCGGCGCGCCCGGCGATCCGCCACTCTCCCGAGGAGAGACGCTCGATCCGCACCCCCTCGGGGGCCGGGCGGTGGACGACGACCTCACCGGGCGAGGGCGCGGCTTCGGCCTGCCGGGCCTCGGTGACCAGGGTGGCCAGCCGTCCGAGCAGGTCGGCCACGCCGAAACCGGTTGCCGCCGAGACGACCAGGTCACAGGGCGGTCCGGGAGCCACGCCGACCACCAGGTCGGCCCGCGACCCCACGACCAGCCGCGGGCGCTCCAAGAGCGCGGGCTGGTAGCGCTCGAGTTCTCTGCGCAGGACGGCGAGCTGGGCTGTGGGCGTCGTCTCGTCGGCCATGGCCAAGTCGAGCAGGATCACCAGGCACCGCGCCCGCTCGATATGGCGGAGGAACTGGTGGCCGAGCCCCCGACCCTCGGCCGCCCCCTCAACCAAACCTGGGACGTCGGCCATGACGAACTCCACCTCGTCATCTCCGGGTCGGCCGCCGGTGCGCACCACGCCCAGGTGGGGCTGGAGGGTGGTGAAGGGGTAGTCGGCGATCTTGGGCTTGGCGGCGGAGACGGCGGAGATGAGGGTCGACTTCCCGACATTGGGGAACCCCACCAGGGCCACGTCGGCCACCAGCTTGAGCTCGATGTCAAGCCAGCGCTCCTGGCCCCGCTCCCCCTGTTCGGCGAAGGCTGGAGCACGCCGGTTGTTCGCGAGGAAGCGGGCGTTGCCCCGTCCTCCGCGCCCGCCTTCAGCCGCCAGCCAACGGTCGCCGGACCCCGACAGGTCGCACAACATCGCCCCGTCGCGCTCGCGCACCACCGTCCCCACCGGCACCGGCACCAAGAGGTCCGAGCCGCGCGAGCCGTGGCGGCGCTTGCCCGAGCCGTGCGTACCGTCTTCGGCCCGGCGGTGCGGGTGGTCCCGGAAGCCGAGGAGCGACGCCTGATTGGGGGTGGAGACGAGCCACACGTCGCCACCGCTCCCCCCGTCACCGCCGTCGGGCCCGCCTCGGTCGACGTGGGCCTCGCGACGAAAAGAGACCGCGCCAGCACCCCCGTCCCCCGCCTTGGCGTGGATCTGAGCCTCGTCGACAAAGGCGGCCATCTGGTAATCCTACGGGCCGTCCCTAGTGGCCCCTCGACCTCACCCCTGCCTCTCTTCGAAGGCGGCCCGAGCGTGCCTCGACTTCTCGACGGGCCTCGTCGACGTCGACGGTCGTGCACCTTCCTGACGCCACCACGGCTCGGCCGGCCACCCAGACGTCGGTCACCAGGCGGCTGCCGGCCGCCCACACGAGGTGCGAGAGGAGCTGTTGCCCGGTGTCCGACGGGACGAAACGAGAGTCGGCGGTCTCCACCCGGACGATGTCGGCCGCCCGGCCGGGTTCGAGGATCCCGACCGCCAGCCCGAGCACCGCCGCCCCGGCCCCGGTGGCGAGCCAGAAAGCCTCGGCGGTGGAGACGGCGGCGGCGTCGGCCACCCGCGCCCGCGCCAGCAGCGCCGCCATCCGCAGCTCCTCCCACAGGTCGAGGGTGTCGTTGGAGGCGGGTCCGTCGGTCCCGAGGCCGACGGCGACCCCGCGCTCGACCATGTCGGCCAACCGGGCGATCCCGCTGCCGAGCTTGGCGTTGGACTTGGGGCAGTGGGCCACAGCCACGCCGTGCGCCGCGTAACGGTCGAGGTCGGCGTCGGACAGCCACACCGAGTGGGCGGCGACGACCCGGCGCTCGAGGACGCCGAGGCGCTCGAGCAGCTCGACCGATCCGCAGCCGTGCGCGCCGCGGACCACGTCCTCTTCGGCCGTGGTCTCGGCCACGTGGATCGTGATCGGAACGTCGAGCCGCTCGGCCAGTTCGGCCGTTGCCACCAGCCCTTCGGCCGAGAGGGCATAGGCGGAGTGCGGACCGAGGCCGACCGTCATCCGGCCGTCGGCCCCGTCGAAGTCGGCATGGACCGCTTCTGCTTCCTCCAGGGCGTGGCCCCAACCCGACAATGGTCCGGCGTCGCCGAAGACGGCGGGAGCCAGCACACAGCGGATGCCCGACTCCAAGGCGGCCTCGGCCACCGGTCGCGACCGGGGGTACTGCTCGCAGGTGGTGGTCACCCCGTTGGCTAGCAGCTCGGCTGCCCCGAGCCGCATCCCCCACCGCACATCGTCGTCGCACAGGACTGCTTCGAGCGGCCAGATCGCCTCGGCAAGCCAGCGAGCCAGCGGGAGGCCGTCACCTGCCCCGCGTACAAGGGTCATCGGCGTGTGCGCGTGGGTGTTCACCATTCCCGGCAGCAGCACGCCGCCCACGTCTTTGACCGCCCCGGTCGCCGGCGGAGCCGCGTCGGCGGGCCCGGCCCACGCCACCTCGGAGCCGGCCACGTCGAGCGCGCCGGGACGGTGCACCGTGCCGGCGCGGTCCCCCACCACAACCGCCTCGGCCAGGTAGCGGGTGGTGGCCGGTTCGCCGGTCACCTCAATCGTCGTGGCAGTGCCCTGCCTCGGACGGGGGCACGTCGAGCGCCGGGTTGGCGTCGAAGAACCCCACCGGCACCAGCGAGAAGCCGGTGTACTCGACGGGCATCACCGGCCAGTCCTCAGGCCTCGGGATGTGGGTGACCCCAAAGGTGTGCCACACCACGAGATCGCAGTCGACGATCGGACGGTCGGCGGCCGTCCACCGCGGCAGACCGTCTGTCCCCTCGTGCTGATTGGGATGATCGCCCGCCGCCCGCAGCTCGGCCGGGTCGTACGGCGTGACCCACAGGTTCTTGGTGGCAAAGCGGGCCCGTCGCCCGACGCTCGAGTCGGGGTCGGCCAGCAACGTCGGGGTGGCGCTTGGGAGGAGCTTGTAGGCGGTGGGCCGACCGAGGGCGTTGGTGGCGCCACGGTTGGTGATCCGCCAGTGACGACTGGAGGCCGCGTCCACCATCCGCTGTGCCTGGCTCTCGGACTCGAGCAAGGTGGCCACCGACGAGAAGGCGTTACCCCAGGGATTCTCCGGGCCGGCGGGGTCGCGCCGGCTCTCCACCTCGTAGACGGCGTTCGCCGGCCCGTCCACCTCCATGTCGAGCCGCACGTTGAACAGGTGCTGGTGGTAGGGGGCGGCCAGCTGTGGCGCCACCATCGAGGCGTGGTCGGGGTCGACGCCCGGGGGCACCGCCTGGGTCGACATGATGCCAGTGAGCTTCACCTCCAGTTGGATGGTGCCGTCGAGGTAGAGGTACCAGTAGAAGCCGTACTCGTAATTGCCGACGGTGGCGATCGAGCTGATCACAAGCCGCCGGGAACGCCGCACCTCGGTTCGGCCCCCGAGCATGTCCACGTGCTTCCAGAGGATCCCGTAGTCCTCTTCATGCATACAGATGCCGTTGTGCAGCGTGTGGGGACGCCCCTTCTCGTCGGCGAAGGGCACGTCGAAGTAGAAGATCTCGCCCAGACAGTCACAGCCGAGCGTGAGCGAGTTGGCCATCCGACCCAGCCCCCATTCGCCGGCGTCGAAGGCGTTCTTCCAGGCGTGCATGGGATCGGGCGTGCCGTAGGGGACGACCATCTCGGAGACCGCGGCGCGGTAGAAGACGGGGCGGACCCGGCCCTGGTCCTCGTAACCAAGGGTGCGCAGCACCAACCCCTCGAGCGGGTCCATCGTCACTCGGAAGGACCATTTCTGCCAGCGCACCAGATTGCCCTCGACGGTGAAGCTCGGCCCTGTGGGCTGGGTGATGTGGAGCGGTTGGAGGTCGGTGCGGGCACCCGTGTCTTCGGGGTAGTAGCTGCCCCGTCCGGGCGGCAGCGGCACGACACCGTGGTCGACGATCTCCAAAACCTCGCCCCGCGCCATGTCGACGAAGCCGACGACTCCCTCGATCGGCCGGGCGTAGCCGTTGTCCTGGGGGTGCTCGCGCCAGTAGGAGAGGCAGCGGGTGATCCGGCGCCCCTCCTCGTGATCGAGACCGAAGGACCCGGCCGGCCAGGGGTCGATCTGCACCGCGTCGAAGTCGGTGATGCCGCGGCGGCGCATCGCTTCCTGCCAGCCGGGGTCGGCCTTCAAGACCACAATGGCCCGCACCGACTCCTCGAAGGAGAGCGCAGGTCGGGCCGGGCGGACCAGCTCGAGGCGCCGCACGGTGCCGGCGGCCACCGAGATCACAGCCTCGGTCACCTCGGATTCAGGACCGCAGAGCGCGAGGATCTTGACCTCTCGGTCGAGCGGGTCGCCAGGGCGGAACCGCCGGACGGCCTCCTTGTCGGGCTCGGCCAGGCCGACATAGGCGATGACCGCGTCCTCCTCGACACGACCGTCGGCCCGCAGGGCAGCCACGGCTGCGGTGATCTCGTCGCGGGTGAGCGCCGACAGTGGGTGGTCGACCGTCCCCGTCCCGGCCGGGGCGGCCACCTCGGTGCGCTCCATCACTCCTCCACCCTCCTGCCGCCCACTCCGGGCGCCCCGGCATCCTACGAGGACCCCTACCATGACCGCCATGCCCTCGACGACGCCCGGCGCCCGCGGCGCCGACCCGCTCGAACAGGCGCGGCTGGCGGCCCGCGAGCTCAGCCGCCAGGCCGGGGTTGACCACCACGACGTGGTGGTGGTGCTGGGCACCGGCCTCCTCGGTGTCGCCGAGCTGCTCGGTGCCGACGACCGGCCCATCGACCTCACGGCCTTGCCATGGTCGCCGCGGTTCAGCGGCGTCGGCCACCGCCCGGAGGCCTGGTCCGTCGAGCTCGGATCGTCCCGGGTGCTGGTGGTGGGCGGCCGCCTCCACCTCTACGAAGGGCGCACCCCGGCCGAGGTCGTCCACGTGGTGCGCACCGCCATGGCGACCGGGTGCCGCACCGTGGTGCTCACCTGCAGTGCCGGTGGGGTGCGGCCGGGTCTGAAGACGGGCCAGGTGGTAGCGGTCTCGGACCATCTCAACCTGACGGCCACGTCCCCTCTGACCGGCGTGCCGGCCGACCACGCCGACGGCGTCCCCTTCGTGGACCTCACCGACACCTGGTCAGTAGAGCTCCGTCGGCTGGCCCGTGCGGTCGACCCGTCCCTCGAAGAAGGGGTCTACGCCCAGGTCCACGGCCCCAACTTCGAGACCCCGGCCGAAGTGCGGATGCTGGCTGGCCTCGGAGCGGACCTCGTCGGGATGTCGATGGTGCCCGAGGCGATCGCCGCCCGCCACCTCGGCGGCCAGTTGATCGGCCTGGCCGTGGTCTCCAACCCGGCTGCCGGCACCGGTCCCGGCCCGGTGGACGTGGACGAGGTGGTGGGTGCGGCCAGCGAGGCCGTCCCCCGGGTGGCCGAGCTGGTGCGAGGCGTCCTCGAACAGGTGGCCCCCGCCATGCCCGACGAAGGCACCGCCGAGCCCTGAGCAATCAGTTGCCGTCGGTGCGGCTGCGCCGCAGCCACGCCTCTTGGACCGCGTCATCGGCCAGGCTGGGTGATCCCAGCACCCGCACCGCTGGGGCGCGCAGGCGCTGGCGGTGCTCCCCCGAAGACCCTCGGCGAGCTGGCCGTTCTCGTCCACGCGTCACATCCTTGCCTCCGGCGCCGTCATACCCTTGACGAATAACGCCGGGTCTGTGTGACCCCGAAACGAGGAGTGACCATGACCGAGGGATCCAACCAGGGCATCAAGACCGTGCTGAACCCCGTCTCCGACCTGGAGGCGTCCAAGGCCGTCTACACCGCACTCTTGGGCACCGAGCCCCAGCACGACAGCCCGTACTACGTGGGCTACGAGGTGGGTGGCCAGCACATCGGGCTCGTGCCGGGCGGCGCGCAGGGAGTCACCAGCCAGGTGGCCTACTGGCACGTCACGGACATCGACGGGCGGGTGGCCGAGCTCACCGCAGCCGGCGCCACCGTGAAGGACCCGGTACACGAGGTCAGTCCCGGCCGCGTGGTGGCCACGGTCACCGACCCCGACGGCAACCTGCTCGGCCTTCTCGAAGACCGCTGACGGAGGCGACGCTCACCCCTTCCGGCGGTGAGCTGCCGGAACGCTCAGTCCAGGTCGCCACGCCAGTGTCGAAGGCGCCTCGTCCAAGGGCTGGCCCGCCGGTGCGAGGCGCCCGGCCGGTGCCCGT
>Ga0265327_10001409_pt1 | contig 30652 bp, 23 predicted proteins | sample 41621metaG_FD_202089 | JGI IMG/M metagenome (GOLD analysis project Ga0265327, IMG submission 202089) | Rhizosphere microbial communities from Carex aquatilis grown in University of Washington, Seatle, WA, United States - 4-16-21 metaG | ecosystem: Host-associated > Plants > Roots > Rhizosphere...
CAGGCATTGGGATACCGTACAAAACCTTTCGGCAGAAAAAAATCTGTAGTCCCCCTTGCCGTAACAAAAATTTTAGAGATCCCCGTCAATAGGGCATTCGAGCCGACCTAGCTGCAATGTGGGTTAAGATGCAGTTCTGAAGGATCAATATCCATTTGGAGGGCAATGATTTCAAGGGTTTGAAGTGCCGATTCTTTAGTGCCATCATAGGGTACTGGAAATGACGCTGCGATTGGAACCAATATTGGCTTGGATTAAATCAGTTCCGCGCCCATATTTTCAAGCAGCCATTTCCATTGATCTTCGACAGCATCCATATGGCTCTTGCTAAGTAGAGGCACTTGCTTTTTCTTTTTAACCCGGTTCATAGGTAGTAAAGCCCTTTTAAATGGGAGCTTTAAGTGACTAGATAAAATGAACCCCGGAAGTAGGATCGTCTTAATCTGTTTTTGGGCTCCCTACTTCCTGTCGCTTGAGCCTCCAGAAGAAAAGAGCCTGCCAGAAGGTGAAGATCACACCAAAGCCGATCGTATAGGCGAATGAAGAAAGCAGATCGCCTCTCAAAATAAAGAAGAGCATGCCGATGCTGACCAGGTAAAATAATCGTGGAAGCGTAAAACGTACGCGTCCTCCCCGTCGCCAATACCATCCATCATAACGAGCAATGACTAAAGCCAGTAATGCTGCAAAGATCAGGCTCCCAATAAATCCAAAATTGATGTACCCCTCCGCCAGGTAAGTGCATGCCACATTATTAAAACCCAGGTTCAGCTTGTCAAAAAGATAGGCGCCACTGCCAATAGGTTTGGTTGGCCACACACTTCTTGGCACATAGAAAAGGGCTACTCCGATCAATTGCTTGCCTCCGGTACTGCCATATTGGTCAGTGTATTGGATCGTTCTGCACAGCGAAGACCATGCATCATAATCACTGACCAGTACCGCTTTCTGAAAGATGGCACCCGGATCCTTAAGACGCTCTACCATATCAATACCCGCATAGCGGGTAACACCTGATAACGGAGCAACAAATACGAATAAGCCAAGGATGATCAGCGAAAAAGGATATCGACGCCTCAGGAGGGGGAAACTTGCTGCCAATGTCCAGGAGAGGTAAATGGTCAGGCTGAGATACCGCGGTAATGCAAGGGGGAAATTGAAAAGTACACCCGGGATCAAAACCAAGAGTAGGGTTGTTAGTTCAAGACGATGCTGTCGGAATAAGACAATGGCCGAAATGCAGCACCAAAGCATAGTTCCACGGATTCCCTTATCGAATAATAATTGAAAGGTGGTACTATGCTTCCATAAGCTGGATTCCATATGTCCCCGAAGAATAAAGCCTTTGAGGCCAAAAACGATGGCAAGGGCTGCACCACAGGTAAGCATCATTGCTGGGGCCAGGTGTGAAAATTGACGGATCAGGATCGGTGCTACAAGGGGTGGTTCGGGCTCCTCATGTGGAACAAAATTGCGGGAAGCCCACAAGCGGATGCCTTCATATACACCCAGACAAAGCAGGATCAGCCCATTGGCATGAAGCATGGTCGGCAACGTGATATCCCCCGTATGCCAGGGCATGGTATGTACGGCCAATTGCAAGGAAGGGATGATTCCGAGGAAGATCATACAGAACAGCCACCATACTTTATTGAGTGCATAAGGCCTCCCATCTGAGAACAATCGCCAGGAGGAAAGGCTCGTAATACCGAGGAATAGAGCGAAAATGCCCCACTCCAGTTCTAGGGGGTGAACCAGTGCTGCAAGGATAAGTGCCTGTGCTACAGGTATGGTAATCCACCACCAGGGTGCCCTGAGGTTGAAAAATACTTGTTTATGGCTCATAGATTCAGCCCTAAAAATAATGGGCTTTTGCAAAGGGGCCTTCAAGTAATTCTATAATCTATGGGAAAGGCCTTCCTTAACTTCGTTTGCGAGCGAATTTATAGGCTACAGATCGGAGTCTGTTGGTAAAATAGCGGCGCTTGGATACTAAATCGAATTTATATGAAAGGCTTCCTTTTCTCCCAATATCATCCGGACGAGAACCAAAAATCCCCGTTTGAGCGTTTGCTCGACCTGTTTATGCAAATGCTTCAATATACCTCTGGCGATGCAGGAGAAGCCCTCAGCTGGCTAACCCAGTTGGACCGAGAACATAAACTCACGGATGAAAATTACGGTATCGGGGATTTTATTGAAGATCTTCGGACCAATGGTTATCTCTCGGAGGATCAGGAAAAAGGTGGGTTCAAGATCACGGCAAAAAGCGAACAGACCATCCGTAAGCGTTCCCTGGATGAAATTTTCGGTAAACTAAAAAAGACCAAGACCGGCAATCACCAAACCTTCAAAACGGGCCAGGGCGATGAACTGAACCCGGAAGTTCGTCCCTTTGAATTTGGTGATTCCCTCGAAAGTATTGACTTCACAGACTCGATCCGTAATGCCTATATCAATCAGGGGCTGGATAGTTTTTCGATGAAGGAGGAGGATCTGTCGATTCATGAGATGGATTTCAAGACGCAGACCAGTACCGTCTTGATGATCGACATTTCTCATTCCATGATTCTCTATGGAGAAGACCGAATCACACCGGCTAAGAAAGTTGCGATGGCATTGAGTGAGCTGATTACTACACGGTACCCGAAAGACACGCTGGATATTGTGGTCTTTGGAAATGATGCCTGGCAGATTGAAATGAAAGATCTCCCTTACCTCGAGGTAGGGCCCTATCATACCAATACGGTTGCCGGATTGGAACTCGCCATGGATCTCTTGCGGCGTAGGAAGAATCCCAATAAGCAGATCTTCATGATCACAGATGGTAAGCCAACCTGCCTGAAGATCGGCAAGAAATACTACAAGAACTCATTTGGAATTGATACTAAGATCCTCAATCGCACCCTGAATATTGCCGGGCAACTGCGGCGATTGAAAACACCGGTCATCACCTTCATGATCGCCCGCGATCCCTATCTGCAGGCTTTTGTCCGGGAATTTACCGAGGTAAACGGGGGCAAAGCATTCTATTCTTCCCTGGATGGGCTCGGAAGCTTTGTCTTTGAAGATTATGAACGGAATAAACGTCGTACAGTTCGCTGATTAATCAGGAGACGCGTTCATGATGGCGTAGCCAGCGTTCCGGGATTTCATCACGTGTGGCACATTCATAATCGCGAAAGGAACATGGTATGAAGGTTCCATCGGTCAATTCCATCCACCAACGGTTGCTTCGCCGACTTTTAAGGAAGGTGGTATCGTTCGAACTGAAGCGGACATGAAATTCAGCGAATTCATTCCTGTCACTAAGCCGTGCTTCCTGCTTACGGATCATACAGCCATCTACAAAATACCAGATCATTTGGGCAATCAGGCGGGCGGACATTTCATGGGTATCCTGAGTTGGATCGTATCCATAAATACCCAGGGAGCTTAGATTTTGAGCAGATCCTGCAAAGCGCGTCAATGCACAGATCTCATCTCCTGCCAGGCCATTGGGTGAACCATTGACATTTGCAGGGCTATCAGAAAAACGAACACAGTTCATATCTATGGAGAACATCTGGGCATTGCGCAGGTCCGGTTCGGCTTCATCGATATGTTCCCGGAGCCGCCCTACCCGATGAAAATCGAACCGCAATTTGTCCAGGGTCTCCAGCATCTGAGGGTGCACGAAATAGCTCTGAAAAGCCAGGTGGGTATAATGGCGGACGAAATTGGGACTGCCCGTCAGCATTTCCATCAGGAAGGAGTGATCGTTGATCCCTTCGGATTCATCGAGATCCACCAGCATATCGGCTACTACAGCATTAATCACCTGGTTGGATTTCTTGAAGGCTTCATATTGTTGCAAGGTCAGGTCATGGGATCCCCCCAGGACGATAACGATCTTACCGGCTTCCGCGAGTTCGTGCAGCACCATACGTAATGCCGCCCGGCTATCATCTACTGAGGCACCCTGAAGCATATTTCCGAGGTCCGCAATTTTAAGACCCGGATGCCAGTTATATAGCTGGTAAAGTTGTTTGCGGATCATGTCCGGGGCATCACTATAGGTGATTACCGGATTCTTTCCCCGCATTTCACCACAGCCAATTATTACGATATCAGCCTCACTGACATCAAAATGATCGGGGGTGGCAACCTGAATTTGGGAACCCCATTGCAAAGGTTCATAGGCGAACTGATCCTGGTTTTCTATAAAGTGGCGTGAAGCAAAAAAGGTATGGAGGTCCTGCATATTTCGGTGAATCTCAGGCAAAGATGCAGCACGCCAATGATAAGCAGGTGGAAGTATTTTAACGAAGTGAAATTCATATGAAACTACAATCCCGTTATTTTTGCGGCCCGTGTTGCGTACCATCAGACATATAGTACTCAGTGTTATCGATTTTTTTCACCGGCCTTTCTCCCGTTGGATCGACACACAGACGTTCAGGTACCTGGCTTGCGGGGGCTCTGGCGCGGCTTTGAATATCACCGTTTACTTTTTGGCCTACCATTTCTGGTTCCATGAGCAGGATGTAACAACTTCCATTACCGTGATCCGGAGTGCGATAGCTGCGGCCATTGTTGCTTTTTGTATTTCCACACCTTATGGGTTTATGATGTCCCGCTACATAGTTTTCCAGGAATCCAATCTGAAAGGAAGGGTACAATTATTTCGTTATCTGCTCACAGTTGCTGCCTGTGCGGTGCTCACCTATTACTTTGTGCCTTTCTTCCACTACACCTGTGGCATCTATGCAACGGTTGCTAATATCCTGACTAATATTGTCGTGGCCGTATTTAGTTATATGGTGCAGCGCTTCTTTACCTTCAAAGTAAAACCGGAACCGGGCTTAATGGGCCTGGAAGATTAGCTTCTAACAATCCATAAAGTGAAGTAAGCGGTAATGCCGCGGTTCAATCTATTGGATTCTTGCTGGGAGTTAAGTGGCAGTAACATACCTGGTATTAAGGAATTGGCTTTCTAATATTCTTTGGAAGGGAATGTGTTGCATTGAAACTCAAAATACCCCTTGCCATTCTAGTATTAATGCTTAAACTGCATTCCGCTTTTATCCCTACTATGTCAAGAATTATCCTTTGTATTATCCTGTTTTGTGGGATGGTTGAAATTTTCCCGGCCCAGGCGCAGATATTTAAAGAATCTGCTTCAGGTGATCCTCTGTATTGGAAAAACCGGAAACCGGATGCAGCCTATTGGCAACAGGATGTCCATTACAAGATCGAGGCCAGCATGGATGAGAGTGATAACCGTATCGATGGTAAGGAAAGCCTGGAATACACGAATAATTCCCCCGATGTTTTGCAAGTGATTTATTTCCACCTCTATCAAAATGCATTTATTAAAGGGTCATACTTGCACCGTTTGGAAGATGAGAAAGGGCAGCATGCCCGATTAGGGCCACATGAAAAGGTAGGGGAAGGTACCCTCGTTACGGATATCCTGGTGGATGGTAAGACCGTAAGCAGTGAACTGGACAATACCATTCTTCAGATTAAACTATCCCATCCCCTGCAACCCGGGAGCTCTATTACTATCAGCATGAATTTCAAAACCTGGTATGATAATGGAAGCAGTCGCCGAAGAATGGCCATGTATGATGCCTGGGGATTTAAACATTATAATGGCTGTCAATGGTATCCCAAAGTCAGTGTTTATGACCGAAAATTTGGATGGGATACCTATCAGCACCTAAACAAGGAGTTTTACGGAGAGTTTGGTAGCTTCGATGTTTCCCTGGATTTTCCGAGTAATTATGTCCTGGAAGCAACCGGTGTTCTCCAGAATCGTTCCGAAGTCCTTCCGGAAGATCTTCGAAAGAAACTGGATGTCAGCAATTTTGCTCATAAGCCTTTAGGAGAAGCTCCTTCCACCATTACACCCTATGTGAAGGGCGAACGTAAAACCTGGAAATATCATGCGGATGGGGTGCATGATTTTGCCTTTACAGCGGATCCATCTTACCGGCTCACATCTACCACCTGGAATGGTATTGAGTGCGTAGGAATTGTTCAGGAGCCGCATGCCGCTGGCTGGCAGCATACAGCTGACTATGTAGCCACCATCGTAAAAACCTTTTCAAAAGACATTGGTCCCTATGGCTATCCCAAGATGGTCGCTGCCGATGCCAATGATGGGATGGAATATCCCATGTTGACTTTGGACGGCGGCATTGAACCCGGCAACCATGGACTCCTCGTTCATGAGATCGGGCATAACTGGTTCTATGGAATGGTGGGTTCCAATGAAACATATCGGGCAGCACTGGATGAAGGCTTTACACAATTCCTGACTTCTTATGGACTTACAAAAATTGAAGGGGATAGTATACCGCCGGACCATAGCAAATCCCGCTGGGTGAATCGCCATTCCGAAGGGGGTTATGTTATGGATCGCAATGTACTCAATACCTACACGAATGATGCTTTACATCGGAATGAACTCCCACTGAATACCCATTCCAATGATTTTCATGATGCCCTTGCACACGAAGGCGGGTACCGGGAAGTCTATTTTAAAACGGCATCTATGCTGTACAACCTTCAGTATACACTGGGGGATTCCTTGTTCCAGGAAGCCCTGCATCACTACTTCATGCAATGGCGCTTTGCACATCCTTACCTGGAGGATTTTCGGGCAAGCATCATTCAATTTACCCATGTCGATCTGAACTGGTTCTTTGATGAATGGATCGAGACAACGAAGACCATCGATTATAGAATAGCTTCTGTTCACAAAGTGAAAGGAGTAGAGGATACCTGGTCCATACAGATGGATCGGGAAGGACTCTCGCAGATGCCGGTAGATTTTACGGTAACCGCTAAAGACGGGCATCAACAGAGCTATACGATCCCCAATACCTGGTTCGCAAAATCAAGCGCCTATCAGGTGCTTCCCAAATGGTATGGATGGAGTAAGATCAATCCGTCCTATACGACGCAGATCCGTGTTCCTTCCGGCATACGATCCGTGCAGATCGATACCACTTACCGGCTTGCCGATGCTGATTGGAGCAATAATTATTACACTACTGATTTTTGGAAAGCAAAGCATGGGAATATTACCTGTTTTGATGCCGGCCTATCCAGGCCTCTGGATCGACGTCATACCCGGACCTGGATCCGCCCGGACCTTTGGTGGAACCCGGTCGATGGTGTGAAAGCAGGTATTCACATCGAAAGTGATTACCTCTTTTTTCTGCATAAATTGGATGCTTCAGTATGGTGGAACACCCATTTGCTTCAGGAGGACCGGTATAAAGCCTCGTCAATTGAATATCTGTATGGGCGCTTTCAACCCGTTAGTTTTACGATTAATCTTTCCGAGCCATTCAGCAAGAATGTTCCAAAACTGGTCGGGCAATTCAGTGCGCGTAACCTCGATGGACTGCAATACCTGAAGGCAGGTGCCGTATATGATATTTCTTCTTCCAGTCAGATCGGCCTGCATTTCCTGGGGATGTCCCGGACGAATCAACAGGACCTGGCCTACCTGATTTATCCGACAGAATGGAGCAGTACGAATGACAGGCCAAATAATACAGCTAATCTTTCCTTCAATAGTAATTATTCTTACGCCAAGGGGTATGGGTCTGTGCATTTATTATTCAGAGCGCCTTTCCTGGGCGGTAATAGAACCGATGCCTTCGATTATAGTTTTGCGCAGGCAGAATGGCTCCAGGTGCATCATCTCGGTAAGCTGAATCTTCATACTCGATTCTTCGCACGTTATGGCACCGGGAATAACCTGCCATATGAAAGTGCCTTATTTGCTGGCGGTGCCAACTCTGAACAGCTCATGGAAAATAAGTACATCAGAAGCATTGGCTTTGTTCCTGAAACGGATGAATGGCAGGGGATCTCCAGGTTTGAACCGGGCCATTTCCAGGCGGGGGGTGGTCTTAATCTGAGGGGCTATAACGGCTATTTTCTGCCGGACACCCGGGACGGAGAACCATTAATCAGTTACAAAAGCCGGAGCGGGATCAGTGTTAATGCGGAATTGGATTTTGAACGTTATATCCGGATGAGCCCAAGATTGACCCGAAATTGGCTGCACCTTTCCAGTTATTTATTTGCGGATGCCGGGATCATGGAATTGAGTCATTATTCAGTCTATAATTATACACTCATTACCCCAACGGAAATGTGGAGCGATGTGCATGTCGATGCTGGTCTTGGTTTTGCTGCAACCATCAAGAAGTTTGGACCCTTTGATCAGGCAAGACCGCTAACGGTCCGTATAGACTTCCCTATCTTTCTAAACAGACCGGGATATAACAATCCGGAATATGCTGCTTTCAGGTATGTAATTGGGATTGAGCGGGCGTTTTAGGATAACTTACCCGCCATGGTCGGTCTCCTGACAAACCATTTCTGGTTCGATCTTTCAAGCCTGTTACGATCTTAATGAAACAATGGCCTGAAAACCCGCCCGATCACGCTAAAGGCCATCAATCATCGAAGGCAAAGGCTGGCGCTCCTGCCGCAGCCAGAAGAAGGGTCCGTAAACCTGTTAGTGATTGGATTAATTATAGCGGATTTATGTAATTTTAATTTCTAAACCTGTCAATACAACATAATGCCCTGCAAGTATCCTAAGATCCTTATTTTTTGCGGCGTTTTTCTCAGCCTGATATTTTGCCTTTCAGCAAATGCTAACGGGCAGGATAAAATTTACATGAGGGATGGTCAGTATATTGAAGGGCGGGTACTGAGGGCCACTCGGATGTTTTTTACCTATAGAATTCCACTAGGAAATGACTCTGCAACAATCCACATTAAGGGCACTAGCGTTCTCTCAGTGAAATATGCAGATGGCAGGACCTGGAAGACACTGGATACTGACCAATGGGCCAGATTAAATAACATGAATCGCAGCGTTGCTCATAGACATAAATCAGTTCGGTCTCGACTTCCTTACATTAAACGGGGTTATAAAAATGTAATAACACTAAATGCGCCTCAAATAGAAGTCGTTCATGGTCTCGCAGGTTTTAATTTGGGTATCGAATACGAGCGATATATTGACAAAAAAGGATATTTTTCTGTATTCTTACCCTTCTACCCGAAAAGAGCCATCAGTCAATATTTTGGCCGCTGGGGAGGTGTTCATTATGGTGAAATACTTGACTGGGGTAGTGCTATTTATTTTGGACCAGGACTTTCATTCCATCCATTAAGAAATATTCATCGAGTGGATATTAGCATTGGTCTACAATATACCGTTGGGACATTTGAATCACAAACAGAAGATTATTCAGGCTTAATAATAAGCTCCACTAGTTTTAGTATCTCTACGTTATCTACCATTTTAAATATAAATTTTCATTCCAAGGGCCATTTTATGACCGGAGTCTATTGTAATTACGGCATGTCATTAGTAAAAGGCAGGACAAATCCCGCTTTGTTTGAAATAGGATTTAAGATCGGAGCTCGATTTTGAGGCCTTATTATTATGTACTTACAAATCCCCAGCCCTCCTTCGCTATGCTTCGGCGGAAATCCTAAAGGCGCATTGGGGTATCTCGATTATAAATTTCCTTCTTCCTCCAGGACTAAAAACTCATTGCGCAATGGCTCGAGATGCTCCAGGATATCCTCGAAGAATTGCCGGCCATACATCAGAAAATAAGGCATGAAATTTTCAACCCGTTCCTGTAAACCGGCATTGGGAAATAATTCCTTATGTAGGCGCTGAAGCTGTTCTAATCCCGTTTGGAGTTGCCGTTTTTCAGCGCGAAGCATTTTTTGTTCCAGCCGTTCCAACTGGTGCTTCATTTTAGTGATAGCAGCATCTGCACTTCTGCCAAGTGTAGCATCCACATCCAGGGCTTTTAGCCTCAGACGTTCTGCCAGTTGATCCAGGATCAGGGATTCATCTTTTGTCTGCCAATCTTTCTGCGCATGCTTTTGCACATAATCTCGCACTGCCTGATCCTCCGGAGCAAAGAGACCTTGCAAACTCAGCCTCGTTTTATGCCATAAGCGACGCTGATTACTGTTGACCCAGAGTACGGATTGTCGGAGTAAAATGGTTGGATAAAATACCTGGTGATGCTGAAACAGTGATTTTAATTGCAGCCAGTAAGCGACTTCTGCACCACCTCCAATGAAAGCGATGTTAGGAAGGATACTTTCCTGATAAAGAGGACGGAGTACCACATTTGGAGAAAAGCGTTCGGGGTATTCATGCAATTCTAGTAGTAGACTCGTTTGATTCCAGCTAATGGAAGTACCAACAACCTGCCAATGATCTCCCTTTTGTTCAATGCGGTCCCGGATATTATCTTTAAGGTAGAAAAGATTGATCGCCCTTGGCTGCGCCTGCGCTTTGAAATGCTTTGCTTCAAATTTTCGGATCGTTTGTTGTACCAGTTGTTCAGCGGTATGTCCGATCAGATCTTCTTCCATTACCGGGATAAAGGCCTTTTTGAAGCGGCTATCATCCGGTTGAAAAATGATAAGTCCATATCGACCAAACAAATGGTGCACCAGGGAAATGGTGGCTGCTGAAATGGTATTATTCGCAGAATAAGCCTGGCGAAGCATAAGCCTAAGCTCTTCCCATTCAGGTCCAGGAGGGCCCATCAGGGAAAATAGTTGCTGCAACAAGGGAGCCAGAGAACTGCTGTCCATGCGACCAACAGCTCCTGTCTGACCGTCAGCATCCCAAACGAACTTTTTAGTTCCGAAGCGAAAGGTTCCTAATTCTTCCAGATCCGCATCCTCACTGCCCATATAATACACCGGCACAAAATTCGATTCGGGGTATTGGACCTTGAGATCTCTGCAAAGCCGGATAGCATGCAGGATCTTATAAATAAAATAAAGGTAGCCGGTCGCCAGATTCGGTTGGTGGGCGGTACAAACCGTGAAGGTATTGGTGTCGAGTATCCGTTGAATATTGGCATCTACAGCAGCTTCTTTGGGAAGGTGATGGTATTGCTCCTGCAGCGCCTTGTGCAAGGTTTCACGATCAACCGGGAAATTGCGCCGCTGTTCAATGGCTTCAGCTAATCCGGTGATATCCGGTGTAAACTGATAAAACTCAGCCAGGTTTTCCTGACCGCTGAGATAGTCAAGAACGAGTGAGGAAAATCTCCGGGTTTCGGAATATGCCAGATAGTGTGCTGTAGCCAAGTGCCGAATATTTGCCGGGCGAAGGTAGGAAATGCAGCTGGGGAGGCCTATTGAGTATTCCTATTCATGAATGTGAAACTCCTGATACCTTTATAGCTTCCTGGACCGCTAACAACTACAACTATGGCACTACTGACGAACATTGAAATCTTGCAACATCTGGGAGAACTACCGGATTGGCAATACTATGATCAATCCCTGGCAAAGGATTTTGTCTTCAAAGACCATAATGAAGCCTTCGCCTTCCTTACTCGCATTGCAATGCTAAGCGAAAAAATGGACCACCATGCGAATTACAGCGGTGTCTACAACAAATTAAGCATCCGACTCAACAGCCATGATGAAGGCGGCGTGACAAGCCGGGATGTGAAGATGGCTGCGCTGATTGAAGGATTTCTTTGATTTGGTGATGGGCCTCCTTCGTGCTTTGCACTACGGCGGCCAAAGGGAGCCGATTTGAAGATTTGAAAGCGGAGGAACGAGAGCGGGATCCCCCACAAATTCATCATTATCCAGCTGGTGGGAGGTACAGCTAAGCCATGTGCGAGAGCTTGCTTGCCCGCCATAGCTGAAAGCGACGGTGAGTGCCGAAGCTCCAGGCAGAGAAGATCTATAAATTCATTGTTCCTTTATTCCCTCCGCGTCTCCCCTCCTCTGCATCTCTGCGTGAAAAGTTCCCGCTCCCCTTTGCGCTCTTCGCGAGACCTTTACGACCTTAGCGTGAAACACTCATCCCAAGCCATTCCATCCCATTATCCCAAAGCAATTGCTGCTTCTGAATGTCGGTGTAAAGCATACTATTAATAAGTGATCCCGGATGATGTTCTCCCAATGGGAACGGATAATCAGATCCCATACAGATCTTATCACCCCCAATTACATCCATTACATAGTCGAGCGTTTTGGGGTCATGTACCAAGGCATCGATCCAGAACTTCCCCAGATACTCCCTCGGATTGACATCATTATCAATGGCACAGAGATCCGGACGAACATTGAAGCCATGCTCAATTCTGCCTATGGTAAATGGAAACGTACCCCCCCCATGTGCAAAGGCGACACGGAGTTTCGGGAATTTTTGAAAGACGCCACCAAAGATCATGGACGTAATAGCACGTGCCGTTTCTGCAGGCATGCCTACCAGCCAGGGGAGCCAGTATTTCTGCATATCATTCTCACCCATCATTTCCCAGGGATGCACAAAAAGCGCACAGCCCAGCTCCTCTGCCACTTCCCAAAACGGCGTGAAATAGGGATCACTCAAATTCTTACCATTTATATTGGATCCTATTTCAAGACCTGGCATTTTGAGCTCCTTGACACACCGTTCCATTTCCTTGATGGACCGATCAATATCCTGCAATGGCACAGTACCAATGCCAATGAATCGCTTTGGTTGCAGATCCACGCATTGGGCAATATGATCGTTGAAAAAGCGGGCTGTTTCGTCGCCATGCTCAGGCTTTGCCCAATAGTTGAAGAGCACTGGAATCGTCGATAGTACCTGCATCCCCACTGAATCCGCATCCATTTCCTTCATGCGGACTGAGGTATCCCAACAATTCTGTTCTACCTCGCGGAAGACCTTATCGCCCTTGATCATCCGTGCGCAACAAGGCTTGTGATGCTCCAGGTGTATAAACTCCCCATACCCGAATTTCTGAAACCAGTTCGGAATCTTTTCAGGCATGATATGGGTATGGATATCGAGGCTTAACATGAACGCGTTTGGAATGAATATATGGCTAAAAAAAAGAAATGGGATAAGCTTGGAGTCTAGGGAAGGCATTCATAAATAATGGCTGCACCTTGTCCCACCCCAATGCACATAGTTGCAAGGCCATAGCGACCGCCTCTTCTCTTCAGTTCGTGCAGCAGGGTCGTAGAGATCCGGGCACCACTGCATCCTAGGGGATGACCTAAAGCAATGGCACCTCCATTTACATTCACCTTACTTTCATCAAGGCCGAGTTCCCGCATACAAGGGATTGCCTGTGCCGCAAAAGCTTCATTCAATTCTATAAGGTCCAGATCAGAACTTTGAAGACCAGCACGCTCCAATGCCTTTCTGCTCGCTGGAATGGGGCCAATACCCATAATGGAAGGATCGACACCAGCCACTCCCATCGCAGCCACCTTGGCGATTGGCTTGAGACCATATTTATTGACAGCCGCCTCGGATGCGATCAGCAAAGCAGCAGCACCATCATTGATGCCACTGCTATTCCCGGCCGTCACCGTACCGTCTTTCTTGAAGGCAGGTTTCAGTCCAGCCAATTGTTCCTGGGTGGACAGTCGCGGATGTTCATCTATTGAAATCTGAATGCTGCCTTTCTTGCCTTCAATGATAACAGGAATGATTTCATCATTGAATTTTCCGGCCGCCGCCGCCGCCGCATATTTTTCCTGGGTTCTGGCGGCAAAGGCATCCTGTTCTTCACGACTCACCTGGTATTTTTCGGCGACATTCTCTGCCGTTTCTCCCATCGTAAATGGATGATGGAGGGCACTCAGGTTCTTATTGATAAACCGCCAGCCCATAGTGGTGTCATAAAGTTCCTGGTTACGCCCGAAAGCGGCATCCGATTTGCCCATTACTAATGGCGCACGACTCATGCTTTCCACTCCGCCGGCGATGAACAGATCCCCATCTCCGCACATAATAGCGCGGGTGGCTTGCATAATCGCCTCCAGTCCAGAGGCACATAAGCGGTTGACCGTAACACCTCCGACACTGATCGGAAGGCCGGCTAATAGCGCAGACATCCTGGCCACATCCCGGTTATCTTCTCCAGCCTGATTGGCGGCACCAGCAATGACATCTTCAATTGCATTCACATCAATCCCCGGGTTTCGTTCCACCAGGGCTTTAATGACAATGGCCAGAAGATCATCCGGACGAACAGTGGAAAGACTGCCTCCATATTTCCCGATGGGGGTACGGACGGCATCAATGATATAAGCTGTAGACATGAGGCGCAAAATTAAGCCAAGGTCGTTTTAGCGACTTCAAGGGCATTATTGATATCCTGGATAAGGTCTTCTATGTTTTCCATACCCACACTCATCCGGATCAAGCCGTCCGTAATGCCGGATAGGATTCGTTGATCCCGGGGAACGCCTACATGCGTCGTAGAGGCTGGGTGGGAAAGTAAAGTATCGCAAGTGCCCAATGAAACGGCATTGGTGCAGAGTTTCAGGGCATTCATAAAGGATTTGCCAGCCTCAAAACCTCCCCTCAATTCAAAACTCAGGACTGGCGCAGGCATCCGCATCTGTTTGATGGCGATCTGATGATCCGGATGACTGGCAAGCCCAGGATAATTTACCCGGGAAATGGCTGCGTGATTATTCAGGAACTCCGATAACAAGCGGGCATTGTGGCAATGCCGTTCCATCCGGATTCCCAGGGTGCGGAGACCATTGACCAGTAAAAAGGCTTCAAAAGCATTGGAATTTCCCCCAAAAAGCCGGTGGGTCTTGGTAATGGTCGTTTCCCAATGGTCATTATTCCGACCTATAAGGATTCCTCCAACAGCGGTGCCATGGCCATTCAGGAACTTGGTAGTACTATGCATCACAAAATCAACCCCATACTTAAATGGCTGTTGTAAATAGGGGGTTGCGAATGTATTATCCGCACATAAGAGTAGTCCCTTCGATTTGCCGATAGCACAAAGCGCCTCCAGGTCGATACATTGTAAGGTAGGGTTGGCGGGCGTTTCCAGGTACATCATCCGTATGGCCGGATGCGCGTTTATAGTTGTTTCTACCAGGTCAAGATCATGAAAATCGACAATGATCGTTTCGATTCCTAGGCCCGGCAGAATTTTATCGATCATCTCCTGGGTGCCTCCATACAGACTCCGGTGGGTCAGGATGAGATCGCCACTTTTGAGGTTTCCAAGGAGTAGGGTGGTGATGGCGGCCATACCAGAAGCATGCAGCATGCCTACCAGTTCAAGGGGGCTGCCATCTTCATTGCTAAGGCCATGTGCCTCCAGCATGGAAATACGCGCTTCTGCTTCCCGGATGGTAGGATTGCCAAATCGTCCATAAATATAACCCTCCTCTTCTCCTTTAAATATAGCGATCCCTTGTTCAGCACTTTCAAAGGTGTAAGTGCTGCTGGCGTAAATCGGGGTCAGATGGGAACGGTTTTGTTCCTCCTGATGTCCCCCATGGATACATAGGGTATCAAAACCGGCCTGACTGTGCGCTAAAGACATCTCCTTGATATAATTTTGACAGCTAAGGTACACCTATGAAAGAACTGCTACTTCGCATTTGCGAGTATAACGCCTGGGCGAATCAACGGTTTATTGATGTTCTGTCCACCGTGGATGCGGCGATCCCGGATCAGGAAATCATTAGCTCATTTAATAGCATCCGGGCTACCGTCCAGCATACCTGGGGCGCGGAGGATATCTGGTTGCAACGGTTGACCCAAGTCCCCAATCCTGTCTGGGCAGGCCTTCATTTTAAAGGAGACTTTCATACGCTTCTGGATCTTTGGAGAAAAAGCTCGGATGGATTGACCCATTTTGTGAAATCCCTTGAGGATCCAACAGCGTTTAGCAAAATACTAGTGGTGGAACACCTTAATAATGAACGATTTCACTATGAGATCAGCGCCATTATTCAGCATGCCTGTAATCATAGTAGCTATCATCGGGGCCAATTGGTCACCATGATGCGTCAGGCCGGGATCAAAACGATCCCAGGAACCGACCTTTCTTCTTTCGTTCGGATCCCCATTTAAATTGTTTCCGCATCCTGAAAATAGCTTTCCCGATCTTAAAAATTCCCTGGCCTGCTACACGATTTCTTTGCAGTCCAAATGAAAAAACTCCTTATTGCCTTAGTAATCCTTGGGACCCGTTTGCCGTCCAGGGCCCAAAATGTACCGGTTCTTGCGCACCCTGATCAGGGGCTAAAAACCCATGAAGATTCGCTTTCTGCCGGAATCAATAGTTCCAAAACAGTGCTATCTGGATATGGAAGTGCCTCCTACCAAAGGGATTTCAATGACCGCAAAGGAGCCGTTACTCTTGATAGGGCCGTTCTTTTTGTCGGACACCAATTTGATCGGCATTGGTCGTTTTTCTCCGAACTCGAGGTGGAAAATGCCAAAGTGGAGGATGGTAAACCTGGTGGGGAAATTGCAATGGAGCAATGCTACCTGCGTTATAACCTGAATAGCCGGAACTATTTTGTAGCAGGCCTCTACATACCCCGGATTGGATTATTAAATGAAAATCACATTCCGGTAAATTTCAACGGGGTCGAAAGGCCGATTGTTGAGCAAATAGTCATTCCGGCCACCTGGAGAGAACTGGGACTGGCCTGGTATGGTCAGTTCAATCACCTGCAATTGAATGCCGGTATCATGAATGGTCTGGATAATTCGACCATGGAACATGGCTCCGGAATCCGCGAAGGGCGTGCGGAAGGATTGCTGGCACCCGCAAATGCCCTTGCTGTTAGCGCTTCTGCCGCCTACCATGCCGGTGATTTTCGATACCAGGTGAGTGCCTATGCTGGTGGTACCACAGATGTGAATGCCCGGCAGGCAGATAGTCTGCACCTGGATGGAGGTGCTTTCGGAACGCCACTATATCTCGGTGAAGGAGATATGACTTGGTCTCACAATGGCTTTTCAGCGAAAATCCTGGGAACGCTGATTGCCTTCCCGGATGCCGCTAAGGTGAATGCCGCTTATGGGAAAAACCTGCCCGAACAGATGTATGGCTGGTATGCAGAATTGGGATATGATCTACTGAATCTTAAGGAATGGAAGCAATCCATCCGGCCAAAATTGATTGCTTTTGCCCGTTTGGAAATGCTGGATCTGAACACCCGTATCCCTGAAGCACCACTCGGATTGTATGATGGAACTCTTCAACAACGCCATCTGATTGCCGGATTTAGCTTCCTGCCTATCCCGAACCTGGTCATTAAAGCGGATATTCGATTATTGCATACCGGCGATCAAAATCCGGATCTGGTGATCCATCCATCCCCCAATTCATTGGCTTATCAACCCAATAATCATTTCCTGAATATTGGCATAGGCTATTCATTTTAAGCAGCTAATGAATCGCGAATCGTTTTTAAAGTTATCTTGTACTGGTTGTATGCTTGGAGCAGCAGGTTTGATTTCGGTAACAGAACTGCTTTCCTGTGCCGCACCAGAATCGCTGAAAACCAGTAAGGCTGTATTGAATCAACATATGCTTCATGTACCCCTATCCAACCTGAATGCCCAAGGACTCACGATTGTCCGGGCCAGCGGTATGGACTATGATATTGCTGTACGAAAAGAGGAAGGAAATACGTTTCTAGCCATGGAACTCCGTTGTACACATTTTAATAATCCGCTGCAGGCTGCAGGATCCCATTTTCATTGCGACCTTCATGGTTCTGAATTTGATGCGCAGGGAGCGGTCATTAAAGGTCCAGCCAGTCTTGCTCTACAACACCTTCCCTGGAGCATTTCCGGAGAGCAACTGATCATTCAACTTCAATAGACTATTTTATGAGAATACACATTGCCCTTATCCTTGTAATGCTGGTTGCAGTCAGTTCCTGTAAAAAAACAGATTCCGGCAGCCCTGCGGATCTACCAACTATCGAAAAAAATGTGCTCAGCAACTTTACCGACAATATTGCCCGCGCGGAATACAATGATCTGGCAACCAAGTCGGATTACCTCTACAGCGATCTGATCACCTTACAAAGCATTCCAACAGATGCAAATCTTACCAGGTCCCGAGTGGCCTGGCAGGACCTGCGCAATGTCTGGGAGCGCAGTGAAGGGTTTTTATTTGGACCCATAAAGGATGCGAATTATGATGGGATCCTGGATGCCTGGCCTACGGATCCGGCTCAAATGGATTCCCTGCTGAATACCAATGTTCAATTAAGCCTGCAAACAATCCAGGGCTTACCCTATACTCTACGTGGATTTCATCCGATCGAATACATCCTGTTTGGTGCGCATGGCGACCGTAAAGCTGCCGCACTTAGCCAACGCCAAATGGATTATATGGTCAGCCTGGCGGAGGATTTGAAAAATAATTGCCATGCACTGGCGGATGCCTGGGATCCCAATAAAGGAAATTATGGAAGTCAGTTGATCCTTGCAGGCTCCGGAAGCACGAAATACCTCACGCGGAAGGCAGCATACCTGGCCATGGTGGATGGATTGCGAACTATTTGTTCGGAAGTGGCGGATATTAAAATGCAGCTGCCCCTGCAATCGGAGGATGCCACCAAGGTCGAATCACCCTATAGTGGTGGCTCCGTGGCAGATTTTCAGAATAATATCCTGGGCCTGCAAAGTGTTTATTTAGGGCATTATAACCAGGATGGAACGGGTTTGAAGGATCTGGTAAGCAACTTCAATGCAACACTGGATACCAAACTTCAATCACAAATGACGGCAGCAATCCAGTCTTTCGCTTTAATTACCCATTATTACGAACAGGCTATTTTCGATCAGCAGACGCAAATCCACCAAACCCAGGCCTTGCTGGGAACCCTTAAAACCAGTCTGGATTCTGATTTGCGGCCGCTGATCATCAATAACATTAAGGACTAGTCCTTGTGGCCCTTCCGGGGACTATCCGGTATTATAAGCCTCCTCATATTTTTTGACTTCGATACCGCTATTGTTCCGGATATATTCCCGGGCACCCACTTTTGTCCACCAACTTCGGGTGCTTAAATAGCGCAAGGTCCCGAATACAGGACGGACCGGCCCCCAGGCGCGGTCATGCTTTCCAAAGCACCACAGGATGCCGGTATAGGAGTTTGGATCCCGGCCATCCAGGGCATATTTATTGTTCAGATGAACCATGAGGTCGAAAGCGGATTCATAGCTGCTGCTCCATTCGATCATCTTTTTCCCCCACAGCATGCGCATATAATTGTGCAATTCACCTGTCTTGACCAATTCATGCTGACAGGCATTCCACAAGGCATCTGTGGTAGTGCCTTGTTCCATTTGTTCCTTGGTGAAGGTGACGGCACGTTCATCCCGGGCATGCTGGTTCATGGTCTTTTTCGCCCAGTCCGGCAGGCTTTTCAAGGATTGATAATCGGGATTATGCGCACAGAAATTGAAACTTAGTTCCCGGCGGATGATCACTTCTTCCAGGAAGGCATCTTTGGAGGCCTGGGGTGCATCAGCATTCAGTATGGCAAGGTAAATTTCCTGAACCGATATAAATCCGAAATGCAGCCAGGAGCTTAAGCGGGAACAGCCATCTACTTCTGGTTTGTTTCTTAAGTCGGCATATTGAGGAAGGATATTCCGGATAAAATAGTGCAGCCGTTTTTGGGCCTCCTGTTCGCCACCGTGGTAAAATGTTGAAGGAGGCACAGAATGGTCAATATCGCAGGCGGCAACCAGTTTGGGAATTTGGTCGGCCTCCACTATGGTTTCCGGGCAATCCAATTCCAGATGTGGGTGCTGGACCTTCAGATGAGGCGTTCGGATCAGGTCCGAATGATCTGGAAGTAATCGATGGATTTTTGGCCGGATGGTCCGTGCTGCAAATTCCTCCTTGGGCAGGAGGGCGATCGGGATCATGCCATTCGAATCAACAATAAGAACTGGAATGTTGACCTGTTTTAGAATGGCTTTGTTGTGGTCTGGAATGATAAAGCAGGGATAATCATCGGTTATGAGTGCGGCCGCCTTTTTGGCCAGCCGGGCAACGGTATTTTTAGGTGCTTGTTTATCCGTTTGCAGATAGAAAAGGTAGCGGATTCCGCGCGCTGCAAAGGCTTGCTTCTTCTCGGCAACCCCTTCGAGAATGAAGGTGTGGATGCGGTCGGAAGCCCAAGGGTGGTAATACTTGAGCCCTTCGTAAACCACGAGGGGTTTATTCAGGGCATTGGCGATCTCGACCGCTTTATTGAGTGCAAAGTTGTGCTGGCTGCGTTTGAAGATCTGCATCCAGTAGATCACATAATTACCATCCAAGTTGAATGGGACCTCATTCAGGAGCCGGGTCCGGTTATCGATAAATTCCTTCATCCGGTACATAACAAGTGATGGGGCGGATTGTTGGGGGACTATTCATTTTCTTTGTCATACCCGAAGGGAATCTGTTTATATCGTCCAGAGGTATAAGTTCCTTTAAAGATTGTAGCAAAGGACCCTTCGGATTCGCTCTCCTTCGACTCCGCTCAGGAACCGGGATCGGGGCTTCGACTCCGCTCTGGATCGGGGCGTATCCAGGTACTTCACATTTCATTGTCATTCCCGCAGGGAATCTGTTTATTAGCATCCAGAGGCGTTAGTTCCTTTAAAGTTTGTAGCAAAAGACCCTTCGACTTCGCTCTCCTTCGACTCCGCTCAGGAACCGGGGTCGGGGTTTCAACTTCGCTCTGGATCGGGGCGTATCCAGGTACTTCACATTTCTTTGTCATTCCCGCAGGGAATCTGTTTATTAGCATCCAGAGGCGTTAGTTCCTTTAAAGAATGTAGCAAAGGACCCTTCGACTTCGCTCTCCTTCGACTCCGCTCAGGAACCGGGACCGGGGTTTCGACTCCGCTCTGAGGCCTAGAGCCCTACCACAACAAAAAAATGCCGCTGGCGATTAACCAGCGGCACTTCATATTGAATCCTTAATCAGATTATTTCACTTCTTCGTATTCAGCATCGGCAACACCATCGCCGCCTGCTGCCTGGCCTTGATGCTCCTGATGAGCAGCTCCATCGGTACCTGCACCAGCACCATCAGCACCGGCATACATGTGTTGAGAAGCGGCCTGCCATGCGGCATTCAGCGTTTCCATGGCAGAATCAATACCGGCAATATTCTCTGTTTTATGCGCTTCCTTCAGTTCATTGACAGCGGTTTCGATCTTGCTGCGCTCATCGGCAGGGATCTTATCGCCATACTCCTTCAATTGCTTTTCAGAATTGAAGATCAAACCATCCGCCATATTCAGTTTCTCAACACGCTCGCGAACGATCTTATCAGCAGCTTCATTGGCCTTGGCCTCATTCTTCATCGTTTCGATCTCTTCCTTGCTCAATCCTGAACCAGCTTCGATCCGGATATTCTGTTGCTTGCCGGTACCCTTGTCCTTTGCAGTAACATGGATGATACCGTTCGCATCGATATCGAAGGTTACTTCGATCTGAGGAACACCGCGTGGTGCTGGTGGAATGCCATCGAGGTTGAACCGGCCCAGGTTTTTATTATCCTTTGCCATCGGGCGCTCACCCTGAAGAACGACCAGGTCAACACTTGGTTGATTGTCGGCAGCAGTAGAGAAGGTTTCCGTCTTACGGGTAGGAATGGTAGTATTCGCATCGATGAGCTTGGTCATCACGCCGCCCATAGTTTCGATACCCAATGAAAGTGGGGTAACGTCCAGCAGCAATACATCCTTCACATCACCGGTCAATACACCACCCTGGATTGCAGCACCTACGGCTACTACTTCATCCGGGTTAACACCCTTATTGGGTTTTTTGCCAAAGAATTTCTCAACGACTTCCTGGATTTTTGGGATCCGTGTAGAACCACCCACCAGGATGATCTCGTCGATTTCAGATGTTTGAAGACCGGCATCCTTAAGGGCCTTGCGGCAAGGTTCCAGGGTACGCTCCACAAGCTTGTCGGATAATTGCTCAAATTTGGCGCGGGTCAGCTTGCGAACTAAGTGCTTAGGCACTCCGTCAACCGCAGTAATATATGGCAGGTTGATTTCAGTTTCCTGGGAAGAAGATAATTCAATTTTTGCCTTTTCGGATGCTTCCTTCAGACGCTGCCAGCTCATTGGATCCTTGTGCAGGTCAATCGCTTCGTCCTTCTTGAATTCATCAGCCAGCCAGTCCATAACTACCTTATCGAAGTCGTCACCACCGAGGTGTGTATCACCATTAGTGCTTTTTACTTCAAAAACGCCATCACCTAATTCGAGGATGGAAATATCGAATGTTCCGCCACCGAGGTCAAATACCGCGATCTTGGAATCTTTATGTTGTTTGTCGAGGCCATAAGCCAGGGCAGCGGCAGTAGGCTCATTGATGATCCGGCGAACTGTCAGACCAGCGATTTCACCAGCTTCCTTAGTAGCCTGACGTTGGGCATCATTAAAATAAGCAGGAACAGTAATGACTGCTTCATTGACTTCATGACCCAGAAAATCTTCGGCCGTCTTCTTCATTTTCTGAAGGATCATCGCAGAAATTTCCTGTGGCGTATAATGGCGGCCATCAATATCCACACGTGGCGTATTGTTTTCACCTTTGACAATCTGGTAAGAATTGTGCTTGATTTCCTCGCCAACTTCGTCAAAACGGCGGCCCATATAACGCTTAATGGACTGAATGGTCGCTGTTGGGTTGGTAATTGCCTGACGTTTTGCGGGGTCACCCACCTTCCGTTCGCCATTCTTCATGAAAGCTACGATCGATGGGGTGGTGCGACGTCCTTCATCATTTGCGATAACGACGGGTTCGCTGCCTTCCATCACTGCCACGCAGGAATTGGTAGTTCCTAAATCTATACCGATAATTTTAGCCATAATCTTTATTTCTAAGTTGTGAATGATATTGTTTAAAGGGTGGATGCAGTAATTTCTGCATACCACTTTGTTTTGTCAATAAAAATGCCATACCGGTATTACTGGCAATATTGTCACGTGTTGCTGTCAATTTGAAATAAAAAGCCCCAAAGCCAGGGCAATGGGGCAGAATAAGGGGAAATAATATGCTAGCTTGTCAATGATCCGATCGTCCCTGGAAGTTGAGGCCTATCGTAACACTGCTGGTTTCAATGGAGTCGAGCGTCTGTTCATTGATTGGTACATTATGATATTGTGTCATGGCACGACAGGTATATAGCCCTAAGGCATTTCCTGCAACGCTGGATTTAATATTGGTATAAATGGGTTTGATTTCGTCTGCCGTAAGACCGCCTTGAACATCATTGATCTGTTGGTAATCATACATATCCTTGCTGCCCGCCCAAACAATCAGATCACAGCTATCGATATAGCGTTTTACATTAATGGGTGCCGTTCCGATATTATCCCTCAGGAAATTATAAACGGCAGATTGGTTCGTACTCATCGTAACGCTGGCACTTACCCCATCCCAGGCAGTGGAGCCAACCGTAAAGTCAGCCGAATGATCCGTTTCTTTGGAACCATCGACATCGACCCAGTGAAAGCGTATAATAGCCTGAAAGACTTTCGCATTATTCGGCACACCACGGGTCGATATTTTCAATTGATCGCTCGGATGCAAGGATGGGAATACCAATTGATACGAGCTGTAGAATTCATTAATTATAAAACCCTGTGGCGGTGGGGATGCCTGATTGTCGATAATGGCTGTTTCAGAAGAATCCACCTGGCCGGTCTGCTGATTCTTGATCACAAGGCGGTATGTATTACCCGGTGTAAGGGTGTGTTTGGATTTATAGGCATAATTCGGAGACTGGAAAAAAGCGCCCGTATCTTTTGTATATCCTTCCGCATTGAGGTCTACGCGTGTTAAGATCTCATCCGTAAGTACGATACTTCCAATCAATTCCTTTAAATGGACGGTGATATTGCTGTAAAAACTGGAATCGGCTACCTGGGCCATGGTAATCGCACTTTTATTTTCATCCAGAAAGGCCTTTTCAATGCGGATATAGTGTGCGGTATCCCCCGGATTCATCAAGCCATAGACCAGTGTAATCGTTTTATAGGGTGCTGCCACTTTGAAATCTTCCGAACAGGAAGAGAATATTATGGCAAGTGCAAACAGAAAACCGAGTCTTTTCAGGATAAACATGAATCAAATATTAGGGCCGCCAAAGATAAGTGCCTTTAGTAAACGCCGGACCATTGGCCATCGATTCACTTTCAGGAAAACGGATTTTAAGATATTGGATAGATTTTCCTCCGAAATTCCTGTTTAATGGACAAAATCCATCGCCTTGAATGCCTTATTAATTGGCATGAAAACCGGTATAAGATGAGCGGCAGTTTGGCAATTGGCGCCTGGAGTTTGAAGTTTGCAGTTCCTAAGCAAGCAAGCAAGCCTGTTTTATGCGATTTTTATGATCATAGCCGAACAACTTAAAGCTGCCACCGCGGCGGCTCTCAAAGCCTTATTCCCGGATCAGGATATTGATACGACCCAGATCACCATCAATGAAACGAAACCAGAATTCATTGGTCATTATACCGTAGTGCTTTTCCCTTTCGTAAAATCACTTCGGATGAAACCCATGGATCTGGGCAAACAAATCGGCGATTACCTCCTTAAGGAAACCCAGCTTTTTTCCGGGTATGAAACCGTTTCTGGCTTTCTGAATCTAAGCGTCATTGATTCCTACTGGCCCTCCTTTTTGCTGAATCATTTTAATGACACGCAATTTGGGACAGAGGTGAGTACCGACTATAGGGTCATGGTGGAGTTTTCGTCACCGAATACCAACAAGCCCTTGCACTTTGGCCATCTGCGGAATAATTTCCTCGGAGCTTCCGTCAGCAATATTTTGAAGGCGACCGGGAAGCAGGTGATCAAAGCGAACCTGGTTAATGATCGCGGGATCCATATTTGCAAGAGCATGGTGGCCTGGCAACGATATGCAAATGGTGCCACACCAGAGCGTACCGGTCAAAAAGGGGACCATCTTGTTGGCGACTACTATGTACAGTTTAATGATGCCTATAATAAGGAGATCGCAGAACTGACTGCTTCCGGAATGGAAAAGGCCATTGCTGAAAAGGAAGCTCCGATCATGCAGGCGGCGCAACAGATGTTGTTGAAATGGGAACAGGGTGATGCGGAAGTTCGGGATCTGTGGTCGCGCATGAATGGATGGGTGTATTCGGGTTTTGATCAGACCTACAATCGGCTGGGACTGAGCTTCGATAAATACTATTACGAAAGCGATACTTATCTGCTCGGTAAAAAGATCGTTGAGGAAGGGCTGCAGCGGGGCGTGCTATACCAGAAGGAAGACAAATCGATCTGGATCGATTTAACGGAAGACGGCCTCGATCAGAAATTATTATTGCGTGGGGATGGTACCAGTGTGTATATGACCCAGGATTTGGGGACCGCCCGATTGAAATACGAGGAGTTCAAGCTACATCAGAGTATTTATGTGATTGCGGATGAGCAAAATTATCATATGCAGGTGCTGAAGCTGATTATGAAGAAATTGAACGAGCCGGCAGCCGATGGGATTTACCACCTGAGTTATGGGATGGTGGAATTACCGAGTGGTCGGATGAAGAGCCGGGAGGGTACAGTTGTCGATGCGGATGATATGATCGATGAGATGTTGCGCCTCGCACAGGAGCAAACGGAAGCAGCCGGCAAAACTGAAGGCTTTAGTGCCGTTGAATTGAAGGACCTGTATGAGATGATCGGATTGGGGGCATTGAAATTTTATTTGCTTCGGGTTGAGCCCCGGAAGAAGATGATCTTTGATCCGAAAGAAAGCATCGATCTCCATGGCTTCACGGCCACCTTCATCCAATATGCGCATGCCCGGATCTGTTCGATCCTGCGCCGCGAAAACCTGGCCCTGATGCCTGATTCCAGTCATTTTCAGCCATTCGAAATGAAGGAGCCGATCACGAAAGGCGAGGCTTTATTGCTGCTGACCCTGGAACGTTATCCTGCAATATTAAAATCGGCAGGTGCGGAGTACAATCCCTCCGAGTTATGCAATTATGCCTTCGGATTGGCCCAGGCCTTTAATTCATTTTACGACGATCACCCGATTGCAAAAGCGGAAAGCGAGGAGAAGAAAAGTCTACGGTTGATGATTGTAATATTCACGGCACAAGTGCTGCGAAATAGCATGGGTTTGTTAGGGATCAGATTACCTGAAAAAATGTGAGTTGATTTGGTAATGGAGAACCGATTTGAAGATTTGACCCTTCGACTTCGCTCAGGGAGCGGGGGTAATTACGTTGCTTGCTATGGGTAACCAAGTTTTAGCCCTGAGTTCGCGTCCCTTGAGTTCGCGTCCCCTGAGTTCCCGATCCCTAAGCTCCCGATCCCTAAGCTCCCGATCCCTAAGCTCCCGATCCCTGAGTTCCCGATCCCTGAGTTCCCGATCCCTGAGTTCCCGATCCCGGTTCCCGATCCCGGTTCCCGATCCCGGTTCCTGAGCGGAGTCGAAGGAGAGCGAAGTCGAACCTCGGCCCCTGAGCGAAGTCGAAGGGTCCGTTACCACACCCTCCAATCGAAGCCCCCCCCTGAGCGAAGTCGAACCCTCGGCCCCTGAGCGAAGTCGAAGGGTCCGTTTCCACAACCTACAATCGAAGCCCGCCCCCAGAGCGAAGTCGAACCTCGGCCCCTGAGCGAAGTCGAAGGGTCCGTTACCACAACCTACAATCGAAGCCCGCCCCCAGAGCGAAGTCGAACCCTCGGCCCCAGAGCGAAGTCGAACCCTCGGCCCCTGAGCGAAGTCGAACCCTCGGCCCCTGAGCGAAGTCGAAGGGTCCAGTATCAAAATCCCCAATCCGAAGCCCGCCCCCAGAGCGAAGTCGAACCCTCGGCCCCTGAGCGAAGTCGAAGGGTCCAGTATCAAAATCCCCAATCCGAAGCCCTACCAGCAACCCGCCTTCTGCATTAAAGATGGCGACTATACTCATGACATATACCTTCGTAGAGTTGTGGGTCGAAAAGACCCAAAACGGGCAAAGGCAAGTCTCAGAACATAGCCCACTCTGAGCCCTGAGCACCCGCCCCCTGAGTTCCCGATTACGGTTCCTGAGCGGAGTCGAAGGAGAGCGAAGTCGAAGGGTTAGCACATCCAAGGGCAATCCCAATTATTAATCATCCATTATCTTTGCACCCTTAACCGGAACATTACGGGACGTAGCGCAGCCCGGTAGCGCGTTTGCATGGGGTGCAAGAGGCCGCTGGTTCGAATCCAGTCGTCCCGACATCGGCCGCCGAAGCTTTAGCGAAGGAGGCCCGCGACCGCCGAAGCCTTGGCGAAGGAGGCCATTTAAGCAGATCTGAAATGGTCTGCTTTTTTGTTTTTAACCTGAAACGCTTGCTGGAAACTGCTTTTACTTTCCATCTCTAATAAAGTGAATTGAGGGTTTAACCTCATTAATTGCTGAATTTTCTACACCAATTCTTACACCATGATTTATACCATGGGAAATTTTTACACCAGCCACCAGTAAGGGTTTGCGCTGTTTTTTTCTAAAAATCATACAATGAAACAAAACACTTTTAGTGTCCACTTTGTCTTACGTTATGACAGAGTGGATGAAGAAGGGTATGCACCTATTTATGCTAAAATTACCCTAAATGGAAAATCAATTTTCATAACTACAAATTATAAGATAATCTCGAAGGATTGGAACAGAAAGAAAGGCATTCCAATGCCCAAAGCTGAAAATTACAAGGTGATTAATGATGCCATTCAAGCTTTACAATCCCGTATTTATAAAGCTCATTCAAAGTTGACATCCACCACTGATTCTTTTACAATTTCTATGCTGAAAGATGAGATCGTTGGTAGGTTAGAGGAGAAGGTAAAAGTGCATATGCTCATTGAAACCACTATAGAGCACAACCTGAATTTTTCAAGCCTAGTAGGTATTAAATATAGTGAGGGGAGCTACAAGAATTATCGAACCTCTCTTAAGTATTATCAGGAATTCGTTCCTCAGTATTTCAAGAAGAAGGATATTCCTCTCACCCTAGTCAATTATAAATTTTGTGAAGCTTTCTTTTTATTCCTTACTACTAAAAAGGATTGTAAGACTAATGGTGCTAATAAACAGATTCAACGTGTGCGGAAGATCATTCATTATGCCATGGATCAAGGTTATTTGGCTATAAACCCAATGTCAGCTTATAAGTATCAGAATGTCCCGGTTAATCGTCAGGCTTTGAGTATTGAAGAATTACAGCGCATTGAGGATTTGGAATTGAGTAGACAAATACTCATGGATGTTAGGGATGTTTTCGTGATTCAGGCTTACACCGGATTGTCTTATGCCGATGTCAGAAGGCTTACTTCAAATGATATTCAGATTGATGGTAAGGGGGATTATTGGGTTCGAATGGATCGAAAGAAGACCTTAATTGCTTTTAGTGTTCCACTATTGGCTCCTGACTTAATAATTCTTGAAGAGCATCTAAAATTGAAAGGTGGGGATGAACCATTACTACCAGTTGTTACCAATCAACAGATGAACAATAATTTGAAGTTCATTCAAGAGCTTGCCGGTATAGCTAAAAATCTTACCACCCATTTGGCCCGTCATACTTTTGCCACAACAATTACCCTTGCAAATGGTGTTCCAATTGAAACGGTTTCAAGAATGCTTGGACATACTAAGCTAAGTACTACGCAGTTTATGATTATTCATGCTGATTCAGACTAATTAAATTGAAATTTAATTATTATCAATATATACTTTATAATATATGCTAATTGTTGACTTAGTGATCCGACCTCCCCTGAAAATTCAAAGGCAAGGTCACTACATTCTTTTCAATAGAATCCAGGGTCTGTTGATCAATCGGGATTTTTCTTAAGGAAGTACTTGCTCGTGCCGTAAACAATCCAAAGGCACTCCCAGCATTATTCGAGCGAATATTGGTGTAGATCGGCTTAATCATGTCGGCAGTTATTCCACCCTGAGCACTATTGATCAAATTATACGTCAACAGATCATGACTCCCTGCCCAAACAACCAGATCCGCACTATCCAGAAACCGCTGTTCATTGATACCAGCATAACCAACTGTATTTCGGAGAAAGGAATAAAAATTACTTTGTGGGCAGCTCAATTGAATCACCGAATTTGCATTGGCAGGAGTTACGGATGCAAATGAATAATCCGCAGAATCATCCTTTTGTAGGTTTCCGTTACGAGTGCTCCAATGAAATGTAATAATACCCTCATAAAGGGCCGCATTAGCCGGAATGGATGCCAGAGTAAGTTTAAAGTCATCTTCGGGATGCACATTTGGAAAGGAAACGGAATAGTATGCGGAAGAAAAATCACTCACCTTGAAATTGTCAATAATGGTCGTTTCAGCAGAATCCACCTGACCTGTAATGGTATTCATAATTATGAGCCGATAGGTATTGCCCGGGAGCAATTTCCGTTTTGACTTATAAGCATAATTTGGCGTGCTAAAAAAAGCACCGGTATCCTTTGTATATCCCTCCTTATTAAGATCTACCCGATCCAATAGGTCATCGGTAAGCAGACTTCCAGCACTGATTTCTTTTAAATGAACTGCTAAGGATGAATAAAAACTGGAATCGGGATTTTTTGCCATATCGATAGCACTTCTATTATTATCCAGAAATGCCTTTTCTATGCGGATGTAATGAGCTGTATCCCCAGGATCCATTAGCCCGTAAACCACAGTTATCGGTTTATAAGGAGCTGCCACATTAAAATTTTCAGAGCAGGAGCTGCAAGCCAATATAATTGGAAACAGAAATAGCAGTCGGCTCAGGACATTCATTGATTCAATAATTAATGAAGCAAAATTGAGGTTTCAACAGGGGATCAAGTGTAGCAATAAATGATACAATCCGTTGATGACAATTAAAGGAAAAGACTAAGAACGATTACCCATAGAGGAAAAATAGTTAGCGATAACCTATTAGTTAATACAAGTATACCGGGTATTCCACCACAATTTCAAAAACATATTTAGGGTAATTAAAATTCAGAAAAATCCGGAATAGTTTATAATAATGGCGCAAGACTCAGATCATTCAACGTTTATAAATTAATGCAAAGTTCAGGCCCAGTCTCCATCCAAAATTATTAGACTGTTCATGATGGAGAACATTAGTTCCATTCTCCAGGCGTACATCCTGATCAAATTTCCATTTCCAGAAAGGGCCGGTATTAAAATCCACATTGAAATCGCCGATATTAAAGGGTGAGAGTATCCCATACAACAGGCCAAAGGAATACTGTTGTTCATCGTACTTCACGCGATTCCGGAGGGTAGCATCCTGGTATTTATAACCTTCCTCAGGATGATAATCCATATTTCCTAAGCGGGTGAAGGCGCTGAGGTAACTACGATATGAATTATTTTTTCCTTGCCGAAACGAAAAATAATACCGGTAACTAAGTAGGATGCTACGTTGAACCCAGCGCTGACGCGGAGCAGGTTTGGATAAACCTGTAGTCGTATCCTGCATTTCCTCACCGGAATGATAATCGGTATAGGCAAGGTCAATGCCGATAGCATGCACTTTATGAAACCCGTATTCTCCTCCTATTGCGTAACTGATGCCGCCATCATTGCCAAAAACATAAGGTAGTATATGAACCCGGATGCTAAATGTATTAGGAAGCGAATCAGACGAGGTGTAAAAGCCTTTTGCCTGATTGGTAAAAGGTACTATAACACAAAGTAAACAGATCAGTAACGGACAGATTCTCATAGGTGGAAAATTAAGGGTTAGTGGAACTGGTCATGAAGATAGTATTTTATGTTATTTATTTAGA
>Ga0265327_10001410_pt1 | contig 30631 bp, 22 predicted proteins | sample 41621metaG_FD_202089 | JGI IMG/M metagenome (GOLD analysis project Ga0265327, IMG submission 202089) | Rhizosphere microbial communities from Carex aquatilis grown in University of Washington, Seatle, WA, United States - 4-16-21 metaG | ecosystem: Host-associated > Plants > Roots > Rhizosphere...
ACATCGCTTCGCGAATAATTTCGGCTGCACGTCCCGGTCCCATTGTTAATAATGTAATAGTTGTGCCCGGAATTCTATCTTTCAATCGTAATGCTTGTTCGAGCGCGTTTAAATCTTCGGGATTAAATATTGCAGGTAATACCGCGCGGTTAACCGTTCCATCGGCTTTCATTGCGTCTTTCCCGACGTTGCGGGTATCGGGCACTTGCTTGGCAAGAACAATTATTTTCAGACCTTTCATTATTAATGTTTTATGTTTATATTATGGTTTGCAAATATAAAACAAAATTATTAAAAGGAAAAAAAGAATTTTTTATCGTTTTTCAGTTAATAAAAATATCCTTGTTCGTATGCTCCAATTAAATATTGGGAAATAATTGATGATTTTATATTTCAACAGGTATAATGGAATAATAGTTGTATATTTGTATAATAGAAACTTAACCATTATTTTATGTTAAATATAGCCATTAATATTAATCAAGCAATTATCTGCAACGGACCCAAAGGATTTGAGGAAGATGGATGGATTGCACAATTCAGGAATAAAATTATAATACTACTTTTGAAATCTAAGTGCTTATATGAAAACATTCAGTCAAAATTTGAATCGCTAAAGAGCGATTGGGATATAAAAATACTGAAAGAGTGTAGCCAATTTGGCGCCACACTCCATGTTAAAATTTTGCGAAATTATTTAGCGACATTATCATTTATAGGTTTATTTTGCATGTTTTCTTGTAAAGGTAAAGTTGCCAAAGATATAGATCAGAATAGAATTGATTCAATAATGAAAGATTCGATTGCGAAAGCAATAAATATTGCTCAACATACAAAACAAGATTCCATGAAAGTAATTAAAACAAAAAATATATTGGATTCAAATGCAAAATTGAAAATTGATAAAAGCAAAGCCAAACAACATGATATCGCGTCGGTTAAATTAAAAAATTCTTATGTGTTTGACTACCCAATGGTTAAAGTACAAGGTGGTACTTTTGATATGGGAAGCGATAAAAATATTAATGAAAGTCCGGTACATTCAATTACTTTAAATAGTTTTTATATTGGCACATACGAAGTTACACAGAAATTGTGGGTACAAATAATTGGCAATAATCCTTCCAATTTTAGAGGGTACGATTTACCTGTTGAACAAATTAGCTGGGATGATATAGTAATATTTATTATAACCCTGAATCAATTAACAGGTCAAAACTATCGTTTGCCATACGCAGCAGAATGGGAATACGCGGCTGGAGGTGGGGAGCAGAATCGAACCAGTTGGTCTGGAACCAACGATGAAAATTCACTATCTGATTATGCTTGGTACAATCCAAATTGCAATAACAAAACGCATCCTGTTGGAACAAAAAAGCCCAATAGTCTTGGCATATATGATATGAGTGGCAATGTTTGGGAATGGTGCCAAGATTGGTATGACATTAAATATTATAGTACAAGCGAATCAAAGAATCCACATGGACCATTGTCCGGTAGTAGCCGTGTAATTCGTGGTGGAAGTTGGCGCAACGAAGCCCCACTTTGCCGAATAAGAAATCGAGCAAGAGATTTTCCTAAAACGGGTGATTATAGTATAGGATTTCGGCTTGTCAGATCGGAATAATTGTTATTTTTGAAGCTTAATATTCCTCATAATAATGTCCGCCCAGATTACCGCGACATTCGCCGCGTAAAACATGACTAACAGTAAATTATCATTCTACGGCAAATGACTAATTTTGGTTTAATATTTGTTAATTAAGTCGAAATATCAAACAAACAAACAAGGAGTCTAATGAATAGTTTAGCCGTCATTTTGTTCTTGGGGATTTTTCAGTTCAGTAACCCAATCGTTTTTAAAAGTACAATCCCACAAGGCATGATAGATGCAATCAATCAAGGCAATTCAAAAAAACTTTCGCAATTTTTCGATGACAATATCGAAATTAATATATTAAGTCGCTACATAAACATTTACAGCAAAACGCAGGCTGAAAGAATTATGTTCGAGTTTTTTAAGTCGAACAATCCTACGCAATTTAAAATTATAAAAGAAAACGGTACGGCAAATTCAATCATTGCTTTAGGCGAATTTAACAGCTTTACTGGAAATTATCGGATATTTTTAACTATGAAAAAAGAGAAAGGTCAAAATTACATACAAGCGTTTAATGTTATTGAGCGAACTATGTAAACCTTTTTCTTTAGAAGTTTAAAACCTCTGCTTCGGTGGAGGTTTTTTGTTTTATAGGATTTGATGAAATTTACATTCCAAATTTTATTATTTTTGTGAGATTAAATATGAAAAAATGATTGCAAAAAAAATAATAAATAACATTGAGTCCTACATTATGATAACGTTCGGACTCTTTTTAAGCGCTTTGGGTTGGACAGCGTTTTTGTTACCTGCAAAAATTATAGGCGGTGGTGTTAGTGGCATTGGTTCGGTAATTTATTTTGCTTCCGGTTTTCCTGTTGGTTTTAGCATACTTATTATTAATGCGATACTTGTATTGTTGGCAATTCGTATTTTAGGTGCGACATTCGGCGTTAAAACAATTATCAGTATTAGTATTATGTCGGGCTTATTTATGATTTTACAATATTTTATCAAAGAACCAATTGTACACGACAATCTGATGGCTGCATTGATTGGTGGTGGATTGTCGGGAGCAGGCGTTGGCATTGCAATTGCAAACGGTGGTAATTCCGGTGGCACAGATATTATTGCACTGATAATAACAAAATACAGAAATGTTAGTCCGGGTAAGGTTTTGTTGTATCTTGATTTTTTTATCATTGCATCGTCGTTTTTCATTTTCCGGTCTATCGAAAAAATTGTATATGGTTATGTTTCTATGGGCGTTGTTAGTTATTGTATCGACATGATTATTACAGGTTCGCGACAAACATATCAGATTATGATTTTTTCGGAACAACGCGAAGATATTGCAGAGCGCATTGTTAACGAAATCGGACGCGGCGTAACATCAATCAAAGGACGCGGCTGGTACACCAAAGCCGACACCGAAGTGTTAATGATTCTTGCTCACAAATACGACAAACCACGCATCTTGAAAATTGTTCACGAATGTGATAAAAAAGCATTTGTTTCGGTTGCAAAAGTGCAAGGTGTTTATGGATTAAATTTCGATAAAATTAAAATTTAGATTAACAATCAAATCAAATGTTTCAAAAGATTACCGCCTTTTTATTTTTAGCTTTTTTATTATTCAATAATTACTCAACAAAAGCGCAAAATTCAAATTTCACCAGCAATTTTCCAATTGTTGTAATCAATACATACTGGCAAACAATACCCGATAGCCCAAAAATAAAGGCTGACATGGGAATTATTTATAACGGCGAAGGCAAAATAAACAAACTTACCGACGATTTCAACAACTATAACGGCAAAATTGGAATTGAAATAAGAGGTTCGTCTTCACAAATGTTTCCAAAAAAATCTTACGGTTTCGAAACATGGGATACATCCGGTAATTCTATAAACGTGCCGTTGTTAAATATGCCAGCCGAATCGGATTGGATTTTATCGGCATTTTACGACGACAAAAGTTTGATGCGCAACACGCTTACCTTTAAAATTGGACGAGAACTTGGACATTACGCCAGCAGGACAATGTATTGCGAAGTTTTTTTAAACGGCGATTATCAAGGCGTTTATCTTTTTATGGAAAAAATAAAACGTAGTGATTATCGTGTAAACATTTCAAAATTAAAAACTACCGACATTGCAGGCGATGACGTAACAGGCGGCTACATTATTAAATTAGACAAACCAACAGGAACCGGTGGCAACGATGGCTGGGATTCGAAATATCCGTCGTACGTTAATAGCTCTGTGCCCGTACATTTTTTATACGATTATCCAAAATCAACTGACATTGTTCCGCAACAAAGCGCATATATTCAAAATTACATGAACGATTTTGAAACCGCATTATCATCAGCTAATTTTACAGATACCGTTAATGGATATGCAAAATATATTGACGTAAATTCTTTTGTAGATAACTTTATTATTAACGAATTTACTAATAATGTTGACGGTTTCCGGTTAAGTGCTTATTTATACAAAACCAAAATAACCAAAGGCGGTAAGTTATTTGCCGGTCCAATATGGGATTATGATCTTGGTTATGGTAACGTAGATTTTTCTTCAAACTATTTAGTATCGGGCTGGCAATATCTAAACGATGGCGGCATCTGGCAGGTTCCGTTTTGGTGGCAGCGATTGCTTAACGACCCTCGATATACCGGTTTATTAAAATGTCGTTGGCTGGAATTGCGGAAAAACATTCTACAAACCGATTCGCTAATGAATTATATTGACACTACTGTAAATAAACTTAGCGCTGCCGAAGTACGCAATTTTGCACGTTGGCAAATATTAGGAACTTACGTCTGGCCTAATCATTACGTCGGACCGGATTACCCAAGCGAAATAAATTATTTAAAAAACTGGATTCAAGGACGTCTTTTCTGGCTCGATGGTTTTATGCCCGGTACTTGTGTTACATCTGGTGTTAACACAATTCAACCACAAAATAATTGGAATATTTTTCCGAATCCAACTACCGGCAAAATTTATTTAAACTTAGCAAACACCGAAAATAAAACATTGAATTTGAAACTTACCGATTTGCTTGGAAAAGAAGTTTTAGTAATAAATAATTATAAAGCAAAGGAATTAGATTTAACCGGTTTAACCAATGGCGTGTATTTTCTAACAATTCAATTGCAAAACGCGATTCAAAGTTTTAAAGTTGTACTGAAAAAATAATAAATTTATTTTTAAAATCCAATCTCAGCAGCAATTGGCACAAGCGCATTCAAACTTATTTCGACAAACTGGTCGAGTGTTAAACCAAGTTTTTCGCATTCCATAATTATTTCGCGGTTGACCGATGCCGCAAATGCTTTTTCCTTCATGCGTTTGGTGATAGATTTTACTTTGACGCTTGCAATTTTTTTGTCGGGATAAACCAATGCCGTTGCAAAAATAAGTCCGGTAATCGTTTCGCCGGCTGCTAATGCAAAGTGAAATTCAGTCGAACGTTTTTGGTCATGTGCATCTTCGTTGTGCATTTTTATTGCGTCAATAATTTCGGGATCAACTCCTTTTGCCGACAATATTTTTACAGCTTCGAGACCATGAATTTTTAAATCGGCATTTGTTATTTCGGTGTCAATGTCGTGCAACAATCCTGCAAGCGCCCAATTGTCTGCATCTTTTCCAAGTTTTTCTGCCAATGCGCGCATAACGGCTTCGGAAGCCAAACAATGCGCAATCATTTTTTCATTCTTAACATACTCGCGCAGTAGCGCAATTGCATCGGTGCGTGTCATAAAACTATTTTTTTGTAATTGTCAAATTTACAAAAAACTTTTAATAAATTCGTTTACCAATCGACGCATTTAATTTAATAATATTTATTTGTTGGTCGATTTTAGTTTTGAGCAATTGCAATTTACTTTCCGCCAACGTAGAAGCAGCGTCGAGCAAATCGAGATTTGTAACTGTTCCAAGTTTGAAATTGGTTTCTGCCAGCGAATACAGTTCTAATGCTTGTACAAGTTGCAATTCGAATTGCTCAATTTTCTTTTGTGCAACCAACAAATTCGAATAGTTTTCTGAAACTTCGTTCATAACTGTTCGTTGAATATTTTCGGTTTCGAATTTATTCGATTTCAAATTTGATTGTTGCAATTTGACATTTGTGCTCGTTCTGTTTGCATCAAATATTGGAACTTTAATTCCCAAACCAACAAAATAATTTGCCTGAACTTTTTCAACGTCTGGAATAAAACCATTTTTAAAACCTGCGTTTCCAATAAAATTAATCTGTGGGCGGTTTTGCGCTTTTGTATAATCTATATTCCATTGCGCCAGTGTTTCTTTCTTTTTCGAAATGATAACTTCGTCGCGATCTTTAACCGCTGTGCGATATAACGAATCAACAGGCAACGAAGCAAAATTGTATTTCAAACCGTCTTTAACCGTAAACGAATAACTTGGTTTGCCCATCAACAAATTTAAATGAATAACCTGCAAATCTTTGTTGCTTTGAATTTCGATTAATTGATTTTCGACGGTCGAAATTTTTACTTGCGTCGAAACAACGTCATATTTAATTGCCGAACCGGTTTCGTGTTTTTTAATGACATAGTTTAAATGTTTTTTCAACGTGTTTAACTGGTCAATTTTTATTTTTTCGGCTTCCTGTAAGTAAACCAACGAATAAAAATAAACAGCCGTCATAATGCTCAGTTTTTGTTTGACTTGCACCACGTTCATTTCCGAAATTTCTTTACCGGTTTGTTGCAATGAAACATTGGTTTTCGATTTTCCAAAATCGTAAATCAATTGACTGACGCCAATATGCGCGTCAAAACTATTGTTCGGATACAATTGAAAACCAAAAATTGACGGATTCGGATTCATACGCGAGTACATTGCTTCGGCATCGATGTTTGGCAAATAAGACGTTTTAGCCAAATCTATTTTTGTTTGCGAACCATTGATATTCTCAGTCAACTGATTGATAAGCGGATTGTTTTTGAAAACAGAATCCATCACGCTTTTTATCGAAAGAGAATCCAATGTCTTATTTTGTGCAAGTCCGCAGATACTTACAAAAATACAAAGTAAAAAAATAATTAATCTTTTATTCCATTTGAATTTCATGAATATTAATTTTAGTATCGTTTTTTCTTTTAGTACGTAATAATAATATGGGTATAACGCCGAGCAAAGTTATAATTCCCGAAATAAGAAAGTCGTCGTCAATTGCTTCGATGTATGCTTCTTTATTAACCTGCGCCATAATTGTCGATTGACTCAGTCGCATAGAATTTGATTGTGTGCTACCGGTTTCGTGTTGATAATAATTTCGTAAATCTTTTGTAACTATTCTATATTCAGCCGAATTGGGATTTATTGTTTGACTGAAATTTTGTGAGTGATAGCTAAAGCGTGTTGTAAGCAATGTTGCCAGAATAGCTACGCCAAAACTTCCGCCCAATTGTCTTATTGTGTTAAACAGTCCCGATGCCTGCGCCATTTTTTCGCGTGGTATTTCTATCAATGCCAACGCGCTAAGCGGTGTAAATACCATTCCCATGCCAAGTCCGCGAAGATACAATGACAACATAATACTGCTGTGTTCCGACAAAAATGACAAAGAACTGTTTAAAAAAAAGCTAACTGCCAATAAAATAATTCCTGCCGTAGTTGGTATTTTTGGATTAAATTTATCGCCAAACCAGCCAACCATCGGCGATGTCATACCTTGTAAAATTCCGACCGGTAAAAATACTGCGCCCGATTGTATTGCTGTGTAGCCGAGTGAATTTTGCAAATATAACGGCAACAAAAACGTACTTCCAAACATGCCAATACCAATTACAAACATCATTACATTGCTTATTCCGAAATTGTAATTTTTCAGCAATCTCAATTCTATCAATGGATGCGGCGTTGTAAGTTCGTGCGTTACAAAAATGGCAAGCGATATTGCCGCAATTGCAAAACAAACCAGCACCACCGGCGACGACCAGCCTTGTGTATTTGTAGTTGACGAACTTTCGGTAAGCGCATACATGGTAAGTGGCAAAAAAAGCGTGCAGGTAATAAATCCTATCAAATCGAAACCTTTGACTTGTTTATTTTTTGTTTCTCTTTGTATAATGACAGTTGCCAGCATTGCGCCGATACCAACCGGAATATTTACATCGAATATTAATTGCCAGTTAAAATTATCAATTAAAAAACCACCGATTAATGGACCGAAAGATATAGACGCCGCAGCCGAGACTCCCCAAAAGCCTAACGCTATACCGCGTTGTTCCGGCGGAAATTCGCGTGTTACTATTGCCATACCGAGCGGCATAATTGTTCCTGCGCCCAAACCTTGTATTACGCGTGCAAAAATTAACATGTTTTCGTGATTCGACAATCCGCAAAGAAACGAACCAAACGTAAACATAAACATCCCAAAGAAATACATGCGCTTGTAACCAAACTTATCGGCAAGCCATCCCGAAGTCGGCAACATTACAGCCATGGCAAGCATATATGCCGTTACAACCCATTCTATTTTATCGATGCCAACGCCAAACGAAGCCATAATTTTGGGCAGACCGACATTGACAATGGTAGAATCGAGTACAGCCATAAAAGTACCCATCATTACATTCAGCAATAGCCACCATTTGTAACTTGCGTGACTTGGATGAAATGTTGAATCTCTGCTTCTGAATTTTCTTCTGACTCTATGCAGTATTGTTGCGCGATTCATTAATCTTTAATTATTTTCATTACAACCGACATGCCCGACAAAAATGTAAAGTCGCTTACTTTCTTACCACGGTTTACATTTTCGATGGCTAATTTTATTTGTACCCGTTGCGTTATTTTAGTAAAGTTACCGGCAGCATTGTTGGGCGGAATCAATGCAAAGCGCGACGCAGTGTTGTTACCAATTTGTGAAACACTTCCGTTAAAAACGTAACCAGAATAAGCATCGAGTGTAAAAATTGCTTTTTGTCCGACGTGAATTCGGTCTAATTGAGTTTCTTCGATAAATACCGACACCCAGAATTTTTTATTATTGTTGACAGTCAGAATTGTTTGACCGGGTTGAGCAATATCGCCCGGCAACGACCATCTTTTTGCAACAAGACCATCAAACGGAGCGTATATTTTTGTGTTTTTCAATTGCGTTGTATAAATATTTGCTTGCGCGACAGCATTTACAACCGTTGCTTTTGCCGTTTCGACTTGCGAACCTGAAACTTTTAGCTGCACTTGTGCTGCTTGCAATTGAGCATTTGCACTCAAAAAGTTTTTATGTATATTTTCGAACTGTTCCTGCGAAATTACATCGGCTTCGCGTTGCTTGGTTGCGCGGTCTAAATCGGTTTTTGCTTTGTCAGCGTTTATTTCGAGCACTTTGATTGCTTCATCGTCCGAAGTCAATTTTGCCTCCGACTGTTGCACCAAACTGCTTGCTTGTTTAATGTACGATTCTGCCTGTTGTTTTTGTGCTACCAAATCTGTACTGTCAAGTTCTATCAACAATTGACCGGCTTTGATGGAATCGCCTTCGTCGGCATACAATTTTGCGATACGTCCCAATATTTTTGAACCAAGCGACACATTATCGCTTTCGATAATTGCGTCGTCGGTCGAAATATATTTCATATAATTATTGTACCAATATCCAGCGCCTGCCAAAACCAGAATTATTACCACAACCATTGGTATATAAACCTTTTTATTTCCTTTTTTTGTTGGATCTTTCGCCATAACTTTCTTTATTAAATTATTTTTTTGATGCCTTTGATAAATATCGATGTAAATAATGTCAATTGTTCTTCGAGATTTTTAAAATCTGTTTCGTCGATAAAATTAAAATCTTTATTTCGCAAATAGTAAAAAACCAAACCTTTAAATGAATCCAAAAATACGGCTGCTGTTTCATCAATTTTTTCAATTTCAAAAACATTTTGATCAATGCCTTTTTCAAAAACAAGTTTTATTTCAACTTTCTCTTTTGCTCTGAAATCTTTCCATGTTTCGTTGGACGTGCTTTTCAAACCTTTAAAATCGTCAAATCGCGCACGATTTAAATTGAGCATTGCCGAAAAATAGTTAATGCGGATTTGTACATATTGATAAAGAATGTCAACCGGATTTTCGGTTCGCAAAATGAAGTCGTGCAGCATATTAATAAACTGTTCCTGTTCTTTTGTGATTACCGATGCGTAAATACTTTCTTTGTCGGGATAATAATAGTATAAAGACGCTTTCGAAATTTCGAGACGATTGGCAATGTCGGTCATTGTTGTTTTTGCAAAACCATATTTACCGAACAAATCTTGTGCAGTATTTAATATATCCGAAACTCTATCCATTTTTATCTTTGAAACGCAATTATTTAGTCAAAAAAATTTACTATTTGACTATTTTTTTAGAACGGTCAAAAATAAAACATATATTTCGAATACAAAAATTTTTAGGATTAAAAAGTATTTTATTAGAGCGAAGATTTTTTTTGAATGAACCGATTAAAGAAAAAAATATAATATTGATTTAATTTCGTTAAAAATATTTGGTTCGTATTTTTTTTTGCTTAACTTTGCATCTCAAAGTACTTTAATTTTATCACATGGAATCACAACAAAAAGAACAATTAAAAGATTTGCACGAAATACGTTCTCTTATGGAACGTTCCTCTCAATTCATATCTTTGAGCGGATTGTCTGGTATATTTGCAGGAATTTTTGCATTGTTTGGTGCAAGCGCTGTATATATTAAATATAGCGATTTTTTCTTTCTCCGTTATAATTCTCCTGGCATAAGTTCAAAAGAATTACTTACCGGTAACGATTTTAATCAATACCTTGTCTTTTTATTTTCTGTTGGATTTATTGTTTTAGTTCTCGCGGTTACAGTCGCAATTTACTTTACAACTCGCAACGCTCGTAGAAAACATCAATCAATTTGGGATAATACTGCAAAACGATTGGTAATAAATACTTTTATTCCACTTTTAGCCGGTGGCATATTTTGCATTGCTTTACTTTATCATGGTTTAGTTTATTTAATAGCGCCGTCAACTTTGGTTTTTTATGGACTTGCTCTTTTAAATGGCAGCAAATATACATTGAGTGATATTCGTTATCTTGGAATTTGTGAAATTGTTCTTGGACTGATTTCATTATTCTTTGTTGGTTATGGACTTGTTTTCTGGGCAATTGGTTTTGGCGTCTTGCATATTATTTACGGTTCAATCATGTACATGAAATACGAGCGATGAAAACATTGATTGAAAATTTAAATAAAAATTTCGAAAGCCGGATAAGACTTGGAATTATGTCTATATTGGTTGTTAATGACTGGATGGAGTTCAATGTCATTAAAGATACCTTACAGGTTAGTGATGGCAATTTGGCAAGTCATATTAAAGCGCTTGAGAATGAAAATTATATTGAAATAAAAAAACAATTTATCGGAAAAAAGCCGAATACAAGTTATCGCATTACGCAAATTGGCAGACGTGCTTTTAACGAACATTTGAACGCACTTGAAGCGTTAATAAAAACTACAGTCTGAATTTTTTTTATGTTTTTACTTTGCAATTCAAAGTTCTTTTATTCTTAATCATTTAAATTATAAAATTATGACATCAAAATTTGTTTCTTTAAGCGAAAAGTATTCAGCTTTAATTAAAGTTGGTACAATTGGTTTTCTTGTGCTGGTATTAATTATACCAACAGCCATGATAATGAATTTAATTTCAGAACGTCAAGCACGGCGGAATGAAGCTACAAACGAAGTAAGTTCTAAATGGGGCAACGAACAAACGCTTGTTGGACCTGTACTTTCTGTTCCATTTACAACTTATGATGTAAATAAATTTGGCGAAAAAGAAAATGTCAAAAGTAGTTATGCTTTCTTTTTACCCGAAGATTTAAAATTTACGGGTAATATTTTACCCGAAATACGCTATCGAGGTATTTTTCAAATTGTTGTATATAACGCGAAATTACATTGCGAAGGTTTTTACAATAAACCTGATATGCAGTTATTCCATGAAAAAAATATTGACATTAAATGGAATGATGCGTTTATTACTTTTGGAATTAATGATATGCGCGGAATTAAAGAATCAATCGGGTTTTTATGGAACAACAATAATTTGAATTGTGAACCGGGTACAAAAGTCAAAGATATAATCAATGCAGGATTTACGGTTAAACTTCCTGATTTTAAACAAAAACCGGACTCAAACTATCAGTTTGCCTTCGATATTTCGTTGAATGGCAGTAAAAAACTATTTTTCACACCACTTGGTAAGCTTACGCAAGTCGATATTAATTCTACATGGAACAATCCGAGTTTCGATGGTTCATTTTTACCTAATCAACGCGAAGTTACAGATAAGGGTTTTACTGCAAGCTGGAAAGTACTCGAATTTAACCGTAATTTTCCACAACAATGGATTGACAAAGATGTGGATTTTACTTCGGCGGCTTTTGGCGTTGGTTTGTTATTGCCCGTTGACGGTTATCAAACCACTGAACGTTCGGTAAAATACGCGGTTTTGTTTATTATCTTGACATTTACCGTGTTTTTTTTTATAGAAATATTACGAAAATTAAAAGTTCATCCCATACAGTACGTATTAATTGGTTTTGGATTATGTTTATTTTATCTTTTGCTCCTTTCGCTCACCGAGCAAATAAAATTCGAAATAGCTTATTTAATCGCAAGCTTTAGTATAATAGTGTTAATAGTAGCATATTCTGTCAGCATCTTTAAAAACAAAAAATTGACAATTATATTAACTTCCATATTGATAACTTTATATGGATTTTTGTACATTTTACTGCAACTACAAGATTACGCATTGCTTTTTGGCAGTTTAGGATTGTTCATTATCTTGGCTACAGTTATGTATTTGTCGCGCAAGATAGATTGGTATTCATTGAGTAAACAAGACGGAGAACAGGTATTGGAATAGAAAATTAATGAATGATTGAACGCATTCTAATTTTAGTAATAATTTTCTTCCTATTTATAAAATGACATCTTTAAAAGATGTCATTTTTTATTTTAACATTTCCTAATTTTTTCACCCTCCTTTACGTTATTACTTCACTATCGAAAACAAAATTCCGACAGAAAGCTTAATTATTTTTGCAAATAATATATTTTTGCAGACCTCCTAAATTTAAAGTACAAACATGATGAATGAAGTTTATTTTCTGGGTATTGACATTGGTTCTGTAACCATTTCGATTGTTAAAGTGAATAATAAAAAAGAGATTGTTCAGTCGTCGTATATTTTTCACGAGGGGCAAGTTGTGTTGCATTTGAAAGACGCGTTGAGTCAATATAATTTAGCTGACATCAAGGCTGTGGCTGTAACGTCGTCAACGCCCAAAATAATTCATACCGAAAACATTTTCGATAACCGCGTTTGTTTTATACAAGCGTCCAAAGAAATTTTTCCTGACGCTGAAGCATTGCTTATTGTTGGTGGCGAAAAGTTTGGATTGGCATTGTTCGACGAAAACAAAAATTACCGCAGTTACAAATCAAATTCTTCGTGTGCTGCCGGAACCGGAAGTTTTCTCGACCAACAATCGCGTCGTTTAAACATAGAAAGCATCAGTAAATTTAGCGAACTTGCATTTCAGAATGTTGGCAACTTTCCGAAGATTGCATCGCGTTGTGCGGTTTTTGCAAAGACCGATTTAATTCACGCTCAACAAGAAGGTTATAAACTTTCCGAAATTTGCGACGGACTTTGTCATGGACTTGCAAAAAATATAATTGATACCGTTTTTACAAATGTCAAAGGACTTTCGAAACTTGTGTTTGCCGGTGGAGTCGCGCAAAACAAAGCTGTGGTAAAACATATCGAATCGATAACCGGAATTAAACTAATTACGCACGAAGCCGGACATTTGTTCGGTGCGTATGGCGCAGTGTTGAATTATTTATTGGAAGGACATCAAACCAAAAACGAAATAAACATCAATTCTATTGACGACCTTGTTAATACTGTCGTCCACGACAAAGCGTATTATTACGATGCGCTGGAATTAAAGTTATCAGAATATCCCGACTTCACAGCGTGGAAATCATATTTGTTTCAATCCGAACAATTTAAATTAGCAACTCCTGTTGAAGTCGATTTATATATTGACTTTAACAAATTGTCGTCAACAAAAGTTTATTTGGGCGTTGACATTGGCTCAACAAGTACCAAAGCCGTTTTGATGGATGACAACAAAAATGTATTGGGCGGTTTTTATACGCGAACAGCCGGTCAGCCGGTAATTGCGATGCAAACTATTCTCGAAACAATTTATCAACTCGAAAAAGAATATCAGATTAATTTTGTAATTCTTAGCGCCGGAACAACCGGTTCGGGGCGAAAGTTTATCGGTAAAATTATTGGTGCCGAACAGATTGTTGATGAAATAACGGCACACGCTCGTGCAGCAGTCGAAATAGATGCCGACGTTGATACAATTATAGAAATTGGTGGGCAAGATTCAAAATTTACAACATTGAGCAAAGGAATGGTTACGTTTTCGGTAATGAATAACGTTTGCGCCGCCGGAACCGGAAGTTTTATCGAAGAACAAGCGCGTAAATTAGGCGTTTCGCTAACAGAATATTCGGGACGTGCCGTTAATAAACTTTCGCCGATGGCAAGCGACCGCTGCACCGTATTTATGGAGCGCGATTTGAACCAATATTTAAACGAAGGTTATGTGGTTGACGAAATATTGGCGTCGGTTTTACATTCTGTTAGAGAAAATTATCTGACAAAAGTTGCGTCTGGTGGACAAATCGGTAAGAAAATATTTTTTCAGGGAGCGACAGCGAAGAATCGTGCGCTGGTTGCGGCGTTCGAACAAAAGTTAAACAAACCGATAATTGTTTCGAAATACTGCCACTTAACCGGTGCGCTTGGTGTTGCGCTCGAATTGTTCGACAATAAAGTAACGTCAACAAAATTCAGAGGCGTTCAACTTTACAACAAAGAAATTCCGGTACGCACTGAAGTTTGCGACCTTTGTACCAATCATTGCAAATTAAAAATTGCCGACATCGACGGAACAACCGAAGCTTACGGTTTCTTGTGCGGACGAGATTTTAATGATAATAAATTCGTCGAAAACAATACGTCGGGTTTTGATTTGATAAAGTCTTACAAAAAAACATATAAATTTCTTGCGGAAAACAAAACGGAAAGTCTTGTTACAATTGGTTTACCGGCTGCATTGTATATGTGGGACGACTTGTTGTTATGGAAAATATTTTTCAATCAGTTAAAAATAAAAACAGTAAGCAGCGAAAATTATTTAAACGCAGTTAAAGACGGTAAAAACATTAGTGGTGCTGAGTTTTGTGCGCCAATGGCTGCGTTGCATGGTCATGTAACTTATTTGGCAGATAAAGCAGATTATATTTTTATGCCGGTTTATCTGGAAGAACGTCAGAAAGAAGGCAAACGCCGCCGACAGTTTTGTTATTACACGCAATATGCTGCGGCAATTGCCAATTCAATCACACAAAAGGAAATCAAATTGATTTCGCCATTGTTGTATTCCATGCAAAACGAACTGATGCTCAAATTGGAGTTGTATAATTCGTTAAAAGTTGTTTTGCCAGACATTTCTGCACTCGATGTTTCAGATGCATACAATTATGCCGTCAGGACAAATCGAAAACGAAAAGTTGCGTGGAAGAAATTATATTCCGACTTGTCGTCCGAAGATGATAATTTGAAGGTTGTTTTCCTGGGACGTCCTTACACAGTTCTTTCGTCGGCAATGAATAGCAAAATACCGGAAATTTTTGCGCAACTTGGCATCAAGACGTTTTTTCAAGACATGCTACCTGTCGAAGAAAAAGATGCAACCGAACTTGCCGAGCTGCTCGATGCAATTAAATGGAAATTTGCAGCTAAAATTATAACGTCTGCCGATTATGTCGCAAAAACACCAAACCTTTATCCTGTGTTGATTACGTCTTTCAAATGTACGCCTGATTCTTTTGTTATTGAATATTTTAAACAGATAATGGATTTGCACAAAAAACCATATCTTATTTTGCAATTAGACGAGCACGATTCGAGTGTTGGCTACGAAACCCGCGTTGAATCAGCTATTCGTTCGTTTCATAATCATATTAAACGCATTAAAGAAAAATCGTTTCCGCCATTTAAGATGGTCAAAAATAATATTATTGAAGGTGCGTCGGCATTGGAAAACAAAACGTTGCTTTTGCCAAATTGGGACGATTTTGCTTGTCGTTTGTTGGTGGCAAATTTGCGAAACTCCGGCATCGACGCTCGTTTGTTAAAAGACACGCCATCGTCAATTCAACGAAGTTTGATTTCAAATACAGGTCAATGTATTCCGTTGAATATTATTTTGCAAGACGGTATAGATTATATTGAAGAGCACAAACTTGATCCATCGAAAACGGCGTTGTGGATGTTAAAATCTGCGTTGTCTTGCAATGTAAATATGTTTCCGTATTATATTGCTAAATTGGTTCAAAACGCAGGAAATGGATTGAGCAATCTGAATGTTTATGTTGGCGATATGTCGTTCTTCGAAATCTCGTTCAATACTTCAATAAATGCTTATCTGGCTTACATGTTTGGCGGTTATCTCAGAAAAATTGTCTGCAAAATACGTCCTTATGAAGTAACAAAAGGCGAGACAGACCGCATTGCACGTAAGGCGATGGATTATTTAGCTGTTATTTTTGAAAACGGAGAATCGAAAGAAGACGCTTTTAAAAAAGTAATTGCGTGGTTCGAAACCATCGAAGTAGTGCCGGGTAAAAAGCCGAAAGTTGCAATTTTTGGCGACTTGTATGCGCGTGATAATGATGTGTTGAATCAGGATTTGGTGCGAGTGATTGAAGATAATGGAGGCGAAGCGATTACTACGCCGTATAGCGAATATATAAAAATAATTGCTTCGCCGTTGACGCTCAGATTATTTAAAGAAGGTAGTTATGGCGATGCTGCAACGCTGAAATTCCTTAGAAATATTGTTCCGTTGGTAGAAAATAAATATCACAAATATTTGCGCGAAATTATTGACGAACCGCCTGTTGATTATATTAAAAATGTAGAAGACAAACTTGCATTGTTCAATGTAAAAGTTTCGAATGGCGGCGAGTCGATGGATAATTTGTTGAAAATTTTACACATCGCCGAGATTCATCCCGACTTGACAATGTTCGTACAAACCAATCCGGCGTATTGTTGTCCGTCGTTGGTTACAGAATCTATGGCAAGCAAAATAGAAAAACTAACCGGTATTCCGATTGTCAATATAGAATACGACGGCACCGGCGGCAGAAAGAATGACGATATTATTCCGTTTTTGAAATTTGCGAAGAAATAATATAAGAAGTCAGACGTTTTTAAAACGTCTGACTTTTTATTTGGCTTACCCATGCTTCAATTCGTTTGTTAGACATTTCTGATTGATTGTCTTCGTCTAACAATAAACCGCAAAATTTACCATTTCTAATGGCTGTTGATTTTTCATAAGTATAATCAACAATATCGGTTTCGCCAATAACTTTGCCGCCTTTGTTTTCTAACAAATTGGTCATAATTCCGATTGCGTCGCCAAAATTTTCGGGATATTCAATCTGATTTCCCAAACCAAAGATGGCGAAAGTTTTACCAGATAAATCCATGTCTTCAATTGCGGGCACAAATTCGTCCCAATAGTTTGGCAATTCGCCGTCAAACCAAGTTGGTACGCCAAGAATATAACTGTCAAACGCAAGAAATTGTTCTTCGGTAATTGTTTCGGCGTTGACCAATTCCGCATTTGGAAAATATGTACTTATTTTTTCTGCTATTTTTTTAGTATTGACTGTACTAAAACTATAAAATATTCCGAGTTTCATTTTTTCAATTTAATAAATTAATATTCAATTAATTCTTTTGCTGCTTTGTGAATTTTTTCATAATCCGGTAAAATAGCAGCTTCGAGAATGCGGTTAAAACCAACCGGCGTAAATTCTGAACCAACTCTTTTTATTGGTGCATCGAGATACTCGAAACATGTGTCCGAAATTTGTGCAGCCATTTCTGCGCCAAAACCGGAGAAAACTTTGTCTTCGTGCACAATCAATACTTTGCCTGTTTTTTTAACAGACTTATTAATTGTATCAATGTCCAATGGAATAATTGAACGAATGTCAATTACTTCGATTGAAACATTTTTTTCTTTCGACAAATTATCAGCGACTTCCAAACAAAAATGCGTTGTATTGCCATAAGTTATGATTGTCAAATCTTCGCCGGTTCTATGAATTTTTGCTTTACCAAACGGAACTTCAAAATCATCAGGAACCGGCGTTGCGGCTTTATTGTCCTGATAAAGCGCTTTGGGTTCGAGAAAAACGGTGAATCCTTTTGAGCGAATACATGTTCGAAGCAAACCTGCTGCATCATCTGCAAATGATGGATATACAATGCGCACGCCCGGAAAAGTTGAAAGCGCACCTTCGATAGTTTGTGAGTGATACAAACCACCACCAATATAACCACCGGAGGCAAGTCTGATAGTAACATTCGGAACAAAAGCGCCGTTCGAACGCCAATAGTCGTGCGTACATTCGACAAACTGTTCCATTGCGGGCCAGAAATAATCGGCAAACTCTGCACCTTCAATAATAATTCTTATTTTATCATTGTAGCGACTCATTCCGTTTGCAGTTCCGGTAATAAAATCTTCGGCAATCGGTGCATTGAAAACACGTTTTTCGCCAAACTCAGCCTGTAGCCCTTTTGTAACGTTAAAAATACCGCCTTTTTCTTTGTTGGCAATATCTTGGCCCCAGATAAAAGTGTCTGGATTGTGGCGAAACTCAGCTTTCAATGTTTCGTTCAATGCGTCAATTAGTTTTTTCTTTTCGCCTTGATGTTGGTGCAAACCGTCAGGATATTTTGTTGAAATATAAGGCTCGGCATAAACAAAATTGTAAATGGTTTTTATGTCTGGTTGCGGCGATGCCATTGCTTTTTTGTGCGCATCTTTTACCTCTGCTTTTACATCGGTTTCTATTGCCACCAATTCTTCTTCGGTAAAACGGTTATAGCGCAACAATAAACGGCGAAATTTACCAAGCGGATCATATTCTTTAACATAATTCAATTCGTAATCGTCGCGGTACAATTCATGCTTGTCGCTGTTTGAGTGCGAATGAATGCGAACACAATTTGCCTGAACAATTACCGGCTGACAGTTTTCGATGGCCCATTCTTTTGCTTCGAACATGGCGTTCATACTTTCGAAAACGTCTTTACCATTGCAATGTATGATGCGAAGATTTTTTAATCCGACAAAATTATCGGCGACTTTTCGATTTGCCGTCTGATCTTTTTTCGGGACAGAAATTCCGTAACCATTGTCCTGAAAAACAAAAATACAAGGCAACTGTTCGTGTGATGCACCGTTAATTGCTTCGTAAACGTAACCTTCGGAAACCGAACTTTCGCCTTGCGAACTTATCGAGACGCCTTTTTGTCCATAATATTTAATTGCTCTGCCAACGCCAACTGAGTGTAACGTATGATTTCCAGTTGCTGATGAAACATTATGTACATTCCATTGGGGTTTTGCAAAGTGATTGCTCATGTGTCGTCCACCGCCGGCAACGTCAGCAGGTTTCGATATTCCGTTCAGAATAATTTCTTCGGCAGTCAAACCTGCGGAAATGGAAGTGAGCATGTCGCGATAATATGGAAAAAGATGATCCGTTTTTCTGTCGAATACCTGACCAATTGCAAGTTGTATTCCGTCATGTCCTGCATAAGGCGCATGATACGACCAACCAATTGCCTGCTTTAAATAATTTGGTGCGCGGTTGTCCAAAGCACGACCAAGCGTCATTAAATGAAACCATTTGCTGAGCGTTTCTTTATCTGTCGTTTTAATTGAATATTGTTGTTTAATGTTCATAGTTTTTTTATTTTAAATTGTCAGACATTTTAAAAATGTCTGACAATTAGATGAATTAAAATTTAGAATTAATATCAAAACTTTCCAAATAATCGGCAACGCGTCTCAAAAAAGAACCGCCAAGAAAACCGTCAACAATACGATGGTCGTAAGAAAGCGAAAGAAAACATTTATGACGAATTGCTATCATGTCGCCGGTAGAAGTTTCAACGACCGCCGGTTTTTTCTCGAACGCACCGATTGCCATAATGGCAACTTGCGGCTGATTGATTACCGGTGTGCCAAACAAATTCTTGAACGAACCGAAGTTAGTTATTGAAAATGTGCCGTCCTGAATGTCATCGGGACTTAATTTTCCGGTTCTGGCTTGTTCGGCCAAACGGTTTATTTCTTTTGTCAATCCAACGATGTTCATGCGGTCAGCATTTTTAACGACTGGAACAATTAAATTACCATTTGCCAATGCAACTGCGACGCCCAAATTAATATTTTTGCGATAAATAACATTATAACCGTCAACGCTGACATTTACGCCTGGAAAATCTTTAAGACCTTTTGCAATTGCTTCAAGAATAACCGGTAAGTAAGTTAGTTTTTCTTTTTCGCGTTTCAGAAATTCGTCTTTTACTTTTTCGCGCCACAAAGCGATATTAGTAACATCAACTTCCAGAAAATTGGTAACATGTGCAGAAGTTCGTTTGCTCATAATCATGTGGTCGGCTATGAGTTTGCGTACACGATCCATTTCAACAACAGTATCGCCTTCCTGCAATTTTATTTTTACAGGTTCAGCTTGTGTTTTTGATGCCTGCGTTTCATAAGATTTTGCTTGTGTTTTATTAGTCAAATAATTCAGCACATCTTTTTTCGAGACGCGGTTATTCGCTCCGGTGCCAACAATCGATTCCAATTCATGAACGCTTAAATGTTCTTGCTTAGCAATATTCTTGACCAACGGTGAATAAAAGCGGTTTGAAATGTCATTGATGTTTACTGTTTCTGCTTTTTCAAATTCAACTTTTTGAACTACTGGAGTAGTTGTTTCAACTTTAGTTGTTGACGTTGAAATATGAACTTCTTCGCCGTCAACAGCAATACGCGCAATGACTTTACCAACGGGGACAACAGAGTTTTCGGGATACAGTATTTCAATAACTGTTCCACTAACGGGCGAAGGAATTTCGGAGTCAACTTTTTCTGTCGCAAGTTCTACCAACGATTGGTCGTCTTCTACAACGTCACCAACTTTCACGAGCCAGCGCGTTATTGTTGCTTCCTGAATACTTTCGCCTAATTTGGGTAATATTATTTCGAATGCCATAATTTTCTTTTTAAGCAAAAATAAATAAAAATGTTACATTATTGGAATAAAAAAATGAAAAAAATATAATTGATGAAAGTTGTATTTTCAACTTTGTTGTCAATATTTAAATAAAATTTATTGACAACATTAGTTCTTAGTGTTTTTTTTGAAATTTATTTTTATAAATTTGTTCAATTATAAATTTGTTTAAATTCAAAAATTCTTTTTATGTCAAATCTAACTGAAATCTATCAGAAAAAGTTAATTAGTATTGAACAAGCGGTTAATTTAATAGAAAGTAATTTCGATGTTGTAACTGCTCAAGCAGCATCCGAACCACAAGGATGTATGGCTAAATTTCATTTGGTAAAAGACAAAGTTACAAACGTTAACGTGTTTTGTTTATTGACACTCAAAGCGTATGACTTTTTTATGAAAGCCGAAATGAAAGGACATTTTAATTTATGCAGTTGGTTTCATGGACCCGGTTCGCGTAAAGGTTTAAAAGAAAATCCTGCACTCGTTTCATTCGTACCAAATATGCTACATCGTACCGGAATTGATAGATTAAAAGTTCGTAAGCCCGATATTTTTTTTGGCACATGCACTCCGCCCGATGAAAAAGGTTTTGTTTCGCTTTCTATAGGTATGACTTATGAAAAAGATATGATTGAAAATGCCAGAATTGTGGTGCTCGAAGTAAATGATCAACTTCCGCGCACTTTTGGCGATGCACATGTACATATTAAAGACATTACTCATTTTGTTGAATTTTCTCAAAACCCGCCGTCGCTTGCAATGCCACAACTTGACGATATTGCTTTAAAAATTGGGCATAACATTGCCGATTTAGTTGAAGATGGCGCAACCATTCAGCTTGGCATTGGTGAAATTCCAAATGCCGCTGCTCTTATGTTAAAAGGTAAAAAAGATTTGGGTGTACATACCGAAATGTTTGTCGATTCGATGATGGAATTGTACGAAATGGGAGTCATTACCAATAAAAAGAAAACACTTTTCAAAGATAAATTTATATGTACTTTCGCAATGGGTTCCGAAAAAATGTATAAATGGTTACATAACAATGTTGCTGTCGAATTCCAGCGTGGCAAATGGGTAAACGATCCATCCGTTTTGCGACTTAATTCGAAAATGACATCAATCAATACCTGCATTATGATTGATTTTACAGGACAAGTCGCCAGTGAATCGATAGGAATTAATCAATATTCTGGCACCGGTGGACAAACCGACACAGCAATCGGCGCAATTGAAGGAACAGATGGCAGAGGCAAATCTATCATCGCTTGTCGTTCAACAGCCAAAGATGGTACAATTTCGACAGTCGTACCAATGTTACCAGAAGGCACAGCCGTTACTTTGCACCGCAGCAATACCGATTATGTTGTTACCGAATATGGTTCAGTTCGACTTACAGGATTAACAGTTCCGGAACGTACCGAAGCGTTGATTTCAATAGCACATCCATCTTTTAGAGAGCAATTAACCGAAAAAGCTAAGCAAATGGGATATTTGTGAATGAAAACTTTGAAATAATAATAAATAAAAAAAGGAGACTAAAAATCTCCTTTTTTTTGAAAAATAATTAATTTCCATCAATACTTTACTAAAACGGTATTTTCGTCACCGAAAAATATTGGTGTTTGCAAACCAGTAATTTTTTTAGATGCTTCCATCACGTTTTCGATTACATATTTTTTAAGTTCACCAAGCGTAATTTTTTTATCACCATTTGTGTCGGCATTTCCTTGTAAACCGGCGCAAAGAAAATAGGTAAACAGACCACTTTCGGTAGCATCATATCCAAGTGATGTTTCATCGGCACTCGACGAATTTATAATTGTAAAGGTTGGATTGTCGTTCCATGCAAATTTTTTCGGTTTAATTTTAATACCTTTTTGCGCGACTAAATTTTCAATTTGAATAGTTTGAGTTGGACGTGAAGCGCCACTGAAACACGCATCTAATATAACAGTAACATGTTTTGCCCCTAATTTTGCAAGATTTTCATATAATTTTTCGGTATTATATCCTTGCTGGTCAAGACGCTGAATTTTTCCGTCAGATGGGAATAAATAAGTATTGTCTCCGGTTTTATCTGGTATTCCATGACCGCTATAATATACAAAAACTTCTGTTTCTCCTTTTACAATTGCTTTTTGCAGGTCACCATTGTCCGGATTAAAAATATTGTCGAAAATAAAGCCACTCGCTTCCTTATTTGTAAATGAAATGACTTGTTCAACACCCAGCACTTTTTTGAAATATTCTTTCATCAAGTTTGCATCATTGTCCGCATAAGGTGCTGGCGGCAATTCTGAATAATTCCTGATACCAAAAACAACTCCGATAGATTTTGGACGTTTCGATATCGACGGAATTATCGTTTTAATATTTATAACATTAACGTTCGAAATAAATTTTTTGGGATTAGACTCTAATTTACCAGTATTATTTTGAAGTGTCGATAGGTCGGATTGAACGTTTAAAACATTCATTTGTGGTGGTTTTTTATTGAGTGTAACCGGAATCTGAAATGAACTTAAATCGCCTTTATGCAATTCTTCGGTAATTGAAAGGAAAAGTGGCAAATCTGCAGGTCCAGTATAGCGTTTAGTTACTTGCAAAGTAATATAAAAATCCTTCGACTGATTGATTTCCATTTCACCTAAAGTACCTGATTTATCATCTAAAAGTATTATTTCATTGTTAGCTGTTGAAATTTTATAATTTATATTTTTTGCTATGGATAAGCCAACATTCTGAATTGTTAATTTAAGCTTTACTTGCTCTCCGGTTTGTATTTGTCCATCAGCTTCAATAGGCGCTGTTCCTTCGCCACTATCTATTATTTCAAATCCGTTGAAAACAATTTTTGAGCTTTGATAAGCATACGTTTGTAATTTTAAATAAACAGGATCCATATCAAAATGAAAGAATTCTGTTATTTCGATTTTAATTTTGTGTTCTTCAGTTTTAATGTCAATGCCGGCTTCAATAGGTACTTTAATGGTAACGCTTTTACCTGCCTCGATGATTGGAATGTCTTGTTGATCATTTAGTATTTTTAAATTGGGGTCGTTTTGTTCGTCTTTTATTGAAACATGCAGTTTTAAAGCAAAGCCTTTTCCTTGATTGTTAATCACGACAGATAATTCTGATTTTTCAAGTGCTTCGAGAATATCATTATTATTCGCATCGTTAAAAATAAGTTCGGCGGATAAAGCAGGAGGCAAACCATGTGCACTTACGTTTTTAGGAAGGGTTATTCCAGATATTGATTCATAATAGGAATTATTTATAATATATTCCGGTTTTAAATTTTGGTTTTTATTTGCATTTTTAGAAACATCAAAATAATTCCATGCCCAAATACAGGCAGCCAGACCAAAGCTCGTTATCGCAAGTGTTTGAAACTGTTGCGATGAAGCATAATTTTTATCCATTGTATTTTGATCATTCCCATTTCTATAATTATTAAACTCAGAATTTGCCATTAAAGCCAATCCAATGCCGCCCCCTAATAAACCATAACCAATGTAACCTTGGTAGCTGTGATTCTTAGCACCAACATACTTTAAACCACTGCCAGGCAAAATTGTTGAAGCGATTATTCCGTTTCGCAGTTCTACTATTGGTATAAGTGTTGCATAAATTTTAATATATATTTCTTCGTTATTTAATATAATGCCGTCTTTTAAAATGTCCCAAATAATTTGTTTGGTGCCATTGCCTGATACTTTATTAATATTGCCGGTAAAACTTTTAGCTTCCTGAATTAAAATATCACCATTTTTTTTGTAAGCTTCTACACGTATTAAAAAAGATTCATCTTCTTTGCAATTGGCAAATTTATAGGAAATGTATATTTTATCGTTTTTATATTCAAACGAAAATTGGTCAATACGTCGATTGTTCGAAAACTGACCAAAGCTTGCTAAAACAGACAATCCCAAATTTAAAAGAATTATAAATTTTTTCATATTTAATGCGTTTTATATTTTTACTTAATTAAATTAATAAGATTTTACGACACGAAAACCGGTACCTTGGAAACCACTTAACGGTGCAAAAAGGCGGTTAGCAATACCAATTCCGTCATTACCACCATAACCACCCCGAGTAATCTTGTAAGTACCTTCTGCGGAACCGATAGGATTTGTTTGTGGATCGCTACTATAATCACCACTCCAATCCCAGCACCATTCCTGCACATTACCAGTCATGTCGTAAATTCCAAGCTGATTAGGTGCTTTTGTACCAACAACATAAGTATTGGGTTCAGAGCGCAATGCTACATCATCGAAGTTATTACTTCCACTATACAAATAATTATCTGTGTAATGAATACCGCCACGAGCAGCATATTCCCACTCTGCCTCAGTTGGTAATCGGTAACCTTTTGATGATGGATTAATTGTAACTGTGGTGCCACTTATATTATAGTAGTTATTTAAGCCTTCTATTTGGCTTTGGACATTGCAAAAATTAACAGCATCGTACCATGTAACGTTATCGACCGGTTGGTTGAGATTACCTGTAAAGAGACTGGGATTTTTATGCATTGCTGCAATATATTGTTGTTGTGTTATTTCATATTTTCCAATATAAAAATTAGAAAGTGTAACGGTATGAATTGGTACATCATAACTACTGCAATAAACCGGAGTTGTTCCGCAACCCATAGAAAATGAGCCGCCCACAACTGACACCATTGCAACAGTTGCAGAACTTGTTTGCGTGGTTTGAAACGTTTTAATATTGCTATAAAATGTATCTGAGCCGATTATTACTGCTATTCTATATTGGTAAAGAGTTTGCGGAGTTAATCCAAAAACCTGTGCTACAATTGGTGTAATTATATTTCCAGTAACAACTGATGGCATTGTAGAAATTGACTGTCCTAAGTCGTTAACCCCGTATTGAAATGTAACAGATATATTGTTATTATTGGCATTAACCGTGCCATTCAACATAGCATAATTATTGAGTATATTTGAAGCATCTAAGATAACAATATCAGGATTATCTAAATTTGTTTTAAATGTAATGTCATTGCCATAAGTAATTTCGCCATTTCTTACAACTTTAGCTCTATAATGATAAACCATTGGGGATGCTAAATTATTAATGTTTATATATACATTGGTTAATGTAGTTCCATTTACGATTTGAGGCGATGCACTTATTGTATTGCCGTAATCAGTCAGATAACCGTATTCAAAATAAACAGTATCTTGCGAATTATTGGCGATGATACTGGCATTTAAAGTTGCCGAAGTGTAGCCAACATTTGTTGCGGCAAGAGTCTGAACAACTGGTTTTGCAATATTTATATTTATTTCGTTTCCATACAAATAGCTATTTCCTTCGGCAATATATGTTTTAATATACCAATTGCCAGACACCAAAGGAAGAGTAGCCGTAAAATCTCCACGTTTTGGGAGTCCCAATGAAAGTTTATGTTTATTTATTGTTGGATTTTGTGTATTATCCCAGCAAAAACCATAATCGGTATGCGAAGCATTGCTTAAGTCAAGTATTTTACCTTCTGCTTTTCCATCGGCATATCCAACTGTCTTTTGTATTGTTAAACGCTCAATTTTTTCACAAGATGTAATATATAATATAGCGAAAAATATAAGAAAAAATAAGCTGTACTTCATATATGTATTTCGTTTATATAAATTTAAAATTATTAATAGTAAGCAAAAATAAACAATTATTTTTATTTGTTGGACAGCGCGATGCGGAAACCGATTCCAGCGCCATAACCTTGAGGTACCGACGCACCGAAACGAATAGCCAATTGACAGGAAGTTGAATTATCAATAAACCAACTACCTCTTACTACGATGTTAGTTCCGGAAGTAGGTCCTTGCGGATTATCTGATGAACTGGTACTGTAGTAATTAGCATCATACCAATCCCAGCACATTTCCTTTAAATTACCAGTCATATCGTATATACCAAGTTGATTGGGTGCTTTTGTACCAACTTCATGAGTTGTGTAGCCACTATTATCGTGATACCAGGCTACATCATCTAAGTTATTGCTACCGCTAAACGTAAAGTAATCGGTATAATGGATTCCACCACGTGCTGCATATTCCCATTCAGCTTCTGTCGGTAATCGATATCCATTGCTTCCTGTATTAATTGTTACCGATGTACCGTTAATTGAATAATATGTGGCTAATGATTCTTGCTGACTAAGAGCATTACAGAAAGCGATTGCGTCGTACCACGAAACGTTTTCCACAGGTAAATTTAAGGACATTAAAAAATTGCTTGGATTTTTCTTCATAACAGTAATAAACTGTTGTTGAGTTACTTTAAATTTACCTATGGAATAATTGTTGAGTGTAACTGTATGTACCGGACTTTCGTCGGCAGTACAACCTGTTTGACCAGTACCACAACCCATTTGAAAACTACCGCCCACAACAGATACCATTTCAACAGTTGCCGAATTTGTCTGCGACGTTTGAAATGTTTTTATATTGCTATAAAGTGTATCTAAGCCGATTATTACTGTTATTCTATATTGGTAAAGAGTTTGTGGAGTTAGTCCAAAAATTTGGGCTAAAATTGGTGTAATTGAATTTCCTGTAATAACCGATGGTGTTGCAGAAATTGACTGTCCTAAATCGTTAACCCCGTATTGAAATGTAACAGATATGTTGTTATTATTAGCATTTACCGTACCATTCAAAATAGCATAATTATTTAGTATATGTGAAGCATCTAAGATAACAATATCAGGGTTATTTAAATTTGTTTTAAATGTAATGTCATTGCCATAAATAATTTCGCCATTTCTTACAATTTTAACTCTATAATGATAAATCATTGGGGATGCTAAACTATTAATGGTTGTACTTACATTGGTTAATGTAGTTCCAGTTACGATTTGAGGTGATGCACTTATTGTTTTGCCGTAATTAGTTAGATAACCGTATTCAAAATAAACAGTGTCTTGCGAATTATTGGCGATGATACTGGCATTTAAAGTTGCCGAAGTGTAACCAACATTTGTCGCAGCAAGAGTCTGTACAACTAGTTTTGCAATATTTATATTTATCTCATTTCCGTACAAATAACTGTTTCCTTCGGCAATATACGTTTTAATATACCAATTGCCTGATACCAATGGAAGTATAGCTGTAAAATCTCATCGACTTGGTTGAGTTCCCATCGAAAGTTTATGTTTATATACGGTTGGATTCGGTAAACTATCCCAACAAAATCCATAATCATTATGCGAGGCGCTACTCAGGTCTAATATTTCACCGTCAGCTTTTCCGTCCTTGTAATCAATTGTTTTTTGTATTGTCAGGCGTTCATTTTTCTTGCAAGAAGTAAAACTTACAATAATAAGTACCAAAAATGCGATGTAATTCTTGTTCATCATTAAGTTATTTAATTATCATTATATTTTCTATGATCAAATTTTTGTTTTTATAATATTTGCACAATGAATCATGCTAATTGTTATGACGTATAATTAAGTCAAAAGTTACAGACGAATTAGAAATTTTTTAAATGTTTTATATTTTAATCTGAAATAGAACTTTTTAATACCTATTAAAAAGATTAATTGAGCTGATAAATAATGATGCAAAAGTAAACATTTTATGCAAAAAGAAACTCACCCTATGTAAAAAAAAACGCCATCTGTTCGCTTTCAAACCTGCCAGATTTTGAAAATCTGGCAGGTTTACTTTCGAAGAATATCGGTCTGCTGCGCTGGAAAAGTCGGTCTGCTGTGCTGGAAAAGTCGGTCTGCTGTGTGGAAAAAGTCGGTCTGCTGTGTGGAAAAAGTCGGTCTGCTGTGCTGGAAAAGTCGGTCTGCTGTGCTGGAAAAGTCGGTCTGCTGTGCTGCAAAAGTCGGTCTGCTGTGCGGAAAAATTGGTTTGTTCAGGAGAAAAAGTCGGTCTGCTGTGCTGCAAAAGTCGGTCTGCTGTGCCGCAAAAGTGGTTTGTTCAGGTGAAAAAGTCGGTCTGCTGTGCCGCAAAAGTGGTTTGTTCAGGTGAAAAAACGGGTCTGACATCGTCAATTATATGCAACATTTGTACAAAAATGTTACTCTTATGTATATTAATGTATATATATATCATTATAATTGCCTATTGGTACTTGTATTAAAAAAAAATAATTACAAAAAATATAAAAAAGTTTACAAAATATTTGGTTATTATAAATATTGTTTTTATATTTGCATCGTTATTTGAGTGTTGTATTAATAAAAAATAATTTTAATATTAATCAGATGCAAGTATGCCAAAAACGAAAAGTTGATACAACGCTCCTTGCATCGCAAATTTTTTTATGATGAAAAAATTTTTGTTACGAATCGGAAGATTCACAAAGTCTGGGTTAGTCGCGTTTGCGAAAAAAACTATCGCTAATCTCCGCCGCGACTTAAATGACCTGGTAGCGTACAACGTTACCAAAGATGAGATTGACGAACTTGACAACGATGTGGACGCAGCAACAAGTCAGTTGCTCGACACACCAACGTTGAGTAAAAGGGTTGAAAGCGTAAAAACCAGAAAAACGGCACGCAGTTCGTTGCTTGGTCTTATAAAACAAGCTGACATTGTGTTGACGCACTTTTATGGCACAGGCGTTTATCCCGAAAAATATGTGCTGTCTGGTATCAATAAGGTGAACGATGTAACGGTTGCAGCAAGCGCTGCCGAATTTATCGCCTCGCTTGACACCTTTGCAGCAAGTAACCCCAACGGTGGCATCACCAAAGACATGCTCAAAACATTGAAACAGGCGCAACAAGCCTTTGCCGATGCAATGAGTGCTGTACATGCCATCAACAGCGCCCGCAGCGCCGAAACGCAGAGCAGAAAAGAAGCTTTCGACGTTGTGTATGCTAAGGTTACGCACTTAGCTGACATTGCCAAACAACACTGGCAACTGACAAACGACAAACGTTATTACGATTACGTTATGCCGTCGTTCAGCCAAAAGTCAACGGCATCGCCGCCTGCTACAAACACAACGGAGCCATCAACACCGGCTACCGCAGTTCCCGCAACCGAAACTAAGGTTTCGTAATTGTTCTAAAACAAAAAACCCCGCCACAACAGGCGGGGTTTTTTATTTGCAAAAGGCCTGCCATTGTAATTCGACCTGCCATCGTCCGTAGGACATGGCAGCGTCAAAAAACAATAAATCATAAAATATTTCCAACACACTCAGCGCATTAAAACGAAGTTGTAAAAAAAGAACAAAAAAGATTTGGAAAGACAAAAATAAAGTCGTTATCTTTGCAGCCCCGAAAATAATGTTAGCAGCACCAACCACTGCAATAAGATTAAAGGGGAAAGATAAAAATCAGGTTCTAAGAAAGATAGAAAAAACTTTCAAAAAAAGCTGAAAAAAATTTGCAAAGCAGAGAAAAAAGCATTTATCTTTGCAGCCGCAAAAAAAGCGAAAAAGGAGACAGCACCACACACTGTTTTCAAAAGTAAAAAAGTTCTAATACATATTGAAAATCGTCAAGACTAAAAACTTTCCAACGTTCGCAGAACTTGGAAACGTTAAAAATCAAAAGAAAGAAAAAAAAGAAAAATATTTTGACGAAAAAGTTTGGAGAGTACAAAAAGGTATATAACTTTGCACTCTCAAAAAATTACAAAAGCAAGACAAAATTGTAACAGCAATGTTACAAACAAGATATAAGAAACAAGTTCTTTGAATTTATTGAAGAAATAGCAAAAGGCAAGCAAAAAG
>Ga0265327_10001411_pt1 | contig 30623 bp, 28 predicted proteins | sample 41621metaG_FD_202089 | JGI IMG/M metagenome (GOLD analysis project Ga0265327, IMG submission 202089) | Rhizosphere microbial communities from Carex aquatilis grown in University of Washington, Seatle, WA, United States - 4-16-21 metaG | ecosystem: Host-associated > Plants > Roots > Rhizosphere...
GGATCAGCAGCGTCGGGCAGAGCACCTCGTGGAGGTCGGCGCGGGGGCCGGCGAGAGACTCCAGCGCGGCCGCCGCCGCCTCGCGGCTGTAGCGGTAGCGGTACTCGCCGTCATCGTCTGCGACCAGGTGCTCGGCCATCTCCTCTTCGAGCAGGGCACGCGGCGTATGCACCAGGCCCGAGACCAGGCGTCGCTCCTCGATCGCATCGTCCAGGGTGGGATACGAGCCGCCCCGGCGCTCGGCGTCGGCCTCCTCGATCCAGCGCCGCACCGAACCTCCCAGCGGCGGATCGAGCAGCGTCAGCGAGTTGATCCGCTCCTGGTGGGCGACCGCGAACTCGAGCGCGACCCGGGCGCCGAACGACTCGCCGATCAGGCCCGCCTGGTCGACGTCGCAGGAGTCCATCACCTCGGCCAGGTCGGCGACGTGGTGCTCCATCGTGTGCGGCCCTGACCAGGGTGAGCGGCCGTGACCGCGGAGGTCGTAGGCGATGACTTGCCGCCCTTCCTCGAGCACCCGCGCCAGGCGCTCGAAATGCCGCGCATGACCGCGCACATCGTGGATGCAGACCACCGGGGGGAGATCGGGGGCACCCCAGCGAAGGACCCGAAACGCCGTCACGGCCCCGATTCTATGACCCCACCCGGCGGGGTGCGGGGCCAGGCCCGCCCTCGTAGGCCTCGATTGGCGATCTGGCGGAGTCCCGGTCGGTCGCGTAGAGTCGCCCGGCGGAAGCGAGAGGAGGGGTAGTTGGAGTTCCGGATGCTTGGCCCGCTGGAGGTGCGGCGCGGGAGCGAAGTGCTCCCGCTTGGCGGCCCGCGCCAGCGTGCGCTGCTGGCGATGCTGCTGATCCACTCCGGCCGTGTTGTCTCGACAGACGAGCTGATCGATGCCGTATGGGGCAACGAGGCTGCGGAGGGAGCGCATCGGACCCTTCAGGTCCACGTCTCCAACATCCGTCGCGGGCTCGGACTCGAGGGCGAGCCCGGCTGCCGGCTGATCACCCGTGCCCCCGGATACGTGCTCGAGGTGCCGCCGGGTACGGTCGACTCGGTCAGGTTCTCGGACATGGTGCGCCGGGCCGAGGAGCTGTCTGCCGACCCGCGGGTGGCGTTGCTCGACGACGCGCTTGAGCTCTGGCGCGGCGGGGCCCTGCAGGAGTTCGCCTATACGGAGTTCGCCCGCTCCGAGATCGCGCGGCTGGAGGAGCGTCGGTGGCTGGCCGTCGAGATGCGTGCGGCCGCGCTGCTCGACCTGGGCCATCACGAGCAGCTCGTCCCAGAGCTCGAGTCGGTGGTCCTGGAGCAGCCCGGCCGTGAGCGGCTTTGGGCGTCGCTGATGACCGCGCTCTATCGCTCCGGGCGGCAGACCGATGCGCTGGACGCCTTCCGCCGCGCCCGGCAGCAGCTGGTCGAGCGCCACGGCGTCGAGCCCGGAGAAGAACTTCGGCTGCTCGAGCGCCAGATCCTGCTTCAGGACGAAACCCTGGCACGGAGGAACGCTGCGACGGTGGTTGATCTCCCCGCTCCGCTGACGCCGTTGATCGGCCGGGAGGACGAGCTGTCGGAGTTGGTTGCGATGATCGCCCGCGGGCGTGGCAGGCTGGTGACGCTGACCGGCACCGGCGGCATCGGGAAGTCCCGCCTTGCGATCGAGGTCGCCCGCGCGGCCGCGCCGCTGTATCCGGGCGGCGTCTGGCTCGTGCCGCTGGCGGGCGTGTCCGATCCCGACCGCGTGCCCGACGCGATCGCGGGCGTGTTGGGGATCCGCGAGAGCGCTCTGGAGACGCTGTCTGACCGCATCGTCGGGGATCTGTCGGCCCGTGGGGAGACGCTGCTCGTCCTCGATACGTTCGAGCATCTGACCGGAGCTGCGCCGCCGCTGGTCGAGCTGATGGAGAGGCTGCCCAGCACCACGGTACTGGTCACCAGCCGCGTGTCGCTGCGGGTGACCGGTGAGGTCGGGTACCGCGTGGGCTCCCTGTCGCTGCCGGCGGCGGTCGGGCTGATAGCGGAGCGGTCGCCGGTTGACGTTGACGACCACACCCCGGAGCTCCACGAGATCTGCGACCGCCTGGGCGGTGTGCCCCTCGCGATCGAGCTGGCTGCGGCTCGGCTCGGTGTGCTGTCGGTTCCAGAGGTGACCGAGCTCCTGGGGTCGGCTCTCGACCTGCTCGGCCCCGGCCCGCGAGATGCCCCGGAGCGTCAACGCACGCTCCGCAACACGATCACCTGGAGCTACGAGCTGCTCTCGCCGCCCGGCCGCGCCCTCTTCTCCGACCTGTCGGTGTTCGCCGGTCCGTTCACTCGCACCGCGGCCGGCGCGGTAGCCGACCACGCGGTGCTCGAGCCGCTGGCTGAGCTGGTCGACGGCACGCTGGTGCAGCGGGTCGACGCCGAGCCCGTTCCCCGGTTCCTGCTACTCGACTCGATCCGGGCCTTCTCGCGGGAGCTGCCGAGTCCCGAGCGGCGCTGCGAGCTCGCCGACCGTCATCTTGCCTACCACCTGCAGTGGGTGGAAGACCAGGTCGAGCAGGGCGAGGAGAATCATTCCTACCGGGAGTTCGCCCGCAGCTACGACGACCTGCGCCAGGCTCTGGGATGGGCAGTCGAACGCGGAGATGCCGACTCTGCCCTTCGCCTCGCCATTGCGCTGGGGGGCTTCTGGAACAGCCGTGGGACTACCCGTGAGGCGCTGGCCTGGCTCGCCGCCGCCCTCGCTGTTCCCCACGATCCGACCTCGCCGGCGCGAGCGAAGGCTCTGTGCCAGGCAGGCTCTCACGCGTTCTGGACGGACGACTACGCCGCAGCCGCCCGGTACTTCGAATCGGCCCTCGCGCTCGCCGATCTCCTGGGGCTACCGGTCGTGCAGTCACGGTGCCTGTCCGCGCTGTCGCACATCCGCTGGATCCAGGGCGACCGCGAGGGGAGCGCCGCCGCCGCCCGTCGCCTGGAGGAGCTGCCGGTGGTGCCCGACAACGAGGAGATGGTCGTAGCGGCCCGGTCGAACAAGGCCCTGCTGATGCTCGCCGCCGGTCGGTACGACGAAGCTCTGGCGGTCTTCCGGGACGGCGTTGCGTTCTGGAGCGAGCGGCCCCAGCCCTCGCATGAGCAGCTCGCCACCGAGCTTGGGAGGATGGCCACCGGCGAGATGCTGGCGGGTCGCCCGGAGGCCGCCGAGGTGTCGGCTCGGGCAGGGCTTCGAGTCGCGCAGGACTCACGCAGCGACGCCCGGATCGCGTCGGCGCGCATGGACCTTGCTCTGGCGCTGCTTCTGCTTGGGCGGCTCCCCGACGCAGGTGCGGCGCTGCGCCTGGCCTTGCCCAGCCTGTACGGCGCCGGTGACCGCTGGCAGACAGCCGACGGGTTGCTGGCCGCTGCGGCCCTCGCCCGGTTGACGGGGAGAGAGGAGGAGGCCGCATCGCTGCGGGCCGGCGGGCGAGCGCTTCGGCACTCGCTGGGTGCCGTCGAGATGCCGGTCGAACACCTGCTGAACGTGCGCTTCTTCGGGGACGAGCCTCGTGCAGGGCCGGCGGGCGACTCGCCCGCTGGGCAGCCGCTCGACAGGTTGGTCGCGCTGGCGGAGACGGTCGCTGGAACCGTCGCTGCAGAGTCGAGCACCGCCGTGTAGATCGCCAGGCTCAACTCCCATCTTTGCCCGGGCTTTGCCGGCTCTTGAGCGGCGCCCGGTCTGCTTGGGCGAATCGTGCTGCCAACCTGCGCACGCATTCGATCAAGGAGGGGAGATGCAGGCTACGCGGACATACGAACACCCGCGCTCGCGCAGCATCGTGATGGCGATCGCGGGGACGATCGCCGCGGCGGTGCTGCTGGGCGGCTCCCACGCGGGATCCGCCGTCCACGCGATCTTCGCCCGGCAGGGGCGGCCTGTCGCGGCGATAGGCCTTCCGTTGACGGCGCCGACGACGGTGGCCGCTGTCCGGCTGGCCGCTGAGGCCGACCAGCGCGTACAGGTCACGAGTCTGGCCTCGAAACAGCGGCTCGTCTACGCCAATCCGGATGGCACCTTCACCGCGGAGCTCTCGAACGGGCCCGCGCGGGAGCGGGTAGCAGGGGCACCGGGTGGATGGGCGGCGATCGACACGCGGCTTCACGCCCAGGGCGGACTCGTGCGACCGGCGGTGACCGACGCACGCATCGCCTTCTCGAACGGTGGCCGAGCTCCCGTCGCCAGCCTCGTCGCCGGAGCCGTGTCGCTGACCGAGACGGCAGGCATGACGCTACCGACACCGCTACTTCAGGGCGCGACCGCGACCTACCCCGACGCACTGCCCGGTGTCGATCTGAAGCTCGCGGCGCTCACCCAGGGGTTCGAGCAGAGCTGGGTGATTCGCTCGAAGCCCGTCGGAGTGCCCACGCTCACGATGCCGCTCGTGGTTCGCGGGCTGCACCCGGTGCAGCGGCCCGATGGGAGCCTGCAGCTGGTTGACACCCGGGGCGGTGTCCGCGGCCTCGTCTCGCCGGCGTCGATGTGGGACGCCCGGCGGAACGCCGTCACCGGCGAGCCCACCGACCTCGTGAACGCACGCACCTCGATTTCCAGGGTCGGGGCCGGCCGGTATCTGCTGACCGTTACCCCGAGCCGCTCCTTCCTGCAGCACGCCGTGTACCCGGTGACGGTCGACCCGTCGGCAACGCTGTCGGGCGGCACCGACACGTACATCGACAACTCCCACACGACGAGCTGGTTCCAGAACAACACCGATCTCAAGTCCGGACTGGACGGGCTCGACCAGGGGCAGCTCCAGCGATCGCTGCTGTCGTTCCCGACCTCCAACCTGAGCGGCCAGACCATCCAGTCAGCCACGCTCAATCTGTTCGAGTCGTACTCAGGTTCGAACACCCCGACCCCGGTCGACATCTACAACGTGACCAGTGCCTGGGACGGCACGATCACGTGGGCCAACCAGCCTGCGCTGGGTGGCATCTACGCCTCCGCAAGCACCGATGCCGGCTATGGCTCGGCATACCCCGACGCCGCGGTCAGCTTCAGCGGCGGCGGCGAGGGAATGAACACGCTGACCACCCTGGTGCAGGGCTGGGCGAACGGCTCGATCGCCAACAACGGGGTCGAGATCCAGGCCGACGACGAGACCTCCACGGCGCAGTACAAGCGGTTCAACTCCGCCGAGTCGGGCGCGAACCCGCCCACGTTGTCGGTCACCTATTCCGCCGGGACGGCGCCGACCGCGCCGCAGCAGATTCAGCCTGGTGGTGGAGTTTGGGTTCCGACAGCCACCCCGGCGCTGACTGCCGACTACGACAACCCGAGCGCAAGCGGGCACGCATCGTTCTCGATCTACGTACGCAATGCCGACGGGACGAACGGCGCAGCCGTGGTTACCAACCTCGTCGGTTCGACGGTGAGTGACGGCCTGTCGAGCGCGGCCACGGTTCCTGCGGGCCAGCTGACCTCCGGAACCACGTACAACATCGTGGCTGCAAACGTGACAGGCAGCCTGGTATCGCCGAGTACGAGCGACTGGTTCGTCGTCGATACCGCCGACCCCACCACCGACACCAACGATCCGTCGGCTGCCGCCACGACGCCGGCGGTAGCGCCGGCGAACGACACCGACGCCGCTGCGATCGCCGCCTCACAGTCGATCAACACGGTGCAGGATCTGGTCGCTGCCGGCGACACCCAGACCCAGGCGCAAGCCCTGGCGGCACCGGGGACGACCAACAATATGGCACTGCAGAACGAACAGTGCTCGCCCCAGAAGTACACGTACACGGTGGTCATCTCCGGCCAAACGATCAAGTACGGCCAGGCGAATCGGTGCGTCGACGTCTACAAGGTGCTCAACGACGGGTCGAGCAAATACAACTGGCGCGTGATCTTCATCCGCACGTACTTCTGGGGGATGGACGACAACTCGGTCTGGCACCTGCAGGTCGGACAGGCTCGGAACCAGGCGATTGCCGGTCCGCTCTCAGGACTGCAGATCGACAGTGCCTGGCCAACAAGCGCGAGCTCTACGTGTGATTCCCCCGTGAACGTCACGTTCGGGATCGACAAGGGGCCCGTTTCCGCAAGCGTGACCTGGCAGTATCGCAAGTGCTTCAACCGGCTCTGGGGGATGTTCTTCGGAAACGGCAACGGCACGTATACGGCCCAGGCCTTCTGGAGTGGCGGAGCCCACCAGACAAGCGACACCCGCAACCTGTTCTCGTGGGCTCTGGAGCGCTACCCGCAGGGGGCGTCCCCGCCGGCCTGGCAGTACAGCTTGCACCCCAGCCTCTGGCCGTCGCACTGCCAGAGCTGCTGATCCACCCCTGAGACCGGCTCCACCCTGAGACCGGCTCCACCACCGGGAGCGCCGTCGACCACGGCCGGCGGCGCTCCCAGCGTGGTTAGACGACGCTGGCGTGGAGCGCGGCCTGCTGCTCCTCGGCGCGGTAGCTCGAGCGCACCAGCGGGCCCGCGAACACGGATCCGAAGCCCATCTTGCGGCCCTGGAGGCGGTACTCGCGAAACTGCTCCGGCGTGACCCAGCGGTCGAGCTGCAGGTGCTTCGCCGTCGGCTGCAGGTACTGACCGATGGTGACGACATCGACGCGGTGCGCGCGCAGGTCGCCCATCACCTCGACGACCTCCTCGTCGGTCTCGCCCATGCCGACGATCATCCCGCTCTTGGTGGTCAGCGGCTCCCGCTCGGGGTGGACATCCGCCCACACGTCCTTCGCCCGGTCGAGCAGGTCGAGCGCCAGCCGGTAATCGCCCTTGGGGCGGACGCGGGCGTAGAGCCGCTCGGTCGTCTCGATGTTGTGGTTGAGGACGTCGGGGGCCACCTGCAGGACGACACGCAGAGCCTCCTCCCTAAAGCCGAGGAAGTCGGGCACCAGCACCTCGATGCCGCACCCGGGCACGCGCCGCCGGATCGCCCGAATCGTGGCGGCGAAGTGGGCGGCGCCGCGGTCGGGGAGGTCGTCGCGGTCGACCGAGGTGATGACGACGTGGCCGAGGCCCATCTGCTCCACGGCCCGCGCAACCCGCTCCGGCTCCAGCGGCTCGGGCGCACCTTCAGGTCGGCCGGAGGTGACCGCGCAGTAGCGGCAGGCTCGTGTGCAGACGTCGCCGAGGATCTGGAACGTGGCCGTGCCGCGCCCCCAGCACTCGCCGATGTTGGGGCAGCGGGCCTCCTCACATACGGTGTGCAGCCCGCCGGCGCGGACAACGTCCTGGAGCTCGCCGAAGCGTGTGTTGCCAGAGGGGGCGCGAACCTTCATCCAGTCCGGACGCTGCCTTGCCAGCTCGGAGAACGGCATCGTCAGGCTCCTACCGGCAGCGGGTCGTAGGAGACGTCCAGCGCCTCGGCCAGGCTGCGCTTCAGCACCGGGCGCACGTCCTCGGCGGTGACGGCCGTACCGGTCTCCTGGGCGATCGAGGTGAAGCCTGCACCGCCCAATCCGCAGGCGTCGAACAGCTCGTGCACGCTCAGGTCGCTGTCGACGTCGAGCGAGAATCCGTGGCTGGTCACCCAGCGCGAGCAGCGGACGCCGATCGAGGCGATCTTGCGGTCCTCGATCCAGACCCCGCTCTGGTGGGGCTCGTCGCTGGTGCGGCCCTGCAGGTCGTACTCGGCCAGTGTCGCCAGCACCGTCTGCTCCAGCGATCTCACGTACCGGTGCACGTCGTGGTCAGTCAGCTCGACTATCGGGTAACAGACGAGCTGCCCAGGGCCGTGGTACGTGGACCGGCCGCCCCGCCCGACCTCGACGATGTCGATGCCGCGGCGTGCGTAGTCCTCGTCCGGCAGCGGCAGCTCGGCCTCGCGGTCGGCCAGCGACCCAAGCGTGATCACCGGCTCGTGCTCCAGCAGCATCACCGTGTCGGGGATGGCGCCCTGGGTGCGGGCGCCGGCCAGCTCCGTCATCACGGACAGCGCCTCGCGGTATGGCACGAGGCCCATCTCGTACAGGTAGACCCCCCGGGCGATCATCGGCTCACAGGCCGAAGGCCTTCTCGTCCCAGCCCTCGAGGTTGCTCTTGATGCGCTGCATGAACTGGGCAGCGTAGGCGCCGTCGACCAGCCGGTGATCGTAGGACAGGCAGAGGAACATCATGTGCCGGATCGCGATTGCGTCGTTGCCGTGGTCGTCGGTGACCACCATCGGGCGCTTGACGATCGCCTCGACATCGAGGATTGCGACCTGGCCCTCGGGGATGATCGGCGTACCGATCAGCGCGCCGAACACGCCGGGGTTGGTGATCGTGAACGTCCCGCCGGCCATCTCGTCCGGCGACAGCGTCTTGGTGCGTGCCTTCTCGGCCATCTCGATGACCGAGCGCGACAGGCCAACCAGGTTCTTCTCCTCGGCCCGGTGGATGACCGGCACCATCAGTCCCTTGGCGTCGTCGACGGCGACGGCCATGCCCAGGTTCACGTACTTCTTGATCAGCGCCGACTCGCCCTGCACCTCGGCGTTCACCCACGGCCAGGCGCCGATCGCCTCGATCGTGGCCATCGCGATGAACGGGATGTAGGTCAGGTTGACGCCGTGCCGGGCCTGGAATTCTGGCTTCCACCGCTTGCGGAGGTTGACCACCCCGGTCATGTCGACCTCGATCACGGTGGTGACGTGTGCCGCCGTGTCCAGCGAGTGGCGCATGTGGCGGGCGATCACCTTGCGGATCGTGTTGAATTGGTAGAGCTCCTCGCCGGGCTGTGCCTCGCGGGCCGGCGCGGCGGCGATTGCAGGTGCCGCCGGCGCCGGAGCGGCGGCGGGAGCGGGTGCGGCTGGAGCCGCCGGTGCGGGAGCGGTCACGACCTGCTCCGGCTCGGCGGCGGGCGGCGCGAAATGCGGTACGTCGTGGATGACCGGCTGCTCGGCCGGCCCGGTCTCGATGAACGCCTGGACGTCCTTCTTGGTCACCCGGCCGTCGCGGCCGGTGCCCGGGATCTGCCCGATGTCGATGCCGTGCTCGGCCACCATGCGGGCGACCACCGGGCTGACGAAGGTGCGGCCGTTGCCCTCGTGGGAACCGCCGTTGGCCGGCGCCGACGGCGCGGAGGCGGGCGCCGGGGCGGCGGGCTCAGGTGCTGGGGCGGCGGGAGCGCTCTCCGCGGCCGGCTGAGGAGCCGGCTCCGCGGGAGCCGAGCCGCCGCCGGCGTCGATCACGGCGATCCGGGTGTTGACGGGCACCGTCTCGCCCTCGTCCGCGAGGATCTCACGGACCACGCCCGTTGCCGGCGAAGGCACCTCGGTGTCCACCTTGTCGGTCGAGATCTCGACGATCGTCTCGTCGGCCTCCACGTGGTCGCCCACCTGCTTGGCCCAGCGGGTGATCGTGCCCTCGGACACGCTCACGCCCATCTGGGGCATTACGACATCGACGACGGTTCCGGTGGACATGGTGGGGATACTCCTCGGGTTGCTCTCAGTAAGCGGATAGCTTCGCGATGGCGGCGGCGACGTCCTCCACCTGGGGCAGGAATGCCTTTTCCAGCGACGGCGCAAACGGGACGGGCGAGTCGGGCGACGTGACGCGGACGACGGGGGCGTCGAGGCTCTCGAACGCCTCCTCGGCGATGGTGGCGGCGATCTCCGCCCCGAACCCCGCGGTGTGGGTGTCCTCGTGCAGCACGATCACCTTGCTGGTCTTCGCGACTGACTCCAGCACGGCCTCGCGGTCCCACGGCGCCAGCGTCCGCAGGTCGATGATCTCGACCGACGTGCCGTCGCGCTCGGCCACCTGCTGGGCGGCCTCCTCGGCGGTGTAGGTCATGGCGCCGTAGGTGATGATCGTGAGGTCGTCACCGGCCTGGTGGACGCGGGCCTTGCCCAGCTCCACCACGTGCTCCCCGTCGGGCACCTCGCCCTTGACCCGGCGGTACAGGTGCTTGTGCTCGAAGTAGAGCACCGGGTTGGGGTCGCGGATGGCCTCGATGATCAGCCCCTTGGCGTCGGCCGGGGTGGCCGGGCAGGCGATCTTCAGTCCGGGGCAGTGCGCGAAGTAGCCCTCGGGGTTCTGGGAGTGGAACGGGCCGCCCGAGAAGCCGCCGCCGGACGGCAGTCGCACCACCATCGGCACCGGCGTGCCGACCCGGTAGTGCTGCTTTGCGGCCACGGTGACCAGCTGGTCGAAGGCGCACGAGATGAAGTCCGAGAACTGCATCTCGCAGACCGGGCGCATGCCCATCAGGGCCGCGCCGGTGCACGAGCCCACGATCGCCGTCTCGGACAGCGGGGAGTCGATCACCCGGTCCTCGCCGAACTCCTGGAGGAAGCCCTGCGTCACCTTGAACGCGCCGCCGTAGGTTCCGATGTCCTCGCCGATCAGGAACACCCGCGGGTCGCGCCGCATCTCATCGCGCAGGCCGTCGGAGATCGCCTGCAGGTAGGTCTTGGTTGCCACGGGCTTCCTTTTCTCTATCTGTGGTGGGGGGTGTCGAGCTCGTCGGGCTCGGCGTAGACGCCCTCGACCGTCTGGGACGGATCGGGCAGAGGGCTCTCGTCGGCCCGCTTCGCAGCGTCGTTCAGGAGCTTCTTGACCTCGACGCCGATCTCGTCGTCCAGGGCCTCGGTGAGGATGTCCTGCTCCTTCAGCCACCGACGGTAGCGCTCGATCGGATCCTTGGCGCTCCACTGCTCGAGCAGCTCGCGGGGCACGTAGAACGCGTCGTCGTGGACGGCGTGGCCCTCCATCCGCAGCGTCACCAGCTCGAGCAGCGTCGGGCCACCGCCGGCGCGGGCCTTCTCGATCGCGGCGTGGGCCTCGCGGTAGACGGTGAGCACGTCGGTGCCGTCGACCACCACGCCTTCGAACCCGTAGGCCGCGGCACGCTCGGCGAGATGCTCGATGCCGTACTCCAGCCGCGAGGGCGTGGAGTAGGCGTACTGGTTGTTGTCGCATATGAAAACAACGGGCAGCCGCCTGACTCCGGCCAGGTTCATTGCCTCGTGGGCGTCACCGCGGGCCATCGCGCCATCGCCCGACCAGGCCAGGGCGACCCGCGGCTCGCGGCGGATCTGGAACGCCAGGGCGCAGCCGACCGCGACCGGCATCATCGCCGGCAGGTGGCTGACCATCGCGATCAGCCCCAGGCGGATGTCGGCCATGTGGACGTTGCCGTCCTTGCCTTGCGCCAACCCGTCGGCCCGGCCCATGTACTGGGCGAAGATCCTCCACGGCTCGGTGCCGCGCGTGACGTGGACGCCCATGTCGCGCTGGATCGGCGCGCCGACGTCGTCCGGCCGCATCGCCGTCGCCACGCCCACGGATGCGCCCTCGTTCCCGCGGCCGGTGTAGAAGCTGCCGGGAATCCTGCCCTGGCGGTACAGGATGTGGCCACGCTCCTCGATCCCGCGCGTGGTCAGCATGTGCCGGTAGATCTGGAGGAGGTCCTCGCGGTCGAGGTCGGCTTCCCGGACCTCGGCTGCCGACCCTACCGGCGTGGCTTCGCGAGCTACTGCCATCCTTCACCGCAATATACCCACACCTGCGGCGGTTCCAACCCCCCTGGTGTGAGGCGGGCCGATCCCGAGGTGGATCGGATATGCAAGAATCGGTGCATGGGGCATGACCGGAACCGGGAGCTGGGGGATAGCTGCGGCTTCTGCGTGCGCTGTGGCTGGGGCCGCCGGTTCATGACCGGCGACCAGTCGGCGCTCCCCGCCCACTGCCCCGACTGCGGCGGCGACGTCATCTTCGCCTGCCCCGACTGCGGCGCTCCGATCGTGTCGCTGATGGGCATCGGCTGCCGCGAGTGCGGCGCGTCTCTGCGGCCGCCCGACCTGTTCGGAGTTTCCATCCGCCGCAAGCCCGAGAAAGGTGCGGCCGCGGCGCTTGCGGTTGACGCGCCCTCGCGACCCGGCGATAACGAGAGTACGTCCCTGTGATGCTCGTAGTCATCGTTTCAGCCCTGCTCGGTGCGTTCGGCGCGGCGGTCGCCCTGGCCGTTCGTGAGCGTCGCCGTGCCGGCAGGCTCGAGTACGAGGTGGCGCGCCTGCGGGAGGAAGCGGCGATGCTCGAGCGCCGCGATCCCGAGACCGGGCTGTGGAACAGCCGCCACTTCGTCGAGGGTCTGACTCGCGAGATCGAGCGGTCGCGCACCTACGGCCGGCCGGTCGCGCTGGCGCTGGCGTCGGTCGACGGGCTGGAGGAGCAGGGTGATGACACCGAGGAGGCGCTGCGCCTGATCGGCGCCTCGATCGGCGGCAGCGTACGTTCGCTGGACATCGCCTGCCGGGTGGGCGGCGCGGAGTTCGGCGTGATCATGGCCGAGACCGATTCGCGCAGCGCGTCGGTCGCCGCCGAGCGCGTGCTGCGGGCGATGGCGAAAGTGCGCTCGCCGCGTGGCCGCCAGCCGCAGGCTGCGGTCGGCATCGCCGCCTGCCCCGCCCACGCCGAGACCTTCGACGAGCTGGTCGAGCGTGCCGGAGCGGCGCTCCGCAGCGCCCGCCGAGCCGTCCGCCGCGACGAGCCCAAGCCGGGCACCGTGACCGTCTCGATGGCGGTCTGGGACGACGGCGAGGAGTAGGCCCGGTTCGGCTTAGAACTGGTTTCAGAATGAGCGGCGTCGTGAGGCGCAGGGCGCGGCGGTGGCGGCAAGGATCGAGCCGCGGGCGGAGCGCAGGCGTGCCTGGAAGGCACGTTGAGCACCGCACGTGGCGTGGGACGCAGCCGCCGTCGTCGCGAACCAGCCGCAACAGGCGGGCATTCTGAAACCAGTTCTTAGGCTCGGGGCCGATGCGTGAGATCGCTCCGGGCATCCACCGCTGGACGGCCCGCCACCCCGAGTGGCACCCGGGCGACTGGGGTGCCGAGGTAGCCTGCTTCGCCGTCCGCGATTCGGGACGGACGCTGCTGGTCGACCCGCTGGTCGACGGATCCTGGGACGCGCTGGACGGTGTCGTCCACGGCGACGTCGCGACGCTGATCACGATCCCCTACCACGTGCGCTCTGCAGCGGAGTGCGCCGAGCGCTACGGCGGCTCGATCTGGGGCCACCGGGCGTGCCTCAAGCGGCTGGCCAAGGGCGACCCGTTCCACGAGCTGTCGCCCGAGACGACTCCCGCGGGGGTGCGGCCGATCGTGATCGGCAAGCCGCGCCGGCACGAGATGCCGCTCCTGATCGAGTCGTGCGGCGCGCTGTGCTTCGGGGACGCGCTGGTCGGTGTGCCCGGCAGCGAGGGTCCGCTGCGCATCTGGTTCTGGTCGGACTACAGCGACGCCTGGTACCGGCGGCGCTTCCTGCCGTCGCTGGAGCCGCTCAAGGAGTTGGACGTGCGGGCGGTGCTGGTCACCCACGGCGACTCGGTCGTGAAGGACGCCCGTGCCGAGTTGCGGCGCGGGCTCGAGCGGGAGTCCTGGTATCACCGAAGCGGCTAGACAGCCAACACGTCCCGGCCAGGCGATGAGTTTCCACCACCGGTACCGTCCAAGAGGATATGAACGACACCACATGCCATATGTCCATCTCGCTCGACGGCTACGTCGCCGGGCCTGATCAGAGCCTCGAGCATCCCCTGGGGCGCCGCGGCATCGAGCTCCACCACTGGCATCTCGACGAGCCGCTGAACGACGGCGATGCCCGTGCCCGGAGCCTGCTGATGCGGCCGCGCGGTGCGTACGTCATGGGTCGCAACATGTTCGGGCCGGTTCGGGGGCCCTGGCAGGAGGACTGGCGCGGGTGGTGGGGAGACGACCCGCCATACCACGCGCCGGTGTTCGTCCTCACGCATCACGCCCACGATCCAATCGAGATGGCCGGAGGCACGACGTTCCATTTCGTCACCGACGGTTTCGACGCCGCTTTTGCGCGCGCCTCCGAGGCCGCGGGCGACCGTGGCGTGGACATCGCCGGCGGTGCGTCCACCGTCCGCCAGGCGCTGCTGGCCGGCGTGATCGACGAGCTCGTGCTCGACATCGTCCCGGTCCTGCTCGGTTCCGGGGAGCGGATCCTCGACGGTATCCCCGACCCCGGCCTGACGCCGGTGGAGGTCATCCACTCCGGGCTGGCCACGCACGTCCGCTACCGCGTCGGACGCTCTGGCTAGCTCGGCAGACAGGCACACTGCCTAGATGACTTCGCTGCGCCGCTCCAGCAGTACGACGTCGCGCCAACGGCCGTGGTGCCGACCCAACCGCTCGCGCACACCGACGACGCGGAAGCCGCACCGCTGGTGCAGCGCAATGCTGACGCGGTTCTCGGGAAAGACCCCGGCCTGGATCGTCCAGATCCCGGCCTGCTCCGCCTGGGCGACCAGCTCGGTCAGCAACGCCGTGCCGACGCCGCGGCCGGTGGCGGTGGGGTCGACGTAGACGCTGTCCTCGGCCACCCCTCCGTAGACGCAGCGGCCCGAGACCGGCGACAGGGCCGCCCAGCCGAGCAGCCGGCCGCCGGCGCACGCGACGAGCCTCGGCGCCGCCAGGTGCTCGCGATCCCACTCCTCGTACGCCGGCACCTCTGTCTCGAAGCTGGCATCGCCGGTGTCCAGACCCTGGCGGTAGATGACGGCGACGTCAGTCCAGTCCTCGGCCCGCATCGCCTCGATGACGGTGCGGTCAGGGTCGGCCATCGCGCCGGCGGGTCGTCAGACGCGGATCTCGGAGAAGTGGATCACCGTCACCAGGTCATCCTCGGACACGGTGCGGTTGTAGAGCTGCCCCAGGAAGTGGGCGAACTCCTCGATGTGCCGGATCTCCGGGTTGTCGTGCTGGATCTCGCGCGGCGAGACCTCGTGCAGCGGCTTGACCTCGACCTTGTCGATGACGGCGTCGAAGATCTTCTCCCGCACGTTGAACCGCTGGCCGGCCAGGACGCTGACGACCATTCCCTTCTTGTACTTCCCCGACTTGTCCCCCAGCCTGATGGTCGCGGTCTTGCGGCGGTGTCTCAGCTGGTCCGCCACGACCGGCGAGTAGAAGTTGAGGGCGTACATCGAGTCGCCATCATAACCTTTGGATCGGCGGTTCCAAACCGGCGCGTGCCTGGTCGCGAGGTCCGGCTGATAGCGGGCTTCGCCCGCCGATCAGCCGGACTCGCTTCGGCGCGAACCGATCGCCTGGCGCTGTCCACGGGGAGCACTCGTGCCACCAGCACGCGCGCTCCCTGCGGACGGCCCCAGGCTGGGGTTCGCGCTCGCCCAGGCGCCACGCCTACTTGGAACCAACGATCTCGTTCACCCGATCGAGCGCCGTCTGGGCAACGCCGCGTTCGCTCCTGTGCGTGAGGCGCTGTGGCTCGTCGAGCGGGATCCATTCGGTTTCGGACACCTCGACGCGCATTTCGGGCGCGATGTCGCCGAGGCGGCCGCTCCGCCACCGCATCAGGTGGAAGATGACGATCTTGAAGATCCGCTGGCCGTGGAGGGTGTAGACGTAGCGGACGTCGCCCAGCCTGGCGACGGGCTCGGCGACCAGTCCCGTTTCCTCGAGCACCTCGCGGGCTGCGGTCACGGCGGTGGGCTCGCCCTCCTCGATCAGCCCCTTCGGCAGCGCCCGCACTCCGGGCCGCCCGGTCGGCTCGATCGCCGCCATCCACCATCTGCCCCGCATTCGCCGCACCACGACACCGCCGGCGGACAGCTCACGCTTCATCGGCGGCATGGCGCACCCTCTGGGTTCGTCTCCCGGCGCACGGCACGCCGTACTCTGACACGCTTCGTGAGTGAGACGTCTGGCGCTCCTGATCTACTCGATCGTGTTCCTGGACGCGCTCCTGATGTTCGCGATCGTGCCGCTGCTGCCGTCGTACGCGCGCGATCTGGGACTGTCGACGACCCAGGCGGGCATCGTCGTCGCCGTCTACTCGGGCACGGTGCTGGTGGCCGGGCTGCCGGCCGGCCGCGCGGCCGACCGGTTCGGCGCCAGGCAGGTGACGATCATCGGCATCGCGCTGCTCGCCGTCTCGACCGGGGCCTACGGGTTCTCCCACACCTTCCTGGCGCTGCTGGTCGCGCGCATGGGTCAGGGCGTCTCCTCCGCCATCTCCTGGAGTGCCGGTCTGGCCTGGCTGACCGAGGCGACGCCGGTGGAGCGGCGGCCGGCGGCGCTGGGCGCCGCGATGGCCGCCGGCAGCACCGGGGCGCTGGTGGGGCCGGTGGTCGGCGGGCCGTTGGGTGAGCACCTGGGGATCCGAGCGCCGTTCGTGATCTTCGCCGGCGTCGCTGCGGTGTTGACTGTATGGGCATTCTTCGAGCCCGGCGCCCGAGGCCACGCTGACGTCACGGTCGGTGTTCGCGACCTGCCCCGGCTGGCAGCCCGGAACCAGTTGATCGCCGCGGCCCTGCTGGTCACGTTGATCGTCGCGGTGGTGTCCGGGGCGATGGAGACGCTGGTGCCGCTTCACCTCGGAGACAAGGGCTACTCGGCCGGGCAGATCAGCATTGTGCTTGGGATCGCCGGCGTGCTGGGCGTGCTCTCGAACCTGATTGCCGGGCGCATCTACAACCGGTTCGGCGGGATCCGGATCGCCCGCACAGCGCTGCTTGGATCAGCGGTCGGGATGCTCGCCCTGGCCGCCGCCCAGGCGGCGCCGGTCGTCTCGGTGCTCTACATCATCGTGACGCCGACGATCGCGTTCCAGTACGCGGTCTGCTTCCCGCTCTCGGCCGAGGGCGCGCAGCACGAGCGGGTACCACAGGGCGTGATCCTGGGAGCCATCAATGTCTGCTGGGGCCTGGGGTTCATGATCGGGCCGGCAGCCGGCGCGGTCGTCGCGCAGGCGTTCTCGGAGTCGGCTTCCTACATCTTGGCCATGGTGGTGAGCCTGGGCGGGTTCGCAGCCCTGCGATCTCTGGCACTCGCCCCCCGCGAGTGCCAAGAACCCGCTTGACGCACCTCCGCTGACTGCTATGATGGTCGCTGGCACTCCGCCTCTGCGAGTGCCAACCGAAAGGGTCTAGAACACCTAACGGAGGTAGCATGGATCTGAAGCCTCTGGGCGACCGCGTGATCGTCTCAGTCCTCGACGAGGAAGAGACCACCGTCAGCGGCATCGTCCTGCCGGATACGGCGAAGGAGAAGCCGCAGCGCGGCAACGTTCTCGAGGTCGGCCCCGGCCGCTACGAGGACGGCAAGCTCGTCCCGCTCGACGTGAAGAAGGGCGACGAGGTCATCTATTCCAAGTACGGCGGCACCGAGGTCAAGGTCGGCGGCGAGGAGTATCTGATCCTCCGCGAGTCCGACATCCTGGCCAAGGTCGCCACCTCCAAGGTCAAGGCAAAGGCGTAGGAGAGCGAATGGCACACAAGGAGCTCAAGTTCAATGAGGATGCGCGTCGCTCGCTTCAGCGCGGCGTTGACATCCTGGCGGATGCCGTCAAGGTGACGCTCGGCCCCAAGGGCCGGTACGTGGTACTCGACAAGAAGTTCGGTGCCCCGACGATCACCAACGACGGTGTCACCATCGCCCGTGAGATCGAGGTCGAGGACGTCTTCGAGAATCAGGGCGCCCAGCTCGTCCGCGAGGTCGCCACTGCGACCAACGACGTCGCTGGTGACGGCACCACGACGGCGACCGTTCTGGCGCAGGCCATCGTCCGCGAGGGCCTGAAGAACGTCTCGGCCGGCGCGAACCCGATGGCGCTCAAGCGCGGCATCGAGGCGGCTGTGGGTGCCGTGGTCGGGGACATCAAGTCCCAGTCCAAGGAGATCTCCGGCAAGGAGGACATCGCCCGCGTCGCCACCATCTCGGCCCGCGACCGCGAGATCGGCGATGTCATCGCCGACGCGATCGAGAAGGTCGGCAAGGACGGCGTCGTGAACGTCGAGGAGGGCCAGACGTTCGGCCTCGAGCTCGAGTTCACGGAGGGCATGCAGTTCGACAAGGGCTATCTGTCGCCCTACATGATCACGGACTCCGAGCGCATGGAGGCCGTGCTGGACGACCCCTACATCCTGATCGCCAACCAGAAGATCGGTGCGGTGAAGGACATCCTGCCCGTGCTCGAGCAGGTCATCCAGGCCGGTCGCCCGCTGGTGATCGTGGCCGAGGACGTCGAGGGCGAGTCGCTCGCCACCGTCGTCGTCAACAAGCTGCGCGGTACGTTCACCGCCGTCGCCGTCAAGGCGCCGGGCTTCGGTGACCGCCGCAAGCGCATGCTGGAGGACATCGCCATCCTGACGGGCGGCGAGGTCATCACCGAGGAGATGGGCCTGAAGCTGGAGAACACCACGGTGTCGCAGCTGGGCCGGGCCCGCAAGATCGTCGTCGACAAGGACTCGACGACCATCATCGACGGTGCCGGTGACGGTGACGCGATCAAGGGTCGGATCAAGCAGATCAAGGCTGAGATCGAGTCCACCGACTCCGATTTCGACCGCGAGAAGCTGCAGGAGCGGCTGGCCAAGCTGGCCGGCGGCGTCGCGGTGGTCAAGGTTGGCGCTGCCACCGAGACCGAGATGAAGGAGAAGAAGCACCGCGTCGAGGACGCGCTGCAGGCCACCCGGGCCGCCCTCGAGGAGGGCATCGTTCCGGGCGGCGGCGTGGCGCTGCTCCATGCGATCAAGGCCGTCGAGGCCGAGAAGCTGACCGGTGACGAGAAGACGGGTTCCGAGATCGTCAAGCGCGCGCTCGAGGAGCCGCTCCGCCAGCTGGCCGAGAACGCCGGCCTGGAGGGCTCGGTTGTCGTCAACGAGGTCCGCAACGCCAAGTCGGGTCAGGGTCTCAACGTGGACAGCGGCGAGATCGTCGACATGGTCAAGGCCGGGATCATCGATCCCGCCATGGTCACCCGCTCGGCGCTGCAGAACGCGGCGTCGATCGCCAAGAACATCCTCACCACCGAGGCAGTGGTGGCCGAGGCTCCGGAGAAGAACGCCCCCGCCCCCATGGGCGGCGGCATGCCGGACATGATGTAAGGCGGAGACGCCCTACAGCACAGACAACGAAGGGCCCGGCACCGCCGGGCCCTTCGCGTTTAAGAGCGCCTAACAGAATGCCTCGCGGCGCCTGGCAGGCGTCGGGCTGGCGCTGGAGGCTATGCCGCGTCTTGCCCAGATGAACTCCGTATATGGGCTTCGCCGCGCCATGGCCTCCAGCTGGCCCGCCACCGGCCATCCATCCACGACTCATTCTGTTAGGCGCTCTAAGCGGCGGCGGGAGGCCCGCCGCAGCGATCCTCCCGCCAATGCACCGCGTGTTCCCCCATCCGCGCCAGAACACTTGAGTCCAGGGTACGAGGGTCGCGTATTCTGTCAAGCTGACGGCTGGGTCGATCTACGGGGTGAACGTACGGGGCCCGAAGGTGATGAAGATGAGCGCTGCGAGCAGCATCGGAGAGACCGTCTTCACCAGCGTGTCGACCCGCTCGCTGCCGCCGAGGTCGGCGAGCGCCCAGAAGAACGGGAACCCGACCATGCCGAACCGGCCGATCGACACCAGCAGCCCGCCGGTGGTCGGCAGGATCACCAGCGCGGCGCAGTAGACCAGGTACTCGCCGGGGATCTTCATCTTCCACGCCTTGTAGAACAGGCCGCACCACAGCACGGTGAATGCCGCGTGGACGAGGTACCGGAGGTGGCCGTTGAGGAACGCGCTGCCGAGGGCCTTGACGAAGACCACCGGCAGGATCGACGCGCCGCGGCCCCAGCCGCGCACTTGGGCATGGAAGAGCGCCCGCGAGTCGCCCGTACGCCACCACAGGAACCCGAAGAAGGCCAGCTCGGCGGCCGGCAGCAGCAGGATCGGGAGATAGGACTGCCAGCGCCAGCGATCCTGCTTCCACGTCCGCCAGGCCAGTGCTGGTATCAGGGCGATGCCAACCGGCCTGGCGAGCACGGCCAGCGCCCCGGCCGCAGCGCCCCACCAGCGGTGGCCGTGCCACGTCAGAGCGAAGCAGCCCAGGGCGCAGAGCAGGAACAGGCTCTCGGCGTAGGGGAGCGAGAACACGAAGCTGAGCGGGAAGATCGCGAGGTAGAGCACCGTGCGGCGAGCCATCGCCTCGTCGTAGCGGCCCAGCGTCATCCGGTACAGCAGGCACAGCGCCGCCGCGAAGAACAGCGACGAGAGCACCGTCCCCCACAGCGTCAGCGGCCCGGGCAGCCAGGACAGCGTCCACCACGTCGCCGGGTAGAGGGGGAAGAACGCGGCCGTGTTGCCATGGCCGACGGAGGGGTCGTACCAGAACTGGGCGATCCACCGGTACCAGACGGCGTCCCAGTCCCCCAGCGACGAGAAGAACGCGTGGTAGGTCACGCCCGAGCCGCGCGGCGTCCGGTTCGTCCAGCCCTGCATGGCGATCAGCAGGTAGACCGCGATCCGGCTGGCCGCCCAGACTGTGAGGGGATAGCGGTACGCCCGCAGCCCGGTTCTCACTCGGGCCAGCCCTGCCGCCTCCAGAACCACAGCACGCCGTACAGGGACGCCGTCGCGTACACGAAGCCGATCAGGAGGTCGACCACGTAGTGATTTGCCGTGTAGACGGCGGCGAAGCATTGAATCACCGGGTAGAGGAACGCCACGTACGCCGTCCATCGCCAGCGAGTGTTCCACACCAGGGTGGCGATGAACAGGAAGATCAGGAAGGAGTAGCCGCCGTGCAGCGACGGGATTGCGGCGTAGCTGTTGCCGTCGACCAGGTGGTAGAGCGGGCCGGCGTCTGTCGGCAGCGGCGAGGATGCCTGCTGCACGCCGGCCGGGCTCGCCAGCGCTGGAATCAGCCCCGCCTGGGCCGCCGCCCAGGGAGGCGCCGCCGGGAACAGGGCGAACGTGAGCGCTCCTGTGTAGCTGAGCACCAGGAGCGTGGCGGCGAACCGGTAGAACAGCGCCCGCCGCTTCAGCCACAGGCAGAAGGCGAGGGTGGGCGGCACGATGAAGTGGATGTGCAGCGCCGCCGAGAGCACCTGGTCGTACCACTCTAGGTGGCCCGTCCAGAGCCAGTTCTGGAGGACGACGGTGGGGACGTGGCCAAAGAACAGGAACTTCTCGGCGTCGAGCTGTGGCAGGTAGTAGGGCGCTGAGTGCACGATGTGGGCGATTCCGCGACACTCCTCGTACCAGACGATCAACAGCACGAAGGGAACGAAATCGAGCATGAACCGGCGGCCGCGGCCGATCACCAGGGCCGGGGCGAGCAGCACCAGGATGTAGCGGTCGGGAGTCAGCGAGACCCCGAACGTGAGCAGCTGCGCGGTCAGGGCGATCGCGAACGCGACACCCGCCAGGAACCAGGTGGCGGCGTCGATGTCGGCACGTGGTGGCCCCCACTCTGGGCGGCGGCGCTTGCTGCCCTGCTGGCCGTCGCTGTCCGGCTGCCCTTCCTGCACGCCCCCCTGACCGCCGACGAGGGTGGATACGCGGAGGTCGCCAGGCTGTGGAACGCCGGCGCGTCCCTCTACGGGGGCGCCTGGGTCGATCGCCCCCAGGGGCTGCTGCTGATCTTTCGGGCGATCCTGCATGTGGATGGAGGGTCGGCCGTCGCCTTTCACGTCGCGGCGGCCGTTGCCGCAGCCGGTGTGGTGGTGGCCACGATGGTCGTCTGCGCTCGGCTGGCGGGCAGGATACCGGCAACCATCGCCGGACTGCTCCTGGCAACTGTCGGCGCCTCGCCGTTCATCGAGTCGTTTACCTTCTCAGGCGAGTTGCTGGCGTCGCTGGTGGCAGTGCTCTCCCTGATCGCGTTTCTGCTCTACCTGCGGCACGACGCCTGGCCCTGGCTGGTCGCCTGCGGGCTCTTGACCGGCTGTGCGGTGATGATCAAGCAGTCGGGGTTCGACGCCGGGCTGGCGGCTGTCGCGTTCCTGCTCCTTACCCGCCGCAGCCGCGGGCTGATCCCTGCCGCTGTGATCGTGGCCACCGCGGCGGTCCCCGTGCTGGTCGGCTTCCTGTCTGCGTCCGACCAGGGGAACTGGTGGTATGCGATGGTCACCTACCGCGGCCAGGGTGACTCGATCCTGTCAGGCTCGACCGGCGGGCGCTGGCACCAGTTCCGGGAGTCGGTGGTGCCGGTCCTGAAGGCCGATGCCCCGCTCTTCCTGCTGGCGGCGTACGGCTGGCGGACGAGCCCGCTGCTCGCCCGCCTGTGGGTGGCCGCCGCGGCCCTCGGCGTGCTGGGCGGCGGCAACTTCCACAACCACTACTACATCCAGCTCGGGCCGCCCCTGGCGATCCTGGCCGGATGGGGCGCTGCGCGCGCGATCGAGCGTCGTTCGGGACTGGTTGCGGGCGTTGCCGTGGGGCTTGCTCTCTGGGCCGCGTACTTCACGGTGCCGCTCTGGTTCGACAGCCCGGTCGCCCAGGCGCGCGCGGTCTTTCCGGGCGACGGCCACCTGCAGCATGACGGGCCGGTGATCGACTACGTCCGTTCCCACACGCGGCCCGGCCAGCGGATCTTCGTGATGTGGGCGGCCGCCAACGTCTACTACCTGAGCGACCGCCGGCCGGCTGTTCGCTACCTGTGGTACCGCAACATCCAGGCCATCCCGGGCGCCCTGGCCGGCGTCCGCAAGGTGCTGGCCGGGCCGGATCCCCCGGCTCTGATCGTCGGGGAGCAGCCGGCCGGCGAGCTCGACCGCTCCGGCGCCACCGGGAAACTGCTCGCGCGCCGCTACCAGCGCGTCGCGACGGTCAGCGGGATCCCGATCTACCGCCTGCGCCGGTGATCGTCTCGACCAGCCGCACGGTCAGCTCGATGCGGCGCTCCAGGGTCGCGATCTCGATCCACTCGTCCGGCGTGTGGTCGGAGCCCCCCACCGGGCCCAGGCCGTCGATCGTGGGGATCCCCTCGGCTCCCGTCCAGCAGCCATCCGAGACGCCGCCGGACAGCTCCTCGCCGACGGTCAGCCCCAGCTCCGCGGCGTGCCGCAGCGCCGCCTCCGCCAGCCAGCCTGCGCGTGGCATCGGCGGCCAGGTGCCGCGGTCGAGGATCTCGAGCGAGACGTCTTCGTAGGGGCTGGGACGGACCAGCTCAGCCTCTGCGTACTCGAGGTCGGAGGGGTCGCTGCTGCGGATGTCGATCGTGCCACAGGCCTGCCCGGGCACGGTGTTCGCCGCGTCCCCGCCGGCCACGGTGGTGATCACCGAGGTCATGTCCGGCCGCCCGGCGGCCAGGCCCTCGATGCGCAGCACCTCGTGTGCCAGGGCGGTGACGGCGCTGCGGCCGCGGGCGGTGTCAGCTCCCGCATGGGCCGGGCGGCCGGTGACCTCCAGCGTGCGCCATACCGCGCCCTTGCGGGCGCTGACCACGTCGCCGTTGGCCCGGCCGCACTCGAACACCAGTGCGGCGTCGGCCTTCCGCGCCTCGGTGCACACGGCGGGCGCGCGGAGGCGGACCTCCTCGTCGGCGCAGACAAGGAGCCGCAGCTCTGCGAACGCGCCGGGGCGCCGGGCAAACGTCTCGAGGGCGTGGGCGGCGAGCACGAGCCCGCCTTTCATGTCGGCCACGCCGGGGCCGAAGCAGCGGTCGCCGTCGCGCCGGAACGGCCGCTCGGCCGAGGCGCCGATCGCGAACACGGTGTCGGTGTGCCCGAGCAGCGCGACCCTGCCGTGGCCGCTTCCACGCCGGGAGAGCACCATGCTCCGAGCGGGGTTGTCGGGCTCGGCAACCCAGCGCCGGTCGAAGCCGGCCGGCTCCAGCCATGAGGCCAGGCGCTCGGCGACCTGCTCCTGCTCGGTACCGCGGGACGGCGAGTCGATGGCGACCAGCTCCGCGAGCCGCGAGCAGAACAGGTCAGCGACGGTGCCTGACGGCGGGCGGCTCAGAAGCCGTAGCGCTCCTCGCGCCAGGGGTCGCCCTCGTTGTGGTAGCCGTAGCCCTCCCAGAACCCGGGCTTGTCGACGTCGCTCAGCTCCAGCCCCCGAAGCCACTTCGCGCTCTTCCAGAAGTAGCGGGAAGGGACGACCAGCCGGACGGGGCCGCCGTGCTCCGCGGTCAACGGTGCTCCCTCGGCCTCGACGGCAACCAGTGCGTCGTCGTCCAGCAGCGCCTCCAGCGGCAGGTTCGAGGTGTAGCCGTTCTCGGCGTGGGCGATCACGAACCGGACGCTGTCGAGCGGCTCGGCCTGTTCGATCAGCGTCCTCGCGGGTACGCCCTTCCAGGGCATGTCCAGCTTCGTCCAGCGCGTCACGCAATGGATGTCCGACTGCTGTTCGCGCATCTCCATCGCGGTGAGCTCCTCGTAGGAGAGCCGGATCGGATGCTTGACCAGTCCGAACACCCGCAGGTCCCAGGTTGCGACGTCGACCTTCGGCACCCCACCGGCGTGCAGCACCGGCCACTTGTCGGTGTAGTACTGACCGGGCGGGATCCGGGCCGGATCGACACCGGCCTCGCGCGCCTTGCGGTCGACGTTGGAGCGGAACAGCGTCATGGGCGGGAATGGTACCGGCCGCCGTCTACCCTTCAGGCATGACCGCCGTGCTCGACCGCAGCCTGATCTCGGTGACCGGCCCCGACGCGCCGAAGTATCTCCAGAGCATGCTCACCAACGACGTCGAGCGCGTCGTGCCCGGCGGCGGGGTGTACGCCCTGCTGCTGACGCCGAAGGCGCGGATCATCGCCGATCTGGAGGTGTTTGGGGTGGGCGAGGGTGAGTACGTGCTGGGCACTCCCGTCGAGGCGCGCGAGGCCGTGCTCCAGGCGCTGGTGCGCTCGCGGTTTCGCAGCAAGGTCGAACTGGAGCCGGTCGAGGGCGGGGTTGCGTGGGGGAAAACCGAGGCGGCGCGGGCCATGCTGCAGACGCCGGCAGGCCCGGAAGCGCTGCTCGACTCGGCTGCGCCGGCGGACCCCTCACCGGAGTGGGAGATCGCCCGCGTCGAGGCGGGTCAGCCGCGCTACATGCACGAGTTCGACAACGACTCGATGCCTGCCGAGGCGGGCGTCGTCGATCGCGCGGTCAGCTTCACGAAGGGCTGCTACCCCGGACAGGAGCCGGTAGCCCGGCTGTTCTACCGGGGGCACGTCAACCGCGGCGTCCGCGGGCTGCGCCTGGCCGGACCGGCCGATCCAGGCGCCGAGGTGACGCATGAGGGCAAGCCGGTGGGACGGCTCACGTCTCCCGTCGATTCGCCCAGGTTCGGGCACATTGCGCTTGCCATCCTCAGGCGCGAGGTGGACGACGGAGCCGTGCTCAGCGCCGGCGGAGTAGAGGCTCTGGCCGTCCCTTTGCCGTTCGCCCAGTCGTAAACACTTTGCGGTTGTGGTTGCTGCCGTCTTGCCGGTGCCGTACGCTCGCTTAAGTGTTTGAAACCACTCGGGACAGTGAGACGCTCCTCTCCGATGCTTCCCTGATGGTGGGCCTCGGTCAGCTCGACGAGGCCGAGGAGACGCTCGTGCTGGTGCTCCGCCGAGCGGACGCCGCGGAGGACGACGACCTCGCCAGCAAGGCCTACGAGGGGTTGGGGACGATCGCCACCCGGCGCGGGAGGGAGACGCGTGCCCGGGAGTTGTTCGAGCGTGCGGTCGAGCGGGGCGGCGAGCCCGATCCCGCGGATCGGCCGTGGCTGTACCTCGAGCTCGGCCGGGTGCTGAGCTCCGTCGGCGAGCCGCAGCAGGCCGCGGACCTTCTCCAGTGGGCTGTCGACCGACTCGGCGAATCCGGCGACATCGCCATCGTCGCGCGGTTCACCACGTTCCTCAGCTACGCCCTGGCCGACTTCGGCGAGTACGGCCGGGCCAACGCAGTGCTGAGCGAGTTGCTTCGCGACCGCGCCGAGGAGATCGACGACATCACCAGTCAGCGCGTCAACTACGCGCTCACGCGGCTGAGCCACAACACCGGGAGAACCGACCAGTCGATCGTGTACGGCGAGCGCACCGTCGCCGCCGCGCTCGCCTCCGGCGATGCGACGGCGATCTTCAACAGCTACCTGCTGGCCGCGGCCACGCAGCTCGACGCAGGCAACACCACCCGTGCCCAGGAGCTGCTGGGCTCCGCTCGCGGGGCGATCGGCGCCCACTCCCCCTCCGACGTCGACATGGGCTTTCTGCTGATCGACGAGGCCCGCTGCGCGCTCCAGCTGGACGACCAGCCCGTGGCGCTGGAGCGGGCGCTGGAGGCGGTCGAGCTGCTGAGCGACATGTCCATGCCGGGGTTGTTCGGCCTTGCCCAGCTGACTCTGGCCCGGGTGCGCGAGGCCGGCGGGGACCCCGAGCGGGCCGACCGCGCCTACCGCGCAGCGATCGAGGGTCTGCGCCGCCAGAACGGCTGGAACACCGACCTGGCGAAGGCCTACCGGCGCTACGGCAAGTTCCTGCGCACCCAGGGTCGTGACGCGCTGGCCCTGGAGATGCTCGAGAACGCCTCCGACCTGCTCCCCGGCGGCTCTGCCTGAAGGTCTGAGCTTCTAGACCCAGCCCTGGCGTTCGCGCGTGCCGGCGAACTCGTAGATCAGCCGCCCGCCGTGCGTGAAGCCCTGCTTGGTATAGAAGTCGGGGATACCCAGCTCCTGGTCGTCCGGCGTCACCCGCAGCTCGATCGAGGAGATGCCGCGGCGCCGGCACTCGGCGACCGCGGTGCGCAGGAGCCGAGCTCCCAGGCCCTGGCCGCGGGCCGACGGCTGTACCCAGATCTCCTCGATCTCAGCGCTGCAGCCGCCCCCGGCCGAGATGCGGATGGTGGTCGTCGCCACGCCGCGGTCGTCGGCCAGCGTGAAGAACCCCCGGCCGGGGTCGGCGAGGATCGCCTCGACGTTTTGCTGGAGGTGCTCGACGACCCGCCCCTCGTGGCTGAAGAACGATCGCAGGAGCTTCGTCACCAGCGCCGAGTCGCCCATCGTGGCGAGTCGCATCACGACTCCACTCCGCAGTAGTCGACGGCCGCCAGCGCGAGCGCCTGGGAGCAGCGCACCAGGTCGTCGACCGGCACGTACTCATCGATCGTGTGCGCCCAGGCGATGTCGCGGGGCCCGAAGCCGATCGACGGCGTCTCGCCGAACCTGGTGAAGGTGGCTGCGTCGAACCAGGAGTCGAGTCCGCCCAGCCGTGACGGCTCGCCGACGCGCTCGCTGGCCGCCAGCGTCGCGGCGACGAGCGGATGCTCGGGATTCACCTCCGCGGGTGGGATGTCCAGCGTCCAGTCCACTGTCGGCGGATTCTCCGCCAGCCACGGATCGGCCGCCGCCGCATCGGCGAACCACTGCTCAACCTCGGCCTCGACCAGCGTCCCCCAGCCGTCGTCGTCGGCGTTGGCCGGCAGGTACATCAGCTCGCAGGTGAGCGATGCCGATGCCGGGTAGGTCACGGTCCACTCCCCGCCCTTGACGATCACCGGGACGATGTCGCTGGGCGAGAGGTAGGGGTGCTGCTTGTCGGCGCGGCCGCGCCACTCCCCGCGCAGCGTCGCGACCGCGTCGAGCACGATTCCCAGCTTCTCGATCGCGTTCACCGCCCCGCCGGAACGCCAGTGGGGCTGGGCCAGCTCGGCATGGCCGGGCCTGCCGAGCACCGTGATGGTCGGCGTCAGCGACCCGCGGCACGCGACCCACACCTCGAACGCCGTCGGCTCGGTGACGATGCCGGCGTCGGCCTTGACGCCGTGGCGCACCGCGGCCAGGCCGCCGGCGCCGGACGACTCCTCGTCGGTCACGGTGTTGACGATCAGGTCGCCCCGCAGCGTGACGCCCAGGCGCGAGAGCACCTCGGCGGCGTGGACCATGCAGGCCACCCCGCCCTTCATGTCGCAGGCGCCGCGCCCGTACAGGTAGCCGTCGCGCACCTCGGCCTGGTTGGGGTCGCTCGTCCAGCGGTCACGGGGCTCCGACGAGACAACGTCGATGTGGCCGTTGAACAGCAGGCTCTTGCCACCGCCGCTGCCGGCGAACCGGGCGGCCATCTGAGGCCGGCCCTCGAACGACAGACCCGGCGGCATCTGACGCGACCCGGCCACGTCCGCGGGGTCAGGCTCCCAGATGTCGACGGCTGCGCCGGCGCGGTTCAGGCGGTCGCCGAGATAGGCCTGAAGATCGGCCTCGTCGCGTGCCGGCTCGTCGCCGCCGCGTGCTGTTGTGTCGAAGGCGACCAACGCTGACGTGAGCTCCACCAGCTCCTCCCGCCCCCGCTCGACCGCCTCCAGGATCCGGCTCTCCAGGTCCACGGTCGGCGATGATAGGTGATGAATGAGCGGGCAGGACCCACACCAGCCGAACCGTGAGCAGATGCGGCAGCGCCGGACCGAGGCCAGGCGGCGCGCCGTGCGCCGCCGGCGGATAGTTGCCGCTGCGGTGCTGCTGCTGGCTCTCCTCGGGGTGGGCGTCGCGGTCGCCGGGCTGCTTGACGGCGGCTCCGGATCGGCGTCTCCGGGAGGCTCGACACACCGCAGCGACCCCGCCGGTAGCGATGCCAAACGCACGTCGTCGACCACGACGCAGCCGGCCGCGACCACGCGGCCACACGGCACCGGCACGTTCACGATCGCCGCGGTCGGCGACACGATGCTGGGCCGCGCCGGGTACCTGCCGTCCGATCCGGGCGACTACTTCAACGGTGTGCGCAGCGCTCTCCACGGCGACGTGGTGTTCGGCAACCTCGAGGGCACGCTGACCAACGCGACGGTCGGCAAGTGCGGCGCCCAGCCGGCGGCCGACTGCTTCGAGTTCCGGGTGCCGCCGGAGTTCGCCCATGATCTCCGCCAGGGCGGGTTCACGCTGCTCAGCCAGGGCAACAACCATTCGTTCGACTACGGGCAGGCCGGGCTGGACAGCACGATCTCGGCGCTCGACCACTCCGGCATCCGGCACACAGGCCGGACCCACGAGATCACCTACGTCCGCTCCGGCAACCTCAAGATCGCCTTCATCGGGTTCGGGCCCTACCCGAACAACGCTCCGCTGAACGACTTCCCTGCCGCCCGCGCACTGATCCACCGGGCGGCCCAGCATGCCGACATCGTGGTGACGTCGATGCATGCCGGCGCCGAGGGCGTCGCCGCCGAGCACCTGACCGGGCAGGACGAGATCTACCTGGGTGAGAACCGTGGCAACCCCGAGGCGTTCGCCCACATGGCGATCGACGCCGGCTCCGACCTGGTGCTGGGCAGCGGGCCGCACGTGCTGCGGGCGATGCAGGTCTACCACAAGCGGCTGATCGCCTACAGCCTGGGCAACTTCGCGGGCTATCACAACTTCGGCCTCGACGGCGACCTCGCGGTGTCAGCGATCCTGCAGGCGAAGCTGGCCGCCGACGGCCGTTTTCTGGGCGGGCACGTCGTCTCGGTGCGCCTGGCCGGGGCAGGTCAGCCGGAGCTGGATTCCACGGATGCAGGCGCCCAGCTGATTGAGCGGCTGTCGCGCGATGACCTGGGGAGCGCGGGAGCCCATATCTCCCCGTCTGGCGCAATCACCTAAAGGGGTGGCTGCGTCGGCCCGCCAGCTTCGCGAATGATCCCCCTTTAGGGGGAATCCCCGGCAGGGGTTGTGGCTTATCACGAGGGGGACGCTCCCGGAACTTCCCCTGGCTCCCCCATCAGCTCCCTCGGTACACCGCACCGTTTGCCAGGCGGTTTCGGAAGCGCCCATCGGTGCTCCGACCTCTGAAGGGAGGTGCGAGGAATGATCAAGTGGAACTATCGCGTCACCCGCGTCGCTCTGGCGCTCGGTGCCATCGCCGCTTTCGCTCTTGCCAGCGGCGCGCAGGTCAAGTGGGGCTGATCCCCGGCTCCCAGCGGATTTCCCGCTAACACTCATCGGACGTTCGTCCGATATCTGGTGAGACTCCAGTGACGAACGCGTCGACTACCTATCCGCCCCGGCTACTTCGGTACGCGGCTGCCATCATTGCGGCCTGTGTTCCGGTAGTGGTCGGGGCTGCGGTACTTGTGGTGGCGCACCCGCCGAGCGCCAACACGATCGCCGGCGCGTGTGTGTTCCTTGCCGCCGCCGTGGCGGCCGAGTTCAAGCCCGTCCCGCTCGACGAGAAGGGCGGCCACTCGGTCTCGCTGGCAATCGTCTTCCTGCTCTCGATGCAGGTGCTCTTCGGGTGGCAGTACGCCGCGCCCGCCGCGATGATCAGCATCATCGTGGTCGGGATCTCGGAGCGGGCCCCGACGCTGCGGACGTCGTTCAACGCGGCGTCATGCTGCCTGTCGGCGTTCATGTCGGCGGTGCCCGGCTTCGTGCTCGGGTGGCATCACCTTCAGCCGCAGGAGTTTGGCCGTCTCAGCCTGTTGGTCTTCCTCGGCGGCGTCGCCTACATCTCGACGAACGTTCTCACCGTCGCCGGGGTGGTGGCGATCTACCAGAACGTCTCGCTGCGCTCGGTCATCGACGACTACGTGCGCCACTCCGGGCCGGCGTTCGGGATCATGGCGTTCATCGCGGCGCTGGCCACCACCCTGTGGCTGGTGAATCCGCTGTTCGAGCTGCTGCTTGCCGGCCCGCTGTTCGCGCTGGCGCTGTACCAGCGCTACGCCTACCGCACGGTGGTCGCGACGCGCGACGCCGAGACCGACGCGCTCACCGGCCTGCGCAACCACCGGTCATTCCAGACTGACCTCCGCGAGTCCCTGGCGCTGTCGCACTCGACGAACTCAAGGCTCTCGCTGGCGCTGATCGACATCGACGACTTCAAGAGCATCAACGACCGCTTTGGCCACCCGGTCGGAGACCAGGTGCTGATCCTGCTCGCGAGCATCCTCCGCGACGAGTACGGCATCAACCAGGCGTACCGGATCGGCGGCGAGGAGTTCGCAATGCTGCTGACAGACGAGACCAGCCA